>Ga0316622_100002300_pt1 | contig 13124 bp, 11 predicted proteins | sample OWC_Aug_OW2_C1_D_FD_207646 | JGI IMG/M metagenome (GOLD analysis project Ga0316622, IMG submission 207646) | Wetland soil microbial communities from Old Woman Creek delta, Ohio, United States - OWC_Aug_OW2_C1_D5_C | ecosystem: Environmental > Terrestrial > Soil > Wetlands | place: USA: Ohio... | reverse complement strand
GCCGCAATTCGGGGTTGGGTGGACGGGTAAGCAGCGCGATCTTCGACGGAAACGAGCGTCCCGTGGGATTGTTCGCACAGAGCGTGGGCCGCATCGATACCGAGAACGCCTTCAAGGTCGGCCCGTACATCCGACAGCTCGAAGAGCAGGGGAAACGGGTCATCAAGTGCAACCTGGGCGAGCCGGACTTCCCCGTGCCCCAGCCCATCAAGGACGAGGTGAAGCGGCAGCTCGACCGCGACAATACCCACTACTGCGACCCACAGGGCATCCTCCCGCTCCGCCAGGCGGTGGCGAAGCATTTCCGCGAGACCCGGGGGATCCCGGCCACGCCGGACCGGGTGGTGGTCTTCCCGGGCGCCAAGCCGCCCATCGGCTTCAGCCAGCAGACGTACTGCGACCCGGGCGACGAGGTGGTCTACCCGAGCCCCGGCTTCCCGATCTACGAGTCGTTCATCGCCTACGTCGGCGCGGTCCCGAAACCCCTACACCTGGACGAGGAGCGGGGGTTCAGCTTTGCCGGCCCGGACCTCGCCCCCCTGCTCTCCCCCCGGACGAAACTCATCTACCTCTGCTTCCCCTCCAATCCCACGGGCGGGGTGGCCTCAGAGGCGCAGCTCCAGGAGATCGCCGCGGTGATCCGGGAGCGCTGCGGCCCGGACGTCCGGGTCTACGCCGACGAGGTGTACGAGGACATCCTCTTCGACGGGAGCGCGCACCGGAGCATCGCGTCCTGCCCGGGGATGGCCGAGCGCACCATCCTCGTGAGCGGCGCCTCCAAGAGCTTCGCCTGGACCGGCGGCCGGATCGGCTGGGCCCTCTTCCCCACCACGGCGGAGGCGGAGGCCTTCCGCACCCTGAACATCAACTACTTCTCCTGCATCCCGGCGTACAACCAGGAGGGCGCCCGCTGCGGCCTGGAATCCCCCGCCGTCGCCAAGGAAGTCGCCGAGCGGGCGGCCGTCTTCCAGCAGCGCCGGGATCTCGTGGTGGCCGGCCTGAACGCGATCCCGGGGGTCCGCTGCCAGAACCCCAAGGGGGCGTTCTACGTCTTCCCGAACATCGCCGGTGTCTGCCAGGCGCTCGGGATCCTGGCGGCGTTCCAGACCCTCCCGCCCGCGGTACAGCAGAAGACCAGCCCGTCCACCCTCTTCCAGCTGTTCCTGCTCTTCGAGCACGGGGTGGCCACGCTGGATCGGAAGTCCTTCGGCCGGCTCGGGACCGAGGGCCGGCACTTCCTGCGCATCTCCATCGCGACCGATACCGACGCCCTCAGGGAGGGCCTCACGCGCTTTGCGGCCGCGGCCCAGGACCGGGCGGGGTTCCAGCGGTTCGTCGAAAAGGGCGAGCATCTGTTCTGAGCCGGAGCAGTCGCGATCGCCTGAGCGAATGATCCCTGGTCATTCGATCCTGATGAGTCGCGATCCTTTCGTGAACACTCTCGACTAGGCGTCCGGCGGCGTCGCGTGCAGCGCGGCGGTGCGCGCGACGGTCCAGCGGCGGACCCAGGGGAGGAGCAGCAGGGCCGGCCAGGCGAGAACGAATGTCACACTGAAGTATGCCGTGTAGCCCAAGCGTTCGACGGCCCAGCCCGATAGGGTGGCGGCGGCCAGCCCAACGGGGGCGAAGAGGGCGCTCAGAAGGGCATACTGCGTGGCCGCATGATTCTTGTCGCAGATGGTCATGAGGAAGGCCAGGAAGGGAGCAGTCCCCAGGCCGCCGCACAAAGACTCCACGACTGAGGCGGTGTACATGAGCGGCGTCGAGGGCGGGAACGCCGCGGCCACCGCGTAGGTGAGGTTGGACGCTGCCTGAGCAATTCCCAGCAACCACAGGGCGCGGATCACACCCCAACGCTTCGTCAGGCTTCCGCCGAGGAGCGCGCCGAGGACCGTGGCGACCACCCCCACGGTACCGGGAACGGCGCCGATTTGCAGCATGGAGAATTGGCGATCGACCCAGAAGGGGCGCACCATGGGACCGAGAGCCATGTCTCCGAGCTTGTAGAGGAGGATGAAACAGAGGACGGAGATGAACCCGCGGTGCGCGAAAAACTGACGGAGGGGGGTCCACACGGCACCCTGGAGCGCACCGACTCCTCGCTCAGGCAGGGCCACAGAGGGGCGGGGTCGTTGCGGATGCGGCATCTTCCACGAGAACAGGACCGCACCCCCCATGAGCGCAGCAGCGGCCAGAAAGGCCGTCGGCCAACTCATGAGCCCTGCCAGCGCGACCAGCACACCGCCGGCCGAGATCAGCGCGATGCGGTACGTGGTCACCCGAAGGCCATTGGCCGGCCCCATGTCTTCTTCGTCCAGGAGTTCGATCGTGTAGGCGTCAATGGCGATATCCTGCGTGGCGGACAGGATCGCGAGCGACACGAGGAGCGCCCACGTGAGTGCCGTCACACGGGACGGGTCGACCGCGAGAAGCGCCAAAATTCCGATGATGAGCAGAGCTTGGCAGGTTAGAATCCACGTGCGGCGGTGTCCCCAAATGTCAACCGCGGGAGCCCAGAGGAACTTGAGAGACCAGGGAAGACCGACCAGCGTCAAGAGCCCGATGTCCGCGAGGCGAACCCCGTGAACGCGGAAGAAGACGGGGAGGGTATCCTTGATGAGGCCGAACGGAAAGCCCTCGGCGAAGTACAGGACCGCCACCCAGTACAATTTTGTTCTGGTCGTCACGTATTCTCGCAATCGCCACGTCGTGCGGCCCGAGTTCGATGGTCGAGCCAGATCCCCCCGTTGCCGGTTTCTTATAGTGCCTGGAATGGAGCCTGTCAAATGAATCAGCCGCGGGCCGGACGGCAGGCAGCGCGGTGACGACCGCTACGGCTCGCACGGCCCGCCTGGTTGCTCTCCTGGCTCTGACCGTTTCGCTGGTCTCCGTCGCCGAGGCGACCTTCAACTTGATCGGCCTCTCCGTCGACGATCCCATCACCCGTGACGTCGTGGAGCGACACACCCTGACCCGGAATCTGCAGCCTGTCCGTTTCCAGGGGACGGTCCGGAACACCGACTGGCTTCTCGACCGGCCACATCTCGCCGCCACGCTTGCCCGGCACCTCCATCCCCCGCTGGAGCGTTACCAGTTCTCCATGCGCGAGGACGGCTCCTGGGCTGTCAACGATCTCGGGAGCCTGCGGGGAAGCCTCCGGCTTGTCGCCCGGGGGGCGAACCGTCGAATCTACTTCTGCCAGGGCCAGTTCCGGTCCTTGGCGCACATTCTGCACCTCACCGGGAACATGGTCTTCACGTTGGACTACCGGGACGTGCGAGGAGGCGCCGATCCAGCCGTCGAGGTGACGCCTCAGCTCTATGTTCGCCTCGACAACATCCTCGCGCACGGTGTCCTGAAAGTCATCGCGCCGCTCGTTCACGGCGCGATCGACCGGCGCGTGGCCAACTTGACGGCTGCGACACAGGTTGTCGGCGAGCGGATCAGCCGTGACCCGCGGGGCCTCTATCGCGAGATGCAGACGTGGTCGGACGTCCGCCTGGAAGACCTGGAGGCGTACCGCCGAGAATTCGTGGTGGAGCGATTCGGCCAGTGACTGCACGCGACCTCTTGCCGCTCTTTTGCTTTGGCTTCGACGGAACGGAGGTGCCGGACCACATCCGGGAACACGTCGGCGACGGCCTCGGCGGTGTCATCCTGTTCAAGCGCAATCTCCATGATCTGGAGCAGATCTGCGCGCTCACTTCAAGCCTGTACAACCACGCACCGGCGCCCCTCCTCGTGGGCGCGGATCAGGAAGGCGGCCGGGTCGTGCGGCTTCCTCCGCCCTTCCTGAATCCTCCGCCGGCGGCCGTGCTCGGCGGCATCGGCGATCCCGGGTTGGCGCGCGACGTCGCCCGAGCGGTCGGCCGGGAGCTTCGAGCCGCCGGACTGAACTGGAACCTGACGCCGGTCCTGGACGTGCACACCAATCCCGAGAACCCCATCATCGGCGATCGCGCCTTCAGCCATGACGCGTGCCAGGTAGCCCGCCTGGCGCTGGCCACCCTCCGCGGCTTCGAGGACGCAGGCGTCCTGACCACGGGAAAGCACTTTCCGGGGCATGGTGACACGGTAACCGACTCGCACCTCACGCTGCCGGAGAGTCCGCAGTCGCAGGCGCGGTGGAACGCGGTGGAGTTCCTTCCGTTCCGGGAGGCGATCCGCGCAGGCATTCCCAGCATCCTGGTCGCACACCTCAACTGCCCTGCCCTCGATCCCTTAGCCCCCAGCAGCCTGTCTCGCATTATTGTCACGGACATTCTGCGCGGCGAACTGGGCTTCGATGGCGTCGTCGTGAGCGACGATCTGGAGATGCGGGCCATCATCGCTCGCTTCGACGTGGGCGAAGCGGCCGTCCGGTTCCTGGAGGCGGGAGGCGACTTGATCCTGATCTGCCGAGACCCCGATCTGCAGCGCAGCGCGGTTGCCGCGGTCGAATCCGCCGTCCGGAGCGAGAGAATTTCCCGCCGCCAGGTGCATGCCGCCCTGGACAGAGTTGCCCGGCTCCGCGCCCGGATATCGCCCCCGCTACACCTGAGCAGCGACGGTGCGCAGGCCGTCGTCGGGGCCGAGGCCCATCGGGCCCTTCTCGCGCGCGTCCTGGCCGCGTCCACGCTGCACGCGGGCCGTTCCGGCGGCGATGCCGACCCAGACAAAACCTCCTGACTCGCCCTTCCCCTTACCAACCGAACCGATTCACCACAAAACGCACAAGGAGCACAAGGTGTTCAGCCTTGCGGAGCAGATGAGACGCTTGCCGGAAGGAATCGCCCAGCGCACCGAGGCTGGTCGAAAGGCTAGGCGACAGGTAGCAGATGGGCCTTTTCAGCGGCCTGGTACGCCGGTCACGGCACCCGGATGACCCCCGTCCTCAGAACCTGCACGGTGCGAGTTGCCCCGCTCTTTCCAACCAGCGTAAGAACGATCGGATAGCTCCCGACGCCCGTGTTGGCGACGGCCCCCTGCGAACTGAACCGGACATCGTACGTGGCGAGGGTCGTCCCACCGTGGTCCTTGATGCTCTGCAGACCCGAACCGTCGTAGTCCACCGACGGCTTGTACCATTCGGCCAACGCGACCCACCCGCCGGCGCCGTTGTCCCGCTCCAAACGATATTCCCCCGGCCGGCCAACGGTGCCTTCCGCGCCCGAGTGAAGGCGATGCACGAGACCCTGGGTCACCGCCAACGATTGTACATACCGGAGGTCGTTCGCAACCCGCTCCACGGCGCCGGTCAACCGGCGCTGCGCGATGATCTGGAAGAATAGCGGCATGGCCACGGCGAGCATCATGAACAGGATGGCCACTGTAATGATCAACTCGACGAGGGTGAACCCCGATCTGCGCCGGATCGTCATCATCGCGCACTCCCTACGCGTTGGGGATAACGGAGCAAAGCCCGCAAGACCGCGTGCATCGCCGGCGACCCTTGGCACCCACACAAGGCCGCTGCCACCGGAACAGCCGAGCCGCGTTGGAGCCTTCTGCCGGACAGCGGTATCCCGCTTGTAAGTCCAGCGACACCGATCCGACTCTCAGCAGAGCATCAAGTATGCCAGTCTCGGCAATGTAGCACTCACGCGAAGGGTCGGGCAAGGCGGTTGATTGCTCTTGGCAGGGAGTTTGCTTCACTTTGGTGGAAAGGCGTGATCGCGAATTTTCTTGCGAAGGCAACGCGAGGAGTGGCCGAACAACCGGGCTCAAACAGGCGGGCAATCTGATCTTCTGTCATCCTGTTGATGCCATGATGGCAGGGATTCAGATGGCTAACGGTGAAGCCTATACGCGAAAACGCGCTGCGTTTCGGCCGCTTACACGTGGCGGCTACGCCAGGTACGCGAGTTGCATTGTGCGCGACCACCGAGCGAGACACCGACGTCAAGCAGATGGTCAAAAGCTGTCAGCGCACTGACGCGTTTTGGCAAGGAGAGAGCGACCCAATGAGGACAGGTCCAGGACCCAGGTGGATCGCCACCCGACGGAGGCGCGCGCTCCGCACCAAGCAGACCGGGTTCTCGCTGATCGAGTTGTTGATCGGCATGAGCATCATGGCGGTGGCCCTGCTCTCCATCGCAGCCATGTTCTCCACCGGGTACACCGATGTCCACGCGGGCGGCCGGACCACCATGGGCACGTCCGCGGCCCGTCAGATGATCGAGGACATCCAGACGCTCCCCTTCGACCGCCTGGTCAACCTGAACGGCGTCAACACTGCGAGCGCGGGAACGCTGCCGGCATCCAACCCAGAACGAGACTTAGTCAGGAAATGGCGGTACGCGTTGGCGGGCGAGGGAACGGGTTGGAATTATACCACCGCTGAAAAGGCGATGTGGTCCATCCTGACCAGCGGCGGAATCCCCATGGGCGCCAACGGTCAGATCGCTGTGGTCCAGACGAGTCCCACGCTCAGACGTATCACCGTCACTGTACAACTTCCGGGACGCACGGCCGGAGTGTTGATACCGGTGCAACTGACCACGCTCATCAGCAGGTTATAGCCATGGCAAACATCCGCGGCTTCCGCAAAGGGCTCACCATGATCGAGGTCCTGGTGAGCATGACCATTTTCCTGGTGGTCCTCTTGGCAGTCTATCAACTCTTCGACACCAGTCATGCGACGTACCAGAGCGGCACACGCAAACAGGATGTCCAGCAGCAGGCCAGACTGGCCATGGACGAGATGGTGCGGGCGCTTCGGATGGCTGGCTATGTACCGGAGAACTACGATCCGGACCCCGCCAACGATCTTAGCGGAACGGCGCGGATTCACGTTGGCACGGCAAACGCCGTCGCCGCCTTCGGCAGCCTAGAGGGAGCCGCTCAGAGCGAAATCTTCCTGCTCTGCCAGAGCGGCACCACCTTGCTGAAAAAGGTGAGCACCAACACAGCGGACGCAGCGACCTACACGTGCAACAATGCGGACGTGCTCGCCGACAACGTCAGCCTTCTTCGCTTTACGTATTTCGATGCAAACAACGCACAGGTGCCGGCGAATCTGGACGGGAAAGCGCTCGGAGCGGCGCTGGACCTGGCGCCGCGGGCGCAGCGGGACGCCATCCGCACTATTGTCATCACGCTCCAGATTACCGAGCCGGTCCCGCGCCAACAGTCGCAGGTGTATACGTTGACATCCACCGTAAACCTCCGAAACCTCAACAACCTCTAAACGATGGGGGGCTTGATGCGACGCGGCCGAATTCGTCACGGAAAACGAGAAACGGGCTCGGTCCTTGTGATTGCCCTCCTTCTCATGATTCTCCTTTCTCTTCTCGGCATCACGCTGTTGACAGTAGCCGCGACCGAGCACACCGTGTCCTACAACGGCCTCTGGTCCGAGGGGGCCCTCATGGCGGCCGAGGGCGGTGTGAATGTGGGGATCAATCAATTGTCGGCGAACGTAGACACGTCCGTCCAGGCGATACCCGTGACGCGAATCCCGGACGCTCAGGGCCCCTACCAATTTCGGAGCGGCACGCGAACGTCAGGGGTCCAGAACCTACAATTCGTATCCAGCCGTACCGAGCCCGGCTATTCCATTGCTGTCGGAACTGGGTATAACCGCTCGGGCTATGTCTTTGACACCTATCAGATCAACGCAACGGGAACGGGTCCGCGAAACGCCGTCCGTGAGGTCGAGGTCCAGGCGGAATACGGCCCCATAGCACGGTGAGGTGCGCGATGGAACAGACGAAGAAGGCGATTGCTCTCGTGCTGTGCGTCTCGTTTCTTTCGCTCGGCGTGCCTCCGATCAGCAACCCACCGGCGGCCCGCGCCGATGACAGCGACATCTTCATCCTCAACAACCGGCCGAACGTCTTGATCATGCTCGACAATTCCGAAAGCATGGCCTGGGGAATCCAATCGTCCGAGTACGTGCACAACACGCATTATCCGCAAAAGCACATGTGCTCGGATCTCAAGGCCGATTGCATAACCGAAACCGTGTACAAAGGCATGGGGATTCATCCCAGCGGAGGGTATCCGCGGTATTCAGTGTACTCCAACGCCATCGATGACGTCGCGAGCACAGAAGCTCAAGATGCTCTCGCTACGGTGGGCTATTGGGTCGGGAAGATCAAGGGCTCCCAGGTCCACCTCTATAGCGGCAACTACTTAAACTATCTGTACTGCACCGACGCGACGTACTGCGCTGGGTCCGAAGCACGAATCGACATCGCCAAGCGCGTGCTGACAAACCTTGTCAATAGCGTGGACGGTGTCCGCTTCGGACTGATGGACTTCAACCAGTCCCCGCCGGGCGCGCACATGGTGTTCGAAATCGGATCATCTAAGACAGCGATGGTTAACGGTATCGCTGGCATCACGACGGGCGGCGGAACCCCCCTCGGCGGGCAAATGCGAGACGCGGCCGCGTATTATAAGGGTATTTATCAGGGATATGCGAGCCCGATTCAAAATGCCTGTCAGGCCAACTATGTCATTCTGATCACGGATGGTCTGCAAACCGACACGCAAAGCAGCAACGCGGTGCAGGTGCAAGCCGGCATTGCCTTTCGGCAGGATCATTCCACTTCAATACCCGGCCTACAGAACTTAATTACCCACACCATCGGGTTTGCGATGGAGGGAGGCGAAGACGAACTGAACCAGGCGAAAGCCGCCCTTCAGGAAGCGGCGACGAACGGGGGTGGGAGCTTCTACGACGCAGCCAACGAAGCGGCACTGCAGGAAGCCCTTCTGAAAGCCGTTTATCAGATCATGGAAGGCGTCTTTGCCTTCGCCACGCCAGTAGTGCCCACCACCAGCGCCACCGGGATCTCCAGGGCTTACATGGCGGCATTCCAAACGTCTTCGAACCCAACGCAGCCTTTCTGGAGGGGTTACCTCAAGGCGTTTAACCGCGACGAGCAGGGGCAGTTGCGAACGAATGCCGACGGTACCCCCGACGAGGCGTGCACGCTAACCTTTGCCGATGGAACCACCAAACCTTGCCTGGCCTGGGAGGCCGGCGATGTCCTCAGCCGGAAAGACCCAGGAAGCCGCGCAATAAAGATCCTCAGCGGAACGAATCTCGTAGATTTTAGCAGCGGAAACGTCACGCCGTCGGATCTGGGGGTTTCCACTGCGGCGGAACGGGACCACATTGTGAACTTCGTCCGCGGGGTGGACGTCAACGACGAAGATCTCGATACCGACACGACAGAGGTGCGCCCCTGGAAGCTGGGAGACATTTACCATTCGACCCCCGTCCTGGTAACCCAACCGTTCCTGCCGTCCTCCGACCCCACCTACCGCGCCTTCCGCGCGGGGTACGCCAGTCGCCCGCCGATCCTCTTCGCCGGCGCGAACGATGGGATGCTTCACGCCTTCCGCGAATCCGACGGCGAGGAGGTGTGGGCTTTCCTTCCGCCGAATCTCTTGCCCGCGCTCAAGAGGGTCGCGGCGCGCTCGGGACTCCACCAGTTCTACGTGGACTCCAGCCCGATCGCGGCCGACGTGAAGATCCAGCGCGGGGCTCCCTACAATGACTCGGTGCCCGGGTGGAGAACCATAGCGGTCTTCGGCGAGCGCCGCGGAGGCAACGCCTACTACGCTCTCGACATCACGGAACCGGGTTTGCCCGGCTATCTCTGGTCCTTTACGGACAACAAGGTATCCGAAAGCTGGTCCGAACCTGTCATCGGCAAAGTCAAGATGAGCAGCGTCACAGGCAGTACGGAGCGGTATGTCGCCTTCTTTGGCGGCGGGTACGATACCCAAAGCAACAACAGCCACGGCAAAGCGGTCTTCGCCGTGGATGTCGCGACCGGTCAGAAGCTCTGGGAGTATTATAACGATGGCGCAACCGACGACCGCCAGTACATGAACTATAGCATCCCCGCTAGTCCACTTGCGCTCGACTTGAATGGCGATGGGTATATCGACCGCCTCTACATCGGCGACATCGGCGGGCAGCTCTGGAAGTTCGATCTGTCGGCAGCGGCAACGCTAAGCGGAGGAAACAGCGGAACCGTCAACAACTGGACAGGCAAGCGGTTCTTCGTCGCGTCCGCCGATGCGAATCCTCCGGCAGAAGGGGAATACTATCCCAGCCAGCCGATCTACGGCACGCCGAACGCAGCCATTGGGTCGGACGGGAAGCTCTGGCTATACTTCGGGACCGGCGACCGGAATCACCCCAACAACACCAGCGCAAACCGGTTCTACGGAATCCGAGACGACCAGGCCGGCGCAAGCGCCATGAATCAAGCGACGGCGTGGACCAACAGCAATCTGAGCGATGCGACCAGCGCCGCCCCAAACCTTACGACAACGAAAGGCTGGTACGTCCAGCTCGCGTCCACCGAAAAGGTTGTTGCGCCGCCGGACATCTTCAATCAGGTCGTCTATTTCACAAGCTTCACGCCGAGCACGGCCGCAGCAGCCGCCTGTGGGACAGGCGGTACCGCCAAGCTGTACGCTGTGCAAATGCTCAACGGCTTCGCGGCACTGAATTGGGCAACCGGCGATGTTCTTGGGGCCAGCGCCACTGCGGCGAGTACACGCGGGACCTCTATCGGTGAAGGGATGCCCACCGGATCATCCGTGAGCCTGACCGACACTTCGACTGAGGTGTTCGCGGTCTCGATCGCCGGCAAGAGCGATGGAACAATCTCCATCCTGCCGGCACCCGCCCCGGCGAACATGCGGCGGATACTGTATTGGCGGGAGGTATTTTAGGCATGCGATACGCGAAGGTTCTTCCCGCATTCGCGCTGCTCCTCCTGGCGGCTGCCGCGGTGCACGCCGCATCCGATGCGGCAGTCAAGCGAAACAACTTCGGGTCCGAACTCGTGAAACAAGGCCGCCTCGACGAGGCCGTTTCGGAGTTCCAACTGGCAGTCCAGGCGGATCCGCGATACGCGGCGGCCCAGCTAAACCTGGCGTACACCTACGAGCGGCTTGGCCGCATCGACGAAGCCATCGCAGCCTATACGGCCACGATTGCGCTGGATCCAAAGAACACCGTCGCCTTCAACAACCTCGGCGTGCTGTACCTGAAGAGGGAATTGTACGACGAAGCGATTCAGTCGTTCGAGCGAGGGTTGGCAGTCGATCGAAGTGACGCAATGCTTCAGAAGAATCTGGCAACCGCCAAAACGAACCGGGACATCTTGAAGGAGCGCGAGGTCCGGATTGCCGACGCGCGGAAGAAGGCGGACGCGGCCCCCAAGGACCCGCGGGCGGCGTACGACGTGGCCCGCATGTACGCCTCTTTCGACATGCAGGATCAGGCGTTGGAGTGGCTGGAGACGTCGTTGCGGCTGGGGCTGGATGACACGAAGTTTGTCCGGGAGGACCCCGTCCTGCTCGGGCTGCGACGCGACCCGCGCTTCGCCAGGCTCATGGAAGGTCGCTGACCACAGAGACTTGGTACTACCTCTCGCGAGCGTTCTCGGCAGCTCTCACCAGCGCGCGGAACAGCGCAAGATGTTCCGCGCGCTGTTTGTATATGCGCTCCGGGTGCCATTGCACCGCGACCAGGAACGGTTCCCCTGGCTGCTCGATCCCCTCCACGATGCCGTCCTCGACGCTCTCGGCCCCCACCCGAAACCCCGGCGCAAGATCCTTGACGAACTGGTGGTGCGTGCTCGTCACCTGCGACCCGGTGACCCCCATGATCGCGAAGAGGCGCGAGTCGGGTGCCAGCCGAACCGGGTGGATGAGTTGCCCGCGATTCGCCAAGCTCGCGGAATGGTACGCCAGAGTGCCCGGCCGACACGCGATGTCCTGGTAGAGCGTCCCCCCTGCCGCAACGTTGATGACCTGGAGGCCGCGGCAGATCCCCAGTATGGGAATCTGCTGACCCATCGCTGCCCGCGCAAGTTGGATCTCGAAGAGGTCTCGCTCCGGGTCGGGCTCTTGGCAGCGCTCGTCCAACACCTCCCCGTAGTACGCCGGCGAGATGTCCTCTCCTCCCGTGAACAGGAGCCCGTCAACGGCGGCGAGATAGTCGCCAAGCGTCCCGGGATCGTCGTCCGCAATGGGAAGGATGACGGGAAGCCCGCCGCCCGCACGAACCGCACCGGTATACGTGTCGCGGATCCCCTCCCAACGCTCCAGGTGGTCCGGATCGTCCCGGTGCCAGGATGTGATGCCGATGCGAGGGCGCATATTGATGGCTCCGCAGATTCGACACGACAAGAAACCGACTCACGACTTTATGGATCCGCAGATTGCGCAGATTTCACGGGCGAAAGAACAAGACGACGGTGTTCCAACGAACGCGCGCCGAAGTTGAGCAGGAGCGCAACCGAATGGCCGCTGGCTCTCAGGTAATTGATCACCTGCGCTTCGTCGAGTCCCGTCAAATGCGTCAGCGCCTTGACCTCGACAATGACCGTGTCATAGCAAACGAAACCGCACCGATACGATGTGGAGAGTCTCTCACCTTTGTAGAAAACAGGAAGCTCAACCTCTGAACGAAAGGGAACGCTCCTCTTTTTCAGTTCCCGCGCAAGCGCCTCGTGATATACGGCCTCCAAGAACCCAGGTCCCAAGACTCCGTGGACCTCCATGGCTGCGCCGATGATGGCAAACGTCCGCGGATCCTTTTCCATCCCTTCCCCGTGAAATCGGCCAATCTGCGAAATCTGCGGATCAAAGCAGCCCGTCTTTGTCGTTAGAACTCTCCGGCACTGCGCAATCTGCGAAATCTCCGAATCACAATCCGCGGATCCGCCCGCGATACTTCGCCTCCAGTGGACCGTTGTGTTCGTCCCCCTCGGGAACGTTGGCGCTGACGTAGATGGGCGGCGTGAGGCCGGCGGCCAGAAACAGCTCCACCACCCGGCATACAAGCGAATTGATGATGAAGCTTCCGGCCAAGAACGACGTCGGCGCCACTCGGCCCGGCAAGCCCGGATACGCGACCGCGGCGTCGCCCGGCTCGCCGCACGTATCCAGGACGATATCCGCCGCCTCGAACACGCGCTGCCCGCTGGGGTGGCGCGCCGGGACGGCACGGGAGTGCCGCAACGACGTCAGCGCGATGACCGTGAGGCCGCGCCGCTTGCCCTCCAGCGCGATCTCCACGGGGACGGCGTTGATCCCCGAGTTCGAGATCACGAGCAGCACCTCGCCCGACCGCAGGTCGTGACCGTCCAAAATGAGCGCGGCGA
>Ga0316622_100002299_pt1 | contig 13126 bp, 10 predicted proteins | sample OWC_Aug_OW2_C1_D_FD_207646 | JGI IMG/M metagenome (GOLD analysis project Ga0316622, IMG submission 207646) | Wetland soil microbial communities from Old Woman Creek delta, Ohio, United States - OWC_Aug_OW2_C1_D5_C | ecosystem: Environmental > Terrestrial > Soil > Wetlands | place: USA: Ohio... | reverse complement strand
CGGTCGGGTGGAGGTGCTTGCGGAAGACGGGCAGCTGGAGGGCGAGCTCGATGCCGTCTTGCATCTCCTTCAGGCTCGCCCACACTGGCACCGGGTTGCCCGTCGAGCCAGACGTCTGCCCGTACAGGATGGGCTCGGACCCCAGCTCGAGGGCGAGCAGGTCGTAGGGGTCCTGCGCCACGAGGTCCTCGCGCGTCGTCTGCGGGACGCGGCGCGTGAAGTCCAGGGCGCTGCGGATGGACCCGGGGGTCACCCCGGCCTCGGCTAGCCGATTCCGGTAGAACTTGGTCCTCTGGGCGCGGGCGACCGACACGCGCAGCTGCTTGCGGATGTTCCTCGGCGAGTCGACCCTCGCCAGGACGCCCGGGAAGTTGCGCACGGCCCACGCCTTGAGGCTCACTCGGCCACCTCGTCGATGCGGGTGTAGCGCATTCGGTCCTCGTAGGGGACGAGCGAGTCGCGGGGCAGGAAGCCCGAGAGCATCATGTGATCGCCCGTGACGAGGGCGGCCAGCGACTCCGCGACGACCTGGCAGCGCGGCGTGAAGTTCGCGTCGAACCGCCCCTCGGTGACCATCGCGACCTCGGTGCCCTTGATGACGTCGACGGTGCGCTGGGGGACCAGGATGGAGGGCGTGGGCTTGACCGCGAACCGAACAACGAAGGGAGCACCGTAGGTGATGCCGCCCAGCACGCCGCCTGCGCGGTTCGTGCGGGAGGTGACGCGCCCGTCCTTCGTCCACGTGAGCTCGTCGTTGAACTCGGACGCGCGCAGGTCGGCCGCGGCAAGGCCCGCGCCGACCTCGAAGCTCTTGATGCCCGGGACGCTGAGGATGGCGTGCCCGACGTCCGCCTGGAAGCGCCAGAACCAGGGGCTGCCCAGGCCCGCGGGGAGGCCGTCGATCGTGAGCTCGACGAGCCCGCCAGTGGCGTCGCCGGTCTCCTGCGATTCCTTCGCGAGCTGGTTTATTACGTTCTTGAGCGAGTTGGGGCCCGAGGGCGCTATCTCGATGCCCCCCAGCACCAGGATGCGGGTGGTGACGGTGACGCCCACGAGGGCCACGAGCTGCTTGGCCAGCGCGCCCGCCGGTATGAGGGGCGCCCACGTGCGGCCGCTAGCGCGGGAGCCGCCGCGCCAGTCCCAGTGCCCGTACTTCAGGCGGTAGGCCAAGTCGGCGTGGCCGGGTCGCGGTGTGTAGGCTATGAGGCGGTAGCGGTCGCTCTCGACGTTGGCGTTCCGGATGACGATGGAGATGGGGGTGCCCAGGGTCTCGCCCTTGTAGACCCCGGAGAGGAACTGCATCCGGTTCTCCTCCACCCGGCGCGTGAGCATCGGGTAGGGGACATCGCGGTCGAGCTCGCTGCGCACGGCCTTGAAGTCTATCTTCAGCCCGGCGGGGAAGCCGTCCATGACGCAACCCATGGCCTCGCCGTGGGACTCGCCCCACGTCGTGACGCAAAGGACGCGCCCTAGTGTGTTGCCTCCCACGACATCACGCCTCGACGGCGGTGGGCACGAACTCGAGGAACCGCTTGGCCACGGACGTGTCCGAGGTCGGGTCGGTCACCCAGAACGTGCCCTTGGCCAGCCTCTCGATGGCGATGCCCACGACGGGGACGATGAGGCCGGCGCCCATGAAGCCGATCGAGAAGAGCCAGGCGTAGGCCAGGCCCTCGAAGGCCGCGAGGTAGACGGACACGGCGATGAACAGGACCACGCCGAACATCACGCCGCGGTCGCTGAGCGCCACGGGCGAGCGGACGCGCCTCGCCCTGAGCATGCTCCTCGACTCGAGCGCGAAGAGCGTCAGGATGCCGAGCGCGAACCCGACGAAGATGAACAGGGGCTCGAAGTCGTAGAACTCGCCGTACTCGAACTGGTAGCGGCGCAGAAGCTGCAGCGAGATGACGACGTAGAGGAACGGGAAGAACGCGCCCTTCAGGTTGCGGGAGATGTACGGGGCCTTCCCCTCGGCCTCCTTGGCCTTCACCGTCTTGCGCCACGCCTCGCGGCGCTCCTTGAACCCGTCGAGGCCCGTCTGGACGACGTCCCTCTGGGCGGCATGGCCCGAGGCGGCGTCCTCCCTGGCGAGCTGCTCGGCGATTGCGCGTCGCGTCGCGTACACCTGCGTGCCGGTCCCCTGCATGTCCGTCGCGGGGACCTCCTCGAGGTCCGCCTCCGCCTGGGTCCTGGCGGCCGGGGCGGCCCTCGCGGGGGCCCTCCGGGTCGGGGCGGGGAGGTTGGCGCCGAAATCGAGCTCCTCCTCGGCCTCCACCTCGGCCTGGGCCGGCCTCTGCGGTGCCGGCTGCGGCTGGGGCTGCTGCCTGAGCGTCGACATCGGGACGCCCGGGTGCGCGTGCGCCCTGGGCGTGGGCGCCTCCGCTGGCGCGGTGTCGGTCTCAAGGCCCCGGTGGGCGCTCGCGGCGTGGGCGGGCGCCGGCTGCTGTGCCGGCACGGGCCTCGGCGCCGCTGGCGCGGCCTGGGGCGCGGGTCTGGCCTCGGCGGCGGGCCTGCCCGGTGCGGGCAGCCGCCTGCCGGTTGTGCTCTGCTCTTCCATTAAGGGCACCTCCATCTCCTGTTGCGACTTTCGCCATGCGCTCTTCGTGGGGGCCCTCCTCAGGACCTCCACTTCCAGATGCGGTCCACCAGGGACCTGCGGCCCCCGGCGACCACGAGGACGTCCATGGCGACGATGAGACCACCGAACGCGACGACCATCGGCTGGACCTCCGGCAGGCCCCGCGGCGCGGGCGACTGCAGGCCTGCCACGAGGTCCGAGCCGCTCGCGTAGTTGACGAAGTCGCGGTTGTAGTCCACGAACACCATGACCTCCCCTTCCGCCTCGACCGTGAGGGTGGTGCCCTTGGTTATGTTCTCCCGCGAGAGGAAGACCTCCTTCTTGAGGTCGTTGTCCACCACGATGCGGTAGACGAACGGATGGTTCCGGTTGGACCAGAACGCATCCGTCTCGCGGGTATATTGTCCCTCCAGGTCGAGGTACTCGTAGCTGTTCTCGGAGATCTCCACCGTCATCGAGCCCCACTTGGGTATCTCCGTCTCGAGCGGCAGCTTGAGCTCCGAGAACTGGAACTTGACGTTGTTGCAGTCCGTGCCGAGGTTCTGGATGGTGACGTAGGCACGGCTCCTGATGGGAACGCTGAAGTCGGTCGCGGCGGGGTAGGGCTTGAAGCCCTGGTTGAAGTAGACCGACGTGCGCTTGTAAACCGTCAGCATGTCCTCGCCGGCGATGGTATCGATGTACTTCTCGTCGAGCGTCCACTGGTTGTCGCCGATGGTGTAGACGAACACCGGCTTGCTGGCCCTGAGGTGGGCCCACTCGTAGGAGGTGTAGCACCGGGCCTTGTACATGACCGCGAAGTCGAACACGCGGAACTCGCCCGCGGCGAGGTCGCCCTCGAACGAGCCCTGGTTGCCACTGCGGTCCTCTAGGAATATCTGGGCGCCCTCGGGCGCGTGAACGAGGACCTTCGAGAAGCAGGGGAAGAGGTAGTCCCTGCCGTCCTTGCCGTAGACCTGGGAGAATGCGTGACGGGACTGGATGCCTCCGACGACGGAGACGGGCTTGGTGGCCGAGATAAGGACGATGTCATCGTCGAACCCCTCCTGCTGCAGTATGGGGTTGCGGCTGGACTCCCAGCCCTCGAACCGGTCGAGCTTGAAGGTCGCGTCGTCGTCGCGGTCGCTCATGTCCCAGACACGGACCTCGGTCTGTCCCTCGAGGGCGCTTATCCACAGCTCGCCCGCGACGCGGACGAGCAGCTTCTTGCCGTAACCGGTCCAGATGTTGTTCCACCACGCGTTGGCGTAGTGGTCGTCGTCGGTGTCGGTGGCCTCGCCGGGCTGGAGCTTGTGGTGCATCACGGTCACGGGCACGTCGGAGGTCACGCGCACCGTGCCCGACATCACGTGCCAGCCGGGGGCTATCTCCACCGATATGACGGGTATCTCGATGTAGTCGAACTCGCCCACGGTGTAGTTCCAGGAGGTGTCGAGGGTGGCGTTGCCCTTGGTGAGGAAGGGTATCTCGCTTGCCCAGGTGACCTTGGCGCCCGTCTCTGCCTGCCATCCGTTGTACTCGTCGTAGTGGCACCGCAGCGCCGTGGCGTTGAGCCACTCGACCTGCACGTGCGCCTCGCGCTCGTAGGAGCTGATGAAGATGACGGAGCAGTTCATGATGGGGTAGTAGTACTCGTTGTTGCGGCACCCGTCCGAGTAGGAGGTGCCGTAGTCGTCCTCGCCGCCCCAGTAGTACGCGTCGTTGAGGTAGTAGAAGTTGTCCATCGCTACCATGTAGGCGGGCGGGACGAAGAGCACGTACTCCGTGTTCGTGAACGCGTCGAGGTCCGTGGAGCTGTAGTCCGCGGTCTCGCACTTCTCCGTGGCCGTCCTCGCGGTGTCCTCCAAGGCGGTGGACATGGGCTGCGCGTAGAGCAGGATCGAGGACACTGGCAGGAAGAACACGCCCAGCACCGCGATGAACACGAGCACCACGGGTAGGACCTTCCTTAGCACCGACATTGGCTTCACCCTCCTTGCATGGCAGTCTTGCCTCGTTGTCTGCGCGCCTATGGCGCGCCCGGGTTCACTTCCCGATCTTCCTGGGCATCGGGAAGTTGCGGTGGACCAGCCCCAGTACCCCCGCGATGCCGCGGCGGCCGGTGCCCACCAGGGCCAGGTCGGTCACCATTACAGTCGAGATGAGCAGCGGAATGAAGTACGGATACTGCATCGAGGCCTTCTGGATCGTCGGGTTGATGGACATCGCGAAGTCCAGGTCCTGCGGCTCGCAGGAGTAGTCGCGGTTGTACCTCACGTCGACGATGACCTCCTTGTCGGCGCTCACGTGCAGCATGTGGATATCGCCCTCGAGCTCGTCCTCGTTGTCGGCGAGCACGTCGTCGTCGCAGTCCTCGTCATAGTCCTCGTCGCAGTCGAAGACGATGCGGTAGAGCTGGTACTTCTCGAGGGTGCGGTCGACGGTCTTGTCCTCGAGCCAGGTCCCCGTCCAGCCGACGCGCGTGTCGTCCTCCAGGGCGACTATGTAGACGATGGCCCTGTGGTGGAGGGCCACGGACCACTGCTCGTCGGCCGGGTAGTAGTCGAAGCCCTCGATGAACGTCGCGACCTGGTTGTTGTCGAACGCGTTGTCGTCATTGGCCTGCCAGAGCTCGACGCGTATGGGGTAGTCGGAGCGCATCTCGACCCACTCGAGCTCGGCGATGTAGTTGTTCGAGAACGGGCAGCAGGACATCGCGCAGTAGGTCCACTGCTCGCCGGGGGCGATGGTCACCTTGGTGTCGCCCGCGGTCTTGTCCTGGAAGTCGATGACCACGTGCGCCTCCTTCTCGAGGCCAGTGATCGTGATGCCCACCGAGAAGGGCAGGTAGTACTGAGAGCCGCGCGGGCCGAAGATCTGCATCTGCCAGTTGTTGTCCCAGATGCCACCGTAGAGAGTGACCGGCTTCTCGGCCTTGACCAGCACGAAGTCCGACTCGAAGTTACCGGAATCGATGGCGCGCTGGATCATGGGGCTCGACATGGCCTTCTCGGCCGCGGTTTTGTTGTTCCAGTCCACGTTGCTCAGGTACCCGTAGGACTGCAGCTCGTAGTTGTCGCCCGCGTCGTCGCCCGCGCACCAGGTGTCCTCTACGAACGTGGACACCCACATGAAGTTCTCCCAGGCGTCGAGCGTGACGGTGCGCGTGTCGTCGCCGTCGGACATGTCGACGATCTCGATTTTGTTGTTGTCGTCGTAGGACGCTATCATCAGGTCGCGGTGGACGAAGCCGAAGAACTCGTCGCCGTAGAACGACCACACCGCGTCGGCGCTCAGCTCGTTGGCGAACCAGGCGTTGTCGATGCCGTGGGCGACCTCGCAGTCGTCGCCGCCGCCGTTGCCGTTGATCCAGCCCTGGCCGAGCACGTAGCCGCCGTCGCAGTCGTCCGCGACGTCGGGTATGCCGTTGCCGTTCTTGTCTATCCACGCCTCGGCGACCGTGGAGCGCATCACGCTCGAGCGGCCGGTCGAGATGACCTCGATGGACCCGCCCCAGAGCCACAGGTCGCGGGTGGTGTAGAGGATGGTCCCGTCGTAGCGCGAGGAGCCGCTCGAGGGGCTCATCGTGGACTCCCAGAGCGTGAGGTCCTTGACGTGCTTGAGGTGGGGGGAGTAGGGCGGCAGGTCGGGGTACTTGCCGATCGTGCGGAACTCGTTCTGCTCGCAGCAGGTGAACGTCCGGTCCTTCCAGGTGATCTCGATGCAGGTCGACGCGCCCCATGTGGGCTTGGCGCGCACGATCATCCGCTGGTAGGTCCAGCCGTCCTCGGTGACCGTCTGCACCTCGTAGCCCTCCTGGCCGGCGCCGGCGACGGTGAGCATCTCGCACCGCATGTCCATGTTGTTGCGGTCGTGCTTCTCGACCATCTTGATGGCGCCCAGGGGCAGCTGCAGCACGACCTCGTTCATGGCGAACTCGGGGTCGAGGTCGAACATGTAGCACTTGCTGCCCGTGTAGGTCTGGTGGTAGGCGTTGTTGTTGGCGTCGCAGTCGACGTTGATGGGCCACTCGCACGTCTTCGTGTCGCGCAGGTCGCAACCGTTGTACGTGAGTATGAGAGAGTAGTCGATGAGGTTGAACGGGTAGTCCTGCTTGAAGGCGTCCGTGAAGACCCAGCCATCGCGGAGCACCATCTTGACGTTGTTGTCCCAATCGTAGCTGGACAGGATGATGACGCCCATGTCGGATATCGGCGAGTCGCCGTAGCGGTTCACGCCCGGCATCCGGTCGTTGTCGCGCTGGCCGGCCTCGTTGCGCATGCCCCAGCCGTAGTCGCCCTCGTTGTCCTCCTGCTCGTACACCGGATCGATCGGGCTCCAGTAGAACACGAAGTCCGTGTTGACCCAGGGGGTCATCTCCGAGGACTCCTCGTCCGATGCCAGCACGTCCACGAGCGGGGTCGCCTGGGACCCGATGTGCGTGGCGGGTAGCAGCATGGAACCGAAGAGCATTAGCATGATCGATAGCGTCACGAAGAACTGGACCAGCGCGGGCCTGGCGCTCCTGCGCCTGCCGAGTCCTCCGTTCGAGTTCTCGCCCACCTTTTGCGATGCACTGTCACGTGTCATTGAGCAGACCCCCACAGGTCGATGCGGTCACCGAAGGCCCATACATTTCCTGTATAGGTATAGGTTATCTCACGTTTCTTGAGAATCGTGAAAAACAGCGCCCGATTCTCACGCTTCGGGAAGAACGTGGGCCCCTCCCACGCGCGCCCCAGCGCGCTCACGCCTCAACCCCCTCGGGCGTGGGGCTCTTCGACGGGGTGTCGAGGGTGAAGGGCGAGGAGAACTGCAGCGAGCCTGTCTTGCACATCGAGATGCACCGGCCGCAGTTGATGCACTCCATCCTGAACATCAGGTTCTGCTTGCGCGGGTCGACCCCCATGGGGCAGATGCGCACGCACTCCTTGCAGTCGGTGCACCACTTCCAGTCGTGCTTCACCTTGATGAGGGAGAACGGGGCGAAGAGCGAGAGCATCGCGCCCAGGGGGCAGAAGTACCGGCACCAGGCGCGCCCGTGCGTGTAGTAGCTCAGCGTGATGTAGGCCGCGAACACGCCCAGGTGGTAGATGAGCCACATCCAGCTGACAGTGTACCACGTCAGCCAGTAGGGGAAGATGCCCAGCACCGCGCCGAAGCAGAAGTAGCGGCAGTAGAACACGAACGCGGTGAGGATCGCGAGGACCACGACGCCGATGACGTAGATGTACTTGAACACGCGCAGCCAGTTCGGGGGCTCGTAGCGGTGCGTGCAGGCCTTGTTCACGCAGTCCAGGATGAGGCCGAAGGGGCAGAGCCAGCCGCACACGGTCCTCCCCAGGGTCACGCCGAAGATGAGGAACACGCCCAGGATGTAGAACGGGAACCGGTGGTCGATGGCGAACCGCTGGAGCATGCCGACGGGGCAGCCCACCCAGGCCAGCTCGCACGCCTGACAGTTGAGGGCGCACGACACGCCCGATGTGCGCGGGATCTCGGCATGCCAGCCACCGGGCAGCTTTCGGAAGATGCCCAGGCGGTGGGTGCCGAACGAGAGCACCTGGACGGGCAGCCGGATGAGGGGGCTGCTGAGCGTGATGACCATGAGCATGGTGGAGATGACGAGGCTGTAGCCCGTGAACACGATGAGCCCGGGGGAGTCGGCGCTGATGGCGAAGATGAGGCCCATGAACGCGAGGCCAACGATGAGGACGCCGATGCCTATGTTCCGAGTCCGGACCAAGCCATCACCTCAGAACCCCAGGTCGCGCGCCCAGTCGTAGGTCGCGAACTCGCGGACGAACCAGTCGTCCGCGTAGTAGAAGGCCAAGGCGAGGCACATGAGGGCAGCGATGAACAGGACGAACCTGACGCGCGCCACGACGAACGGGTCCAGCCTCGCGGATGCTATCCTCTTGCCCGTCCTCCTGATGTACTTCAGCGCGCCCGCCCCTTCCGACATCGGCTTCCTCCTCCTCGAGCATGGCCCTCCCGGCGCGCGGGCCCTCCCTATCTCCAATGGGGAGGGCTCACGTTCCTTGGGGCCGTGGACGATTGGCCGGGGCCGCTTTAATACCCATCTGCCCAAATCTCAGGGGTCATTATCACCGCTGCGAAAAAAACGCCTAGCCAGCATCATGTGCGCAGCGTGGGACTAATGCTCGACGACCCGCTCCGCGACGGCACGGCCGAAGTGCCGTCCCTTGGCCTCCCCGGCCCCCCCCTCCGCGACTCCGGGGGGCAGGTGCACGAGGACCTCGTCCCCGGGGCGCACCGCCCTCACGGAGGCATGCCCCGAGGGCGTCACGAGCCGGACGGTCTCGGCGTTCTGCAGGATGGCCGTGAACGCCCGGCCACCCGCCTCGACCTCGACGAGCACGAGGGGTCGGCGCTCGATCTTGAGGCGGCCCACGTGGGAGGGGCGGCCCAGGCCGTCGCGGCCCACGACCAGCACCAGCGAGCCGGCGGACGCCTCCGAGAGGTACCGCGTGCGGCCCCCGGGCGCCAGCACGTAGCTGTGCACCGCCCCCGCGTTCACGCGGAACGGGCGCACGGCCGCGTAGGGGTTCTCGATGGTCTCGCCGTGCACGAGCAGGAAGCCCTGGGACGACGAGCCGACCAGCAGGCCCTCGCCGGGCTCGAGCAGGTCCACGGTGTCCACGCACGCGCGGTCCCCCATGCCCAGCTGCTCGACGCGCCGCACGCGGCCCGTCGCGAGCTCGTACCGCTCGGGGGGCGTCGCGAGCGCGCGCACCTCGGCCATCGCGTCGCGCAGGTCGACGCCGGGGCCGGCCGCGACGACGACGCCGTCGACGCCGTGTTCCAGCGCGCCGAGCGCGAGCTGCGCGTCCTTCACCGACGAGGCCTGGGCCAGCAGGCGGCCGGGGAGGCCCTCCCCCCGCCGCGCGGCCACCAGGTCCTCCAGGGGTATCACGGTCCAGTCCCGCGTCACCACCACGACGACGAGCCCGTGGCCGAGCGCGTCGATCGCGCGGGCGATGTCCTGCGGCCCCCGCACGTCGACCAGGCGGCCCACCACGGAGCCGCCCTCGAGAAGCTCGCTCCCCCGTGCCTCCACGATGCGGACCTTGGCCAGCGCGCCCACGGCGCCGGCGCCCCCCTCCGCCACCACCAGGCCGTCCGCCCCTGACTCTATGGCCGCGGTCGCGGCCTCCCTCACGTCGGGCTCCCGCTCGAGCGCGTCCAGCCTCACCCAGACCCAGGGCGCGCCCTGGGCCACGCTACCCCCCCAGGTGCCGCCGCGCGGCCTGCTCCGGGGTCGCGCCCTCGAACAGCACGGCCGCCAGCGCGCGCGTCATCGCCTCGGGGTCCTTCGCCCCGAACACGTTGCGCCCGCATGCGACGCCGGCCCCCCCTGCGGCCACCGTCCCTGCCGCGGCCTCGAGGGGTGCGATCGCGCTCTCGGCGGGCGGCCCGCCCGCTGTTATCACGGGCACGCGGCAGCCGCGCACGACCTGCTTGAAGGTTTCCGGGCTGCCCGTGTAGTTGGTCTTGACGATGTCAGCGCCCAGCTCCTCGGCCAGTCGCGCGCAGTGCGCGATGGTCCCGGGGTCGAACTGGTCCTTTATCTTCTTCCCGCGGGGGTAGACCATGACGAGCAGGGGGATCCCCCACCGGTGGCACTCGCCGGCCGCGCGGCCCGCGTCGGCGAGCATCTCGGGGGTGGTCTCGCACCCCACGTTGACGTGGACGGACACGGCGTCGGCCCCCGCGCGAAGGGCCTCCTCGACGGAGCCCACGAGCACCTTGCGGTTGGGGTCGAACGCCTGGGCGACGGAACCGGATATGTGGATGATGAGCGCGGCGCGCGCAGGGCCCACCGAGGCGTACCTGGCGGCCTCGCCCTTGTGCACGACCACGGCGGTGGCCCCACCGCGGTCGGCCTGCGCGATGCGTTCGTCGAGGTTCTCGAGCCCACCGGACGGGCCCACGGTCACGCCGTGGTCCATCGGGATGACCAGGATGCGACCGGTCGACCCCTGGCAGAGCCTGCGCAGGCGGATGGTCAGACCTGGGTCAGGGACAACACCAAGCATGGGACCGGCTCCGCGGACCGGCCGCGGCCGCATGGGTCCCTCCCCAAGGGCACCGGTATGGGTCGGGTCATGCGGCCGCGGACTCGGTCACGCGGCCAAAGCATCGGGTGGATGCGCATATGAAGTCTTGCGCGCGGTTCGCGGAAATGAGAAGGTCTTCTCACTGACCATCGGAACCGATACGGGGTTACGGGCGGCCGGTACCTGGCCAAGGGACGGGGCGCGGGCGGACCGCCACGTGGGAAGCTTCATCTCGGGGCGAGCGGTTGCGTGTGCCGATGCCGAGGTGGAGTGATCGGGGCAGGCCCGCTCGCCGCAAGTCCAAGCTGGAGGCCGCAGGCGTGGGCACCCACGTGCTCCGCTGGGGCGAGGTCGGCACGACGCCCCTCGTGCTCCTGCACGGTGTGCTCTCCAGCGGGGCCTCGTGGTCGGGCGTGGCCCCCAGGCTCGCGGAGGGGAGGCAGGTGCTCGCCCCGGACATGCCGCTCCACGGGCGCACGCGGACGCCACCGTCCTTCGACATGGGCCCCGCGGGCATGTCGGAATGGATGGCCGCGCTCCTCGACGCGCTCGGCGCGGACCGCGCCGACGTGTGCGGGCTGTCCATGGGCGGGGCCGTGGCCGCGCACTTCGCGGTCCTCAAGACCTCGCGTGTGCGAAGGCTCGTCCTCGTCGACGCGGCCAACATCGCGTCGATCGCGGAGCCCTACGACGGCCTGCTGGAGGAGGTCCGGCAGGCCGTCCGCGCGAAGCTCGGCTCCGGCGTCCCGGCCACATCCCAGGACTGGACCTCGGAGGTCGGGCTCCGTGGCCCCGCGGCCGGCGCCTCGCGGAGGGACACCGACCGGCTCATTGCGGGCGCGCTCAGGTACATGAAGTGGAAGGGGGTGCCGCTCGGTCAGCTGCTCGCGGGTCTGGAGCTGCTGAGGCCCCTGGAGGCGAGGGAGCTCGCGAGCATCACTGCGCCCACGCTCGCAATCTGGGGCGAGGACGACCCCTACTTCCCGGCCACGGTGGCCGCCGCCGCGCTGCGCGCGAACCTTCCGGAAGCGCGTGTCGAGGTCCTTTCGGGCGTGGGCCACAATCCCGTCGGCGAGCGCCCGGACGAGTTCGTCCGCCTCATGTCGGCCTTCCTGGCCTGAGGGCGGGCGCGGGGCGCAGGTTGGCGAAACTAAAATAAGGTCCTATCAGGTACAAGGCGCCCATCCGACCTGGAGGAGCTTCATGGAGCATACTGGCGAGCAGGCGGGGGTCTCAGAGGGGACACCCGCACGGGGAAGGGGTCCCCCCCGCGTGCTGCTGGTGGGCTACAACGGGGCGTGCAACACGGGCTCGGAGACGCGGCTCCTGTCCATCATCGACGACGTCCGCGCCGTGCTCGGCCCGGACGCCCCCGTCACCGTACCCACGCTCAACGAGGTCAACCTCCGCCGCTACCTCAAAGAGGGGCCCCGCCTGCGCATCGCCCCGGTCCCTTCCATCTACTTCGGGGCCCTCAAGCGGCTCGTGCGGCAGCACGACCTCGTCATCCTGGTCGAGGGCAGCTGCTACATGGACACGTGGACGAGCGCGCTGCTCTGGGCGTTCCTCTGGGCCAGCAAGCAGGCACACGCCATGGGCCGTCCCTGCATGGCCTACGCGGTCGACGCGGGCGACCTCAAGCCCGGCAACGCGAGGCGCGTGCGGCGGGACGCGAGCGGGACAGGCCTCATCGTCACGCGGACGGCGGCGGCCGCGGACCGCCTCCGTGCCCTGGGCGTGACCGCGCCCATCGAGGTGACCGCGGACACATCCTTCACGTACCGTCCCGAGGCCGCCGACAGGGGCGCGCTGCGCCGGCTATGGCCGGGCGCGCCCGACCGCGTCGTGGGCATCTCGCCAGTCGACTTCCACATCTGGCCAGTGGTCATCCGGCCATGGGGGCGCCGCGAGGACTGCTACAGGTGGCCCTACTACTACTCGCGCTCGCGCGCGCGCCGCGAGGCCTCCGAGGCCCTCGCGCGCGGCCTCGCGGCCGAGGCCGACAGGCTGGTCGAGGAGCAGGGCGTCGGCATCGCTCTCCTCGGGATGGAGGCGCTCGACGCCCCGATAGTCGGGCGCGTGCACGCGCTCATGCGGCACGACGACCGCGCGTTCGAGATGCTCTCGCAGGAGCAGAACGCGTCCCGCATGACGTGGGCGCTGCGGGAGCTCGACGCGCTCGTCACCTCGCGGTACCACGCGGCCGTGCTCGCGATGGAGGCAGGGGTCCCCATGGTCGCGCTCGGCCACGACCGTCGCATCCACGACCTCTTCGCGGACCTGGGGCTCATCGAGACGATGTTCGTCGAGCACTGCGCCGTCGACGCTTGCGGCGAGCTCGGCTCCCGGGTGGACGCGCTCCTCGCCGACCCGGCGCCGATGCGCTCGAGGGTTCGCGCGGGGAACGAGATGCACGTCGCGAGGGCGCGGCGCAACCGGGAGCTCCTGCGCGCGTTCGTCCGCGACCACGGGTGGGAGGCGGCCGCGT
>Ga0316622_100002298_pt1 | contig 13131 bp, 7 predicted proteins | sample OWC_Aug_OW2_C1_D_FD_207646 | JGI IMG/M metagenome (GOLD analysis project Ga0316622, IMG submission 207646) | Wetland soil microbial communities from Old Woman Creek delta, Ohio, United States - OWC_Aug_OW2_C1_D5_C | ecosystem: Environmental > Terrestrial > Soil > Wetlands | place: USA: Ohio... | reverse complement strand
TCGCGACGAGTTCCTCGCCCTCGAGCAGGATCCGACCGCGGAACGAGGCCGGCTCGGTGGGGGAGTCCTCGTCGACCCACTCGCCCTGCTGCTGGCCGTAGACGGCGGTGCTGGAGACGAAAACCAGCCGCTGCGGGTCCTGCCGCTGCTCCTCCAGCGCTGCCAGGAGGTGCCTCGGTCCGTCGGCGTAGGCGCGGCGGTAGGCGAGCTCGTCGGGCGAGTCTGCCGCGGCCGCATACACGACCGCGTCGAGCCGCGGCGGCAGCACGGGCACTCCGACGGCGCGAGCCAGATCCCCCTGCAAGGCACGCAGGCCGTGCGGCAGGGGCGCGGCGCTGCGCCGCAGCCCGTACACCTCGTCTCCGCGCGCACTGAGCTCGGCGCCCAGCGCCACACCCAGCCGCCCGCACCCAGCGATCAGTACGCGCGCCATCGCATTCTCAGCGGCCGCAGGCCGCCGTGGAACCTGTGTCCGCTCTCATGATCCTGAGCCGGCCCGTGAGCCTGCGCCACGTGGCGCGCGCGGAGCGGGCCTGGCTTGCCGGAACAACAATCTAGCTCCCGCCCAGCTCGCGCAGAGCGGCGCGCGCTCGTCCGGCGTCCTGCTGTGCGGCGATGGACTCGAAGAAGCGCTCCAGCAGGGTGAGTGTCGCAGCCGGTTGCGAGCCGACCTTCGCCGCGCTCACCAGTGCGGCCCGGGCCTCCTCCATCCGTCCCTGGACGTAGAGCTGCGCAAAGAGCTTCACGGCCGCTTGGGCTGCAGGGGTGTCCTCGGAGAGCCGGCTGATGGCGCGCCAGGTCTCGCCCTCGAGCCCAGACCAGTCCAGGATCAGAGCGTCCTCGAGGGTCAGCACGACGCCATCGGCTACGCGCACGCCCCGGCCGAGGGGTCCCACGACGATCAACCGCCGCTCGGGGAAATGCAGTCGCGCCCAGGCGGCCTGCGAGCGACTGGAGATCGAGGTTCCCGCCCCGGGTGGCCGCGGGACCTCGAGGTGCGCACCATCGGGGGACTCACGGATGCGGCGCTCGAGATCATCCAGATAGGGCCTCAGTTCCGCGTCCCAGCGGGCCCAGGTGTCATCGCGCCGGACGAGCTGTGAGTGGCTCACGTGGAGGATCAGCATCGAGAGCAGCGGCGCGATGCAGAGCAGAGCTGCCATGCGAGCGGGCTTCGCCCAGCGGCTCCAGGAAGAGCGCAGCCCCGCCATCAGGGCGGCTGTTCCCAGGCTCACGGCGGCCATCGGCAGGGGGAGGTGCCAGCTCGTGATGCCCGCCACCCCCTGCGTGGCCAGGAGCAGGCCGGCCATCAGGAACCAACCCAGAGCGAACGTCAGCACACGCAAGGCCCGACCGTTGCCCGCCCCGCCATCCGCTCCCGAGCGCCGGGTCCGCGCCAGGAGGGCCGCCAGGAACATCACTCCCACGCCGACGATGACGAGCGAGTATTCACCAGCCGGTGTCTGCGCCAGGTCGAGGTCGGCGAGCAACACCCGACGCGCCAAGGCGGCCATCGCCGCGGGCGTCGGAAGCAGAGCTCCGTCGGCCGGGCTCGCGCCCCGCAGCACGGTCAGCCGGGCTCCCGTCAGCAGGGCGAGGGCGAGGAGTTCGGGTAGGGTGGTGCGGAGCGCCTGGGTCAGCTTGGCGCGTATTCCCTGGCGCGGTGAGAAGACGACGACCGTCCACAGCGCCATGGGCAGCGCGAGGTAACCGGTTTCCTTGATGCCCGCGGCCAGCAGGGCCAGCGCGCCCGTGCGCCAGCGCACGCGCTCGCGGGCCGTTCCGTCGCGCTCGAGGTGGGCGAGCACCGTGGCGCTGAGCAGGAGCAAGCAGCCGACGTCGTGCCTGCGGCTTGCGACCGGGATCGTCTGCCACAGCGGGGGATACAGCGCGAAGGCAGCCGTCGCGAGCAGGGCCTCCAGATCGTGCCCGGGTCCGGTCAGCCGACGAACCAGCGCCAGCAGGACCAAAGCGGCCGCCAGGAACAGCGTCAACTGGTCCAGCTGATAGACGACCGGGCGGATCCCTCCCACAGCCCAGTCGAGCGCCAGGGAGAGGCTCAGTACTGGCCGGTAGTAGGCGATCCGGTAGCGGCCCTCCATGAAGGGCTCCGTGAACGTGCCGGCGAGGTCGCTCCATGAAGCGATACGAGCCGATTCGATCAGCGCCCAGGAGTCAGCGCCCAGGACGGTCAGTCTCAAGATCCCGGCGTAGGTCGCGAGAACGAGCGCGACCAGGTACGCACGGGGATCCCTCAAGTGCCTGCCTGCGGCAGACGTGAAACTGGGGCTCATGCACGGGAGTATAGAGAGTGGCCTTCCCGCGTTGGCCGGCGGCGCGGCCGGCCTCCCCCGCATCGGGTCGCGTCAGGCTCTCCCTCCTCGCCGCTCGATGGCCGGCGAGGCCCACTCGCTGCCGTGGGGCGGGGCGGAGGCGTTCGAGATGAACCCCGCTGCTCCCAGGAGCGTCGGATGGCAGTCGTCATCGCGGTGCTCGGCCAGAGCGACGAGGCCCTGGTACACGTCGAGGCGCTGCACAGATCCGTGATCCATCAGACCGAGCGCGGTCACGGGGAGAAGAGCCCTGACGCGCGAGCGCGCAGGCTCCGGCTGATGCAGGCGCTGCAGGCGCGGGCCCTGCAGCCGAGCCCCTGGTGGCCGCTGGTGGGATCGAGGCGTAAACGCGCGCTCGCCTGGCTGGGCCTGGGCTGCTCGAGCATCCCTCGCCACAGGTGCGCGCGCGCCCGTTCGAGGCCCTGGCCGTGCTCCGCCCGCCGCCGGTGGGACTGGTGCGCGCCGCGCTGCTCGAGCGGCGACGGCCAAGCGCTCGACACTCTGGCTTCCCAGGCTGTCCTGGTTGCGGTGAGGACCCGGCGCGGCGCGCGCCTGCCCGGACGGCGCCGCCAGTCGGAGGGCTGTCGGACTGCGGGGTTCCGCGCGCTATGCTGCCGGCCACGATCCAGACGTTGCACCACAGCCACCGACCCTCGAGCGAATCCATGGCGAAGAAGAGTGACGGAAAGTCAGGCAAGCGCGGCCTCGGCGCGTTCAAGTTGTTCCTGATCGTGGTCGTCCTGCTGCTCATCCCGACCACGATGGAGCAACTCGCGATGCACGAGGACACGGTGCGGATGGTGGGGCGGTGGTGCGTCGGGATCGCCGCTGCTTTCTTCCTCTATGGCCTGCTCTCCAAGGTGTTGCGCTTCGGCGGGCTGGTCCTGCTGGTCCTGATCGCGGCCAGGGTGCTCGCCAACGAGGGCGTTGTCGAGGTGCCCAAGATCCTGCCCAAGATCCAGGCCGCGCAGGATCAACAGCGGTAGAGCAAGGCGCCCCAGTTCAGGCCGCTGCCCAGGCCCACGAAGCAGATCAGGTCGCCGGGCCGGCCGTGTCCCGCCTGGCGTGCCTCGTGATAGGCCATCGGGATCGTCGCTGCGGTCGTGTTGCCATAGCGCTGGATGTTGTTGAACACCTTGGTGCACGGCAAGCCCAGACGCTGCTGCACGGCCTCGTTGATGCGCAGATTGGCCTGGTGCATGACGACCAGGTCGAGGTCGTCGATCGTCAGCCGGTTGCGCCCGAGCAGCTCGCCGACCACCTCGGGCATCAACGTCACGGCGTGCCGGAAGACCTCGCGTCCCTCCACGATCGGCACGGTCTCGCCGCGGGCGGCCATTTCGGCCGAGAAGTAGGGCCGGAAGGCGCTGCCGCCGCCGGGCGTGTAGAGCTTCTCGGCCAGCTCACCGCGCGTGTGCAGCACGCAATCGAGCACGCCGCGCGGCGGCTCGCCCGCAGCGCACTCTCCCTGGGCACAGAGCACGAAGGCGCCCGCCCCGTCCCCGAAGAGCGCCAGCCGATCACGGTAGGAGGTATTCTCGGCGAACTCCTCGGGAGTGAGTTGGCGCTCGACGCCGTCGAGCAGCACGTCCCAGCACTTCCAGGGCATGAACCCGCAGTGCACCTCGGCGCCGATGACGAGCACGTTGCGGTAGGCGCCTGCGCGGATCATCCCGTCGGCGAGCTGCAGTCCGTAGACGAAGCCGGCGCACTGCTGGCGGATGTCCAGGCAGGGCACGTCGCGCAGCCCGATCTTGCGCTGGAAGTAGGGCGCCGAGCCGGGGAAGTAGACGTCCGGCGTCATCGTGGCGAAGACCACGTAGTCGATGTCCGCCAGGTCCAAGCCCGCGTCGGCGATCGCGGCGCGGGCAGCAGGCACGGCCAGGTCGCTGGTGGCGACAGCGGGGCGAGCGTAGTGCCGCGCCTCGATTCCCGTGCGCTGCACGATCCACTCGTGCGAGGTGTCCATGACCCTCGACAGCCGATGGTTGTCGACGCGGTCCGGCGGGACGTACATCCCTGTACCACGGATCACAGTGCGCATGGCGGCTCTGTCCAGGGCCATCCTACCTCGGTGGCTGTCCCCGACGTGGCCCGGCCGGGGCGCCGCGCCGCCCGGCGGGCGGCGCGGAGGGGGAGGGAGAGCATGCCGCGGGCCGATGGGGGGCAGGGTCCGCCTTGCCCGCCAGCGGGAAGACAGGGCCGGCTGGTTGCCTGCCCTGGGCTGTGGGCCTTCGCCCGCGCTGAGACCTTCCCGATGCACCGGGAGCCATGCCGATCTTCCGGGGAAGTGCTATCTTGCCTGGAGTCGCGATTCCCCCCCCATGATCAAGAAGCGAAGAAAGGACGTTCCCGTCCGATGAAGCTCGTAACCAAGCCTCTCTGCCTGTGCGCGGCGCTCGCGGCCGCGTCCCTCGCGCTTGCACGCCAAGCCGATACGGCCCAGACCACCAGCCGGGTGCAGATGCGTTCGGCGATCGTCTGCGGCCCCAACGCCGGCGGTGCCAAGGCCGCCGGCCCCGGCACGCCCTACTGTTTTGGCGTCAACTGCCCCTGCGGCAACGACGACCCTGACGCCGGCTGTGTGAACTCGACCGGTGCGGGCGCGCTCCTCGACGGCTTCGGCACGAGCAGCGTCGCCGCCGCCGACCTCGGACTCGACATCACGGGTCTGCCTCCCTCCAGCGTCACCCTGATCCTGCTGAGCAGCCAGACAGCCGAACTGCCGTTCAAGGACGGCAAGCTCTGCCTGGGCGGCACGGTCTGGCGCCTGTGGAAGCACTTCAACAGCGGTCAGACGGGGTCACTCCAGATCCCCAACATCGCCAACCTGTTTGCGATCGGGGGTCCGTTCATCGTGTTCGCGCCGGGCCAGATCTGGCACTTCCAGAGTTGGTACCGCGACCCCCCCGCCACGGGGACCTCCTGCGGCCTGAAGTCCAACCTGACCAACGGCTACACGGTCGCGTTCCTGCCCTGATATGGAGGCCCACCTGTCAAGCCCGGTAGTTGGGCCTTTCAGGTTGGGCTTGTGATCGGACTTCCGCCCTGGGCCATCTGCACGTGGCTCGGGGCGGTGGTCTGCTGGGAGGAGGAGGGGAGCGGCCCGCTTGGGATCGACGGTGCGTCAATCTGATATTCGCGGGCCTGGCCCGCACGATGCATGGTCCGTCGCGAGGCCTTCAGTCTGAGATCGTGACCGCGGCCGCAGCCGGGTCGCACAGGGCAGTCGAGGTCCTCTGGCTCGTCGAACCGCCCCCCTCCTTTGCTTTCTTGGTCCTTGGTCAGGCGACCAGGAGCAGTGCCCGCCACAGGAAGCCCACCAGTTCGCGGGCAACGGCGGTCTTGGCCTGGTTGGTGTGCTTGCGGTGGGCGAGCTGGCGGTAACGCAGGGCCAGGCGCTGGTCAGCCTGCCGCGCCAGGGCGACCACCTGGGCGGGGGCCTGGGCGCGGCGCGACTCCCGGGCATGTCCGGGCCCCAGGGGACGTGCGACGTGCTGGACGCACTCGACCAGCAGGCGGCGCAGACGGGGATTGCCGGCCTTGGTGATGGCCCCGCGGCGAGTCTTCTCGCCGGAGGAGTGCTCGCTGGGCGTCAGCCCGCAGTAGCTGGCCACCTGCTCCGCGCAGTGGAAACGTCGCGGGTCGCCGATCTCGGCGATGACACACAGGGCGGTCAGCACACCGATGCCGCGGAAGGTGCGCAGCGCGACGACGCGCTCGGCGACGTCCGGCTCTAGGGCGCGGCGCTCGATGCGTTCGTCGAGGATCTTGAGCGCGCTCACGCGGCCATCGAGCTCCATGCGCAGGAAGTCGCAGGTGAGCTGGTCCTCGCCCAGATCCAGCTTCAGCTGCGCCAGCCAGCGCATGTGGGCTGCCGACCAGTTGCCTGTCTCGCGGAAGACGTGGCCGCGCAAGAGCAGGAACTTCTGCAGGCGGTGGCGTGCGCGCACCACATCCTCCTGCACGGCCAGCCGCAGCCGCATGAGCGAGCGCAGCGCCTCCAGCTCGGGCGTGGGCGGGCTGACCGGCGTCAGCTGCTGGCCGCGCAGGAACACGGCCAAGCGCTCGGCGTCGAGCCGGTCGGTCTTGCGGTGGTCACCGGGCAGGGTGGGGATCCGGCTGGGGGCGGCGACCGTGCAGTCGATCCCCAGGGAGGTCAACTGGCGGTACAGCACGAAGCCCAGGCAGCCGGCCTCGTAGACCGCCTGGATCGGCCCGCGCCGCGCCAGGCCCCGGAAGTAGCGTCGGACCCGGGCGGGGTCGTTGGGGATCACCCGCACCGGCTCGGGGGCGGGGGCCTGGGGGGCCAGCACGGCGATGGAGAGGCTCTCCTGGTGGGCGTCGATGCCCACGTACAGCGGGTCAGTACAATGGCTCATGGCTCGGTCTCCTCGATTCAGACGCCACAGACGTCGCACACCACGTGCACGACCTGCCCTAGGTCTGCCCGATGTGGCTCGGCTTGGCCAGCGCCAAGCAACCCACGAGTGCTACAGGAGACCGGGCCTCCATAGCGTCTGAGCGCAGATTCCAGGAGAGTGGACCTGCCCTCTCCGCTCGCTGGAGGGCAGGCTTGCGCTCTCTTGCCACGGTTGGGGGCGCGCCGCACGGCCTCCTGATGTACCAGTCTCGAGTCTGCACGCGACACGCGCAGTCTCGAGAGCAGCAGATCCGGCCCCGCAGGAGCCTTGCCGCCGCCTCAGGCGGCGAGGCAGGCGAGGGTCTGCCTCCCCCGCCAGCAGGAACTGGGCGCGGGCCGGCCGGTCTTGTTGGGTTGCGGGCGGCAGACCGTGCCGAGATCGGATCGAGCGCAGCCCATTCCCGGACGCCGGGCCGGATCTGGGCTGCAGCGTTCCGTGCGACTCCCGCTTCAGCGCTGCCCGGCCGAGGGCTCTTCGCCTAGCGCGTAGATCTCGATCACCGGTCCGGTCCTGCGCGCCTGGAGCAAGCGCGGCAGGAACGCGGGCGGATGGGGGCGCACGGTCGGGTCCTGGTAGTCGAAGGGATGCTCGCTGTAGTCGTCGCGGGAGTCAGGCGTGAAGCGTGCCAGGCGCCGCGCGCCCTCGACCAACCGGCCGCGCATCGCCGCTGCGGTGAACGGCGGGCGATCCGGCCCGAAGACCTCGAGCACGAACAGGTCGGCACCGGCCGAGCGCAGCAGCCCCTGGGGATCTTCCATGAGCCGCTGCACTGCCTTCGCTTCCTGGGCACCCGGCCAGCCGAGGTCGTAGCGGGGGGCGTCAATGGCGTCGACGCCCACCAGAGCCTGGTAACGCGACCAGATCAGGTCGTAGCGCTCGCGCGTGGAGCGTCGCTGGAAGACGAGATCCTCGGCCTGGCGCACCAGGGGCAGGTCGAGGTTGGGCGTCAGGCCGATGCGCGCCGAGCCGGCCGGGACGTGCTCCTCGATCCAGCGCGCGGCGAGCTCGGTCGTGTGTGGCGCGCCGCGAACCTGCGCGAGCCGGATGGCGGCGTACGTGGGCAGCGCCAAGGCGGCCAGCGCCAGGATGGGGCCCACGATCCGTGCTGCGCCGGGGTGCGACCTCGCTCCGACCCAGCGCGTCGAGACGGAGAGCCCCCAGGCACCCAGCAGCGAGAGGAACGGCAGCAGCGGGCTGGCGAAGCGTTCGTAGGTGCGGTCGTAGAGCCCGATCACGAGCACGTAGGGCAGGGCGAAGGCTAGGGCGATCCAGAGCTCGTCCCGTTCCAGCCTGCTGCGCGGGCGGACACCGCGCGCCAGTGCGATCCCCGCAGCTACCAGGCCGACGAGCGCCGTCGCCAGCAGCGCCGGGTCGTACCAGGAAAGCGTGCGCAGCAGCACCACGAATCCGTGGCCCCGGAAGTCGTCCAGGATCAGCAGATGTCCCGAGAGGACAAAGGTCGAGCCCGCTTGCTCGGACATCCCTCCAAGGGTCGAGAAAGGGTAGAACCAGAGCGCACCGCCGGCGACCAAGAGCAGCGGGATCGCGCCCAGCGGATCGAGCCAACGTCCGCCGGAGCGCGCGCGCAGCAGCCACGCCGCAGCGAGGGAGAAGAGCACGGCCACGCCGCTCTGGAGCGTGCCTATGGCCAGTGCGGCTCCCGCGCCGGCGAAGACCCAGCCGCAGAGGTCGCCGCGACGGCGCGCCGCCATGGCACCCAGCACGGCCAGCGTGTAGGTGGTGGCGGTGATGGCGTGCGGGCGCGCCTGCTGTGAGAACACCAGGCTCAGCAGGCTCGATCCCGCGAGTGCCGCTGCGAGCAGCGCCCAGCCCGGCGTGAGGAAGCGGCGCGCGAGCAGCCAGGTCGCCGGCACCACCAGAGCCGACAGGACCGCGACCGTCCCCCGTAGCTGCACCCGGGCGGCGGAAGCCGCCGCGAGGTGCTCGAACAGGGAGCTCCCCGCCGCCGCGGGCGGCACGGCGGGGAGCAGGTCGGCGAGGTAGGGCACGAGCAGCGGGTACATCTGGTGCGCTTCCGCCGCCGGGTCGGCGGGCGCGCCCGTGCGCAGCCACTCCAGGCTGAGGAGGTAGGGATGCAGGTCGAGCTCGTGCGCCTGCGGCAGTCCGAAGTCCAGGTTGGTCAGGCGCACGACCAGGGCCGCGCCTGTGAGCAGCACCAGCCCGACAAGGACCGCGGCTCTCATCGGTAGATGTGCCGCCTGCCTGGAGAGCGGCACTGCGTGGGGGGGCTCGAGGTCGGCACGCTGTCACCAGACTAGCAAAGCCTCCCGACCGCGCAGCCCTGCGCACAGCGGGGGAGCCGAGGATGCTCCGATGTCGGCCAGCACATGGAGGGCAACCATCGACACAGCGGTGCCCGGCTCGGACGCGACGCTCGTGCGTCCGTGGTCCGGGCGCCTCGAGCAGCACGCGCACGTCTTCGGGCAGCGTGCCCCAGCCTCCGGCGGTGGGGCGCATGTCACCGCTCTGCGCGGTGGCAAGGGCGCCGCGGACCAGCGCCGGCTCGCCGTGCGTGGTACTGAACGGGAAGGAATCCGAGATCAGGCGCGCAGCGGCCGCTGTCAAGAGCGCAGCGATGGCGCACGACACCAGCACGAAGCGGCTCGCGATGCCGGCCCCCACGGCGGCAGGTGGCTCGATCGTCGGCTCGATCTGCTGCGTCAGGCTGCGGTCCGGCGCTCTGCGAGCGCGGGTCTGGGATGGCATGTCGCTCTCCCTGCCAGCGCAGCCGACGGCCGCTCCCGTGCCTGCTGCGGCCGCTGGGGTGAGCAGCACTCTCCTGACGGGGGATCATCGCGCCTGCAGGCCGCGCGCGCCCGAGTGCCAGCCTGCGCGTGCTCCTGAGGGACCCTACCTCCCGCATCCGGCGCAGGTCCCGCTCCGGCCGAGCCATGCTCCGCACCGAGTGCTCGAGGACCGGGCCGATGGGCGTATTCCGCCGCGCGCGCAGGACCCTAGCCTGATGCTTCGATCCCGTTCACCCGCAGCCGGAGGTCGAACATGCCGAGCCCGCTCTTCCCTGCTTCTACGATCCTTGCACTTGTCATCCTGGCCACGCCGGCCAGGGCCCAAGATGGCGAGGCAGCGCTCAGTGAGGCCAGCGAAGCCTGTCTGCTGTGCCACGAGAGCCTGCACCCTGGCATCGTGGCCGATTGGCGGCGCAGCCGACATGCGCGGACGAGCGTGGCCCAGGCGCTGGACAAGGGCGAGCTGGAGCGCCGCGTCTCGGCTCCCAGCGTGTCCGAGGAGTTGCTCGAAGTCGCTGTAGGGTGTGCGGAATGCCACACGCTGCTGCCCGGGGAGCACCCGGACACCGTCACGCACGGCGATGCGCAGATGCACGTGGTCGTCACGCCGCGCGACTGCGCCGTGTGCCACCCCGCAGAGGCACAGGAGTACCAGCAGAACATCATGTCACAGGCGCACGACAACCTCGTGCGCAACGACCTCTTCCAGGACCTGGCGCACCAGATCAACGCTGTCCAGCTCTGGCAGGATGGCCAGCTCGCGACGCAGCCCCCGCATGCCACCACCGACGAGGACTCCTGTCTGGCGTGCCACGGGACCGAGGTGAAGGTGGTCCGCGAGGAGAGCCGCAGCACGGGGCTGGGGGAGATGACCTTCGCCGTGCTCTCAGGCTGGCCCAACCAGGGTGTCGGACGCGTCAATCCCGACAGCAGCCGCGGTTCCTGCTCGCCTTGCCACGCCCGCCACGCGTTCTCGATCGAGGTGGCGCGCAAGCCCTACACCTGTGCCCAGTGCCACAAGGGGCCCGACGTCCCGGCCTACCCGGTCTTCCAGGTCAGCAAGCACGGCAACATCCAGGCCTCCAGCGACCACACCTGGGACTACGAGGCCGTGCCCTGGCAGCCGGGCCAGCACTTCAACGCTCCCACCTGCGCCACCTGCCATGCGAGCCTGCTGGCGAGCGCGGATGGAATGGTCCTGGCGCCGCGCACGCACCGCATGAACGACCGGCTGTTCACGCGCCTGTTCGGGCTGCCCTATGCTCATGCGCACCCGCGAGACCCATCGACGCACACGATCCGCAACGCGGCCGGTCTGCCGCTGCCCGTCGAGCTGACGGGAGAGCCGGTGGCCGACGCGCTGATCGATGCCGAGGAGCAGGCCATGCGCAAGCGGGCGATGCAGGCCGTCTGCAGGAGCTGCCACTCGAGCTCCTGGATCGAGGGACACTTCGACCGACTCGACCACACGATCGGGACGACCAACGAGATGACGCTGGCGGCAACGCAGCTTCTGCTGCAGGCCTGGGAGCGCGGGGCCGCAGACGGCCCGCAGGCCGGTGACAGCCTGTTCGACGACACCCTCGAACGCATGTGGGTCGAGCAGTGGCTCTTCTACGCCAACTCCACCCGCTTCGCCTCGGCCATGGCCGGCACCGACTACGGCGTCTTCGCCAACGGCCGCTTCCTCCTCGCCAGCAACCTGCGCGCGATGGCGACCCTGCTCGAGCTCTCCAGGGTCAGGTAGCGCCGCGCGGCCGCTCCCCAGGACGGATCGCCCGCCTCGACCAGCCCGATGCGCTGTTCCAGGCGCTGGTCGAGGGCGGAGGGGCCAGCAACCGGCGAGTCCTGCAGCACCCGGTGGGCGGCCCCGCGCGCGCGTCAGCCGCCCTGGGGCCAGTCCGAGTCGAAACGGTAGAGGCCCGAACCGACCGAGAGCACCGCACGCTGGCCCTCCATGCGCAGGAACTGGACACCTGGGGCCTGCTCGAGGGGCCGGCCGCTCTCGCTGACCCCGCTCGCCGCGCGAGCGGGCACGTAGACGGTGGCGGAGGTGTTGGGTGGAACACTGATCGAGAGCTGGAAGCGCCCGTCCTGGAGGCGCCAGGAACAGGCGATCGTGCCGTGGTGCGAGTCGTACTGCGCGGAGACCCAGTCGATCGGCGGGTGGTCGGGGTTGCTGCCCGGGGAAGGCGGCGAGGGGCGCAGGACGATGCGCTGGAACCCCGGCCCGTCGCTGTCGATGCCGGCCAGCGTCTGGAACATCCACTCGCCCACCGCCCCGAAGGCATAGTGCGAGAAGGAGTTCATCGTGGCGTTCTGCTCGCCTCCGAAACCGTTCTCGACCGTGTAGCCGTTCCAGCGTTCCCAGATGGTCGTGGCGCCCTGCTCGATCTCGTAGCCCCAGCTCGGGAACTCGCGGCTTTGGAACAGCCGCACGGCGAGGTCGTGCTGGCCCACGCTGGAAAGCGCCGGCAGCAGCATGCGCGTACCCAGGAAGCCGGTGGTCATGCGGTGGCCGTTGGCGCGGATCTTCTCCGCCAGGCGCGCCGCGAGCGCCGCGCGCTGCTCGTCACCCACAAGGCCCACGAAGAGCGCCAGTGCGTAGGCGCTCTGGGTGTCGACGGCGAGCCGACCCCCCGCCTGCAGGTACTTGGCCGCGAACGCGGCCTGGATGCGCCCGAAGAGAGCTGTGTACTCCTGGGCTGCGTCCACCTTGCCCAGGGCGCTGGCCATCTCGGCCATCAGGCGCGTGGAGTAGGCGAAGTAGACGGTGTCGATGTAGTCCAGGGGGGTGGTCTCACCCTGGGAGAGCCAGTCGCCCCAGTCGTTGCCGTGCGCGACGCCCAGGTCGCCCTGGCTCTGGCTCCTGCGCCACTTCAGGAAGCGCACCATCGGCTCCCAGCAGCGCTCCAGCACGCGCGTGTCGCCGTAGACCTTCCAGACCGTCCAGGGACAGATCACGCCCGCATCGCACCAAGCCGTGCCGAAATCCCAGCCGATCTGGAATGGGAAGGGCGCATAGCCTGGGAAGGTCCCGCTCGGGCGCTGCGCCTCCATCAGCTCGCGCAGCCAGCGCGTGTAGAAGGCCGCGGTGTCCGCGTTGTAGGTCGCCGTGCGGACGTAGGCCTGCGCGTCTCCGGTCCAGCCCAGCCGCTCGTCGCGCTGCGGGCAGTCGGTGGGCAAGTCGACGAAGTTGGAGCGCTGCGTCCAGACGATGTTCTCGAACAGGCGGTTGACCAGCGGGTCGCTGCACTCGAAGCGGCTTGCGAGCGGCGTGTCGGAGTGCAGCACGATCCCCTCCACCGCGTCCGGCGCTGGCTGCCCGGGGAGGCCCGTGACCTCGACGTAGCGGAAGCCGTGGCAGGTGAAGCGCGGCATGTAGACCTCGCCCTGCGGATCACCGCGCAGGATGTAAGTGTCGACGGCCCGCGCCCTGCGCAGGTTCTCGGTCATCAGCCGGCCGTCGGGGTGCAGCATCTCGCCGTGGCGCAGCCGCACCTCCAGTCCGGCCGGGCCGCTGATCCGCAGCCGGACGATGCCCGCGAAGTTCTGGCCCAGGTCGAAGATCCAGGTGCCCTCGCCCGGCGAGGTGAGCGCGCGGGC
>Ga0316622_100002296_pt1 | contig 13137 bp, 7 predicted proteins | sample OWC_Aug_OW2_C1_D_FD_207646 | JGI IMG/M metagenome (GOLD analysis project Ga0316622, IMG submission 207646) | Wetland soil microbial communities from Old Woman Creek delta, Ohio, United States - OWC_Aug_OW2_C1_D5_C | ecosystem: Environmental > Terrestrial > Soil > Wetlands | place: USA: Ohio... | reverse complement strand
GCCTCCCCGATGAGGATAAAACCGGCCCAAAAATAGGGATGGCTGTAGCGGGACCGGGCCATCTTCAGCTTGGCCAGGCTGAGGGCTTCGAGCTTGGTCTTCCCTTTCGCCAGATAGCCGTAAAAGCTTTTCATAAAAACGGCCGTGGATTTGTCGTCGATGTTCCAAAGGCTGGCCAGGACGGATTGAGCGCCGGCGGCGAAAAAGGCCCTCGCCAGGCCTTGAATCCCCTCGCCTTTTTCGGTTTTTCCCCGGGCCGTCCGACAGGCCGACAGGACCACCAGGTCGGCTCGCATGCGGGTGTTATAGATTTCGCGCGCCTGGAAAAAGCCGTCTTCCTTGGGGTCCCTGTCAAGGCACAGCATCAGAGCCGAACGGTTGGCGTTCGACTCGTCGACGAGACTGTGGGTCGCAAAATGGATGATCCGGTATTCGGAAAGAAGCGAGCCTTTGACTGCCTCCTCGGTCGCGGCGCTTCCGGAGATAATCCGCCTGGCCGATTTGCCAAAGAGAGATGAGATAGAACGGATTTCCTGGGCCGCGAAATGAAGCGGAAAAGCCAAGAACCGGCTCCCCCAACCGTAAGTTTGAGCCGGTTCTACCGAATCCAACCCGTCTCTATTCTCCCGGGCAGGAAAAACATAGGTGGGATCGCCGACGGCGAGAAGGTCCATCCTGTGCCCGGAGCCATGACTCCTTTTCAGGATGCTGTTCAGGCTGGAAACGGAAGGCGCATACGATATCCCGTAGTCCTCCATTAAAAGCCGGGACCCTTCTCCGTTCCCGGCCGCCGGACGGCTTCTGACCAGCGTTTCGAAAGGAAGATAGTGAAGCTCCCGGTCGGGAAAGATGATGAGCTTATTGACGGCCGGGCCAAAAAACGAAGGGGCGGGTTCGATGAGATCGTTGTACAGCCTGATCCCCGCCTCCCGGCAGTCAGCGCTGCTGAAGCGCCGGGACGAAACGAGGCCGATATAATTTTTGGTCAACTCGATAACCTGCGCGCTCAGGCTGGAACTGAGCCTTCGAACGAGGAGTCCCCGGGAGCTGCAGTAAAAAACAAATATATTCCTGTCGCCGACGAGATACTTGATCAGTCCGGTCCGTGCGTCCATCAGGTCGGCCTGGATTTCCTCGCAGCGCAGCGGCCCGGGGTCGACGACCTCAGCATATTCAGGGCGTTCTCGTTTCACGGCTTCCATGGCTTCCTGCAGCTCGTCCTCGGCCCGCTCCAGCTCTCCGCCCAGCCGGTTTGTCTCGTCTTCGTCCAGAGGATAGCTGCTCAGCCGGGTCAGGAGGTGCGAGATCTTCTTGGTCAGCGCATCGATCAGCTTCTTTTTTTCGTTCGGGACGGGGATGGCCGGAAATCCGATCCCAGCCTCCTGGAGGTCGTCCAGGAAGGCCCGCGCCTTGGCTTTTTCGGCGAAATAGAAGCATTCCCGGTCATAGCCCCGGCCCGGGCTCGCGCGGTCGAGCTCAAAGAGGAGGTTCACGAGCTGCTCATAGGCGCCGATCCTCGTCCTGAAAAAGCCGGCGCTGTTTTCGTTGATCATGATCCGGCTGCGCAGGGCCTCGATCACGGCAACGGCCTGCTTGAAATGGTCGACCGCCGGCTGGGCCTGGCCCAAGGCTTCGGCAACCGAGCCAAGCCCCGAATGGGCCTCCCCGACGATTCCCGGATGGCCAAGATCCTCGCCGATTCGGAGGGCCTCATCAAATATCTCCTTCGCCTCCGGCAGGTTACGGCCGGCCAAATAGAGATCCCCCATCCGGCAGCGGGCGAGCCCGGTCAGGGCGCGGTTTCCGTTCCGGTCCGCGCACCGGAGGCTCGCCCGGAACAGGCCCAGCGCCGCCTCATTCTCGCCCATCCTCAAGCGGGCGACGCCCAGGTTATAGAGGCAGCGGGCCTCCTCCCGGCGATGGGAAATCTGAAGGACATAGTCCAACCCGGACTGGAAGTATTGCAGCGCCTTTTCGTACTTCCCCAGGTCCAAGTAGACATAGCCGATGGCGTTGAAACACTCCTCCCGGCTCCATTTGCCGATGTACTTCTCCGTAATCCGGAGGGCCCTCTGGTTGTAGCTCAGCGCCTTTTCCGGCTGCCCCAGGGCGAGATAGATTTTTCCAAGCGAAGACAGGTGGAACGCCTCGCCCGTCTTGAAACCCGTGCGCTGGGAAATCTCCAGCCCCCGGGTCGCGCTGGCCAGGGCCCGGGAAAAGTCGCCCTGATTCAGATGGACGAGACCCATCCAATAGAGCGCGATGCCGAGCTTCTGGGTTTCTCCGATGTCCTCGTAAAAGCGCAGGCTTCTCTCCAGGCAGTCCCGGGCCAGGCCCAGGTCTCCCATCTCCATATGGATGACGCCCAGGGTCCGTGAGCAGAGAAGCTGGAGCTTCAGATGAGTCAGGCTGGTGCTGATCGACTGGGCCTCCCGGCAGAGCTCGTAGGCCCGGGCGGACTGACCCGATTCGGTGTAGATGAAACTGAGGAACTCCAGGGCTTCGGCTTCCAGGCTTCGGCATTCCAGCTCCCGGGCCAGGCGGAGCGAGAGGTCGATGAACTCCCGGGATTTGTCGAGGCGGTTGAGGTACATATAAAGGTAGGCCAGGGATTGCAGGCACTTCGCCTCGGCCGCCTTCCCCCCCTGCTCCCGGAACATCTCCCGCGCGCGCTCGAAATAAAACAGGGCCGGGGGGTAATCGTCGACCCAGAAATGGACGTAGCCCAGTCCCTGGCGGAGGTAGGCATTGGACGGGAATCGGGCCATCGCGCCCTCGACGAGACTCACGGCCCTATCGAGCTCGGCTTTCTCCCTGTAGCTGGGGATGAGCTCCTCGAATACCTCCCAGAAATCGGGCCCGAGACCGACGCAGGTTTGAAAATGGGATTTGGCTTCTTCGTAGCGCCGCGAGTATTTAAGCGCCAGCCCGATTCCATAATGGAGCCGGGCGCTTTTTGGGTCGGCCGGGAGAAGCTCCCGGTAGAAGGCGACGGTCCGGTCGAGCTCCGAACGCGACGGCTTCCCCCGGTCCGACATATAGGAGGCCTGGACGAGCCGTTCGTGCGCCTCCAGGACCGAAGCGTCCCGCCGGATGATCTCCTTGCACAGGACGATCGCCTGGTCATAGTCCCCCAGGTTGACAAAGACCCCGACCTGGGAAAGGAGGGCGTTGCGCTGAGGGTCCTCGGCTGCGACGGCGGGTGTGCCCCTCACGGGAAGGGGAACCGCTGGCAAAAAGACCAGTGCAAAGACCAGGCTTAGGACCGCTGAACGGCCGAACCTCATGGCCGGGCGCCTCTCCTCAGGCGCCGTCCCCGTGACGAGCGGTGTCGCTGCCTCAAAAACACGTCCGTGGCCGTCATCTGAGAATGACCTGAAGCCGGGTTCCTGCCCCGGGCCCCAAGGAAGGTCTTATATTAGCCGGGATGCGCGCACAAATCAAAACCTTCGGTCCGCCAAGCGGATCCCCCGTCAAGCCGCTATTCTCATCCATGCGGAATTTGCCCGGCTCTATTCGGGCGCTTCATTCCCGCCGAGAAAACAGGGCTTTCCCCGCCGCGTTGACCTCGGTTTGGGCCTGTGGTATAAGCGCTCGCGGAGGGACAACATGCGCAAAACAATTTCCATCAACGCCTTTTTGATTGGGTTTATCCTCATCGCTCTTGTCCTGGGCGTGCGGACGCAAACCCAGACCGCCGCTCCGTCGGCACGGGCCTACGCCATGAAGACAGACTTCGACGTCCGGGTCAAGATGCGCGACGGGGTCGAGCTCTCGGCCGACATCTACCGGCCCGACGCCGAGGGAAAATTCCCGGTCATCCTCAACCGGACCCCCTACACCAAGCCGGGCTCGTTCCGTTCGGCCCGCTATTTCGTCGAGCGCGGCTATGTCTTCGTGGCCATGGACGTCCGCGGCCGGGGGGATTCGGACGGAAAGTTCGTGCCTTACCGGAATGACGGCCAGGACGGCTATGACGCCGTCGAGTGGTGCGCCGTCCAGCCGTGGTCGACGGGCAAGGTCGCAACCATCGGGGGCTCCTACAACGGCCGGATCCAATGGCTCACGGCCGTGCTCCAGCCGCCCCACCTGACCACGATGATCGTCCTCGTGACGCCCGCCGACACCTACGTCGAATGGCCAACCGGCACCCAAGGACCCATGATGATCAGCTGGCATCATTTCACCGCGGGCCATGTTTCTCAAAGCATGGACGCCGTGGATTGGACCAAGATCCAGAGACACCTCCCCCTCTATACGATGGACGAAGCCGTGGGCCGTCCGTCCCACAATTGGAAAGAGGACCTCGACCATCCCCTGCTCGATGATTACTGGGAAGCCATCCGCTACCAGAACAAATTCGACCGGGTGAAGGTGCCCGTCCTCCATATCTCCGGGTGGTATGACGACGAGCAGATCAGCACGCCGCTCAACTTCATCGGCATGACGTCCCGGGGGCCGCTCGACGTCCGGGACAAGCAGAAGCTGCTCATGGGGCCCTGGCCGCACGCCGTCAACTCGACCTCCAAGCTCGCCGACGTCGACTTCGGGCCGAACGCGACGATCGACCTCAACGGCTACTGGCTCCGCTGGCTGGACTATTGGCTCAAGGGCCAGGACACGGGAATCATGTCCGAGCCGCCGGTCCGGGTCTTTGTCATGGGCGAGAACAAGTGGACCGACGAGAAGGAATGGCCCATCGGCCGGACCCGGTGGACCAAATATTACCTGCACTCCCGGGGACGGGCCAACAGCCTGTTCGGAGACGGAGCGCTCTCGGAAACCGCGCCCGCCGGCGAGCCCTCCGACTCCTACCTCAGCGACCCCGAGAACCCGGTCCCGTTCATCACCGAGCCCTCCTTCGCCCAAATCGGGAGCGCCGAGGATTATCGTCCGGTCGAGCGGAGGGACGACGTCCTCGTCTACACGAGCGAGCCGCTGGCCGAAGACCTGACCGTCTGCGGGCCGATCAAGGTCGAGCTCTACGCCTCGTCCTCGGCCAAGGACACGGACTTCATGGGCCTGCTGATCGATGTCTGGCCGGAGGGGTACGCCCAACGGTTGATCGACGGCATGGTCCGGGCCCGCTACCGGGAAGGGATGGAAAAGGCCTCCCTCATCGAGCCGGGAAAGGTGTACGGCTACACTCTGGACCTCTGGAACACCTGCCAAACCTTCAAGAAGGGCCATCGCATCCGGCTGCAGCTCGCTTCCTCAGCCTTCCCCAAGTACGACCGGAACCCCCAGACGGGAGACAACCTGGCCAAGTCGACGGTCCTGCAGAAAGCCGACCAGAGAATCTACCACGACAAAAACCATCCCTCCCACATCCTCCTTCCGGTTGTGCCAGAAAAATAGAGGGCCGGTTGACATCGCCCGCCGCCTGACGATATAGTCGGCGGCAACAAAGGAGAGGTCGGGACGGAAAGGAGAAAGAGATGAGGTCTCGCCAAGGCCGAGAAAAGCTGCCTGTCGGTTGCGCCGCCCAAGGAATCAGCCGGCGCCGGTTTTTAACGGGTTGCGCCGCCTGTGCCGGGGCCGCCGGCTTGATAACCGCTCCAAAATGGCTGCGGGCCGCCGGCGGCAAGGGACCCAGGATTCGGATCATCTACGCTCTGCACGGACCCAAGCAGGAAGTCCCCGACTGGCCCAACAAGGGCTTCGACTTCGTGCCGGTCATGGACAGGATCAACGCCGCGCTGGGCCGTCGTTTTCAGGACTTCACTTTTATCCCGAGCATGGCCGCCGGCGAAGAGCAGTCCAAAAAGATCCTGGAGGGCGACAAGGCCGGAGACATCGACGGCTATATCGTCTATCAGATGAACTGCTGGAACCGCGTGGCCCAGACGATGGTGGCTTCGGGCAAGCCCGTGCTCTACGCCGACTTCCAGTTCGCCGGGAGCGGCGGATTCCTCGTCTACACGGCGGGCTTCCTTCGGGAAGCACGGACCAACCTGGGGTTTGTGGCGTCCTCCAGGCCGGAAGATCTTTTCGGGGCCGTCCAGTGCTTCGAGGAGGCCAGGTCGGCCGGCCCCTCCTTTGATTTCGCGGCGGCAACAGCCAACGTCCGTAGAGCGCATACTCCCCGGCCCGGAGATCTCTCCTGCCTGCCGGACAGCCTCAAAACCCTCCCCATTGAGGAGACCGTCCACCGGATGAAGGCCTCGAAGATCATCGCCGTCCGGGGTCCGGAAGCCGATCCTGAGACGACCATGATGGGAATTCCGGTTGTCTACGTCCCCTTCTCCGAGCTCAATGAGGCCTGGGCGGCGGCGGACAAGGACGAGGCCCGGTCCATCGCCGACCGCTGGATCAAGACGGCCTCCCTGGTCGAGGGCGTATCCCGCGACGAGCTCGTGAATTCCGCGGCCATGTACCTGGGCCAGAAGGCCGTGTTGAAGAAGCGCGGCGCCAGCGCGATCACGATCAACTGCCTGGGCGGGTTTTATGGGGGACACATCCATGCTTATCCCTGCCTCGGGTTCCATGAGCTGCTCAATGAAGGTCTCGTCGGCGCCTGCGAGTGCGACGTCCCGTCGACCGCGGCCATGGTCGCGCTGACCACGATGACTCAGGGCCGGCCCGGCTACATCTCCGACCCGGTCATCGACACCGCCAAGCGCCAGATCATCTATGCCCACTGCGTCGCCTCGAACCGGGCCTTCGGTCCTAAGGGCGAAGCCAATCCCTTTGAGATCCTCACCCACTCCGAGGACCGCCAGGGCGCGTCCGTCCGCTCGGTCCTGCCCGTAGGCTACCTGACCACGACCGTCGAGATCTCCGACCCGCGGAAAGAGATCATCCTCCATCAGGCCAAGGCGGTGGGCAACGACCCGGACGATAGGGCCTGCCGGACCAAGCTCGCGGCCGAGCCCCGGGGCGATATCGAGAAGCTGTTCACGATGTGGGACAAATGGGGCTGGCACCGGGTGACTTTCTACGGCGACCTCAAGCCGCCCGTCCATGACCTGGCCGCGGCGATCGGCTGGACCGTGGTCGAGGAGGCTTGAGCCGGACAGGGGAATTCCCGCAACGGAGGAGAGGTGACCGCCCGAAAGAGCCAGGGGGTTTGTCCTTCCGTCCTCGACGTCATTGGGAATACGCCGGTTATCCGCCTTTCCCGCCTCGCCGAAGACGAACCCGGAACGATCCTGGCCAAGCTCGAATACCTCAACCCCGGGTTCTCGAAAAAGGACCGGCCCGCCCTCCAGATCATCGAAGATGCCGAGTCCCAAGGCCGCCTCAAGCCCGGGCAACTGGTGATCGAATTGACCAGCGGGAACATGGGCACCGGGCTGGCCATCGCCTGCGCCGTCAAGGGCTATCGGTTTGCCGCCGTGATGTCCAAAGGGAACTCGCCGGAACGGGCCAGGATGATGGCGGCCTTGGGAGCCGAGGTCATCCTGGTCGACCAGCTTCCCGGCTCGGTCCCGGGTCAGGTCTCGGGCGGGGACCTGGAGCTCGTCGAGCGGGAGACCGAGCGGCTGGTCAAAGAACGAGGCGCTTTCCGGGCGGACCAGTTCCGGCTTCGGGGCAACTTCCGGTCTCATTATCTCCACACCGGTCCGGAGTTTCTTGAGCAGTCCGGCGGGACGCTCCAAGCCTTCTGCGATTTTCCCGGCTCGGGCGGCAGCTTCGCCGGCTGTGCCGCCGCGTTCAAGGAACGGGACTCCTCGATCCGGTGTGTCATTGTTGAACCCGAGGGTGCGGCCGCCCTGGCCGGTGAGCCGGTCACCCGGCCGAACCACCGGATCCAGGGTGGGGGTTATTCCATGCGGGAGCTCACGTTTCTCAAACCGGGCCACATCGACGGGTACGTCCAGGTCAGCGACAAGGAAGCGGTCGCGGCCGCGCGCCGCCTGGCCAGGGAGGAAGGAATCTTCGCCGGGTTTTCCTCGGGCGCCAACCTGGCCGCGGCCTTGAAGCTTCTCCGGAGCAAGTGGCGGGGAAAGACCGTCGGCATCCTGATCAACGATTCCGGCCTGAAATACCTGAGCACGGACCTCTGGCCATGACGGCATGCCCGGCCCAAATCTCATTCATCGCTTGACTTGGAGCGGAAGGCAAATATATCCTTTTGACAAAAGGAACTCCATGAGACACCACAGCCTGAGAAACGCCTTTGTATCCCTGGCCCTGGCAGCGGCCTTCGCGGGAGGGCTCTTTGCCCAGGAAACCGCGGGTCTTTCCGACGATCAGGTGAAAGAGCGGCTGGGCTTCCTCGAGAATGCCCTGGAATCCGCCCAACCGCGGGCAAAGCTCTGGTGGTACGGCTGGATCGCCGGCTATTCCGCCGCCGCTCTTGTCCAGGGAGGCTTGGCCGCCGCCAACTGGAACAAGGAAGACGGCGACAACGCGTTCGCCGAGGACATGCTGGTGAGCGGCGTCACCTGCGCGCTGGGATCGGCCGGGCTCCTGATCAGCCCGTTTGTTCCAGCTTACGGGCCGGCGGCGTTGCGTCCACTCCCCGAGGGAACGCCGGAGGAGCGCCGGGCCAAACTCGTCAAGGCCGAGGCTCTCCTCCGCGAGTGCGCCGAACGGGAGAAAAAGGGCCGCGGCTGGCTGACCCACGGCCTTAACCTGGGCGTCAACGTCGCGGCCGGCCTGGTCACGGTGTTCGCCTTCGACCGGCCCTGGACGGATGGGCTTCTCACCCTGGCCGTCAACGAAACGGTTTCCCTCCTCAACATCTTTTCCCAGCCGCGCCGGGCCCAAAAGGACCTCGAGAGCTACCGCTTCCGCTACTTGGGAGGACCGGGGGAATTCCATGGAACCGCCGCGGGTCCGACCTGGAACTTCAGCGTCTATCCCGGCGGGATCCGCATCGGCGTCAAATTCTGAGGGGCGGACGGGGAGGTCCGGATGAAAGCAGACATGCCGTTCCGAGCCTATGGCTACCGCTGGGTCGTCCTGGCGTCCTTCGCGGTCATGGCCGTTCTGAACCAGGTCCTGTGGATCACCTTCGCGCCGATCACGAGCGCGGCCTCGGCCTTCTATCACGTCTCCGACCTGATGATCGGCCTGCTGTCGATGGTCTTCATGGTCGTTTTCATCCTCGTTTTTCTTCCGTCCGCTTATTTCATCGACACCCGGGGATTCCGAGCGGCCGTGGGGGCCGGTGCCGTGCTGACGGCGGTTTTCGGCCTGACAAGGGGATTGTTCGCTTCGAACTTCACTCTGGTCTTCATCTCTCAGGTCGGGATAGCGCTCGGCCAACCCTTCATTATCGGCGCCATCACTAAGGTGGCCGCCCGCTGGTTCCCGGTCGAGGAAAGGGCCACGGCCTCGGCGGTCGGGACTCTGGCCCTCTACCTCGGGCCGCTCCTGGCGATGTTTTTAACGCCCCAGCTCGTCCTGAGCATCGGAATACCGAAGACTCTGCTGGTTTATGGCGCCGCTTCGGCCGCCGCCGCCGCGTTTTTCCTGCTGGCCAGCCGCGAACACCCGCCGACTCCGGCCGGGCCGGACGAACGCGCCCTGATGTTCGACGGCCTCCGTTCGATGCTGAAGAAACGGGAATTTCTTTTCCTCATGGTCGTCTTTTTCATCGGGCTGGGAATGTTTAACGCCCTTTCCACCTGGATCGAGGATATCATCCGGCCGCGCGGGTTCGGCATCGCCGCGGCCGGCCGGCTGGGCGGTCTGATGCTCGGCGGCGGCATCGTCGGCGCGGTTGTCGTTTCGCTCATATCCGACCACACGCGGCGCCGCAAGCCGTTCATCCTTTTGGCCCTCTTCGGGCTCATCCCCGGCCTGGTCGGGATGACCTTCGGCTCCGCCTCCTGGCTTCTCTTGGCCTCCGGCTTCGCTTTCGGCTTCTTCCTTCTAAGCGCGGGACCGGTCGGGTTTCAATACGCCGCCGAGATCACCCACCCGGCTCCGGAAGGAACCTCGAACACGCTGCTTCTGCTGATGGGCCAGGTCTCCGGAATCCTTTTCATCCTGGGAATGGACGCGCTCCGGGTTCGTCCCTCGGGAGCGATGACGACCTCGCTTGTCATCCTGATCGCCCTCAGCCTGCTGAACGTCTTACTGGCGGCCGCCCTGCCCGAATCACCGATATTCAAAAGACAGCGCCTTTAACGAGGAGGTTTACAGATGAAAAAACGGCACCTTCTGACGGTCTTATTGGTGGTTGGATTATTTCTCATTCCGGCGGCCTTTTCGCAGGAGAAAGTGGACGTCGGCATGGTCAACCGCATCTGGGAGGAAGGGGTCAACCGCTCTAAGATCATGGAGACCATGAGCTACCTGACCGACGTTATTGGCCCGCGCATTCCGGGCAGCCCGGCTTATAAGAAGGCGTGCGAATGGGCCAAGGGCCAGTTCGCCGCATGGGGTCTGGTTAACGCCGCGATCGAACCCTGCGGAGAGGTCGGCCTGGGATGGGCGAACGAGTACATCTCGGTCCACATGGTCGAGCCCGCCTATGCCCCGCTCCTCGCCTATGCCAAGCCCTGGACGTCGGGGACTGAGGGCAAGATCAAGGGACAGCCAGTCCTGGCGATCATCCGGACGAAGGCCGACCTCGAGAAATGGACGGGAAAGCTCAACGGGGCCATCGTGCTAACCCAGCCGCCGCGGCAAGTCCATCCCGTCTTCGCGCCTGTTGCCCGCCGCCACACAGACGCGGACCTTAAGGAACTCGCCGAAACGCCGATCCCCATCCGGCCCAAGCAGGGCAGTTCCGGGGAGAAGCCCGAGGTCAAATGGGAGGAGCTCGAGGAGTTCTACAAAAAAGAAGCCGTCGCTCTCCTCATCGAATCGAGCGAGGGAAGCCGGAGCGATTTCGGGACGGTCAAGGTCGACGCCTATGAGGGAAACGGCAAAAACCACCTCGTCCCCGGTCAAAGCCCGAGGATTGTGCTGGCGGCCGAGGCCTATGCGCGAATCTGCCGGACCCTGGACCTCAAGGTTCCCGTGACGATCGAGGCCGAGGTCAGGAACACGTTCTACGATCAGGACAAGATGGGCTACAACGTCGTGGCCGAGATTCCCGGGGTGGACAAGAGGGGCGAACTGGTGATGGTGGGAGGCCACCTCGATTCCTGGGCGGGAGGCACGGGCGCCGTCGACGACGCCTCGGGCTGCGCCGTAGCCATGGAGGCGCTGCGGATCCTCAAGGCGCTCGGAGTGAAACCCAAGCGGACCATCCGGGCGGCCCTCTGGACGGGCGAGGAAGAAGGCTTCTACGGTTCCCGGGGCTACGTCTTCACCCATTTCGGAGACACCGATACCGAGGCGCTCAAAAAGATCGACTTCGAGGCCTACGAGAAGAACTGGCGAAACCCGCTGGCGGGCTCCACGAAGCTCATCGTCAAGCCGGAATACAACAAGATCTCCGGTTACTTCAACTACGACAACGGCGCCGGCCGCATCCGCGGCGTCTACATCCAGGAGAATTTCCAGGTCCGGCCGATCTTCGAGGAATGGATGAAGCCGCTCCGCGACCTGGGAGTGACGACCATCGCCCTCCAGCCCACGGATGGGACGGACCATCTGCCCTTCGACTGGGTCGGGATCCCCGGGTTCCAGTTCATCCAGGACCCCCTGGATTACGTGCCGGCGCTCCACCATACGAACCAGGACCTCTATGACCACTGCGTTCCGGAAGACCTGGTCCAGTCGGCCGTGGTCATGGCCAGCTTCATCTATTTCGCGGCCATGCGGGACGAGATGCTCCCCCGCAAGCCGCTGCCGTTCCCTGTCGTGGTGGAATAGTTCCTGGCTGGAAGAGGGGCGCTTCAGGACCGACCCAGCTTGAGACGCATCCGGTATCTATTGGTGACGCTTTCCGGAGGGAGGCCCGCAGAGACGGCGTCCTGGCGGAGCTTTTCCAGGAATTCACCGCCGATGGCGGGTTCCGTGTCCTGATAAACCAAGCGGAAGCCCAGCCTTTCCCAGAAGCGCCTTCCAGCCGCGCCCGATATGGCATAGAGCATCGGGAGCTCCTCGTAGGCGCTGGCTTCGATGGCAGACCAGCCCCGGTCCCTGGCCCAGCGGATGAGTTCAAACCCCAGGCGCGTCGCCAGGCCTTTTCGCCTATAGCGGTCGGGATCGCCGGAAAGAGCGGCAATCATGAGGCAGTGGACAAACAAAGTCTGATCCGCCAAGGCCTCAAGCGGCGGGAATACGCCGGCGGCCAGATCCTCTTTCGGCCCGGCCGGATGGCGCTGCTGCAAACAGAATCCAGCCCCTTCGCCGAACGAAAGCAGAGACTTGGGGTAGAACCGGAGGGTGCCCACGACATCGTCGCCGTCGCGGGCCAGGATCGCACAGGATCCGTAAATCCGCGTCAGCTTCTCGAGGAGCGGGATGTTCCGGGCTCGAACGAACGCCCAGTTGACTTCGGGATTGGGCGGCGGGGATTCGATCGTCCGCCGGCTGACCGGTCCGCCGTGGAGACAGCGCCAGGCAAGGAAATCCTCCCCCATCGGTTCTACGAAAAGATTGTCCGGCATACGACCCGCCTCCGGGAATAGTAATCCTGAGTCCCCCGCTGGGTCAAGCAGGATAGAGGTCGCCTACTTATTGAGCGTAAATAAGCCGGCTTGGGCGAGGATGTCGAAGAAACCGGCGATGTCCCCGATGTTCTGGGGCCCGTATTCGGCGGCCACCGCGCGGGCGATGTCCAGGACGCTGCGCCGGCCGTCCGCGAAATTGATGGCCTCGTAGGCCGCATAGCCCCTCAACTTGATCTTCGCCAGGACGCCGTCGCCCAGTTTCTCGACGAGGTAGTCGGGCTGGAGGGGGCAGACGAATTCGGGACTCCGGACCGGGATGACTTTGCTCCAGGCAATCTCGTCCGCCGAGGGCTTGGGAGCCACGGGCTTTAGCCTCTGCGTCGCGCAGGCGGCCTCGAAGGCCCGGCCGGCGGAGCTTCTATAGGACTGAGCCAGGGCGTCGAGCGGCGCCGTCCAGGCCGCTGCCCTGGCCGCATAGGTTTTGTCCTGATTGAAGACGGCCGTCGAAGCGACGGCCTGCTTTTCCCGGGCCAAGGAATGGCCGATGACGTTGAGCGCCTGGGAATACGACTGGAAAAGAGCGTCCGCGTCGGCCGCGCCGATGACGGCCTCGATGGCGTCCGAAGCCTCGGCGGCCAGGCGCCCGGCGCCGTTCCGGGCGATGAGCCGGGCC
>Ga0316622_100002295_pt1 | contig 13142 bp, 7 predicted proteins | sample OWC_Aug_OW2_C1_D_FD_207646 | JGI IMG/M metagenome (GOLD analysis project Ga0316622, IMG submission 207646) | Wetland soil microbial communities from Old Woman Creek delta, Ohio, United States - OWC_Aug_OW2_C1_D5_C | ecosystem: Environmental > Terrestrial > Soil > Wetlands | place: USA: Ohio... | reverse complement strand
GAGACCGAAGGTGTCGTGGTGACGGTCGCCGTGGATCTCTTCGACACGAAGCTGGCCAGGTCGTCGGTTGGCGAGCTCGACGGACTGCCCCTTCTCCATTTTCGGACGACGCACGCCAAGGAATGGGAGCTTCTCATCAAGCGGCTCTTCGATTTCACGGCCTCGGGACTGGGCATATTGGTCCTGTCCCCGCTTTTTCTGGTTATGACGATCCTGATCAAGGCGACGTCAAAGGGCCCTATCTTCTTCAAACAGGACAGGTTCGGACTTGCGGGCCGGAAGTTCACCCTTTACAAGTTCCGGACGATGCGTATCGGCGCCCACGACGCCCTCTCCGACGTCAACGATCTCAATTCGATGATGACGCCGGAATTCCGGAAGAAGAAAACCCACTGGATCACGCCGATCGGCCGCTTCATGAGGAAGTTCAGTATCGACGAGCTCCCTCAGCTCTTCAACGTCTTCGTCGGCCATATGAGCATCGTCGGCCCTCGGCCCACGGTCCCCGACGAGGTTGACAAGTACAAGGACTGGCAGCGGCGGCGGTTCTCGATGAAGCCCGGTATCACCTGCCTCTGGCAGGTCAACGGCCGGAACAACATCGTGTTCGAGGACTGGATGAAGCTCGACCTCGAGTATCTGGATAACTGGTCCCTCTGGCTGGATGCAAAGATCCTCCTGAAAACGGTCCCCGTCGTCCTGTTCGGGATCGGGGCATACTGAATAACTCCATGAACAGGAAAAGAAATAGGGGCATGGCTTGCCTTGCCTTCGTGGTCTGGCTGCTCGCGACAGCCCTAACGGCCTATGGCCAGGGCCACACCTGGATCGGCGAAGGGCTGACCCGGATGGTCGAGAGAGCGCGTTGGCGGATCGGCTTGCTCCGCGTCAACGCCGCATTCACTTTAGCCGATGCCGGGTACGACTCAGACGTCTATTATGGCTACCTCCAAAGCGGCCAAGTTCCCGACTGGACGTTTGCCGCCAGCACGCCTGTTCAGCTGCTCGTTCCCCTCGGCAAGAAGGTGGTCCTCGACCTTTCCGATACTCCGCAGTACCTTTTCTACCTTGACACCGATAAGGAACGAGCTTGGAATAACACTTTCCGAGGACAGCTCTACGTCGCCCTGGAAAAGATCTACGTTCAAGCGGGCGGCGACATGGCCGATGTCCGGAGGCGTTTCGGCCCCGAGCTGGACATCAACGTCCGCGAAAGAAGAGACAGCTTGGATGGCCTTGTCTTCTGGCAAGTCGCAAAGACAACGGCGTTCGCCGTGCTATATGAGAGGACTCGTATCGAATACGAGGACATCGAGTATGCGGGTACGAGCCTAGCCAACAGGCTGAACAGGGACGAAGACCTCCTGGACGGTATCTTCTATGTTCAGCCCGGCCCGCGGTGGAGGCCTTTTCTCGACGGGCAATATGGAGTTTTCACCTTCACCGGTGAGCCATCCGGTCTTCGCGACGCGAAGAGCTACGGGATCTTCGGCGGCGTCGAGTTCGCTCCCGAAACGGAGGAAGCCGAAGCAAGAACAAGCATCCGGGGCGCCTTCCGGCTGGGGTACCGCAGACTGGATATCGCCGATCCCGGCCAGCCGGATGGTTCCGGTTTCTCCGGAAAAGCCGATGTCACCGTCAATTTGACCAGGAAGACGTCGATCCACGGCTTGTTCTCGAGGGGCTTCGAGTTCTCCGTCTATTCAGGGGCCGTCTATTACCTCTCGACGAGCTATGGGGGCGGACTGCTGCAGCGCCTTTCGCAGCGAATAAGCCTATCCTATGAGGTCTCTTTTGGACGCCTGTCCTATCCTGAGAGTACGGACGTCCAAGCCCGCTTAGACCGCTACGCCGCCCACATGATGAGCTTGGAATTCAGGCTGGGCCGCCATGTGGAAGCGGCGCTCTCGGGCACCCTGAATCGACGGAGGTTGGGGGCCGAAGCCCCTCCCCGCGACCGGTATTTCGTCGGATTCAGCCTGATCTACGGTTCCAGAGGCAGGGACTTGACGCCGCCGCTCATCGGGCTCATCCGCTGATCCCGCGTCCTCCCGGTGGACTGACCGACTAAAGGCATATATAATGACCTGGAAAGGGATGCCCATGAACGGTCTTCAGAAAGCCTCGAGCCTGACGATGCCCCTGGCAGCCGCTCTTGTCATATGCATGATCTCCGCCCCGGGCCTTCTTCTCGGCCAGGAAGCCCAGAAGGCCGTGGTCAATGACTACAAGATCGGGCCGAATGACCTCCTGGAGATCAGAGTCTTCGAGTTGCCCGATCTCAATCTGACGGTCCGCGTCTCGGAGGACGGCTCTATCACGTTTTCGCTCCTCGGCAGGATCGAGGTCGCGGGCTATACGGCGTATGGGCTGGAGCAGAAGCTGGCCACCGTCCTCACCGAGAAATATGTGCCGGGGGGAGCCCACGTTTCGGTCTTCATCCGGGAGTACCAGAAGATCTCGGTCATCGGCGCCGTTGGCCAGCCCGGGATGTACGAATTGGTCGGGCCGACGACGCTCCTCCAGGCCATCGCCCAAGCGGGCGGCTTGACGGCCCTAGCGACCGACGAGGTCTATGTGTATCGTAAGGAAGCGGACGGAAAGCAATCCATTATCTCCATAGACCTCGAGGACCTCAATAGCGGCAACCGCGACCTCAATATCGATCTCAAGCCAAAAGACGTGATCTCCATTCCGATCGATCAGACGCTGAACGTCTTCGTCTACGGAGAGGTCAGAAATCCGGGGGCCATCCCCTACCTGAGATCAAAGAAGATCACGCTCCTTCAGGCCATCGCCCAAGCCGGGGGGACGACGGAGTGGGCCAAGGAGTCCAAGGTCGTGGTCAAGCGCAAGGACAGGGCGACGGGCAAAGAAATGAAGATCAACGTCAATCTGAAGAAGATGATCGAAGGCAAGGTCGCCGACATCGTCCTCGAAGAGGGCGATGTCGTCATCGTGCCATGATCCGGCCCCGAGCCGAAGGATACTCGAGATGGCCCCAGAAGCACCGAAAGAAACACAGGCCGGACTGATCTCCAAGGTCCAGCACTACTGGCACATCCTCCTCAAGTGGAAATGGACGGCCATCCTGTTCTGCGTCTTTTGCATCGCGGCCGCGACGGTTTTCAGCATTCTCGTCCCTCCGGTCTATATGGCCCACGGGACCGTCTGGATCGAGGACGATCCCAATATCCTCCCTTTCGAGGAAGTCCAGTCGTTCGGAGCGTCCGCGGGCGGCATGAACCTCTCGAGCCACGCCCGGATCCTGCAGAGCCGATCCCTCGCGTCGGAAACGATCGACAAGCTCAAGCTCTATGAAAATCCCGATTTCGCGGGGGAGCCGAAAAGGGGCCAGCCCCGGCCCGATCCCGCCGACCCTCTCTATCGCCAGGCGCTCATCCAGAAGTTCATCGGAAACACCACCGTCGGCTCATCGGAGCGCTCCCGCATCGTCGACATCAGCTTCCGCAACCGCAGCCCCAAGCTCGCGGCCGACGTCCTGAACGCGATCATCGACGGCTACATTGAGCTCATGGTCAGCAAGAGGTACGCGGCCTCGGAAAAGGCGACCGAGTTCCTGAACGCGCAGGTCAACGAGCTTCGGACCGAGATCGAGGAACGGGAAAGGAAGCTCAACGAATACGGCTCGCAGAAGGATATCCTGCCCCTATCGACGGCCGAAGCCCCGACCGTCGAAAAGATCGGCAACGTCAGCCGGGCCCTGACCGAAGCGCAACTCGAGAGGATCAACCGGCTCAATATTTATACTCAGCTCAGGTCCGCGCCCCTCGGAGAGATCCCCAACGCCCCGGAGAACAGCCTTTTCCAGCGCTTGAGGGAACAGTACGTCACGCTGAGCCGCCAGTATGCCACGAGTTTGGCCACGGTCAGCCCCGGGTACCCGGCGATGCAGCGCCTGAAATCGGAGCTCGATTCCGCGACGGAAGCCCTTCAAAACGAGACCCAGAACCTGATCCGCAGCGCCTATAACGATTATCAAGCGGCCCTGAGAAAAGAGCAATCTTTGCAGAGCCTCCTTGACGAGCAACGGAGCGATATCTATAAGGCCAGCAGCGATTCCGTCGTCTACAACAGCCTGAAGGTCGAACTCGACAACAAGAAGGCCCTGCTCGATACGTTGTCCAGGCGCCAGAGCGAGACCGATGTTTCCTCGAGGCTCAAGGGCCTCGAAGCCTTGAGCGTCTGGGTCGTGGACAAGGCGGATTATCCTCTCTACCCCGCCTTCCCGGATAAGCGCAAGAACATCATCCTCAGCTTCCTGGTGGGCCTGGCGGGGGGGATCGGGCTGGCGATCGGCCTCGAGTATCTCAATCATACCGTCAAGACCTCCAGGGATGTCGCGAACGCCGTCGGCATCCCGACGCTGGGATCGGTCCCGGCCTTCGAGGCCGAAGCCAGGCCGAAGGGTCCCAAGGGGGAAATCGCGAAGATCGTGTCGATGCTAAGAGGAAAGGGAGCCAGGGCGGATGAGGAGGCCCGCCGGAAGAAGGAAGGGCGGCAGCCTCAATCGTCGGAGCCGCGTTGGCTCTCCAGCGAGAAAGCCAATGAGAACAAGGGGGGGGGCCGGATCGAGCTCATCACGGTCAGAGAACCCCAATCCATCCAGGCCGAGAGCTATCGCTCCATCCGGACGACCCTGCTCGTCTCCTCGCCTCCGGGGCGGCTCAAGACCATGCTCATCACCAGCCCCTTGGCCCGCGAGGGCAAGTCCTCCACGCTTTCGAATCTGGCCGTCACCATCGCTGAAGCGAACAAGCGTGTGGTCATCGTGGACTCCGACCTCAGAAGGCCCAAACAGGCGAAGATATTCGGACTGAGGAACGGTGACGGGCCGGGGCTGAGCGGATATCTCAGCTCCAATATGGACGCCGAGCATCTCGCCAGACCGACCGAGGTCGCGAACCTCTACGTGGTGACAAGCGGACCTCTTCCGGCCAATCCGATCGAGCTCCTGACGTCGGATAGGATGGACGGCTTGGTGGCCTATCTCAAACGGAATTACGACTTTGTCTTGTTCGACGCGCCGCCCATCCTGGCGGTCTCCGACGCGTTGGCCATGGGGCCGATGATGGATGTGATCATCCTCGTCGCCCGGGGCGGGCAAACGCCGATCCCGGCACTCAAGCAAGCCCGGCAGAAGCTCGACGCCCACAAGCTGAAGAGCTTGGGGATCATCCTGAACGGTGTTGACCTGATCGAACAGGACGGCTATTACGCCCGTCAATATTATCGCTATTCCAAGGCGGAATGATCGCCGGATACTCGCCGTCCTCCCCGTCAAGAAGGCCAGAAGCCGGTTGAGGGGCGCCAGACCTGTCTGCCCTCCGCCTCTGGCACAGTACGATCCCCTGGTCTCGGACCGTGAGCCGAAAGATCGAATCGCTTGAATTCTCGTTGATGCCCATGTATTCTCGGTCCGAAATCCGCTCGAGGACAACAAAGATCGCCGCGGAAAACAACTTCAGGAAGGGAGATGGACATGGATCCACGGCTCGGCAAGCGACATCTCATTCTTCGCGCAGGGGTCGTGCTCATAGCTCTGGCCGTGCTCGCTCCTGCCTGCACGAAGCGGACGGCGCCTCCCGCAGCAACTCCCGCCGAGCTGGCCAAAGCGTCCCGCGCCGACGCGAACGGTTGGATCAACGTCCATCTCGAGGGCACGCCAAGAGAGATCGGATTCCAGCACGGGTGGCTCCTGGCGTCTGAGATCGACGACCTGATGAAGGCGCTGGGTCATTTCCTGGAGGGGTCGACGAAAAGGGATTGGGCGTTCTTCAGGGCTTCGGCTGAGCGGATGTTCTGGCCGAAGCTCGATGCGGAGTATCAAGAGGAGATCGAAGGCATCGCGGCGGGGCTGAAAGCTCGGCTCCCCAAGACGTCTTATGATGCCATCGACATCACCGCCCTCAACGGCTGGATCGAGCTCGCCTGGTACTATGTCCCCTACCTTGACGAGATGGCCAGGAAGGGCGCGGGCGACAACAAGGCCCCGGGTTACTGCAGCGCCTTCATCGCGACGGGGAGCTGGACCGAGGGCGGGGGGATCGTCGTCGGTCATAACAACTGGGTCGACTACATCATCGGATCGCGCTGGAACGTCATCGCCGATATCGTCCCGACGGCGGGTCACCGCATCCTGATGGACGGCATGCCGGGCGCCATTCACAGCGGCGACGACTTCGTCATGAACGACGCGGGGATCGTCTACACGGAGACGACCATGGGCACGTTCAAGGGCTTCCGCGAAGAGGGCGCGCCGGAGTTCATGCGGGCGCGGAAGGCCGCCCAGTACGCGGCATCGATCGACGACTTCGTCCGCATCATGAGCGCCGACAACAACGGCGCCTACGCCAACGACTGGCTCATCGGCGACACAAAGACGGGCGAGATCGCCAAATTCGAGCTGGGGTTGAAGAACCAGAAGCTGTGGAGGACTTCGGACGGCTATTTCGTGGGGTCGAACTTCCCCGGCGACGAGAAGGTCATCGCCGAGGAGACGACGTTCGACGCGGCCGACAAAGGCCAGTCCGTGCTCGCGAGAAAAGCCCGCTGGGAACAATTGATGGAAGAGTACAAGGGTTACATCGACGTCGAGGACGGAAAGCTCTTCGAGGCCGACCACGTGGACATGGCCACCGGGAAGACGGGGTACAACAGCAACGTGCTTTGCGGGCACGTCGACGAGGACCCCAAGGGGACCCCCGAGTTCAGCTGGGCGCCGTTCTCGCCGGCCGGATCGGTCCAGGGAAAAGTGACATCGAGCGCGCTCGTCAAGGAGATGAAGATGTGGGCCCACATGGGCCATCCGTGCGGCCGCGATTTCGTGGCGGCGGACTTTCTATCCAAGCACCCCGAGTTCGCCTGGCAGAAGCCCTATCTTAAAGACCTGAAGGCCCAACCCTGGACACTTTTCGAGTCAAAGCGCTGATCCGGCAGCCCAACAGATCTGAACAGGTTCAGGAAGGGGTCAAACCTATCTTTTACCCAAAACCGGGTAAAAGGTAGGCTTGACCCCCTTCTGACGCCGGCTTGCCTGTTGTAGAATGGGCGAGTGGTCGCGTTCCGTTACAGCTTCCCGTGGGAGGGCGTCATGACTCGCTTGTCCAGGAACTCGGTCCTAACAGTGCTCATCGGGCTCGTTTTATGCCTGAACTTCGTCAAATGCGGCTCTCGGCCATCGGATCAGGCCGGCCAGGCGGGCAAGACCGCGGATTCGGCGCAGGGGCAAACCCGATCACTTCCCGCGGCCCCTCGTATACTGACCAATCAGGTCGGCTATGAGCCGTTCGGCGCGAAGAAGTCCGTCATCCAGGCGAGCACAGGCGAAGCGTTCGCGTCGTTCACGGTCAGAAGCTGGCCCGAGGGCGAGGTCGTCCTTTCGGGGACGCCTCATCACGACGGCCTAGTCCTAAAATGGAAGGACTGGGACTTCTGGACGATCGATTGGAGCGCGGTCACGGCCGAGGGCGCGTATATCATCGAGTGCTCCGCTTCCTCAGGGACCTCATCCCCTACCCTCCTCCGCTCGCACCCCGTCCTCGTCCAGAAGAACGTCCTCGAGCGCGGCACTCTCTCGGACGTCATCTACTACTTCAAGGGGCAGCGCTCATCGGGCCTCTGGGACAAGGCCGACCGCGCCGTCCCCTTCGACGGCCGCCCCGGCACGGTCGACATGCGCGGCGGCTGGTTCGACGCCACCGGCGACTACGGCAAGCACCTCTCGCACCTCTCCTACTCGACCTATTTCAATCCGCAGCAGGTCTCGCTCACGGCCTGGAGCCTGTTCATGACGCTCCGCGAGCTCGAGCGGCGCGACGAGCCCGCCTTCATGCAGTATCGGAAGCGCCTCCTCGACGAGGCCCTGTTCGGCGCCGACTACCTCGTCCGGAGCAAGGACCCGAACGGCTCGTTCTACATCACCGTCTCCGGGCGCGGCCCGGAGAAGAAGCCCGAGGACCGGCGCATCTCGGCCAAAGCCGAGCGCCACATCATCCTAACCCCGGAGACCAAGGACAAGTTCCGCGACTACGGGCGGGAGCGGATCGCCGGGGACGCGGCCTACGAAGCGGGCTGGCGAGAAGGCGCGGGGCTGAGCGTCGCGGCGCTGGCGATAGCGGCCGCGAGGGGCGGGAAGGGCGGGGCGCCGGGGAGCGAGGGCTATGGCGTGAGCCGCGGCGAGGGCGATTTCGGGCGGGCGGATTACCTGAAGGCCGCTGAGGACTGCTTCGCCTTCTTGGAGAAGCACAACCTGGCGTTCACGAACGACGGCCAGGAGAACATCCTCGACGACTACTGCGCCCTGATCGCGGCGACGGAGCTATATCGGACAACGGGGAAGGCAATGTACAGGGCCGCCGCAGACAGACGGGCGGAGTCGATCGAGTCGCGGTTGATAAGCTGGGGCACGGAAAACAGGCCCTCGGGTGACGTCGTCTACAACAGTTATTGGCGCGCCGATGGCGAGGACGACCACCGGCCGTTCTTCCACCCTGTTGACGCGGGGCTGCCGGCGATCAGCCTGCTCGTCTACGCCGAGATCGCGGACGAGGCGGGCCGGGCCAAGGCGCTCGAGGCGGTCCGGCGGTCGTTCGACTTCGAGCTCGCGGTGACGGCCGAGGTGACCAATCCCTTCGGCTACAGCCGTCAACTCGTCCAAAGTAAAGAGGGGGTATGGACGCGGCGGTCGGCCTTCTTTTTCCCTCACGACACGGAGACCGCGCCGTGGTGGCAGGGAGAGAACGCCCGGCTCGGTTCGATGGCCGCGGCGGCAAGGATGGCGGCGCGCAGTCTTGCGAACGGAGCGGGCGCAAAGGTCACCGGGAGAATCCTCGGGCCGGCGGCCGCCGCGGCGTTCATCACTAAGCTCGGAGCCTTTGGGAGCGACCAGCTCAACTGGATCCTCGGCCTCAACCCCTACGACGCCTGCATGCTCCACGGCCACGGCCGGAACAACATCGCCTACATGTTCTTCGATTCCTACGAGTACACGAACGCGCCGGGCGGCATCTGCAACGGGATCACGGGCGGCTACGCCGAAGGGGACGTGGACGGCATCGACTTCGGCCTGCGTTACGCGCAGACCGGCAAGGACGACGACTGGCGGTGGTCCGAGCAGTGGCTGCCGCACGCGGCGTGGTACCTGCTGGCGGTGGCTATCGGCGATTGAATTCGGCGACGGCGCGGAAGAAGGCGTTGAGCGTCGCGAGAGGCGTCCCCGGCGTCAGGTCGCACCCCGAGGAAATGTAGAAATTCTTATATCCTCGCGTCGCCTCCAAGAGCGCCCGCGTCGCCTCTCCCGCCGCTTGCGGCGTCCCCTTCCGGAAGACGGTCACCGGATCGAGGTTGCCGCCCAGGATGATCTCCGGCGCGACCCGGCCGAGGGCCGCCGCGATATCCGTCCTTCCGCCGATATGGTAGATGCCCGCCCCGGACGCGGTGAGCTCGTCGAGATGGCCGGCCGAGGCCTGGCAGTTGTGGACGACGACCGCGAAATCCTCCTCCTCGACGGCCTTGACGATCCGCTTGACGAACGGCGCCGAAAAGCGCTTCAGCCCCTCCGGCGCGAGCCGCCCGGCCGCCGCCTCGGCCACGATGACGCCCCACGCCCCGGTCTCCCGGAAGGCCAGCGCGTAGCGGCACAAGAAACCCGTCACGACGTCGAGGAGCGCCTCGATCGTGTCGGGATCGGTCGCCGTGGCCGCGAGCGCCTGTTCGACTCCGAAGAGCTGTGCCGCGAGCGCGAACGGGCCCAGCGTCGCGCCCAAGACCGGCACCGACTCGCCGACCTCGGCCGTCAGGCGCCAGGCCGTCTCGATCGGGACGCGGGTCCGGGCGTCGCCGGGACAGGGGTCCGGGAGCGAGGCGATATCCTTCGCGTCCGTGACGAGCCGCCCGACGAGCGACGGGACCTCGCGCGCCGAGAACTTGACCTCGCAGCCGTAGGCCTCGGCCTCGACCGTCGTATCGATCGCCGTGAGCAGAACAGGCGTCTGGTACCTTTCGTTGATGGCCATGACGGCCTTGAACTGGGACCCGGGCACGCTGACCAGGTCCTCGACGGACTCGCCAGTGATCTCGAGCCCGGAATAGGCGCAGAGAGGCACGGCCAGCCGCCCCGGGTACTCCCTGATGAATCGGGCGAAACGCGTGTCCATTCCGCTCGGTATCTTATCCTAAGGTCAGGACGGGGTCAAACCCGCTTTTCCCCCGCCCGGCAACATATTGGTCCGCCTTTTCGTATCTATTTATAAGGCTGCTTTTCTCGAGAAGATCCGGCCAGGGGGCCTTTTAAATAGGCATCAGATCCGTGACCGACCACCGCTGAGGAGCCGCTCATGAAAAAGACCGCCGCGATCACCCTCATCCTGGCACTGGCTCTGGCCCTGCCTGCACTGTCGGCCGCGCGCCCCGTTACCCGCGCCGCCACACGCCCCTCCACGCGCCCTCAGCTCCCCCCTGCCGACGCCAAGACCGTCCAGGCCGTCCGCGCCACCGAGTCCATCACCCTCGATGGCCGCCTCGACGAACCCGTTTGGCGCACAGCCCCTGCCGCCACCGGCTTCACCCAGAACGACCCCCAGGACGGCTCCCCGGCCACCGAGCCCACCGAGGTCTGGATCGCCTACGACGACCATGCCCTCTACGTCGCCGCCTTCTGCCGCGACTCCGAGCCCTCGAAGATCCGCAAGCGCCTCGGCCGCCGCGACTCCAACACCGACTCCGACTGGTTCGCGGTCCTCGTCGATCCCTATTTCGACCGGCGCTCCGGCTACCTCTTCGTCGCCAACCCGGCCGGGGCCATCACCGACGCCGCCCTCTCGAACGACGTCGAAGAGGATGACTCCTGGGACGGGATCTGGGAGAACAAGGCCGCCGTCACCGCGGAGGGCTGGGCCGTCGAGTTCCGCATCCCCTTCAACCAGATCCGCTTCCCGAAGAAGCACGAGTACGTTTGGGGCATCAACTTCAAGCGTATGATCCGGCGCAAGAACGAGCAGTCGAGCTTCAACTGGAACCCCAAGAACGACATCGCCACCGTTTCGCGATTCGCCCGCCTCGAAGGCCTGCGGGGCATCAGCCCGGGCGCGCGCGTCGAGTTCATGCCCTACGCCGTCGCCCAGGGCCAGCTCCGTCCCGCCGAGGCGGGCAATCCCTTTGAGACCGGCCACCGCGCGCTCGGCAACGCCGGCTTCGACCTCAAGGTCGGCTTGAAGAGCAACCTGACCTTTGACGCCACGGTCAACCCGGACTTCGGGCAGGTCGAGGTCGACCCCGCCGTCCTCAACCTCTCCGCCTATGAGACCTACTACGAGGAGAAGCGGCCGTTCTTCATCGAGGGCGCCTCCCTCTTCAACAACTTCGGGCGGGGCGGCGTGTTCATCAACATGAACATCAACTGGCCGCAGCCGAACTTCTTCTACAGCCGGCGCATCGGGCGCGCTCCGCAGGGCTACGTCACCGAGGACGGGTTCGCGCGCATGCCCGACCGGACGACCATCCTGGGCGCGGCCAAGCTCACCGGCAAGCTCGGCGGCAGCTGGAACGTCGGCTTCCTCAACGCCGTGACAGGACGCGAATTCGCTCAGATCGACCAGCTCGGAACGCGGCTCAGGCAGGAGGTCGAACCGTTCTCGTACTACGGCGCGCTGCGCGTCCAAAAAGATATCGACAAGGGGAGGAGCGGGATCGGGCTCATGGCCACGGGCGTCGTGCGCGACCTCGGCGGCGGGGCGAGCGAGACGCTGGCCGGGATCCTCAACAAGAACGCGTTCTCGCTGGCCGTGGACGGCTGGGTCGGGCTCGACAAAAAGAAGGATTGGGTCATCAGCGGCTGGGCCGGGGCGACGCGGGTCGGGGGGGGCGTCGAGGACATCCTTCGGCTCCAGAACTCGTCGATGCACTATTTCCAGAGGCCGGACGCGACCCACGTCGAGGTCGACCCGGACGCGACGAGCCTGAGCGGCTGGGGGACGCGACTGAACCTGGCCAAGCAGCAAGGCAACATCCTCTTCCTGGCCAACGTCGGCGTCCTGTCGCCCGGCTTCGATCCGAACGACGCCGGCTTCCAGTACGGCGCGTCGGACGTCATCAATCTGCAGATCGTGCCCGCCTACCAGTGGACGAAGCCGGGAAAGGTGTTCCGCTACGCCCTCGTGGCGGCGGGCGCGTTCCGCAACTACGATTTCGGAGGCAACAGGAACTGGGACGGCGAGCTCCTCATGATCCAGGGGCAGATGCGGAATTTCTGGCAGTTCGAGACCATGTTCGCCTACAACCCGGACACGGTCAGCAAGAACCTGACGCGGGGCGGGCCGCTGGCCGTCATCCCGTCGGGTTGGGAGGTCGACCTGAGCCTCTATACGGACAGCCGGAAGCCGGTCGTGTTCTCGTTCTCGGGGAATACCTATCAGAGGCCGAGATCGTCCGAGGAGTGGAACGCGCAGCTCTCGGCGAGATGGAAGCCGGCCTCCAATATCAACCTTTCGGTGGGGCCGACGTTCGGGTATGAGCGAAACGCCCTCCAGTGGGTGAGGCGGGTCGATGATGCGCTGATGACGGCGACGTACGGAAGAAGGTACGTTTTCGGGAGGATCGATCAGAAGGTCCTGGGGAGCGAGATCCGGCTCGACTGGACGTTCACGCCCAAGCTGACGCTCCAGGCGTACTTGCAGCCGTTCATCGCGGTCGGGCACTATGATGCGTTCAAGGAGCTGGCCCAGCCGAAGTCGTTCATGTACAACCTGTACGGGGACGGGGCGTGGGGGGACGGAGCGGGCGGCGGCGCGAACGGGTCGACGATCAGCTACGACGAGGCGAACGGCGCATATGTGGTCGATCCGGACGGAGCGGCGGGCGCGGCGGCCCCGTTCTCATTCGGCGATCCGGATTTCAACTATAAATCGCTGAGGGGGACGGTGGTATTGAGGTGGGAGTACAGGCCGGGAAGCCTGCTCTACTTCGTCTGGACGCAGAATCGAGCGGATTACGCGAATCCCGGCGAACTGCGCTTCGGACGGGACCTGGGCGATCTTTTCTCGGCCCCCGGCGACAACATCTTCCTGCTCAAGGTCTCCTACCGCTGGAACATGTAACAGGACGGTGTCAGACCTACCTTTTAC
>Ga0316622_100002294_pt1 | contig 13142 bp, 12 predicted proteins | sample OWC_Aug_OW2_C1_D_FD_207646 | JGI IMG/M metagenome (GOLD analysis project Ga0316622, IMG submission 207646) | Wetland soil microbial communities from Old Woman Creek delta, Ohio, United States - OWC_Aug_OW2_C1_D5_C | ecosystem: Environmental > Terrestrial > Soil > Wetlands | place: USA: Ohio... | reverse complement strand
CGTAACCGTGATCAACTTCGCGGTGTTGGGTTGATCATCACGGGTGATAATGCCGGATCCAACGAATTTCAGTTCATTGAGCCCCTCGTTCTGGAGCTGGACGGCGATCACCGCATCATCCCCGGGGGTGAATTCGTTCGTCCCCGATATCGCGGCAGTCATTTCCGGGGCACCGGTCATGTACCGTTCCCCAGCGCTCACCGGTGCAATCGCAATGCATGCAAGGATGATTGCAAAAAGACAGGCCGATCCCAGCATATACCACCGTGATAGTTGCGGTCCGTTACTATCCAAACGCTTCGTTCGTGAGCCGGATTCTGATACCGGTCTTGGTATTCTTAACATGGTACGATCCTCATTCTGGTGGCACTAATTGTCCTGAACTATTTCTCTGAATCCCTAATAAAGATAGCTAATAAGTTGTAAATATTTTTACAACATATTGGTGATCATGTGGTCGATAGAAGAGCATCAGGACTCAGCGGTGGAGGTATCATGAACAATGGTTCCGGTAAACAATTAAAAGGGGGGTGTGAACTCACTGGTATGGAGCATATCTCTTCGGCTCTCATCTCCGCCCTCAACACTCTCGGACTGACGAATGACGAAGCGAGAGTGTATGCCACGCTGATCCTGTTCGATCATGCAGAGGCAAAAGAGATCGTTGAGTACCTTGCACTGTCAAAGCCCAGTGTGTACAAGGCGCTCGAGCATCTGGACAGCCGGGGACTTGCGGTGAAACAATATTCCAAACCCTTGAGGTATCGTGCGGTCTCTCCCGAAATGGCCCTCTCTATCCTGATGCGGGATCATGAGAAGGCATCGGAAGAGGCTCTTTTGGAATTGAAAAAACTCGAAAGAAAACAGATTAGAACCGATTTCGAGGAACCGCTCTGGACCATCTATGGCGATGCGAATATCGAGCACAAGATTCAGGAGCTGTTCCGGAAAGCAGAGCACCACATATCAGTAATTCTCGGGGAACGGTATATCCCGTTGCTGGACCATATCACGGTCCGGGATATACCTCTTCAACTGATCATCCTGTCATCATCCCCTGGACTTGAAGAGAAGTTTCGGAAAAAGTTCCCTGGGAGATCAACCGAGATCCATGTTATCCCACTGGAGAGACTCAAAACTCCCCCTCAGCGCATCACACTGCCCGAGATCAAGGAAGCATGGAAGTTCCTCAATTTCGAGAATACACTGGATTTGAACGTTGATGACGAAGAAATCCTCTTGAATGCAGCGTTTTTTTCCAGGGGATCATCGGTCCTCAATACCCGGAACAAGGGGGCAATTATCCAGATGAAAATGCTCAACCAGCTCTTCTGGAACCGGTTCATCGGGGATGGTGATAGGAAAGGATCATGACTGCTCCATGGTAGGTGCAAAGGTCCCAATCGAGGACTCCTACCCAGTATACGCCATCTCCTATTTTTACCGATTCAGCAATCATACCCTTCGGGTTGTCTCAGGTTTTGTTTGAATAGAATCGATCAGGAAACCTGGGGAGGAGTAAAAAATTTCACAGGTGCCGGCTATAGGTACATCAATGAGTATCCTCACATTGCTCTATTCAGAATACAAGCGGCTGGAAGAGGAAGTGAAACATCTCGGGGAACACAGGAAATGGGATGAAAAGACTCACCAGTATTATTCCTATTTGAAACAGATTTTCCACAACAAAAATGGCTGAGTGTTTGCAGGTATCAATTATCCTGCCGAAGTATCCTTCTCTTTCGGGAGATTCCGGAGTCAGCCTGTTTTCGATCCCTCCCCCTGCTCGCCGGTCCTTTCACTACCACTGGTCTCTTCAGACGCGTGAAACATCCCTGCGAGGTCCCTGATCTTGTCAGGAGCCCCCATCATTACCACTTCATCCCCGGGTTTGAGATCGGTCTCTCCCGAGGGATTCTCTATCACTTCGGTGCCACGCCGGATAGCAAGTACGGTTACTGAATACTGTTTCCTGACATTGATCTCACCAAGTGTCTTTGCGGATACCAGGGCACCCGGTTCCACAACACGCGTGCTGATTGCCAGGTTCGGCAGGTTTTTCCCGAGATCCGAGAGCGTGGGGGAAGATTCCGATGGGCTCCGGAGCATCTTGTAGGTGTCTGCCCTCACCTCCTGTACGTACCGGTCGATGGTCCCCTCCGGTGTCAGGTATTTCTTCAGTACCCGGGTGAAGATCTCCACTGATGTCTCGAACTCCTCAGGGATCACCTCATCGGCGCCAAGGTCCCTGAGGCGCTTCACCTCGGTAAGGAAACGGGTCCGGACGATGATATACAGGTCAGGGTTCATCTGGCGTGCAAGCAGGGTTATTGCCCGTGTCGAGACGGGATCGTTGATGACCACCACGAGTATCCTGGCCTGCTCGATATTCGCGTGGGAGAGGATTGTGGCATTCGTTGCATCACCAAAAAAGATATGTTCTCCCACTTTCCGCTCTTTCTGTACGGTCTCAGGATTCATGTCTATAACCATGTACGGTATCCCGCCGACTCGTGCTCCCTTTGCAAGGTTCCTGCCATTCAACCCATACCCGACTATGACCACATGGTCCTTCATCGGAGGGATACGATCGGCAGTATCCACCTCGCAACCGGCTTTCAACCGGCTTCCAAGGGGAAGGCGGCAGCAGAGATCGGCAACCCTTGGCCCGGAGATAATGGCGAGCGGGGTAAGGGACATCGTAAGGAGGGTGACTGCGAGGAACACCTGCTCGCTTGCAGTCGAAAAAAGCCCGTATTCCATGCCGGGAATCGAGAGGACAAACGCGAACTCACCGATGTTTGCCAGCGCCAGGCCTGCAAGGACCGATGTCCTGAGTGACTGCCCGATGAGCATGGCTGACCCTCCTGCAATGACTGCTTTGACAACGATCACACCGATGACAAGGGCGATGATCAGGAGGGGCGACAGGAGAAGGGATCCGACATTGAGGAGCATCCCGATAGAGATAAAGAAGATGCTGGTGAAGATGTCGCGGAAGGGGATGATGCTTGCAAAGGCCTGGTGGAAATAATCCGACTCGGAGAGGGTAAGGCCGGCAAGGAATGCCCCTATGGCGAGCGACAGGCCAAGGCTGTCTGCGACATAGGTGATGACAAAGCAGATCAGGATGATGGCCAGGAGGAAGATCTCCGGGCTCCTTATCCCTGTGATGCGGTTCATGAATCTCGGTATGATGTAAATCGAGATCGCGAAGACCGCAGCAAAAAGGAGGATCAGCGTAACACTGAGCTCCAGAAGTGCCCAGCCGATATCCGTGGTCTCTCCGGCAAGGATGGGGAGGGCGATCAGCATGGGGATCGTGCTGATGTCCTGGAAGATCGAGATCCCAAGCGTAACCCGGGCCTGGGGGCTCTCGATCTCAGCCCTGTCCTGGTAGAGTTTCAGGGTGATCGCGGTGCTGCTGTGGCAGACGAGAAAACCGAAGAAGAGCGCCTGGGCAGTCGTCACCCCGAAGAGATACGAGATCGCCATGGTGGCGGCAATCGTCAGGAGGACCTGGAGTCCTCCTCCGATCAGCACGATCTTCCGCATCTCGTAGAGGGTCCGGAAGGAGAACTGCATTCCGATCGTGAAGAGAAGGAAGATGATGCCGATCTCGGCAAGGACATCAATGATCTCGGTATCCGCGATGAGGCCCAGGCCATATGGCCCGATAAGGATCCCGGTCAGGATAAAGCCGACGATCCCGGGGATCCTGAATTTGTTTCCTACTGCGACGATGATGATCGCGAAGGCGAAGATGATGATAATATCGTGGAGATACCCGGTGATCATGGAACGCTCCCCTCAATGGATACTGAAAACTGTCACCAGTAAATACATGTCAAAACTTCATAACTTTGTCTTTTTGTTCCTCGATAGGAAGGAAAAGGTCCTTTATTCTTTCGGGCAATCGATATCGGAAAATTGCATTCTTATTCATTCTGTAGCATAGTGTGGGTAATGGAGTCCATTTTTCTTCTGGAACTGATGGTTATCCTGATCCTGTCATTATTAGTCCTCTTTGTCTGCAATTACCTGAAAATACCACTTATTATCGGGTATATCATTTCCGGGATCCTTGCCGGACCTTTTGTCCTGGGTGTTGTGGGGAGCACCTAGATCATCGAACACAGCCCGGGGGATTCATACGAATACCCGTGTGAATGGCAGGACTGGTAATCTAAAATCCAACGTGATACTCGAACCAAGTGCAGTGCATATCCGTTCTGTATTGTCCGTGCCACAATCAACTTATACTTCCTGCGAAGAAAAGGTCAATCTGTGACCCGGACGAGTGCTATGAAAGGATCTTTTGAACACATCGAAAAAGAGCACGGATACCTCTCAACCCTCCAGAAGATCCTTCTCTCCACTGATGGATCGGTAACCTCCCTTCTCGAAGCCATCGAAGGAGAAGGGGTGACAATCAGAACACTCTCCCAAAACGTAGTTCCTGCCGACGCAAAGACCGCTGAAGAACTTGAGATAGTTGCAGGCAATGAGGTGAACCACAGGATTGTCGAACTCAGAAACAGCCGCACAGGAGAAGTCCTCATCTATGCCGTATCATATACCCCGGTCGAACGACTCGAACCGGGATTTAAATCTGACCTCATGCGGGCAGATATCCCGATCGGAAGGATACTGAAGAAGCATGCCATTGAATCACGGCGGGAGATATCTCATGTTGGTATCAGGGGCTCCGATGAAGAGATGAGCCGGATCTTCGGAATACCCCTCGACAGTCCGCTGCTTTTCAGGAGATACCACATCATCCGGAAGGAAAAACCGTTCATCTCGATCGAGGAGGTATTTCCGGGACGCTCCTTCCGGATGGACCCTGGGGTGCTGGTAAGCGCCCCCTCACGCCTCCACCTCGGACTTATCGATCTGAACGGTGCCTTGGGAAGGATAGATGGCGGGATCGGGATCACGCTCTCGGTTCCCCGGCCGGTCATCACCGCAGAGCCATGCTCCGAACTTCTCATTAACGGAGGGCCTGCCTGGTCAACCATGAGGATACGGGAGACGGCAGGAAAGGTGATCTCCTCGCTCGGTATTCGCGGGGGAGCCCGGATCACCATCAGGGCTGTCCCTCCCGACCATGTCGGCCTCGGTTCCGGCACCGCACTCTCTCTTGCTGTAGCCCGGGCGATTTGTGAGCTCTACGGAATACCAGTACCGGTCCGGGATCTTGCCATGAGGACGGGCAGGGGCGGGACTTCAGGGATCGGTACAGCGGCGTTTGAATTCGGGGGCCTGATCATTGATGGCGGTCACAGTTTCGGACCTGACGGGGAGAAACAGCAGTTTCTCCCTTCTTCCGCGTCCGGGGGTATCAGGCCGGCACAGGTCATCACAAGACTTGATTTCCCCGAGGAATGGGAGATCCTCCTTGTAATCCCTGATCCCGAAGTTACTGTGAGCGGGACAAGGGAGACTGCAATCTTCCGGGAGTCATGCCCGGTTCCCATCGGAGAGGTCAGAGAGATCTGCCACGAGGTGATAACCCGACTCCTTCCCGGCGTGGTGGAGCACGACCTTGATCTCTTCGGTGCTGCTGTCAACCGGATCCAGGAGATTGGGTTCAAACGAATCGAGGGGGAACGCCAGTCTCCCGCCATCAGTCGGGTCGAAGCATGCCTCCGCGATGCTGGAGCTGCCTGTGCAGGGATGAGCTCGTTTGGGCCTGCGGTGTATGCTGTGTCTGATTCAGGGTTGGCAGATCTCGAGAGTGCGGTCAGAGATCTCCTCGGGGAAAAGCAGGCATCAATCATCTGGACCCATGCCGATAACCACGGGGCTATCATCCGTCGCTTGTAAGAAGACAATGCGAAACATAGCAATCCCAACCGATATGTTCCCCGTCTGAGTGGTCATCTTCACCTCACATGGAAGCAGTGTTTCTGGATAAACAAATCCTTTTATTACACAAAGGTCAGCACATAGTACTTGTTTTCCATGGAATTTGAGAGACTGGGTGCATTTTACCTCGGAAAGGAGTACAGCCTTAAAGAAAAGAAGCTGCTCGACCCTCTCGTGATGTACGATTCCCGTGACCTGACCACCCATGCCATCTGTATCGGGATGACCGGCAGCGGCAAGACCGGGCTATGTGTCGATCTCCTTGAAGAGGCGGCCATCGATGGAGTCCCTGCCATCATCATCGATCCCAAGGGGGATATCACCAACCGGCTGCTCATGTTCCCGGATCTTGCACCTGCCGATTTCCTCCCCTGGATCAACCCTGATGATGCCAGGCGGAAAGGAAAGACACCCGATGAGTTTGCTGCAAGCCAGGCTGAATCATGGAAGAGCGGCCTTGCCTCGTGGGGCCAGGACGGGGCACGGATCAGGATGCTCCGGAATGCCGCGGATCTTGTTGTCTACACGCCGGGGAGTGATGCTGGGGTCCCGGTATCGGTCATCCAATCTTTCGCAGTCCCGACCCTCAGATGGGATACCGATGCCGAACTGCTCAGGGAGAAGATTGCCGGTACCGTGACGGCCATCCTCGGCCTTATTAAGGTGTCTGCAGATCCGCTCAGCTCGCGTGAACACATCCTCCTCTCCTCTCTCTTCGAATATTTCTGGCGGAACGGAAAAGATCTGGACCTGGTGACGCTGATCCAGGCGATCCAGAATCCGCCCCTGAAGCAAGTCGGGGCATTCGATATCGAGACCTTCTTCCCGGCCAAAGAACGGTTCGCCCTTGCTATGCGGCTGAACCATATCATCGCCGCACCCTCGTTCCAGTCCTGGATGAACGGACAGCCGCTGGATATTCCCGGTTTTCTCGCGACAAAGGAGGGAAAACCACGCCACTCGATCTTCTACATAGCACACCTGAACGAGGACGAACGGATGTTCTTTGTGACACTCCTCCTCCACCAGGTCCTCGCATGGGTCCGGTCGCAGACGGGGACCACCAGCCTCCGTGCCATCCTCTACATGGATGAGATCTTCGGGTTCTTCCCCCCGGTCGCAAACCCGCCGAGCAAGGAGCCGATGCTCACCCTGTTAAAACAGGCACGGGCGTTCGGCCTTGGGGTGGTGCTGACAACCCAGAACCCGGTCGACCTCGATTACAAGGGCCTCTCCAACACCGGCACCTGGTTCATCGGCAGGCTCCAGACCGTGCAGGACCGCGAACGGGTCCTCGACGGCCTCGAGGGTGCTGTCCAGGGCGGGACCTTCTCCAGGGCTGCGCTCTCTGATACCCTCTCATCGCTTGACAACCGGGTGTTCCTCCTGCACAACGTGCATGAGAACGCTCCCGCGATCTTCCAGACCCGCTGGGCGATGAGTTACCTCCGGGGACCCCTCAGCCGGGACCAGGTCCGCGTCCTGATGAAGGGGAAGGCACCGGATACTGCCATAACGACAGCCCGCACCCAGGATGCAATCCAAAAGTCAGCTCCGGTCCAATCCACCGCGGACACCACCCCGCTCCTTCCCGCTGTTCCCCCGGATATCCCTCAGCGATATCTCCCCGTGCGGGTCCCACGGGAGACCGCAGAAACGATCATGCTCCGCTCAGGTCCCGGGAAGATCGAAGCAGCATCGATCCTTTATGAACCGGCGCTCCTTGCCAGCGGCAGGATCCACTACACGAGCACGAAGATGGAACAGGAGGCAGAGCGTGATTTTTCCCTTCTTGCGCCGTTCTCAACCGCTGGCACCGTGACATGGGAGCAGGCAGTACCATACACCGGGCCTTTCACCGACCTCGCCTCAGCAGCCCCGGCTGATGCCAGATACGCAGTGACCGCAGAGACGATCCGTGCACTGAAGAAATTTTCCGGAGAGAAACAGGCTCTCACCACCTCCCTTGTGCATTCCCGGGAACTCAAACTCGCCTCCTGCCCTGCTGTGAAACTGATCTCGAAGCCGGGCGAACCGGAGAACGAGTTCCTCCTCCGGGTCAGGCTGGCGGCACGGGAACGGAGGGATGCCGAAGTGGATGCCCTCCGGAAAAGATACGAGGCAAAGATCGAGACGCTCGAAGATCGGCTCCGGAAGGCCGAACTGGCAGCAGAAAGGAAGCAGGCCGATGCAGAGGCACGGAAACGGGAGGCGATGATCTCAGCCGGGGAATCAGTGATCGGGGTCCTGTTCGGACGGAAGCGCAGCCGGTCTGGCTCGACTGCAGCGAGCAAATACCGGCAGAGCAGTTCTGCCGGGGCGAGTGCGAGGGAGGCAGAAGAGAATGCCCGTGTACTTGCAGATGATATTCAGGAACTGAAGGATGAGTTTGAAAAAGAAGCTGCAGTGATTACGTCCCGATGGGATAACGCCATAAAGGAGGTCGATGAGATTACTATAAAACCAAAAAAAACCGGGATTGAAGTCACTTCGTTCTTCTTTGCCTGGGTGCCCAGCTGGCAGCTGACCATCCGAGATCCTGCAGGAACTTCCAGAATCGAGCAGATTGATGCCTCGGTGAATCAATAATTTTTTTTAATTTTTTATGGAATAAAGAAGAAGGTCCATCGATCTGATTTGAATCGTGCAATGTTACCATGAATGGTGGTGCACGTGGAATTTCACCATCCTGTGACCGTTTAGCGACAGGGAACCCTTCTCTGTGTCAGGAATGTAGTCTCACCAGGAACGGGTTTATCACTCACCGAGCGCTTCACTGCTCCGCTTCTGGTAGAGCACGATCGGGTCCATCTCTTCGTACGTGGTCTCACCAGTTCTCATGATAACATTTCGTATCCCGGAGTTCACAATCATTTTTGAGCAGAGGAAGCAGGGCCATATCTGGGTGAGGTCTTCGCTCTCCACCTCGTATCCGGCAAGGTAGAGGGTGCATCCACGCGCCAGTTTCCCTGCCTGGAGGAGGGCGTTCATCTCGGCATGGACGCTCCGGCACTTCTCGTAATTGGACCCTGAGGGGATGTGGTGATCATTCCGCCAGCACCGGTTCAGCTCGGTGCAGTCCACCTGCTTCCTTGGTGCTCCGGTGTATCCAGTCGAGACAATGGTGTTGTACTCGTCCACGATGATCGCGCCGAAATTGCGGCGGAGACAGGTCCCCTGGTGGGCGCAGCGGAGGGCAAGGTCAAGGAAGTACTGGTGGCGGTTCGTTCGCATGAGAGGAGAGTTGTCCCGGGAATGGTAAAAAATAATCCGGTGTGCATGATCCGGTTATTCTCATTGATGATATCCCCGGCCGGAAGACTGAAGATAGTGTGAGAAACGATCCCATGTCCTTCATACCCGGAATAATCAAGAACCGGCCTGGAATGATTGGAATTCTGATCTCACGTCAATCCTTGAGGGGATATACTACAGGACTGAGAGCCCCGATTAAAAGGGGAGATCAGCCCAACCCTTACGGGGTCCCCGAAGAGAAAGGAGAACCTCATCAGGGAATAGGATGATGATCATGGAGAGAGAACATGTGCCCGGTTCAGAAGAGAGAAAGCGAAGAGAGAATCTGTGACGTATGCGGAAAGGAGGCGATCGGGATGCAGATCCTCGGCTGCTGTGGATCAACCGTCTGCGAAGAACATGCAGAGCAACAGTTACGCGCATTAAACCCTGGTGAGAAGAAGGAATGGGGAGTCTGCTATTTCTACAGATTTCCGGCTGATCCGGAAGAGAAATGACAACCAGGAGGCTCATTTATCCTGATTCGTGCTCTGAACGCTGCTGTAACTCTCCGAACAACCGCTTTCCATTCGGCACCAGGGCAATCGAATCGATGATCATGGCGTTTCCAGCGTTTCGGTTCACCCTGATGACCTTGGCCTGTTCAAGCACCCCGATAGAGGAGAGGATATCCTCCCGGGTGTAACGCGTCCTCTGGACGAGCATATCGATGGTTGCGGTCTCATGGAATTCCGAACCGAGCAGCCAGACAATCCATTCTTCGGGGGTATGGATGAAATCAGGCGTGATGAACATACGGTTCCCACTCCACCACTCTCGCTTCAGGGAGATAAATCTTAGCAACAGGAGAAAGAGGACCGGGGGGGTATTGTTGTGAACTCATCGCCGGCTCTTCTGTCTCCTGCCATATCCCTGCCTTCGCACCGTTTGGCCAGCTGCTCCTCTGCGGGGTGCACGTTCCACGTAAATCCCCTGCCCGGACTCACCCCGCTGGATACAGGCAAAATCGATGAACCCGTTGTAAGGGTCGGTACGAAGCAGCCGGACGATGATCTTCTGTCCAACCCGGAGCCCCTGTTCTCCCTCCATGATCCTTCCCTCAGCCGGGGGAGAGATCATGCGGGCATAAATCCCGTGTTCGGTCACGCCGGTTACCAGGGCTTCAAATGTCTCACCGATCCGGTCCTTGAGCAGCACGGCAGCAGCAGCTTTTCTCATGAAACGCTCGACCTTCTTTGAGCCCTTCTCCCGGTCTGAGAGCCAGGTAGAGAGTTCGTAGAGCTCATGCGTGGTGTAAGGGCACTCCTTCCCATCGAGGACCGATTTTACCAGCCTCTGATTCACAAGGTCGACATACCGCCGGTTCGGGGCGGTCCCGTGGGTGTAATCGGTGACGGCCAGCCCGAAATGGCCGGTGGGAGGCTCCCCTGGCTCCAGGGTCATGTACTCCCCGGGGCCGAGGAGTTTGACGATGGTCAGCGAAAGGTCCGGGAACCGTTCGGGATCGGCCTCCTTCCTCTTCAAGAGAAACAACGAGAGTGCTTTCGAATCGGGCTCCCGGGGAAGCTTCTCGCGATACGCCGCAGCAGTCATCACGATCTCGTCCCAGTACTTTGGCACTCGGACCACCCGCTGGATCATGGGAATACCGGCCTTCCCAAGAAAGTCCACCATGGTCCCGTTTGCCGCAATCATGAAATTCTCGATGATGAACCGGGCCGCGTTCATTTTCTGGACGACGATATCCCTGACGATCCCGTTTTCGGCGATCGGTTCTGCCTCGATCGTCTCGAGTTCAAGCGCTCCCTGTTTCATGCGGTACTTCTTCAGCCGGCTCATCACCAGTGCCTGGAGACGGATCTGCTCTTCAAGCCCGGGGACTGCACTCACCCTTTCAGGGATGGTGCGCTCCCCATCCAGCCATTCCCCGACCTCCTCGTAGATCAGCTTTGCCTTGTTCGAGACGAGAGCCCGGTAGATCGCTCCCTCACGCACATCTCCATCAGCAAGGACTGCGTATTCGATTACGATTGCCCGGTGATCATTCCCGGGGAGGAGCGAACTGATCCCCTTCGAGAGCCGGTCCGGAAGCATCGGGAATATCTCGACACCGGTATATACCGAGGTGCCGTTGTGGGCTGCACGAAGGTCGGTCCGGGACTGTTTCGGGACAAAATGATCGACGTCTGCAATGGCAACCTTTACATGAATCTCGTCACCCGGGCCGCGTTCGCAGTACTCGATCTGGTCAAGGTCCATGGAATCGTAGTTATCGATGGATGACCAGAGGAGAGAACGAAGATCCTGCACATTGCTCCCAAAATCTGGATCATTCGTCTCATCGAGTGACTCGACTTCCTTCATCACCGCATTTGAAAATCCCGGCTCGAATCCGTATTTCCGCATCGCGTCCGACGCGATGGCTTTCAGGTCGATAAATTTATTTTTTTTCATTGTTCCGGAATGAAAGATTCGTTTCATGGCATAAAAATCTCTTGAACCGGCCTCTTGGAAAGGGAGTGATGCCATGCCTGTCACTTCGAATAGTGAAACTTTTTTCCGGAAGAGAACTATTCTCATCCGTCAGGATGGTCAGGAAGAACGGAGGCTGCCGGATATGGTGGCCTGCATTAAAGGGGACCATTCCAGAACGGGAACTGACAGGGTGATTTAATTACCTGCAAGGCTGAGGGTGTCTTGAATTACTCATGGCAGCACAGTCCTGGAGAGAAGCAAAGGAGATCGCGGACCGGGAAGGAGCGGATCTCGTGTTTCACAATTATGACACGAAGGAATACGGGGCATGCTCGCGGGATACAACATTCGGGTGCTTTGTCAAAGGCGAGTTTGTCGAAGAGCGGTGCATCTGCATGCCGGCAAAATTCTCCCCGGAAGAACTGGAGAAGAAGGAACGGGCGTTTCTCGCGGAAAATCCGGGGTGGGCCGAATAAAACGAATGATGTATCAGGTCGGTCATTTCAGAACCTGAACGTACGGGAACCTGCTTGCCGGATCTCTCTACATGCCACATCGATATCATCAGCTCGTCCAGTGCAATCTCCTATCTCCGATAATACTTCGGAAATTGTACGTCTTTTCGGGTAATATTCGAGGATTGCCTCTGAGAAGCTCATCTTCTTATTCTTCTTGAGACGTTTCAAATGTTCACATGCCTCTTCGTTATCCTGATGGTTCTGGTGGCCATGTTCCGTACCTGGGTGTCGGTTCTGTGTGTCGTAAATATCTAGGTTATGGAACAGAACCGGAGGCCAGGGAACGTTTACAAAGGGTAATATTACCCCTTGACCATCACCTGGGATTCACTTCAGGTTCAGTTCGTCATGGATCCGGCGAACGAGATCGTACACTGCCTGCCTGAACTCTCCCCCGACCTCCTCCCATGAGGGGATCTCTTTTTTTCCTTCCTCGTCAACCACAGCAGGTGCTATGGCGATATCTCCTGGTGGTTTCTCTTCAGGCTTCGAAAAGATGGAGAGATACCCGGCGATCAGGACAACGATGAACGTGAGAGGGTAAAGGACCAGTTTCAATACCGGGAGAGCCTGCCCGATGCCGAGTGCATACCATGAGTCGATGAAAGCCAGGATCCCGAGAATGAACGAGACCAGAAGGACACTGGCGGCGGCATTGAAGAGTGGGAAAGGGAGATTGAAAGGGAATGCAAAGCTGGCAAAGATATCCCCGAACATGAACAGCACCGAGAAGATGATGATCAGGGCTGCATTATCATAAAGGAGATCGACGAAACCCGAAAAAAGCGGCCAGGAGAGATATACCTCGAGGTATCGGAATACGATAAGAGCGATCAGGAAAAAGATGATCCCGATCAGCCCTGAAACCAGGGCATTTTTCGCAGAAGATTTCCGGCATCGTTCACCACTCACGCAGCCTCACTCTCGCTTCTCATATTCCCGTTAAAATGAAACCACCCATTTTCTCGATACCGTTTCACAGGAGAATTTCCATAGGATGAATCAATGCTTCCCTGCGGGGTG
>Ga0316622_100002293_pt1 | contig 13147 bp, 9 predicted proteins | sample OWC_Aug_OW2_C1_D_FD_207646 | JGI IMG/M metagenome (GOLD analysis project Ga0316622, IMG submission 207646) | Wetland soil microbial communities from Old Woman Creek delta, Ohio, United States - OWC_Aug_OW2_C1_D5_C | ecosystem: Environmental > Terrestrial > Soil > Wetlands | place: USA: Ohio... | reverse complement strand
CGTTCAGGGCATCGCCGAAGGAGAGCGGCTTGGGGTCGGTCAGGTGGAAGGTGCGGCCGTCGAGTCCTTTGGCGTGCGCGATGTGGTCGAGCGCGCGCGCCACGTAGTCCACCGGCACGAGGTTGAGCTTGCCGCCCTCGAGGCCGAGCAGGGGGACCCACTCCGGGAACACGTCGCGCAGTCGCTGGATGGTCTTGAAGACGTAGTAGGGGCCGTCGATCTTGTCGGCCTCGCCGGTTACGGACGAGCCGATGACGATGCCGGGCCGATAGACGCGGAACGGCGCGCGACACTCCCGCCGCACCACGCCTTCCGCTTCGAACTTGGTCAGGAAGTACGGGTGGCGGTGCCGCTGGCCCTCGTCGTACATGTCCTCACGGAACGTGCCCGGGAAATCCCCGGCCACGGCGATGGAACTGACGTAGTGCAAGCGGGCCCCGAGCGCGTTCGCCACTTCCACGACGTGCCGGGTTCCATCGACGTTGGCGCTGCGTGCGGCGTCCAGGTCAGAGTCCAGGTCGTACACGGCGGCGAGATGGAACACGTGCTTGATGCGCGTCTTCAACGTGCGCAGCGTGCGCGCGTCGAGCCCGCAGCGCGGCCTGGCGACGTCGCCGACGACGGGCACGATCTGGGTCGCGCGTGCCCCCCAGCGTTGCGCTGCGAGGGCTTCGATCTTCTTGCGTGACGCGCCGCGAACGAGCACGAACACCTCCGCGTTGCGCGCGAGCAACAGATCCGTGAGGTGCTTCCCGATGAAGCCGGTTGCGCCGGTGACGAGGTACATGCGCCCCTCCTGCCTGCAAGTGTGCCCCGCCGCTAGCACAGCGGTGCACGTCCCTTCAATCACTTCCGGCGCGTGGGGCGGTCGTGGTGTCAGCGCTGGCGCGCGAAAACGCCGGTGCCGTCCGGCGCGAAGCCGTCCAGCAGGAAGCGCTCTTGCGGCTTCTCCGAGGCCGTCTTGGGAATCTCCTCCACGAGTTGGAGATACGAGGGGACGAAGTTCGGCTCGAGACCCGCCTCGCAGCAGGCGAACACACTGGCCGCGTCGAACGTTCGCGGGTCCCGCGGCACGATGGCGGCGACGACGTCCTTCTCGCCCGGTGCCCCCGAGGCAGCGGGCACGCCGTACACGAACACATCGTCGACCTGCGGGTGCTCGGCGATGACTTTCTCGACGAAGCCCGGGTTCACGAAGTCGCCGTTGTGGCGGATGGCGCCGCCCTTGCGGAAGTCGAAGTACAGCCAGCCCTCCGCGTCGCGGTGGCACATGTCGCCGGTCCGCAGCCATCCGCCGGCCGTCTTCTGGCGCGAGGCCGCCTCGTTCTTGAAGTATTCCACTTCGGGACGCTCGCCCGTGGTGGGGCGGCAGATGAGTTCCCCGATCGCTCCGGGCGGGCATTCGGTGTCGTGCTCGTCGACGATTTTCATCTCCAGCGTGGCGGGCGGTTTGCCGAAACTGCCGACGGGCCCGACGCCGACCGGGTTGATCGCCAGGCCGCCCTCGATGGCCCCGTAACATTCGAGAATGCGCACGGCGAACCGCTCCTCGAACGCGCGCCACAGCGTGGCCGGCATGCCGGCGCTGAGAACCAAGCGCACCGGGTTGTCCGCGTCGTTCGGCTTGGGTGGCTCGCTGTAGATCGCCGTGGCCATGCCGCCGAGCAAGTTGAAGACCGTGCACCCGTGCTCGCGGCAGATGTCCCACAGGCGCGACTTCGTAAACTTGCGGCTGAACACCGCCCGCAGCTTCATCACCAGCGACGTCGCGAGCGTGATGAGCTGGGCGTTGCCGTGCGTCAGCGACAGCCCGTTGTAGGGACGGTCGTCGGGCCGGAAGCCCACCAGGTAGCCTAGCGCGGCGGCGCTGCAGTAGCGCCCGTTCGAAGACACGACGCCCTTGGGGTCGCCCGTGGTGCCCGACGTGTAAATGATCTCCAGCGGATCTGCGGGAATGTCGACCCGCACGTCGACGAAGCGTTCCGGGCCGGCGACCAGAGCGGCGAACGGCTCGGCTCCCGGGGTGTCGGCCGCGGTGGGGCCGCCCGGCTCTTCGCGCGATTCGAGCACCACGATCCAGCCCAGGTCCGGGAGCTGGTCGCGGACCGACGCGACTGCCGCGAGCGTGTAGTCCGCGCAGACCAGGCCACGGCACCCCGAGTGGCGCAGCGCGTAGGCGAGCTTGTGCCCTCTGGTGCGGGGGTCGATGGGGACGAACACGCAGCCGGTGATCGATGCGGCCACCATCGTCTCGATGAACTCCGGGTGGTTGCGCATGAGCAGACCGAAACGGTCGCCCTTGCGCATGCCGCGCGCGAGCAGCGCGTGGGCGATGCGCTGGCCGTTGAGCCACAGGTCGGCGTACGTGCGCACCTCGTGCGGGCGCACCCCGCCGCCGTCGACCGTGACTACATCGAGCGCCGGAACCTTGTCGGCACGGTTTGCGATGAGATCGGCAAGGATCAGTTCGTTGCGTTCGCGCATGGTCGTGTCCTGGCGTGCCCCGGGTCGGGCGGGGGCGCGCCTACAGTCGCGCGGCAGCGTGCAGGGAGAGAATCTCGTTCGTGCCGTCCTCGATGAGCGACGCGCGCGCGTCGCGCATGATCTTCTCGACCGGGTACTCATGGCTCAGGCCGTTCCCACCGAAGACCTGGATGGCGTCGCTTGCCACCTCGAAGGCGGCCTGCGTGGACGTGACTTTCGAGGCGATGGCGTACTGGAGTTTCGGAAACGCGCCGGCGGGGGCCCCGAAGAAGGGGTTGTTGACCACGTTGAAGAGCACCACGCGACGGTTGAGCGAGCGGGCCGCCTCGACCTTGCGGAACATCTCGAAGAGTTTGAGCTGGACGGCCTGGTGCTTGATGATGGGGATGCCCCCCTGCACCCGTTCCTTGGCATACTCCAGCGCCAGTTCGTAGGCCGCCCGCGCGCAGCCGACAAAGGTGGAGCCCATGAAGCCGTTGGCGGTGCACAGAGTGAGTTCGAGTCCCATGGGGTACGATTCCGGCCCCATGACCATGTTGCGCGCCGGGACGCGGACGGCGTCGAAGAACAGCTCGCCTTGCGGCAGGGCGCGCTGCCCCAGTTTCTCGAGCGGCTTGCCGCGCGTCACACCGGGGCTGCCGAGGTGCACGAGCAAGATGCCGCACCCCTTCGGCCCCTCGCCGTTGTCCACGGCGGTGTACAGGGCCACGTCCTCGGCGATCGGGCCGTTTGAAACCCACGCCGCCTTCTGGCCATCGATGACGTAGTCGTCGCCGTCGCGCCGCGCGACGCAATCCGGTTTCCGCAGGGCCGGACGGTCCTCGCGGTCGCTCATGTCGAGCACGTCGCTGCCGTGTCCGGGTTCCGTGATCCCCCAGCAGCCGATGCGGCTCGGCGGAAAGGCCGCGACGAGTTCCGGGTTTTGTGACACGCCGGCGAGCATGGCGGGGAATTCGCTCGCGCCCAGGCTGATCGCCAGGCCCGCGTCGCCCCAACCGAGTTCCTCGTTCACGAGGCAGCCCAGGCGTGCGAGCTGTGCCGGAGTGAGCTCCGGTTGCGGCGCCGAGAAAAGGCGAATGTCGAAATCGTTCCATTTCCGGTGCACATCCCACAACACGGAGTTGCGGGCGGCCACCGCGTCGGCCGGCAAGCGGTCGAGGTCGCGCCCCGCCGGGCGCATCACGCTCTCGGCGAAGTGGTGGACCGTGTCGCGGATGCTGCGCTCTTCCTCGGTCAAGTCGAAGTCGATGTTGTCGGGGATCATACAGCGCTCCTCTCGTCAGTGTGGCCGAACACGTTCGGTGGACTGGACGGCATCGCTCGTGCCACCCCGTTGCCGGAGAGTCAAGCGCAACGCCGCCCGCAGATGTCGATCTTGCAAAAGCGCCGGCGCTGTGTGCCTCAATGAGACTGGCGTCGTCTCGACCGCGCCCGCGGGCGTGTGCGGCGGGGCCGGCGGAAAATGTGGCGTATGGACGAGCGTGTCCGCGTGCTGGTGCTCGGAACCGGGCAGATGGGCTCGGGGATCGCGCGCCTGGTGCTCGAAAAGCCCGCCCTGCAACTGGTCGGTGCGTACGGGCGACGGACGCAGCGCGCCGGCACGGATCTGGGGCGGGCGATCGGACTCGGCAGGGATCTCGGCCTTCCGATCGGGGCGGACCTCGATGCCGTCGTCGCCCGCACGCGACCGCATGTCGCCGTCCAAGCCACCTGCTCGCGGTTGGCCGACGCGCTGCCCGAAATCTACACGCTGGTGCGCCGCGGCGTGCGCGTCGTCTCGATCGCCGAGGAGATGGCCTATCCCGCCGCCACCGCGCGGGAGGACGCCGCGGCCCTGCGCCGACTCGCCATCGCGCACGGAGCGGCCGTAGTCGGTACCGGCATCAACCCGGGGTTCGTCCTCGACCTGCTGGTCATCACGCTTACCGGCGTGTGTGCCGACGTTCGTTCGATCACGGCCACCCGCGTCAACGACCTCTCTCCGTACGGGCCATCGGTGCTCGGCATGCAGGGGGTCGGGCTCACGGTGGCGGCGTTCCGCGAGGGACTGACGGACGGCACCGTGGTGGGCCACGTCGGTTTCCCGCAGTCCGTGCGCATGATCGCCGACACGCTCGGCTGGACGATCGACCGCATCGAGGAAACCCGCGAACCGATCGTGACGCGTGTACGCCGGGAAACCCCCTTCGTTACCGTCGAGCCGGGGCACGTCGCCGGGTGCCTGCACACGGCCGCCGCGTACCGCGGGGCCCAACGGCTCATTACGCTGGTGCACCCGCAGCAGGTGCATCCGCACCTCGAAGGGGTGGAGACCGGGGACACGATAGAGATCGCGGGGACGCCGACCGTTCGGCTCACGGGGCGCCCGGAGATCCCCGGCGGCGCGGGCACCGTGGCCCTGGCCGTCAACATGATCCCGCGCGTGCTGCACGCCCCGCCGGGCTTGTATGCGATGTCCGACCTGCCCGTCCCGGCGGCCATGCTGGGTGCCGAATGACGGCGACGGATGCGCCGGTTGCCGCCGGGACCTGGGTGGAAATCCACCGCGTGGTGCTGCACGTCCACGAACGCGCGCCGCACATCCCCGACGACACGCGCGCGGTCCCGCTCGAACTGCGGGTCAAGGGCTTCCTCGCCACCGCTGCCAGCGCGGGGGACGAGGTGGAGATCGTCACGTCGGCCGGCCGTCGCGTCCGCGGGACGCTGATCGACGTCAACCCCGCCTACAGCCACGGCTTTGGATCGCCGATTCCGGAGTTGGCCCCCGTTGCGGACGAGGTGCGCGCCCTCCTGCGCGGCAGAGGGCGCACGGCATGACCGACGACAGTTACGCGGCCGTTATGGCCGAGCGCGCGGCCATCGTCCGTGACTCCGTGGGTCTGGACTACGATCGGTACACCTGCGGCGTGCTCGCATTCGACTACGAACGGCTGCTGGCCGACACCGGGTACGACCTGGACACTGCGCGCGCCGTGCAACGGTCGACGGGTGTCGGCAGCACCCCGCTGGTGGAGTTGCGCAACATCGCCGCGCTGGTGCGCTGCGTGGCCCCTCCGGGCAAGGGTGCGCGCATCTTCGTCAAGGACGAAGCGGCCAATCCGTCCGGATCCTTCAAGGACCGGCGTGCCTCGTTGTCGGTGCACGCCGCGATGCGGCGCGGGTACGCCGGCGTGGCGGCGGCAACCAGCGGCAATTACGGGGCGGCCGTGGCCTCGCAGGCCGCCAAGGCGGGCCTGCGCTGCATCGTCGTGCAGGAGGCGTTCGACAGCGGCGGCTTCGCGCAACCGGAGATCGCGGAAAAGACCCGTGCGTGCGAGGGCTACGGGGCCGAGGTCATTCGGCTGTCCGTCGGGCCCGAGATCTTCTACGTCTTCCTGGGAGTCCTGCGGGACACCGGCTACTTCAACGCCTCGCTCTACACCCCTTACTCGATCGTCGGGATCGAAACGCTGGGGGCCGAACTCGCCGAGCAGGTTCGGGCACAGACCGGGCGCTTTCCCGACGTGGTGGTCGCCACGCACGCCGGCGGCGGCAACGTGACGGGCACGGCACGCGGGCTCGCGAAGGCGGGCGCGACGGAGACCGCCGTCGTGGCCGCCAGCGTCGACCTTGCCGGGCTGCACATGGCCTCCGATCGCGACTTCAACCGCAAGTCGTTCACCACCGGGCACACCGGCTTCGCCATGCCCTTCACGACCTGGCCCGACCGGGCCGACGTGCCGCGCAACGCTGCGCGCGCGCTGCGCTACATGGATCGCTTCGTCACCGTGACCCAGGGCGAGGTCTTCTACATGACCGAGGTCCTCGCAGCCCTGGAAGGGCTGCAGCGCGGCCCCGCCGGCAACACCTCGTTGGCCGCCGCCTTCGCCATCGCCCGCACCCTCGACGCTGACCGCATCGTGGTGGTGCAGGAGACAGAGTACACGGGCGCCGGCAAGCATCCGCTCGCGCAACTCAACTTCGCCCGCCAGATGGGGATCGAGGTGCGCCGCGGCGATCCGCGCGACAATCAGCCCGGACACCGGATCGTGATCCCGGAAGACCCGTCCCAGCTGGCGGTCGTCGACGTGGACCTCGACGAAATGCGACGCCTGTACCTGCGGCGCGCCCTGGACTCGCTCCCGCCCGGCGCCCGTGCGAGCGAGACGGACCTCGATTTTCTCGCCGCGGATACCCGCACCACTCGCGCGCGTCTGGAGGAGCTGCTGCATGCGTTGCGTTGAACGCCCCGACGATTTCGCGTCCCGCCGTGCGACCCTGCGGGCGCTCTCGGACGAGGAACTACATGCGCGGTTCTGGGCCCTCGTCGAACGCCTGGTCCAGCCGCTGATCGCCGAAGCGCGCACGCACACGACGCCGTCCATCGAGCGCTCGGTGCTGCTGCGCATGGGCTTCTCCAGCAGCGAGGCGGCGGCGCTGGTGCGCCGGATGCAAGAGCGGAACCTGCTGGGGCAGGGCGCGGGTCGGCTGGTCTTGGAACTCGCCCGCCGCACGGGGCTCTCGGTCCGCGCCGCCGGGGCTGCGCTGGTGGAGGGACGCTACTGGGAGGAGATCGGCCGATGAAATTGGCCCCCGACCAGAAGCTCGACCTGCGCGAGGTGCTCGACAACCTGCAGCAGTATCGGCCACGCCGCACAGGCTGGGCGTGGCGCACGCGCGTCCCGCACCACCAGGTCGGTCCATTCGTGCTCGAAGACACCGCCGAGGAACTCCGACGCTCGGTGCCGCTGCCGGCGGCGCACGCCGTCGGCAACATCGACCCGCAGTGCGACTGCGTCATCACGACCGAGATCGCCTCCGGTCGCTTCGAGGACGACCTGCGCCGCATGCGCATGGCCGCGTGGCACGGGGCGGATCACATCATGGTCATTCGCACCACCGGCCAATCGCACATCGACGGCCTCATCGAGGGAACGCCCGAGGGAGTGGGTGGAATTCCGATCACGCGCAAGCAGCTCCGTGCCACGCGCAAGGCGCTCGACGCCATCGAGGACGAGGTCGGCCGGCCGATCAACTTCCACTCGTACGTAAGCGGCGTCGCGGGCCCGGAGATCGCCGTGCTCTTCGCCGAAGAAGGCGTGAACGGCGCGCACCAGGACCCGCAGTACAACGTGCTCTATCGCGGCATCAACATGCACCGGTCCTTCGTCGACGCGGCCGAGGCCAAGCGCATCATCGCGGACGCCGGCATCCTGCAGCTGGACGGCGCGCACAACGCGAACGCCACCGCGAAGGAGGCGTGGAAGGTGACGCCGGAGCTGTTCGTGCAACACGCCATCAACACCGCGTACTCGCGCGCCGTGGGGATGCCGCCCGAGTTGATCGCGCTGTCCACGGTGCCCCCGACCGCCCCCCCGGCCCCCAAGCTGCGTCTCGATCTCCCGTACGCGGTCGCCTTGCGCGAGGTGTTCCGTGGCTACAGGTTCCGCGCGCAGCAGAACACCCGCTATGTCGAGGCCGACACCGTCGAAGCCACGGTCACGCACGTGCTCGACACGGTGCTGTCGCGCCTGACGTCGGCCGACATCCAGAGCACGATCACGCCGGATGAGGGCCGCAACGTCCCGTGGCACTACAACAACGTCGCGGGGGTAAACACCGCCCGCCAGACGTTGATGGGGTTGGACGGGGTGATGCAGCTCCTGGAACTGAAACAGACGGGTCCGCTGCGCGAGCAGGTGCGCGAACTCAAAGAGCGGGCGGTGCTCTTTCTCGAGGAGATGGTGGAGCGCGGCGGCTACTACGCTGCGGTGGCCGCGGGCCAGTTCGTCGACTCCGGGTTCTTCCCCGCGCGCGCCGGCGACGGGATCGTGCGCGATCCCGCCGCCGGCGACGGTGCCGGCACCGTCGTGCTGCGGGCGTCCGACTACGGCGCGCCCGTGTGCAGCCACTTCGGCGACAACGTCTACGCCGGCGGGGTGGGGAAGCCATGTGACGCCTACGGCGGCTGCACGCTCTGCGATCCGTCGAAGATCCAGTACGTCGACGAGCTGGACCCGGAGGATTCCGTCGAGCGGCGGCTGCAGGGGCCGCTCGCCGAGCGCGCGGCGGGTGTCGTGCGGCCGGAGGTGGAGCGGCACGGGGACGGCGTGGTGTGTGTGACGGTGTTCGTGCCGGCCAGCCCCCGCGTTGCCGAAGCGGCGGCACTCGCCATGGCGCGGCGCATGGGGCTGCAAGCCCCGGAAGTGATCAGTCGGCGCCTCATGCACCCGGCCGAGGGCAGCGTGTTCGAGATCAAGGGCGTGCTCGACGTTGCCGTGCGTCTGCACGAGCTGGCGCTCCCCGCGCCGGAAGAGCCGTTGGGGGACACGGAGATCGAAGCCTGGGTCCGGCCGCGCCGCCTCGCCGTGGTGGCCGCGACGGTGGGGGAGGACGAGCACTCGGTGGGCCTGCACGAGATCCTCGACGTGAAGCACGGTGGCATCGAGAAGTACGGCTTCGACTGTCAGGACCTCGGAACCTCGGTGCCGGTCGAGCGGGTTCTCGATGTGGCGGTGCAGCGCGGCGCGTGCGCCGTCCTCATCTCGACCATCGTGACCCACGCGCGCGTGCACGAGGCGCACATGCGCCGCCTGCACGCACTGGCCGTGGAGCGCGGCGTGCGCGACCGCCTGGTGCTGGTGGCCGGCGGGACACAGGTGACCGACGAACTGGCGCGCGCCTGCGGCATGGAGGCGGGCTTCGGCCGCGGCACGACGGGCCGCGCCGTCGCCAGTTTCCTGGTCCGCGCCCTGCGCCGGCGTGACGAGACTGCGGCCGGTGACCACCCCACGCCGACGCCCACGGGTGGCGGACGCTGAGCGGCGATGCCGATGGTCCGCACCGAGGCTCCGCCCGGTCATCCGTACCTCACCATCGATCTCGACAAGATCGAGCACAACGCGCGTGTGATCGTCGGGCTGTGCGCGCGGCACGGGATCCAGGTGACCGGCGTAACCAAGGCGACAGCCGGTCACCCCGACGTCGCCCGGGCCCTCCTGCGCGGCGGGGTGACGTCGATCGGCGAGTCGCGCCTGGAAAACATCACGCGACTCAAGGAGGCCGGGGTCGGCGCGGTGGAGATGTTGGTACGGCTGCCGCCCCTGTCCGGGGTCGATGCCGTGGTGGACCTGGTCGACGTCAGCCTCGCCTCCGAACTCGTCGTCCTCGAGCGCCTCGGGGCGGCTGCCGTGCGCCGGGGGCGCGGGCACGAGGTGCTGCTCATGGTGGAGCTCGGGGACCTGCGCGAAGGCATCTGCCCCGGCGATGTGCTGCCGTTTGTGCGCGAGGCGCTGCGACTGCCGGGCATCCGCATCAAGGGGCTGGGCACGAACCTGGCTTGCTTTGGTGCGGTGATGCCGTCCGAGCACAACATGCTCCAACTGGTCGCACTGGCGGAGGAGGTGGAGGCGACGTGCGGGCTGTCACTCGACTGGATTTCGGGCGCCAACTCGAGCGGCTTGGAACTGATTGCGTCCGGCCGCATGCCGGCGCGGGTGAACCACGCCCGCATCGGGGAAGGCATCCTGCTCGGCCGGGAGACCACACACCGCCGGCCGTGGCCGGGGACGTTTCAGGACGCGTTCCTGCTGCATGCGGAAGTGCTCGAGGTGAAGACGAAGCCGTCGCTGCCCGTCGGTGGACGCTGTGAGGACGCATTCGGGAGGCTTCCGGTGTTCGAAGACCGCGGCCCGGTCCTGCGTGCCCTGCTCAACGTGGGGCGGGAGGACGTGGACGTGGACGGCCTAACGCCGCTCGGCGCGGGCGTGCGGGTGCTCGGCGGGTCGAGCGGGTATCTGGTGCTCGACGTCACACGCGCGGCGGGCGCCGCGCGCGTCGGGGACGAGGTGACGTTCGCGCTGAACTACAGTGCATTGCTGCGCGCGATGGCGTCCGAGTACGTGAAGAAGATCGCCGTGCGCGGCGCGCAGGCGGTGGTGGGCGCCGCCCCGGCGTCGCAGCTGGCGGGGGCATGATGGCGGCACCGCGGGAACGCCTGACGCGCGCGTTCGTTCATCTCGACCGCCTGGCGCACAATATCCGTCTGCTGCAGGAGCAGGTGGGCGCACGGGCGCTGTGGCCGGTGGTCAAGGCCGATGCGTACGGACACGGCGCGCACATCGTGACCCGCCATCTCATGCAGCTCGGGTACGATACGTTCGGCGTGGCGGACGTGGAGGAGGCGGCCGCCCTGTGCGACGCGGGGGTGCAGGCGACGTTCATCGTCCTGTCGGCGACGCTGCCCGAGCACGCCGAAGCGCTGGTGGTCTGCGGGTGCGAGCCGGTCGTGTGCACGCTCGAGATGGTGGAGGCGCTCGCGCACGCCGCTGCGCGCGCAGGCCGGCGCGTCGCCGTGCACCTCAAGGTCGACACGGGCATGGGGCGCGTTGGGATTCGCCCGGACGACGCCGTCCGGTTCCTCGAGTCCTGCCGTCGCTTTGCGGCGGTGCGCGTGCGCGGCCTCATGAGCCACTTCGCGCTCGCCGACGAGGCCGACAAGAGTGTCGCTCGCGAGCAGGTGGCCGCGTTTCAACGTGTTATCGCGGCAACCAGCGGGTTCGGCATCGCGGTGCGCCACATGGCGAACAGCGCCGCCGTCTTCAATCTGCCGGAGTCCCATTTCGACGCCGTGCGCCCCGGGATCGCTCTCTACGGCCTGCCGCCCTCGCGCGCGATCGCCAATCCTCGCGTGCGGGAGCTCGAACCGGTCCTCGAGTGGAAGACACGGATCACGTTCCTCAAAGAGGTGCCGCCGGGCACGGGGTTGAGCTACGGCCATGCCTTCCGCACCGAGCGGCCGTCGCTGATTGCCACGGTGCCGGTCGGGTATGCGGACGGCCTCCGCCGCAGCCTGTCGAACAACCTCCCGCTGCTCGTCCGCGGGGTGCGCTGTCCCCAGGTGGGGCGCATCACGATGGACATGAGCCTGGTCGACGTGACGGCGCTGCGGGGACGGGTGCAGCTGGGCGACGAGGTGGTGATCATCGGCCGGCAGGGGGTGGAGACGCTGACGGCCGACCAGATGGCGGAGACGCTGGGGACGATCAACTACGAGGTCGTCAGCGCCATCTCGCACCGTGTGCCGCGGGTGATCGCGCCTGGCGGGTAGTCGCGCGCAGGCCGACTCGAGCCCCCTGGCGCAGGCTCCGCTGCGCCGTCCCCCCCTTGCCAAGAGGGGAGAAGAGGGGGGGCGGCGGGCTGGCAGCAAGCGATATGTTCCGGGAACTACCGAGAGACAGGACACTACGCGGCGATCGCTGCCGGCGCCTCGCCGCGATCCGCACGCCGAGCCGTGATGTAGTCGACCAGATCGACGTGGCGCGTGCGCCACCAGTAGCGGACGGTGGATCCGGGCCAATTGTTCGTGATCTTCCCGGCCGCGTTCTTGTACCAGCTGTGCTCGGTGAGCGCCCAGTTGGAGTGGGCGAGTTCGCGTTGCAGGCTCTCGTTGAAGGCGGCCATCACTTCCGGGCGCACGTCGATGTATTTCAGGCCGTCCTGCATGAGGCGCTGGATGGCGTCCATGATGTAGCTGGTCTGGCACTCGATCATGAAGATGATCGAGTTGTGGCCGAGATTGGTGTTGGGCCCGTACATCAGGAAGAAGTTGGGGAACCCGGCGACGGTGAGACCCAGATAGGCCTCGGCGCCGTCCTTCCACGCGTCGTCGAGGACGCGCCCGTTCAGCCCCTCGATCCGCATGGGAGCCAGGAAGGCCGTCGACTCGAACCCGGTGCCGAAGATGATCGCATCGACGCGATGCGCCGTCCCGTCCTTGGTGACGACCGCGTCGCGGGTGATGTGGTCAATGCCGCTGGTCACGACGTGGACGTTGTCGCGCCGCAGCGCGGGGTAGTAGTCGTCGGAGATCAGCACGCGCCGCCCCCCGAGCGGGTAGTCTGGAATCAGGGCCTGCTGCAGTTGCGGGTCGGGAATCTCGGCCCGGACGTACTCGATCGCCTTCTTCGCGGCGCGGCGGCCGGCGCCGGTGTTGGCGCGCACGATCGTCATGTAGCCCAACTCGTAGAGGGACCAGATCCACCAGCGGTACAGCCGAGCGAGCCCGGGAACACGCCGGAACAAGGTCTTCTCCCAGTTCCTGTAGTTCCGGTCGAACCGCTGCAGCATCCAGTTGGCGCTGCGTTGAAACACGTACAGGGTCTTCACCTCCCGGGCGATCTCCGGGATGAACTGGATGGCGCTGGCGGCGTTGCCGATCACGGCGACATCCTTGCCACGGAGGTCGTACTGGTGGTTCCAGCGCGCCGAGTGGAAGGACTCGCCCGCGAACGTCTCGAAGCCGGGCAGCGCGGGAGTGTACGGCCGGCTGAGCTGTCCGACCCCGCTCACCAGGACGTCGGCGACGACGTCTTCGCCGCTCCCGGTTCGGAGGTGCCACGCGCCTTCGGTCGCGTCGAAGCGCGCCGCGGCGATTTCGGTGTTGAAGCGGATATGAGGCAGCAGGCCGTACTTCTGGGCGCAGTGCTCCATGTACTCCAGGATCTCGCGCTGCGGTGACCACTTGCGTGACCAGTCGGTCTTCTGTTCGAACGAGAAGCAGTAGGCGAACGAGGGCAGGTCGCATGCGGCGCCAGGGTAGGTGTTGTCGCGCCAGGTGCCACCCAGGCCCTCCGCCTTCTCGTAGATCGTGAAGGACTGGATGCCCGCCCGCTTGAGGTGGATA
>Ga0316622_100002291_pt1 | contig 13151 bp, 13 predicted proteins | sample OWC_Aug_OW2_C1_D_FD_207646 | JGI IMG/M metagenome (GOLD analysis project Ga0316622, IMG submission 207646) | Wetland soil microbial communities from Old Woman Creek delta, Ohio, United States - OWC_Aug_OW2_C1_D5_C | ecosystem: Environmental > Terrestrial > Soil > Wetlands | place: USA: Ohio... | reverse complement strand
ACGCCGGCCGCACCACAATGTGCCCGACCGAGTTGTTCTTCAATCCGGGCGAAGCCCCCGCACTCAGCCTGCTGCCGATCGAGACGCGGCGGCGCGACGAATCGCTGACCAGTCTTAAACACATGCCGATCGAGTGGTGCCGGATCGCGCTCGATCCGGCTGATCCGCGCCAGATGCAGCAATGCCTGAAAAAGCTCACCGAAACCCGGCCGATGCCGGCGGTGGAAGCCATCGAACTGGGACTGTGGAGTGGTGAAGATGCCAGCGAGCGTCATCAACTGCGCCCGGACGGTACGGTGGAAGTCCCGGCCTGGCGCTATGCCATGGTCAATTATCCGCATCCACTGTTGCAGGCCGGACTGGTTATTCTCGATACCCCGGGGCTCAATGCGCTGGGGGCCGAACCTGAACTCACGCTGTCGGTGATTCCCAATGCACATGCGGTGATGTATTTGCTGGCGACGGATACCGGGGTGACGCGCTCGGATCTGGAAATCTGGCAAAAGCACGTGCATCGTCACGCCAACTATCACGTGGCCGTGCTGAACAAGATCGACATGCTGTGGGACGAGCTTAAAAGCGATGCCGAGGTGCAGGCCGCCATCGAGCGCCAGGCCGAAGAAACCGCGCGCGTGCTGAAGCTGCCGCGCAGCCGGGTGTTTGCCGTGTCGGCGCAAAAGGCGCTGGTGGCAACGATCAAGCATGATGCGGCCTTACGGGTACGCTCCGGTATTGAATCGCTGGAATATCTGCTCGCGCATCAGGTGATTCCATCGCGACGCGACATGCTGCACCATGCGATCAGCCGCGAGGTGATGATTTCGCTGGATGAGAGCCGCACCGATCTGGATGTGCGGCTCAAACGCAGCAGCGATGAACTGGTTCAGCTGACTCAATTGTCAGGCAAAAATCGCGAGCTGATTGAACAGACGCGTGCCAGTTTGCAGCAGGAAAAAGACAGTTACGACGCCACTGCCGAGCAGTTCCGGATCACCCGCAAAATGGTGAAGGGGCAGGGGGAACAACTGCTGGCGAGCTTGTCGGAGGAAACGTTGGGCGAGATTTGCCACGCTGGCCGCGCAGCCATGGAAGGCAGCTTGACCACGCGCGGCCTGACCCAGGGGATTCGCCAGTTGAGTGAGCAGATGAATGATCGCCTGCAGCAGGCCACCAAGATGGCCGACAGCATGCTGGAGGCGCTGGATCGGGCGTATGTTCGTTTTCAGCGCGAGCACAAGTTGCCCAAGATGCAGGTGCCCCGACTGGATTTGGGGGCGTATCGCAACCGCCTGAAAGCCCTGATGGCTGAGACCGATGCGTTTTGCCGTGATCCCGCCAATTTGTTGCTGGAAAAAAAATACATGATCCGGCGTTTTTATGCCGGGCTGGCCGTTGAGGCGCGCAAGGCATTCAATCTGGCACGGACCGAGGCAGAACGCTGGTTGCGGATCGCGCTGGACCCCGTCATGACACGCATTCGCGAGCACAAGCAGTACCTCGACACTCGGCTCAACAGCCTGCAGCGCATTCTGGAAAACATGGGCACGCTGCACAGCCGCATGGCGCAAATCAAACAGGACATCAGCGACATGCGCCACGACAAGGTGGCGCTGGCCCGCATCGCCGCGCAACTGGCTGCCTAGCCGTTCAGGCGACCTAACAGCTGGGCGGTCTTGTCAGGGTCGGTGTTTTTCAACAGGCGCTGCGTCATGGGTGCCAGTTCATCAAGCTGGGCTTTCAGAATCTGCTGCTTGACCTGCAACAGGCTGGCTGGCTGCATCGAAAATGTCCGCAGCCCCAGTCCCAGCAGAAGCCTTGTCAATTGCGGGTCACCCGCCATTTCGCCGCACACCGATACCGGCTTGCCGGCTTTGGTGCCTGCGCGGATGGTGTGCTGGATCAGGTTGAGCACTGCAGGATGCAGGGGGTCGTATAGATGCGCCACGCTGTCGTCGGCGCGGTCAATTGCCAGCGTGTACTGAATCAGGTCGTTGGTGCCGATCGACAGGAAATCCAGCTGCTCGGCAAAAAAACCGGCCGACAGTGCTGCGGCTGGCACTTCGATCATGCCGCCGATGGCAATGCTCTCGTCGAACTTCAGACCGTCCTTACGCAAAGCGGCCTTGGCGGCATCGACGTGCTGCAGGGTTTGGCGCAGCTCGACAAAATTGGCCAGCATGGGAATGAGGATGTTCACCCGGCCGTGGTACGAGGCGCGCAAAATCGCCCGTAGCTGTGTCTGGAATAGTCCCGGTTCGGCCAGACACAAGCGGATCGCGCGCAGACCGAGCGCCGGATTGTCGGCCACCGAATGCCCCCACGGCGCCTGCTTGTCCGCGCCGAGGTCGAGGGTGCGGATGGTGACCGGCTTGCCGTCGAGCGACTCGGTGACTGTCTTGTAAAACTCGAATTGCTCGTCTTCGCTTGGCAGATCGCTGCGGTTGAGAAACATGAATTCGCTGCGAAACAGGCCTATCCCCTGCGCGCCTGACGCCTTGACGGCATCGAGGTCGCTCAGCAATTCGATGTTCGCCATCAAGGCGATGGGGGTGCCGTCGAGCGTGGCTGACTTGCTGGATTTAATGCGCTTGAGTTTTTCGGTATCAATGCGCCACTGGTTTTGCCGCAACCGGTATTCGGCGAGTGCAGACTCGTCCGGATTCACGATCACCACGCCATCGCGGCCATCGACGATCAGCAGATCGTGATCGCGAATGAGTCCACGCGCGTTGTGCAGCGCCATCACCGACGGGATCGCCATGCTGCGCGCAAGGATCGCCGTGTGAGAGGTGGTGCCGCCGAGATCGGTGATGAAGGCGGCGAAGTGCACGCTCTTGAACAGGATCATGTCGGCGGGCGACAGTTCGTGCGCGACCAGGATGCGCTCCTCGTCGAAGTTGACGTCGAGCGGCAAATGGCTGGGGTGGCCGAGCAAGACCTTGAGAACGCGCTGCACCACTTGCACCACGTCATCCTGGCGGCTGCGCAAATAGGTATCCTCGATTTCATCGAAGCGTGCCACCAGGGCTTCCATTTGCTGCGCCAGTGCCCACTCGGCATTGCATTGCGATTCGCTGATCAGGCGTTTGGGTTCTTCGGCGATGGTCGAGTCGCCGAGGAACATCAGGTGCATGTCGAGAAACGCCGACAGCTCGGCGGGTGCATGAGCCGGGATATGGCTGCGCAGCGTTTCAAGCTCGGCGCGGGTGGTGAGAATGGCCTCGTCGAATCGCGCCAGCTCCTCGGGAATATATTGGCGGTCCAGCATGTACTGCGGCACTTCGACGCGCGCACTCGAGGTGATGTGCGCATAGCCGATGGCGATCCCGCCGGACACCCCAATGCCGTGCATGGAAAAGCTCATCGTTCTTCCCCAAAGCCGCTTGAGATCAGTTCGGCCAGTGCGTTTATTGCTTCGACCTCGTCTTCACCGTCGGTTTCCAGCGTGATGATGCTGCCCTTGGCGGCCGCCAGCATCATGACCCCCATGATGCTCTTGGCGTTGATGCGGCGGCCGTTGCGCGTCATGAACACCTGGCTCTTGAAGCCGGAGACGAGCTGGGTGAGTTTGGCGGACGGGCGCGCATGCAGCCCGAGCTTGTTGACGATTTCAACGTCCCGTTGCTGCATGGCACATGGTCTCGGAAATATGGTTGATGCTGTTGCGGCCGCCTTCGACGATGCGCTCGATGAGTTGCGGCAGTGCCAGCGTGTCGCGGTAGTTCAGCGCTTTCAGCAGCATCGGCAGGTTGACGCCGGACACTCCCTCGATGTGCGCAGGTTCAAGCAGCCGGCACAGCGTGTTGCTGGGGGTGGCGCCGTAAACATCGGTCAGCACCAGGATGCCGTCGCCTTCATCCAGTTCGGCCAGCCGGGCCTGCAAGGCTTTCTGCCGCTCGTCGGGGTCGGCATGGCCGATGAAATCGAGCGTGGCCAGCCCGCGCGGATGCTGCCCCAGCACATGGGTTGCGCACTCGACCAAGCTGTCGGCGAGCGAACCGTGGGCGACGATGAGGATGCCTATCATGGTGAAGGTGTGAACATCAAAGCAAAGCCGACATTCTAGTGGAGACGGGCCGCCAGCGAGGGGGAGCGAACCGTTTTTCCGCTGGCGTCCACTGCCAGATAGTCACGAATCCCCAGCTGTGCCGCGTGGTCTGCCAGCCGCGCCGCGCCGTCGATGAACAGTGGCTTCGACAGCGCGTCCGAGCGCGTGCCCGCGTGCGCGCCACGCAGCAGGATCGTCACCGACTGCATGCCGGTAGCCGGCCAGCCGCTGCGCGGGTCGATCAAATGGCTATAACGTCGCCCGCCCGCCTCGAAATAGCGCTGGTAGTCGCCCGAAGTGCCGATTGCCTCGCCGTCCAGCAAATCCAGCGTCGCCAGCGTGCCCGCCTTGCGCGGATGCTGGATGCCGACGCGCCACGGCCGGTCGCCGTGCTGTCCCAGCACGATCACGTTGCCGCCGATGTTCACCAGCGCGTTCTGGATGCCGTGCGCTTTCAGGATCGCCACCGCGTCGTCCAGCGCGCGACCCTTGGCGTAGCCGCCGAGATCAAGCTGCACCGCCGGGTTGTCGCTCCAGACCGTATTTTTTTCTATATGCAGATCGCCCATGCGCGGCTGCTGCTTCACCCACCCTGCAATCGCAGCGGCATCCGGCACCCGCGATTGCGGCGTGTCGGCATGAAAGCCCCACAACGCAATCAGCCCGCCGATGGCCGGGTTGAACAGATTGTTGGACTGGATCGAGAGCGTTTGCGCATCGCGCAGCATCGCTGCGAGTTCGGGCGTGACGGTGGTGCGCTCGCCTTGGGCCAGCGCGGCGTTGAGGCGGGATAACTCGCTGGGCTGCCAGGCGTGCAGCTGCTGATGCAGCGCATCGAATCGTGTCAGCACCGCTGCTGTCGCCTGCTGCGCCTGTGCTTCGGGTGCGCCATAGACGCTGATTTCAACCAGCGTGCCGAACACATAAGACTGTTGTTGAACCAGCGGCGGCGGGCTGCACGCGGCGAGCGCCCACAGCAGCAGAATCCACAGGCCGGTTCGCGCTGACCGCATGCGCGAACCAGGCCTCAAGGACGAATCGTGGTTGAACACCCACGCTCGATCGCTGCGATGAACTGCACCGCCACCTCATGTCCCGTCTGCGCCGTGATTTCCTGAAACCCGGTGGGGCTGGTGACGTTGATTTCGGTCAGGCAGTCGCCGATCACATCGAGGCCGGCGAGGAAGATGCCGTTGGCTTGTGCCCACGGCGCGATGGCCTCGGCGATTTTTTGGTCGCGTGCGGATAGCGGCTGCGCGCGCGCGGTGCCGCCAGCGGCGAGGTTGCCGCGCGTTTCACCGGCCATGGGAATGCGCGCGAGCGCCCACGGTACGACTTCGCCGTCGATCAGCAGGATGCGTTTGTCGCCCTCGCTGATTGCGGGCAGATAACGCTGCGCCATGATGGCGCGGCGGCCGCGCTGGGTGAGGGTTTCCAGGATGGCGTTGCGGTTGGGGTCGGCCAGCGTCAGGCGGAAAATGCCGCTGCCGCCCATTTCGGTAAGCGGCTTGACGATGATGTCGTGGTGCTCGGCGAGGAAGTCGCCGATGGCGGTCGCATCGGCCGATACCCGCGTGGGGGCGATGAATTGCGGGAAGTTGAGGATGGCGAGTTTCTCGTTGAAGTCGCGCAGACACGCTGGGCGGTTCAGCACGCGTGCGCCGTTGGCTTCGGCGATACCGAGCAGATGGGTGGCCAGTAAATAATCGGTATCGACCGGCGGGTCGGTGCGCATCACCACGGCGTCGAAATCCTTCAGGATGCAATCGCGGGTTTCGATCACGCGATACCAGTCGTCCTCCATGCGCACGTCGAGCGTGCTGCAGGCGGCGTGAGTGATGCCGTGTTGTACGTTGAGCTGGCGCGCTTCGGACGCAAACACGGCGTGGCCGCGAACAGTCGCGGCGCGCATCATCGCCACGCTCGAATCTTTATACGGCTTGAGTCCGGCCAGCGGATCGATGATGAACAGCAGTTTCATGTGGCCGCATTCAGGGCTTCGTCGAGCTCGATGCTGGCGGCCAGCATCGCCAGCCGCGCGATGACGCCGTAGGCGTAAAAGCGGTTCGGACTGGCGTCGGGGTTGGCGCTGCGGTCGGGCATCACGCAGGTTTCGTCGAATGCCAAGGGTACAAAGTGCATGCCGGGGCTGTTGAGGTTTTCGTCGATGCCGCGACCGGTGTGGACCCGGTAAAACCCGCCGACGACAAAATTGTCGAGCATGTAGACCACCGGCTCGGCAATGGCATCGTTGATGCTCTCGAAGGTGTAGACACCTTCCTGGATCAGCACCTCGCTGATGTCCATGCCTTCCTTGCCAACCGCCATTTTGTTGCGCTGCTTGCGGTTGAGTTCGCGCACATCGTCGGGTGATTTCACGGTCATGATGCCCATGCCGTAGGTGCCGGCGTCGGCCTTGACGATGACGAAGGGTGGCTGGTCGATTTTGTATTCGGCGTATTTCAGTTTGATCTTGTCGAGCAGCTTGCCGACCTTGTCGGCCAGGCAATCCTCGCCTTGGCGGGCGTGAAAATCGATCTTGCCGCAGTGGTCGAAGTAGGGATCGATCAGCCACGGGTCGATCCCCACCAGCCGCGCAAATTCGCTGGCGACATGCTGATAGGCCTTGAAGTGCAGCGACTTGCGGCGGGTGGCCCAGCCCGCATGCAACGGCGGCATGATGGCTTGTTCGATATTTTTCAGGATGTCCGGCACGCCCGCCGACAGGTCGTTGTTGAGCAGCACCGCGCAGGGGTCGAAGCCTTCCAGTCCGATGCGATCGCCAGTACGGATCAGCGGTTCCAGCGTGAGCCGCCCGCCGCCCGGCAGCTCCAGCGTGGTCGGCTGGGTGATCTCGGGGATCAGCGTGCCGATGCGTACGATCAGCCCGGTCTGGCGCAGGATGTGCGCGAGCACGGCGACGTTTTGCAGGTAAAAGGTGTTGCGGGTGTGGTTTTCGGGGATCAGCAGCAAACGCTGCGCATCGGGGCAGATTTTTTCCACCGCGCCCATTGCCGCGTGAATGGAGAGCGACATGAACGCCGGGTTGAGGTTGTTGAAGCCACCGGGGAACAGATTGGTGTCTACCGGCGCCAGCTTGAAGCCGGCGTTGCGGATATCTACCGAGGTGTAGAACGGCGCGGATTGTTCCTGCCATTGCTGGCGAAACCAGTGCTCGATGGTCGGCTGAGCGTCGAGCAGGCGTTTTTCCAGTTCGAGCAGCGGGCCGGTGAGTGCAGTGGTGAGGTAGGGAACCATACAATGCGCCTTTCGTAAGAGTTTCCATTTTAGGTCATTGCCGATGTTTGACATCGTTTTGTATCAGCCCGAAATTCCGCCCAATACCGGCAACCTCATTCGCCTGGCCGCCAACACCGGCTGCCGTCTGCATCTGGTCGAGCCGCTGGGGTTTGACCTGAGTGACAAACAGGTGGCGCGCGCCGGCCTGGACTATCACGACATGGCCTGCGTCAATCTGCATGCTGACTGGGCGGCCGTGCAGGCGGCATTGCCGGGGCGGCGCTGGTTTGCGCTCACCACCAAGGGCAGCACGCGCTATGCGGACAACAGGTTTCAGGCGGGCGATGTGTTCGTGTTCGGCCCCGAGTCACGCGGTCTGCCGCCGGAAATTCTCGATGGCTTTGATGCTGACCATCGTCTGCGCCTGCCGATGCTGCCCGGCTCGCGCAGCATGAATCTGTCGAATGCGGTCAGCGTGGTGGTGTTTGAAGCCTGGCGGCAAAATGGGTTTGCCGGGGGCGCATAAATGAGGGGGCTGCCATGAGTGGACTTGAATGGCTGGAAGCAGCCAGTTATATCGTCACCATCGTCGGCCTGCCGCTGGCAATCGGCGTGTATGTCTACGACCGCCGCCGCGATCGGCAAAATGACGAGGAGGAAATCTTTCTGCGGCTGGCGGATGAGTATGCCGATTTCATGCGGCTGGTGATCGACAACGCCGACCTGCATCTGCTTTCACCTGCAGCGAAAGGCGAACTCAGTGAAGAGCAGCTGGTCCGTAAACACGCCCTGTTCGCCATCCTGGTCAGCCTGTTCGAACGCGCCTACGTGCTGGTATACGAAGACAAAATGAGCCGCCAGCAGACGCGGCTGTGGACGTCATGGGAAGACTACATGACCGAGTGGTGCGCGCGCGAAGATTTCCGTGCCGCCCTGCCCACTTTGCTCCTGGGCGAAGACCCGGGGTTTGTGGCGACGATCCGGCAGATTGCGGGTGGGGTTGCGAACAAGTCGTGACAGGCGCGGGGCACCAATAACCCGTCATTGACAGTCGCATCATGGCGGCAAGGCTCAAGCCGCTTGAGCCTGCGAACGTCTTCTCAGCCTGCTTCAGGTTGTGGCGTGGTCGCACTGGTTTCCACGCGGTTGCGGCCAGACGCTTTCGCGTGATAAAGGCAGCGGTCTACTTTTTTGATCAGCGCATCTGCGTTGTCGCCGGGTGCATACTCCGCCACCCCAAAGCTGCAGGTCACTTGTCCGACATCGGAGAACGGCTGTTTTTCCAGCGCCATGCGTAATTTTTCGGCGAGCAGGCGGCCAGCATCGAGATCGCTGCCGGGCAGCATAACCACGAATTCCTCCCCGCCCCAGCGTGCAAACAGGTCGACTGTTCGAATTGAGTTGCCCACCGTCACGGCCAGCTGGGTCAGCACCCGGTCGCCCGCCTGGTGGCCGAAGGTATCGTTGACGCGCTTGAAGTGATCGATGTCAAACAAAATGAGCGATAGCGGGCTGGAAAAACGTGCAGCGCGATTGATCTCGCTTGCCAGCACTTCATCGAAATGCCGCCGGTTGCAAATGCCGGTCAGGGCATCGGTGGTGGCCAGCTGCTTGAGCCGTTCCTCGGTTTGAACGCGCTCGGTCGCATTGCGCACAATGCCCACCGCGTTCCATTGCCCACGTAACTTGATGGCCGAAAGCGAGACGTCCACCGGAAACTCATCGCCACTTCTGTGTTTTGCCCGGAGTGTCGTCGTCCGGCCTACTGCAGGTCCTTCACCCGACGCGGCAAAGCGTGAAAATCCTGCGTGAGCCCGTTCGAGATAGCGCTCGGGGACGATCAGATCATGCAAATCCTTGCCGACGACTTCGGCCTCGGCGAAGCCAAACATGTGTTCAGCCGCAGGATTCCAATAGGTCACCCGGCCGGCAGAATCGATCATGATGACCGCATCCTGTGCCGCGTTGGTGATGCTGCGCAGCACTTCTTCACGTTCGGCCAGCTCGCCCGAGCGTATCTGGACAAGTTGCTCCAACTCGTCGCGGCTGCGCTCGAGCACGTGCTGTGCCTCCTTGACTGCAGTGATATCGGTACGCACCGATACATACCGGCTGGGCAAACCATCCTCGCCAACAAAGGGGAGGATGGTGGAGGCGACCCAGTAGAAGGTGCCGTCCTTGCGCCGGTTACAGATTTCGCCGCGCCATACCCTGCCAACGCTGATCGTGGCCCACAGGTCACTGTAGAAAGCACTCGTGTGCTGGCCGGATTTGAGCAAGCGATGGTTCTGGCCCAATAGTTCCTCACGCGAATACTGGCTTACTTCGCAAAACTTGTCGTTCACCTCTGTAATGTTTCCGTGTGTGTCGGCAATGCTCACGATGCTGTGCTCGTCCAAAGCCAGCTTCTGGAATTGCAGATCCAGGTTTGATCCCTGCAGACGCTCGCTGGCGTCAGTCAGGCGGGAGACAAGGCCGCTCATTTTGCGCGTGGTCATAACGAACACGCCCCATATCAGCAGCAAGCCGACCAGCCCGCCAACAACCAACACTACGGTGGCACGATCCTGTGCTTTGCGTCTGGCCGTGGCGTGCTCGTGTGCGCTACCGATTGCATTTTCCAGCAACCTGGTCAGGGTTTTGACCATTTTAGTCTGTGCCGGAACGACCTGGTCAATCATCAACTTCTCGGCTTCGGCGTGTTGTCCGGATTCCACGAGCTGGATGACGCGATCCTGCAGCGGCATGAGCAATGTGGTTTGCCTATGCTGTTGCGCGAGCAGGGCACGCTCGACTTCGGTTAGCTCGAGTTGTTTTAGTTGTGTACGAGCCGCGCCGAAAGTGGCGCCCCGCGCGTAAAAATTCTGGATTTCCCTGTCTTGCACGAACGGATCGTCTGAGTGCACGGCGCCGAAGAGTGCAATGGTTCGCTCATGGCTGGCAAGCTGCATCCGGTAAAGCATTTCCACCACCAGCTGTTCGTGGAAAATGATTTCATGTATTGCCCGGTTACCCACCTCGACCCGCCAAAAGCTGAGTGCCGTGATAAACACGATCACGCACAGGACCGCGCCAAATCCCCAGCGCATGACGCGCGGCGTAAAAGCGTGCGTCTCAGCCAGCGCTGGATGCACGGTCGGGTTTGGGCTGGGCATGCAGGGGATTTCCATGATTTGAATACGGATATTTAGCCGGAATCTTGGGGAGCGGGCAGTGAAATGTTTCAAGCGCACAAACTGAGCGCCAGAGCGACGATCCGCAGTTTGGCGAAGCGCACGCGTATCGGATCAGCCCCGGCCTGTTTGCGGCGCTTCAGCGCGCGTGCAACCACTCGATCAGTGCGTCCAGCGGCAACGGACGGCTGAGGTGATAGCCCTGCGCCTGGTCACATCCCATTTCTTTCAGCATGGCCAGCAATGCCGCATTTTCCACGCCTTCGGCAATCATGTTGAGTCCCAAGCCATGCGCGAGGTCGACCGTAAGGGGCGTTGGCGTGCGGGTGCCCCCCGCGGCTGGGTGGGACGCTGCCCAGCCTTTTGCTGGAGGCGATTCGCCTCAACAGTCAGCAGGTCAGGTCAGCTTTAAAACTCTGTTTTGATATGCCGGTTCAGCAGCGCGTCGACGGCTTGCGCAGCGGGCAGGCCTTCAAACAGCATCTGGCAGACCGCGCGGGTGATCGGCATGTCGACGCCCAGCTCGCTGGCCAGAGCGGCGACTTCGGGTGCGGTGGTGACGCCTTCGGCGACGTGGCCGAGTTCGGCGAGGATGGCATCGAGTGACTGACCGCGCGCAAGGCGCAGGCCCACCTGGCGGTTGCGCGAGAGGTCGCCGGTTGTGGTCAGGATGAGGTCGCCCAAACCAGACAAGCCCATGAAGGTCTCAAAGCGGCCACCGAGCTGGACGCCGAGGCGGGTCATTTCGGCCAGGCCGCGCGTAATGAGCGCGGCGCGGGCGTTGTGGCCGAGTTGCAGACCGTCGCAAATGCCGGCGGCAATCGCCATGACGTTTTTCAGCGCGCCGCCGATCTCGACACCGATGACGTCGTCATGGGCATAAATGCGCAGTCGCTGGCCGGACAATGCTTCGGCCAGGTGCTGCGCCAGCGCGCTGTCGTGTGAGGCGAGGGTGAGTGCGGTGGGATAACCCTGCGCGACTTCCTGCGCAAAGCTGGGGCCGGATAGCGCGCCGGTTTGCGTGTGAGTGGGCAGCAGTTCGGCGACAAGCTGGTGCGGCAGTTTGCGGCTGCCGGGCTCGAAGCCTTTGCATACCCACAGCAGTGGCGCCAGTCTGGGGCGCTGCGCCAGAGCGGCGAGGGTGGGGCGCAGTGCCCCGCTGGGGACGGCGATGACGATGAGCTCGGCGTCATCGACGACGGCGTTGAAATCCGGGTTGAAATGCAGGCTGTCCGGCAAGGGGCAGCAGGGCAGGTAGCGGGTGTTGATGCGCTGGTCGCGCATGGCGTCGAGCTCGTCCGCGTTGCGCCCCCACAGGGTGACGGTGTGGTGGGGCGCCCAGCTGGCCGCCAGCGCGGTGCCCCAGGCGCCTGCGCCAAGTACGGACAGCTTCATCGCCATGCTTTATCTACCCCACGCTTCGTGCGCGGGCAGCCAGCCGGCGAGGCCATCTGCATGCTTGACCGGCAACCAGCCGTAGGCATCGGCAGGGCCGGTGACACTGAGCAGCACACCGCGCGCGACCTGCGTCACGACCTCGGCATCGGCTCGCGGCTGTTTGCGGATGGCGCTGGTTTCGGCTTTAACCATGATGGTTTTTGCGCCACCCAGGGCCGATTTTTCGACCCAGCTCAGGCGACCGCTGGCGTCGCGCACCTTGACCCACGCGTCGGTATCGACCACCACTTCCAGCGGCAGGCCGCTGCCCGCGATGGCTACTTTGCCTGCGGCGGTGGAGGGTGCGTCGTACAGAATAGTGGGACGCCCGGTGCTGCGGTATTCCAGCGCGCTGGCGGGGTGTGCCAGCGCCAGCAGAAAACCGGTCGCGAGCAGCGACCCTGCGTGCTTCAACAAACCCGGCTCAATGCGTTTGTGCAGGGGCAGCCTGTTGCTGCTGCTGAGCCTGCTGCTGCGCGAACAACGCTTCAAAGTTGACCGGGTTCAGCAGCAGGGGCGGGAAGCCTGCGCGGATCACCACGTCGGACACGGTCTCGCGCAGATACGGGAACACGATGTTGGGGCAGCCGATGCCGAGCACCATCGGGATCTGATCCTGCGGCACGTTCTGGATGCGGAACACGCCAGCCTGGGTGCATTCGACCAGGAACATGTTCTTGTCGCCGATCTTGGCGGTGACGGTGACGGTGATGCTGGTGTGGTACATGTCTTCGCCCAGCGCGCGGCTTTCGGTCGACATGTTGACTTCCATTTGCGGGGCTTCGCGTTCCAGGTAAATGGCGGGGGCGTTGGGCACTTCCACCGACAGATCTTTGACGTAGAGTTTTTCGATGTTGAATGTGGGTTGCTGTGCGTCGGTCATGATGGTTTCCTGGGGTAAGTTAAACCGGAGCCACTGCTCCGGGGCTGGCGCGCATTTTACACGCCCTTATTGAATGCCTTGTGACGCCAGCCAGCGTTTCAATGCATGTGCTTCCATGGCGCCCGAAGTGCGCGCCACTTCGGCGCCGTTTTTGAACAGGATCAGGCTGGGAATGCCCTTGATGTGATGGCGCATGGAAACCTGCGAATTCGCTTCGGTATCGACCTTGGCAAAGCGCACCCGCGTGCCCATTTCGGCTGCGACCTGCTGGAATATCGGCGCCATCATCTTGCAGGGGCCGCACCAGTCGGCCCAGAAATCGACCAACACCGGCAAGCCGGCCCTGGCAATAAAACGGTCAAAACTGGTG
>Ga0316622_100002290_pt1 | contig 13151 bp, 9 predicted proteins | sample OWC_Aug_OW2_C1_D_FD_207646 | JGI IMG/M metagenome (GOLD analysis project Ga0316622, IMG submission 207646) | Wetland soil microbial communities from Old Woman Creek delta, Ohio, United States - OWC_Aug_OW2_C1_D5_C | ecosystem: Environmental > Terrestrial > Soil > Wetlands | place: USA: Ohio... | reverse complement strand
CCCAGATGCGCGGCAGAACCGCGTCCCGCTGGCGTTCGATCTCGATCATCGTGACGGCGTCCGCCGGGGCGTCGCCCACCGCCTCCTCGAACGCCAGGAGCTCTGCGCCGGGGCGGCCCGTGACGATCAGGTCGTAGAGGCGGCTGTCGAGGACCCGGATCTCGGGGCCTCCGTTGTCGTTCCAGAAGCCGGCGAAGAAGGGGTGCCGATGCGCGTCGAGGGTCAATTCGTTTCCGACGACGCCGTGGCTCTTGCCTCCTTTCAGCTCGCTCCGGAAAACCGACTGGGCGACGCCGGCCCAGGTCGCGAGGAGGCCGAACGAGTGGCAGATGGCGAAGAATGACGTCGACGGCGTCCGGTGGACGTCGTCGAAGAAGCGGAGGAGCGGCACGAGCCACGAGGGGTCCTCCCGGATCCCCTGAGAGCCCGGAGAGATGCCGTCGTTGAGATGCGGGTCGATGGCGCCGGGGCCGCCGCTTCCGACGACGAGGCGGAAGCGCGACGCCGGCGAGCGGGGAACGGCGCCGCGGCCGCGGACGTCGTAGCTGATGACGCGAACTCCGGGCGCCTGCCCGTCGCGCTCCTGGCGCTTGACGTGCGCGAGGTTCAGGACGGTCTCGACGATGGAGGCGTGCCCGAGGTTCGGATAGCCGTGGTGCATGTCGAGAACGGCGACGTCCAGCATGTTCGCCTCGGAGGGCGGCTCCTCGTCCGGCGCGTCCACGCGGGCGTAGTAGAGCGAGAGGCCGGGCGGGACGGCGATGTTGGCGACGCGCTGGTAGGGACGGGCCATCGGGGGCGCCGATTTTGACAGAACGGCCCGGTTCAGACCCTCAGACGCTCTCCAGCTTGAGGCGCCGCGTCATGAGCGAGGCGACGGCTTCCTTCGGCGTCTTCGTCCCCGAGAGGATCTCGACGACGATCTCGGCGATCGGCATCTCGACGTTCACGCTCCGGGCCAGCTCGACGAGAACGCCCGCCGTGGCGACGCCCTCGGCCACCTCGCCCCCGAGCGACTCGACCGCCTCGGCGAGCGACTTCCCCGACGCGAGCGCGAGGCCGACGCGCCGGTTTCGCGAGAGGTCGCCCGTGGCCGTCAGGATGAGGTCGCCGACGCCGGCGAGGCCGGCGAAGGTGTCGGGCAGGCCCCCCAGCGTCGTCCCGAAGCGGCGGATCTCGGCGAGGGCGCGCGTCAGCAGGGCCGCACGCGTGTTCTGGCCCAGCTGCAGGCCGTCGACGATGCCGGCCGCGATGGCGACGACGTTCTTCGACGCGGCGGCGATCTCCACGCCGAGGACGTCGGTCGAGCGGTAGAGGCGGAACGTGGGCGACGAAAGGAGCGTCTGGAGGGCGGGGCCGAGCTCCGGGTCGGCGCAGGCGACGACCGCCGCGGCCGGAAGGGCGCGCGCCACCTCGGCCGCGAAGGTCGGCCCCGAGAGAGCGGCGAGGCCGTCCTTCCGTCCGGTCGCCTGGGCGAGGATCTCGCTCGTCCTCCGCTTCGATCCGATCTCGAGCCCCTTCGACGTCGAGACGAGCGGCACCGTCGGCGGGAGAGCGGCTGCGAGGCGCTGCGCCTCCGCCGCCGTCGCCTGCACCGAGACCGCCCAGAGGACCGCGGCGGCGCTCCCGAACGCGGCGGCCGGATCGGTCGTCACGGCGACGCTCTCGGGAACGGGAGGCGCCCCCGGGAGCGACGGGTGCCGGCGCGTCGCCGCGAGGCGCTCGACGAAGTCGGGGCGCCGCCCGAGGAGGGCGACGAGGTGTCCTGCGTTCGCCGCGTGCATCGCGAGCGCCGTGCCCCAGGCGCCGGTTCCGACGATCGCGATCTTCGTCACGGCTCGTCCCGTCCCAGCCGCCGCTCCGTTCCGTCGAGCAGGCGGCGAACGTTCGATCGGTGCGAGACGATCAGGATCAGCGCCGCGGCCACGGCCGCGACGACCTCCCCTTCCGGCGCTCGGAAGACGAGCCCCATCGTGACGGGGAGGAGGCAGGCCGCGGTGAGCGAGCCGAGAGAGACGTACCGCGTCAGCGCGACGACGGCGATGAAGGCGGCGACGACCGCGAGGATCGAAAGGGGCGCGAGGACTGCGAAACCGCCCACGGCCGTGGCCACCCCCTTTCCGCCGCGGAAGCCGAACCAGACCGGGAAGACATGGCCCACCACCGCGGCCACCGCAGCCGCGCCGAGCCAGCGCGGGTCGTAGGTGACCGACTTCATCAGGTATACCGCGAGGACGCCCTTTCCGACGTCGAGGAGCGCCGTCGCGATCGCCAGCGGCCTCCCCGCCGTCCGAAGGACGTTCGTCCCGCCCGCGTTGCCGGAGCCGACGGTCCGGATGTCCACCCCCATGAAGAGGCGGACGAGGATCGTGGCGAACGTGAGCGAGCCGACGAGGTAAGCGGCGAGAAGCGCGATCTCCTCGCGGTAGGCGGCGATCACTTCCGTGCTCCTTCGCCCTTCCCCATCAGGTACTGGCGGATCATGACGAGGGAGAGGGACGTCGTCCAGCGCCTCACGAGCGCGCGGTCGCCCGGGACGAGGAGCCGGCGGTGGAGGTGCGTGCCGTCCGCCGCGTCGAGGGCGACGTGAACCGTTCCGACGGGCTTGTCCGCCGAGCCTCCGCCCGGCCCCGCAACGCCGGTGACGGCGACGCCGACCGATGCGCCGAACCGCCGCCGCGCGCCGAACGCCATCTCACGCGCCGTCTCCTCGGACACCGCGCCGAAGCGCTCAAGCGTCTCCGGCGACACGTCGAGGAGGTCGGCCTTCGCCGCGTTCGCATACGTCACGGCGGAGCCGAGGAAGTATTCCGACGACCCAGCGATGTCGGTCAGCCGTCCCGCGAGGAGACCTCCCGTGCACGACTCGGCGAGCGCCAGCGTCAGCCCGCGGGCGCGGAGGAGGTCGCCGACGACCCCCTCGAGAGTGTCGCCGTCGCGGCCGTAGACGTCGTTTCCGAGCGCCTTCCGGAAGTCCCCCTCGATCCGGTCGAGCGCCTTCGTCGCCTCGTCCTCCGTCCCCCGCGCCGCGAAGTGCAGCTGCACCTCCCCCCCCTGCGCGAGGATCGTCATCGGGCAGTCGGGGTGGGCGTCGTAAACGGGCTTCACGCGCTCCTCGACGACGCTCTCCGGAAGCCCGCCCACTTTCAGGACGCGCCGGTGAAGTCCCGTCCGACCATAGACGCGCGCGAGCCGGGGCGCCGCTTCGTCCGTCCACATGGCCTTCAGCTCGTGCGGGACGCCGGGCAGGAGGACGACCGTCTTCCCCCCCGCCTCGGCGAGGAATCCGGGGGCCGAGCCGCGCCGGTTCGGAAGGACGACGGCGCCATCGATGACGTCGGCCTGCTTCTCGTTCACCTTCGGCATCGGCATGCCGCGCTTCATGAAGCGCTCCTTGAGGCGGAGGAGGATTCCCTCGTCGCGGACGAGTGGCCGGCCGAGGATCTTCGCGAGGACCTCCTTGGTCCGGTCGTCGGCCGTCGGGCCGAGGCCGCCCGAGACGACGAGGAGCGGCGCGCGGTCCAGCGCGATCCGCATCTCGAGGAGGAGATCGGCCTCGCCGTCGCCGACGCACGCCTTCCGAACGACCTCGATCCCCAGCGCCTCCAGCTCGCCCGTCAGGAAGAGCGAGTTCGTGTCGACGCGCGTCGTCCCGAGGAGCTCGCTCCCGACGGCGAGGATCGAGGCGGTGCGGTCCAGCGGTCCGACCCCGTCCGTCATCGGGCGGCCGCCTCCTCCTGGAGCCTCCGCGAAAGCGTCTCCCACTCGTTCATCTTCTGCGAAATCAGTTTCCTTCTGCTTTCGATCTCCGACCGCAGAGCCCGAATCCTGTTTCCGTCACGCGCAACGAGAGGGTCTGCGAAGGATACTTCGAAGGCAGATTTCTCCTTCTCGAGGGATGCGATTTCGACCTCCAGCGCCTCGATCCTGGCGAGGTCCCGTTGGCGCCGCCGTTCGGCGGCGCGCCCGGGGCGGCGCGGGGCGCTCGGCCCCGCGCCGCCCCGGGTGGCACCCGGGCGCGCACTGCCTTCCGCCGGCGGCCGCTCATGCAGCCGGCGCCTGTCAGAAGAATTCTCGTCTTTCCTTCGTCGAACGAGCTCGCCGTAGTTGCCTTCGAAGTCTTCGACGGTCCTGTTCCCCGCCGGGCCCGAGATTTCCAGAATTCGCGTGGCGATCCGGTCGACGAACCAGCGGTCGTGGGAGACGAAGACGATCGCTCCCTCGAACTCCGCCAGCGCCTCCTCGAGCCGCTCGCGCGCATCGAGGTCGAGGTGGTTCGTCGGCTCGTCGAGGAGGAGGAGGTTCGCCCCCCCGAAGACGATCCGCGAGAGCGACAGGCGTCCGCGCTCGCCGCCGGAAAGGGTCGCGATCCGCTGCTCGACCTCGTCGCCCCGGAAGTCGAAGAGGGCGAGGAAATCGCGGGCCTCCCCCTCCGTCATCGTCGGGTCGAGGTCCATGACGACGTCGAGGACGCGCGCAGAGGCCGGAAGGTCCCCCATCTCCTGGTCGTAATAGCCGGCGAGGACGCCCGTCCCCCAGCGCAGCGAGCCTGCGAGCGGCGGCACGACGCGCGCCATCGACTTCAGGAGCGTCGTCTTCCCGCAGCCGTTCGGCCCCCACAGCGCCAGCCGGTCGCCGCGCCGGAGGAGGAGCGACAGCGGCGGCAGGAGCGGCCCCGTCTCGGGCCAGCCGGCGACGAGCGATTCCGTCTCGAGCACCCGGCCGCCCGAGACGCGCGCCGCCTCGAAACGGAAGGTCACGTCGTTCGCATCCTCGCGCGGCGCCTCGATCCGCTCCAGCTTCGCCAGCATCTTCCGCCGCGCCTGCGCCTGCTTCGTCTTCTGCCCGGCGATGTTCCGGCGGATGAACTCCTCGGTCCTCTCGACGAGCTTCCGCTGCTCCTCGGCGGCCTTCGCGCGGAGGCGTTCCCGTTCCGCCTTGAGCCTCCGGTAGGTGTCGTAGTCGCCCGGGTACTCGTCGAGGGCGCCGTGGGCCACCTCCACGATCCGGTCGCAGACGGCGTTCAGGAACCGGCGGTCGTGCGACACGACGAGCGCCGCCTGTTCCGCCGCGAGCTTCCGCTCGTTGAGCCACTCCTCCAGGAACTCGAGACCTTCGACGTCGAGGTGGTTCGTCGGCTCGTCCAGGAGGAGGACCGAGGCCCGCGTCAGGAGGAGCCGCGCGATCTGCGCGCGGTGTTTCTGGCCGCCCGAGAGCTCACCCACCGGGCGGTCCCACGTCTCGCGCGGCAGCCCGACGCCCGTCAGGACCCGCTCGACACGCGATTCCGCCTCGTAGCCACCTTCCCGTGCGAAGAGCTCGCGCAACTCGTCGTACTCGTGGAGGAGCGCGTCGAGCTCCGGCGACCCGCCGTGGCCGCTCCGGGAGGCGATCTCCTCCTCGAGCCGGCGCATCTCCCGCTCGGCCTCGTCGAGGTGCTCCTGGGCGCGGCCGACGAAGGCTCGGAGCGGCTCGTCCCCCTCGGGCTCGACGGCCTGCTCGAGCGACGCGAACGTCGTTCCCCCCGCGACGAGCCGCTCCCCCTCGTCGGGCTCGACGAGCCCCTGAACGATCTTCAGGACCGTCGTCTTTCCCGCGCCGTTCCGCCCCACGAGGCCCACGACGCGTCCCGGGTCGTGCTGCCACGTGGCGTCCGCGAGGACGTTCTTCGTCCCGAAGCTCTTCGCGACGTTATCCAGCCGGTACAGCACCGGCGGAGGATAAACGAACGGCTATTTCAGCCCATCGAAAACATAGAGGTCGCCGACGCGGCGCGTGTAGGTGTACGCGTAGGAGTTGCCGTCCGGCGTGATGCGAACCGGGTGAATCCGCCAGATCCCCGCCGGATCGGCGGGCAACAACTCGCGAAGAACCCTTTGCTCTCCCGTCGCGTGGTCGATGCGGTAGATGCGGCCAGGAAGGTCAGTCACTCGATAGGAGTAAAGCGCCCGGCCATCCAAAGTCCAGCCGATCAGCGTGTGCCCGGAAAAATCGCCGGCCACCGTCCGCACGGACGTGCCTTCGATCGAGATGAGGCGCAAAGTGCCGTCGCTCATCAAGGCCAGACTTCGCCCATCAGGCGAAAGGACGAGCCCGTTGGCGCCTGTGGGCCCTTGGGAGGGGCTCGCTATCTCCGCCGTGATGGGCCGCGGACCCTGCTCGGCGAGACTCTGTCGGTAGATGCGCGCGCCATGTCCCTTCTGCCAGCCCAGGAGGAAGATCGACTTCGAGTCATGCGTAAAGAGCACCGCGCTGACACTCTCGAGTCCCTCGAGCGCGAGCTCCCGGGAGGCGCCTGCTCCCGTTGGCACGAGGGTCATCTGGAGGGGCGATCCCAGCATCGCTGCGGCTACCCACGCTCCGTCGGGTGAGAGGGCCATGGGACCATGGGCGAAGCCCGTCCCGAGGCGCACGGCCGCGGAGCCGTCGGTCTTCCTCAGATAAAGGATTCCGTCTTCGGCTGTAAAGACGGCGATCCTGCCGTCCTGAGACAGATCCCCCAGAATCGACACGCTCAGCCAGGAGACATCGACCTCGGCCGAGGCGCCGGGGGCGTGCGCGACCATTCCGGGGCCAGCCACGGAATGGCTCATGAGCAATCGTCCGTCCCGGGCTAGGTCGAAAAGCGTGAGGAACCCGGGCAATCTGGCAACGAGTCGTACTCGCGCGGATAGATCGACGGCATGAACCTCGGTTTGCCCCTGGGCTCGAATGGCGGTGAACCAGATCTCTCGCCCGCTGGGTGACCAAGCCAGCCCGAAAGAAGGAAGTCTCCAACCGTCGGACAAAACCCTTCGTCCGCTTCCATCGCTGGAAACGACGACGACTCGCGCGCCAGATGGCACGTACTCCCAGAACGCGATCAGACGGCCGTCCGGCGAAAAACGAACATTGCTGAGGACTCCCTCCGGTTCATGGATGACCTTCCCGGGAGGAAACTCGAGCAGGGACTTCCCCTTGGGCCCGTGTGCAACGGCAAGCCCCTTCCCGTCCGGACTCCAGTCAGCGGCGTTGACGTCCGCGAGAAGCTCGCGCGCCGCACCTCCGGCGAGGGACGCGTGCGAGAGGGTACCCGGATGATTGACTGGGGTGAGGAAACGAGGGCGGAGCGCGATCGCCATCTCTCCAGCCCGCGAGACAGCGAGAATGTTTCCGGGTTCGAACCCGAGGGATCGCGACTCGGTACTTCCGACACGCGTCTCGAACAGCTCGACCGGTTTGCCTTCCCACGCGGCTCCAAAGACGACCGCACGACCGTCCGGGGCGAATCGTGCCGACCACACGGTACCTCGACGAAATGTCAGACGCTCGAAGTTCATCGGTGGAGGCGTTTCGGACCGCTTCGAGAGAAGCCAGGCTCCGGTCAGGAGTAGGGCGGCTGCAGCGGTGAAAGCAATCCATCGCAGTAGGGACTGCCGCTTCGCCTTCGGCGTACCCGCGAGCCGCGCGATGTCCCCCGACGCGGGCCCCATCGAAAGCGAGTCGAAGGCGAAAACGAGATCTTCCGTCGACTGAAAGCGCCGTTCCTTTCTCTTATCGAGGCAGCGCGCGACGATCAACGAGAGCGAAGGCGTCTCCGATAGCGGCGACGGCTCCTCCTTCAGGATGGCCGTCATCGTCTCCGGTGACGTCTCGCGGCGGAAGGCGTTTTCTCCCGAGATCATCTCTTGGACGATCGTTCCGAAGCTGAAGATGTCCGACCGGTGGTCGACGGGCTCACCGCGCACCTGCTCCGGCGACATGTAGCTCACGGTTCCGAAAACCGCTCCCGCTTCGGTGAGCAGCGACTCCGTAGGCGTCGCCGTGATTTCAGCGGTGCCCTCCCGGCGCCGGGTCGGCTTTGCCAGCCCGAAGTCCAGGATCTTCACCCGGTCGTCTTTCGTGATGAAGACGTTCTCCGGCTTCAGGTCCCTGTGGACGATCCCCTTCTCGTGTGCCGCCGCCAACCCTCGCGCGATCTGCACCGCCACGTCAACGGCCTTGCGCATCGGCAGTGGTCCGTCGCGGAGACGCTCGCGCAGCGTCTCGCCTTCGAGAAGCTCCTGAATGAGGAGATTCCGCCCGGAGATTTCCTCGAAAGCGTGGACCCCCGCGACGTTTGGATGATTCAGCGCCGCGAGCAGCTTCGCTTCCCTTTCGAAGCGCGCCACCCTTTCTTTGTCTTCGAAGAACGCTTCCGGCAGCACCTTGACCGCAACGTCTCTGGCGAGCCGCGTGTCCGTCGCCCGGTAAACCTCGCCCATCCCGCCGGCGCCGAGAGGCGCGACGATCTCGTACGGACCGAGACGGAAACCCGGAGTGAGCGCCAAGTTGACGAGAGTCTAGCCCGCCACTCTGTCGCACGGCGCCGGCCACGCGAGACTCACTCCTGCGTCAGCCCGCCCGGCGCGCGCCCGTCTTCCGGAGGAGCCACGCCGTCAGGCCCGGCGTCAGGCGCTCGGAGATCCAGAAGAGGCGGAGCATGAACGGGACGACGACCTCTTTCGCGTCGCGAAGGACGGCGCCGACGAGCGCGTCCGCCGCCTCCCCGGGAGTCAGCGTCGGGATGAGCTTCGAGATCGTCGGGATCCGCTCCTCGGCGCCGGGGTTGTGGGCAAAGTAGGCGCTCGACACCTTCCCGACGACGAAGTGGGTCACGCCGACGCCCGATCCAGCGAGATCCTGCCTCAGCGCCTCGGTGAAGCCGCGAAGCGCCCAGCGCGCCGATGCGTAGCCCGCGGCGCCGGGCCACGTGAGCTTCGCGACCGGCGAATTGACGTTCACGATCCGGCCGCTTCCGCGGGCGAGCATTCCGGGCAGGAACGCCCGCGTCGCAAAGAAGGCGGCGAAGTAGGGAGCCGCCATCATCGTGACAGCCTCAGCGGGCGGCGTCTCCTCCGTGAAGAGCCAGCGCCCGGCTCCGGCGCTGTTGACGAGAAGATCGGGGACTCCCGCTTCGCGGAGGATCCGCTCGCAGGCCGCCGTTGCCGTCGCGGGTTCGCCGAGGTCGGCGGCGACGGCCGTCGCATCACCTCCCGCGGAGCGGATCTCCGCGGCCACCTCGTCGAGCGCGCCCGACGTCCGGGCCACGAGGACCACGCGGGCCCCGTGCCCGGAGAGAAGACGCGCCGTGAACGCCCCGATGCCGCTCGAGGCGCCCGTGACGACCGCGAGCCGGCCGCGAAGGTCCACGGCTCAGATCCGCTCGACGGCGAGCGGGAGGGCCGTGACCGGCGTTCCGGCGGGCGAAACAGTGAAGCAGGCGCCGAGCCGCTCCTCGAAAGCCGCCTTTGGCGCCGCCGAGGGTCCGAACTCTATCGTGACGAGCGGCTCCCCCTTCGCCACGGTGTCCCCCGATCTCCTGTGCACGCGGAATCCCGAAGCCGGGTCGATGACGTCGTCCTTCTTCGCGCGTCCGCAGCCGAGCTCGATGGCGAGCAGCCCGAGCTCCCGCGTCGCGATCCGGCTGACGACGCCGGACGCCGGGGCTGGGACGTCCTTTGTCGCCTTCGGGCGCGGCAGGCGCGAGGGGTCGTCGCAGACCGACGGATCCCCCCCCTGCCCTTTGATCAGCCGGGCGAAGACCTCGAGCGCCCTCCCGTCCGAGAGCGCCGCATTCAGGCGGGTGCGCGCCCCCTTTTCGCCCGTCTCGAGACCGGCCGCAAGGACGAGGTCGACCCCGAGAAGGAGGACGTTCTCCCTGAGGTCGGCCGGCCCCTCTCCCGAGAGCATCCGAATCGACTCCTCCACCTCGTTCGCGTTTCCGACCGCCAAGCCCAGCGGGCGGTCCATCGCGGTGATCCAGCCCGAGGCCTTCCTCCCGGCCGCCCGTGTCGTGGCGACGAGAGCCGTTCCGAGCGTCCGGGCGTCGGTGGTCTCCGCCATGAAGGCGCCGTTTCCGGTCTTGACGTCGAAGACGACCGCGTCGGCGCCGGTCGCCAGCTTCTTCGACAGGATCGACGCCGTGATGAGGGGGATCGACTCGACCGTTCCCGTCACGTCGCGGAGGGCGTAAAGGCGGCGGTCCGCCGGGGCGACCGCGTCCGTCTGGCCGATCAGGGCGCAGCCCACGGTGTCGAGGAGGCGGTCGAAGTCGTCCTTCGGGAGCGCCGTCCGGAAGCCGGGAATCGCCTCGAGCTTGTCGAGCGTCCCCCCGGTGTGTCCGAGGCCGCGGCCCGACATCATCCCCGCCTTCACACCGACGGCCGCGAGGAGCGGCGCGAGGACGAGCGTCGCCTTGTCGCCCACGCCCCCCGTCGAGTGCTTGTCGGCCACGAAGCCGTGCGGGGAGAGATCCCACGTCTCGCCCGATCGCATCATGGCGAAGGTGAGCGCGGCCGTTTCGGCCGTCGTCATCCCGCGGCAGCAGATCGCCATCAGGAACGCGGCGGCCTGCTCGTCCGGGATCGCGCCGTCCGTCACGCCGCGGACGAAGTCCGCGATCTCCCCTTCCGTGAGCTCGGCGCCGTCGCGCTTCCGGACGATCGCGCGGACGAAGAGGCTCACCGGGCGGGCGCGGCGTCCTTCAGGGACTTCTGGATCTTCTCGCGCCACTCGGCCGCGGCTTTCACGGCGGCGTTCGCGTCGATCGTCCGCCACTTCCGGCCGTCCCACAGCACCTTGCCGTCGACCATGGTCAGGGAGACGTCGCTCTCCTTCGCGGAGTAGGCGAGCGTCGAGGTGATGTCGTATACGGGGCGGAGGCGCGGCTCCGCGAGGTCGACGGCGATCAGGTCCGCCGCCTTTCCCGGCTCGATCGAGCCGGTCACCCGGTCCAGCCCGAGCGCCTTCGCCCCTTCGATCGTCGCCATCCGGAGGAGGTCGCGCGCAGGGAGGACCGTCGGGTCGAGCGCCGTGACCTTCGCGAGCTTGCCGGCGAAGTCCATCGCCTCCCACATGTCGAGGTCGTTGTTCGAGCCCGCGGGGCCGTCGGTGCCGAGCGCCGTGACGACGCCCGCCTTCCGGGCGGCCAGGACGGGCGCCACGCCCGACCCGAGCTTCATGTTCGACTCCGGGTTGTGCGAAAGCGACACCTTCTTCGCCGCGAGGAGCTGGAGGTCGCCCGCGTCCAGCCAGACACCGTGCGCGGCGACGACCCGCGGCCCGAGGAAGCCGATCTGGTCGAGAAAACGGACGGGCGTCGTTCCGTACTTCGCCTGGACCCTCTTCTGCTCGTCCTGCGTCTCGGAGACGTGGATGAGGAGCGGCGCCGAGAACTCGTCGGCCAGCGCCTTCGCCGCGAGCAGCGTCTCCTTGCTGCAGGTGTACACCGCGTGGGGCGCCACGGCCGGCGTGATCCGACGGTTCCCGCGCCACGTCGTCAGAAACGCACGCGTGACCTTCTGCGCCTCCTCGAGGGTCGCGTGCCCCGGCGCCGGCGCGTCGAGCCACGTCTCGCCCAGCACCGCGCGCATGCCGCAGGCCGCGACGGCCGTCGCGACGTCGGATTCGTAGTAGTACATGTCGGCGAAGGTCGTCGTCCCGCCGCGGACCATCTCCATGCAGGCGAGCGTCGTCCCCGCCTGCACGAAATCAGGGGAGACGTTCCGCTTCTCGGCCGGGAAGATCCACTTCTCGAGCCACTCCATCAGGGGCTTGTCGTCGGCGATCCCGCGCATCAGCGTCATCGCCGCATGCGTGTGGGTGTTCACGAGGCCGGGCATGACCACCGAGCCCTTCCGCTCGATCCGCTCGGCGGCCGTCCATTTCGCGTCCGCCTCGGCCGGCGACGTGATTTCGATGATGTAGCCGTCCTGGATGATGATCGCCGACTCGCCGAGGATCCGGAACGCCGGGTCGACCGTCAGGACCGCGCCGGCCACGACGATGAGGTCGGCCGGGTTCTTGACCACGGGCGCCGGAGTCGGCGTCGGGGCCGGGGTCGGGGTTTTCCGGCGCTGCGCGGTCGCCGTGAGGGAAGGGATGAGGAGGAGAGCGGCCGCGGCCAGGGCGGCGAGAGGGTGGAGAGAACGTCGGTTCATCGGGGGGGACCTCCGAATTCGAAAGGTTGGGGAAAGAGCTCCGAGAGGCGGCGCCTGAGGACGGCGCCCCCTGCCGACATGACGACCGCGATGTCGCGGCAATGGTCCCACATCACCTGGCGGCAGGCACCGCACGGGGGCGTCGGGGTGTCGGCGTCGGTCACGACGGCCACGGCGCGAAAGCCGCCGAGTCCCTCCGACAGCGCCTTGAAGACGGCCGTCCGCTCCGCGCAGACGGTCAGGCCGTAGCTGGCCGACTCGACGTTGCACCCCGTCACGATCTCGCCCGTCCCGCAGAGAAGGGCGGCGCCGACGCGGAAGCGCGAGTACGGCGCCACCGCCCGGTCCTTCGCCGCCCGCGCGGCGGCGAGGAGGTGCGTCTCCTCGGCGGGAAGAAGCGGCCCGGCCTCGACGGGGCTCATCGCTTCCGGGACCCCTTCCGGTGCGTCGCCGGCCGGCCGCCGACCCCGGGCTCGTCCGGCGGGGCCTCGCCCGTCCGGCCGCAGCCGATCGCCTCGACGAGCGCCGAAAGGAGCCGGACGAAGCGCTCCTTCACCCGCGTCGTCGTCTCGAGGACTTCGTCGTGGACGAGCTTCTGTTTCAGGACGCCGGCTGCCATGTTCGTGATGCACGAGATGCCGACCACGCCGACGCCCATCTGGTTCAACGCGATGACCTCCGGGACGGTCGACATGCCGACGGCGTGGGCGCCGAGGGCCCGGAACGCCCGGATCTCGGCCGGCGTCTCGTAGGAAGGTCCGTGGACGCCGACGTAGACCCCGCGGCGGAGCGGGATCCGCTCGCGTTTGGCGACGCGGAGCGCCACCTCGCGGAGGTCCCTCTTGTACGCGTCGGACATGTCCGGAAAGCGCGGCCCGAAGTCGGGGTCGTGCGGCCCGATGAGCGGGTTTGCGCCGAAGAGATTGATGTGGTCCTCGATGAGCATCAGGTCGCCTGCGCGGAACGCCCGCGAGATCCCGCCCGCCGCGTTCGTCACGACGACGTCCCGGCAGCCGACCAGGCCGAGGACGCGCGCGGGGAAGACGACCTGATCCATCGGGTGCCCCTCGTAGTAGTGGACCCGCCCCGAGAGAGCCACCGCTGGTACGGCGCCGACGCGCCCCGCAACGAGCTTGCCTGCGTGTCCCACGACGGCAGCGGCCGGGAAGCCGGGAATGTCGTCGTAGGGAA
>Ga0316622_100002289_pt1 | contig 13151 bp, 12 predicted proteins | sample OWC_Aug_OW2_C1_D_FD_207646 | JGI IMG/M metagenome (GOLD analysis project Ga0316622, IMG submission 207646) | Wetland soil microbial communities from Old Woman Creek delta, Ohio, United States - OWC_Aug_OW2_C1_D5_C | ecosystem: Environmental > Terrestrial > Soil > Wetlands | place: USA: Ohio... | reverse complement strand
ACAAGGACGACGCGGGCCATGCGTCCACCTCGCAGCTCCGATGGCCGAGCTGCGACGACCGGGGCCGCGGGACGGCGGCCTGATCGGGCGGCCCCGCTGGCCCCCCGCGCTCGTCGCGTATGATGCTGTGCTGGGGAGTGTTGTGGACTACATCGGAGTCGTCGGCTTGAGCTACCGGACGGCGAGCCTCGAGGAGCTCGCCGCCGCCACGCTGCCGCCCGACTTCCACCCCGACAGCCTGCGCGAGCTGGCCCGCCTGTCCGGCTTCTCCGAGTTGGTCTACCTCGGCACCTGCAACCGGGTTGAGTTCTACTTCCGCGGCGAGAGCAGGATCCACACCACGGAGCTGCTGTTCCACCTGCGGCACAGCCTCGCCGACCTCACCGGCGGCGCCTGCCAGCTGCCCGAGGGCGACAAGCTCTATGTCGAGTTCGGGCGGGCAGCCGTGCGGCACCTGTTTCGGGTCATCTCCGCTCTCGACTCGATGATGGTCGGCGAGGCCCAGATCAACGGCCAGGCGAAAGAGGCCCACCAGCGGGCCCACGACAGCGGGCTGCTCGGGGGCATCCTCGACCAGACCTTCCACGAGGCCTTCCACCTCGCCAAGCGGATCCGCTCCGAGACCGAGCTCGCGCGGCGGCCGGTGTCGCTGGTGACGCTGGTCGAGCGCACCATCCACGATCACCTTGCGTTGTCGCTCTCGCCGGTGCTCATCCTGGGCGCCGGGGAGATGGCCCGCGAGACGCTGCGGTTGGTCCGCTCCGGCGACCCGTTCCGTCCAGTGGTGATCGCCAACCGCACCCCCAGCCACGCCGAGGCGGCAGCGCACGACGACCCGGCCGCGCGGCCCCTCGATCTCGCGGCGATCGCCGCCGAGCCGCCGGCAACCGGTCTGGTGGTGGCCGCCACGTCGGCCGCAGAGCCGGTGCTGCGCAGCGCCACGGTGGCCGCCATCCGCGACGCGCTGCCCGCTGCCGAACCGCTGCTCGTGATCGACCTCGCCTTGCCGCCCAACGTCGATCCCGCCGTGCGGCGCCTCGAGGGGGTCGTTCTGCACACGATCGAACAGATGCGGGCCGAGGCCGAACGCAACCGGCAGCTGCGATCGGCCGAGATCGACCGCTGCGAGGCGCTGCTCGAGCATCAGCTCGAGGTCCTGCGCCGGCGGATCATCGATCGCGAGCTGTCGCCGGTGGCCCGCGGCCTCCAGAGCTCGTTCCGAGAGCTCGCAGCTCGCACCGTCAGGCGCTCGCTCGAGCGCGACCTCTCGCACCTCGAGCCGGCGGACCGCGCGGCGGTCGAGCGCCTCGCCGGCGAGCTCAGCGAGCGGATGGTGCAGGTGCCGCTGCGCGGGCTACGCCGAGCGGCCTGGAACCACTCGAGCGCGGTGATCCGCAACTTCATCCTCGGCCTCGAGGACGAGGGCGACAGCGGCGGCGGGGGCGCCGACCCGCGGTGAGCGCCACGAGCGCTCTGCGCCTCGGGACCCGCGGCTCCGAGCTGGCGCTCTGGCAGGCCGAGCGCGTCGCCGGCCGCGCCCGCTGCGAGCTCGGGGTCGAGTGCCGGATCGAGATCATCTCGACGGCGGGCGACCGGATCGCGGACCGCGCCCTCCACGACCTTGAGGACAAGGGCTTCTTCACCAAAGAGCTCCAGGAGGCGCTGCTCGACCGCCGCGTCGACCTGGTCGTGCACTCGCTCAAGGACCTCCCCATCGAAGAGCCGCCCGGTCTGCAGATCGCCGCCATCCCGGAACGGGGACGCGCCACCGAGCTGCTGCTCGCCTCGCGAGGAAGTCTCCAGCCGACCTCGGCCGACCCGATCGGTCTTCCCGAGGGTGCGGTCGTCGGCACCTCGTCCCTGCGCCGCACCGCCCAACTCCTCGCCCTGCGCCCAGACCTCGAGGTGCGCGCCCTGCGCGGCAACGTTCCCACCCGCGTCGCACGGCTGCGCGACGGGCGATACGACGCGATCCTGCTCGCGGCCGCCGGCATCGACCGGCTGGCCCTCGCGCTCGAGGGGCTCGATCGCACCGATCTTCCCCCAGAGGTCATGCTGCCGGCGCCAGGCCAGGGGGCGCTCGCGATCGAGACCCGGCTGGACGACGAGGGCGTGCGTCCCCTGACCGCGCTCGATGACCCGGCGGCGGCGCGCTGTGTCGCCGCCGAGCGCCACCTGCTGGCGCTCATCGGGGGCGGCTGTCACCTGCCACTCGGCTGTCTCGCCACTGACAAGGGCGAGGCGGTCCGGCTGCAGGCGGCCCTCGGCGTGATCGACGGCGGCGGCCGCGCGGAAGTCGCGCGCGTGGCGGCGCTCGCGCCCCGCCCTGACTCCGCGGCGCGTGCCTGCTTCGAGGCGCTGCGGCTCGCGCTGCCGGAGGTGCTCACTCCGTGACCCGCGCTGTGCTCGTGACCCGGTCCCCCGCCGACTGCACCGAGCTCGAGGCGCGGCTGCGACCGGCCGGCCTCGCGGTGCGGCCCTACCCGGTGCTGCGGTTGGAGGAGGCGGACGATCCCGCAGGATGGCGCGCGATCCGCCGCCTGCTCGTCGACCCGCCCGGCCAGCCGTGGCTCGTCATCGCCTCGCCCCGGGCGCCAGAGCGCCTGGTCCGTCAGGCCCGCATCCGGTCCGCGGACGCCCTCCTCGACTGGCCAGTTGCCGCCGTCGGTGCCTCGACCGCAGCGGCCGCGGCCCGCGCCGGGCTCAGAACGGCGTTGGTTGGGCACGGCTCCGGTCTCGGCCTCGCCCGCGAGCTCATCGCCCGCCTCGCGCCGCACGACCCGGTGGTGCTGGCCTGCGGCGCCGACCGGCGCCTGGAGCTGCCCGAGGCACTGGCCGCCGCCGGCCACCAGGTCTACCCGGTGGTCGTCTACGCGATGCAGCCGACGCCGGTCGGCGAGCTGCCACCGCCCGGGCTTGAGCTCGCAGCGGTGGTCCTGACCTCGCCGCGCAGCGCCGGTCTGTACCTCGAGGCGGTCGGCGGACGGCCGCTCCCGCTGCCACACTGGGCGCTCGGTTCGACCACCCGTGACGCGGCGGCTGCGCTCGGCATCGACTGCCGGGTTCCCGCCTCCCCGACCATGGAGTCCCTCGCGGAGGAGCTATGCCGGACCTGATCTCCCGTCCTCGCCGTCTGCGCACCCATCAGGCGCTGCGCGACCTCGTAGCCGAGTCCCGCCTCGACCGCGCGATGCTCGTCCAGCCGCACTTCGTGGTGCCCGGCTCGGGGATTGCCGAGCCGATCCAGGCCATGCCCGGCATCGAGCACCAGTCGGTGGACCGGCTCCTGGCGACTGCCCGCGCCGACCTCGACCTCGGCATCCGTGCGCTGCTGCTGTTCGGAATGCCCGAGGAGCGCGCCAAGGCGCCCGACGGCCGCGCCGCCTGGGCGGAGGACGCGGTCGTGGTCGAGGCCGTGCGCGCCCTCAAGCGCGAGCTCGGCGACCAGGTGGTCGTGATGACCGACGTCTGCCTGTGCGCCTACACCGACCACGGCCACTGCGGCGCAGTGCTCGACGGCCGCATCGACAACGACGCCACGCTGCCGCTGCTCGCGCAGATGGCGCTGGCCCACGCCCGCGCCGGCGCCGACGTGGTCGCCCCCTCCGACATGATGGACGGTCGGGTCGGCGCGATCCGCGAGGCCCTCGACGCGGCGGCCCTCGAGTCGGTCGCCATCATGTCGTACACGGCCAAGTACGCGTCGTCGTACTACGGACCTTTCCGCGAGGCGGCGCACTCCGCGCCGGGCTTCGGCGACCGTCGCTCCCACCAGATGGACGCTCGCAACCGGCGCGAGGCGGTCCTCGAGGCGGAGCTCGACGTCGAGGAAGGGGCCGACATCCTGATGGTCAAGCCCGCCCTCGCCTACCTGGACGTCGTCGCCGACCTGCGCGCGGCCTTCCCGCAGCCGCTTGCCGTGTACAACGTCTCGGGCGAGTACTCGATGGTCAAGGCGGCCGCGGCGCGCGGCTGGATCGACGAGCGCGCGGTGGTCCTCGAGAACTGGCACGCGTTCCGCCGCGCCGGCGCGGACATCATCATCACCTACCACGCCCGGCAGGCGCTCGCCCAGGGTTGGCTGTGAGCGCCGGCGAGCGCTCCCGCGAGCTCTACCGGCGTGCGTGCCGGCTGATGCCGGCCGGCGTCAACTCGCCGGTGCGGGCCTTCCGCAGCGTCGGCGGTGAGCCCCTCTTCATCGCGTCGGCCTCGGGCTGCCGGATCACCGACGCCGATGGTTGGGAGTACCTCGACTACGTCGGCTCGTGGGGGCCACTGATCCTCGGCCACGCCGACCCCGAGGTGGTCGCCGCCGTGTCCCGTGCAGCTGCCAAGGGAATGTCCTACGGTGCCCCCTGCGCGGAGGAGGTCGAGCTCGCCGAGCTGCTGGTCGGGGCCTTGCCGCACCTCGAGATGGTGCGCTTCGTGTCCTCCGGCACCGAGGCCGTGATGTCCGCGGTGCGGCTCGCCCGCGGCGTCACCGGCCGCGACGTCGTGGTCAAGTTCTCGGGGTGCTACCACGGCCACGCCGACCACCTGCTGGTCAGCGCCGGCTCCGGCCTCGCCACCTTCGGCATCCCGTCCTCGGCCGGTGTGCCGGCGTCCTTCGCCGGCCACACCATCGTCCTGCCGCTCGACGACGGCGATGCCTTTCAAGCCGTGATGCGCGACCGCGGCCCCGAGATCGCGGCGGTCCTCATCGAGCCGATTCCGGCCAACGCGGGCCTGCTCGAGCAGCGGCCGGAGTTCCTCCAGCTCCTGCGCGATAAGTGCACTCGGTGCGGCGCGCTGCTGATCTTCGACGAGGTGATCAGCGGGTTCCGCGTCGGCCCGACCGGCGCCGCCGGCCGCTATCGCATCACGCCGGATCTTGCCACCTACGGCAAGGTCATCGGCGGCGGTATGCCGGTCGGCGCCTACGGAGGCCCGCGCTCCCTCATGGAGCAGCTCTCGCCGCTCGGACCGGTCTACCAGGCCGGGACCCTGTCCGGCAACCCGGTGGCGATGGCCGCCGGGATCGCGACCCTTCGGCGGCTGCTCGCCGAAGGCGGCGCCGCCTACCGCGAGCTCGATCGGCTCGGCGCGCGCCTGCAGTCGTGTCTGCAGGCCGCATTCGACGACGCCGCCACCGGCTGGTCGGTGGTGCGCACCGGCTCGATCCTCTGGCTGTCCCTCCAGCCGGGCCCGCCGCCGCGCCGCTACGAGCACATCGATGCCGGCGTCGCGATCCGCTACGCCCGCCTCCACGCCGCACTCCTCGACCGCGGCGTCTACCTGGCGCCGTCGGCCTACGAGGTGATGTTCCTCTCGCTCGCCCACGACGACCAGGCGATCGATCAGACCGTCGTCGCCTTCCGCGAAGCCGTGCGGTTCGCGGGGATTCGAACCTCCTCGTGACCGCGTGCCAGCGCCGGCCGGCCCATCGCCTGCCGGCGTGGGATCCACGTTCGTCGCCTTCGTGGATTTCGGCGGGGATTCGGGGAGAGGGGGCACCGTCGACGGAGCGCGACGGTTTGCGCGAACCGAAACGCGAGCCGTAGCGTGGCTCGTGTCGGCCCTCACCAGGAGGCGAGGTCGCCAGCGCCGGGCGGCGGCGCCGAGCAGTCCGGCACCAGCCGGTAGAGGCCGAGACCAGCTCCGCTCCACACCGGAGCCAGGCACTCGCGGGCGAAGCGATCGAGACGGCTCGCAACCGCATCGGACGGTGGCTCGAAGTAGCGTTGCCGGCCTCGCATGCGGGCGATTCGGGCAGCCTCCCAGCTGTTGGCGAGGACGTGCGTCAGCCCGTCGCGCGCGAGCGCTGCGCCCATCTCGCGATGGTGGCTCGACCTGCGAGCGAGCTCCAGCAGCCGAGGCTCGCCGAAGGGGTGCTCCAGCTCCACCCGGCGTTCGAAGCCGAGAGCCCGGGACTCCGCGACCAGCAGCACCCTGGCGTCCTCGGGCAACTCCGCAACCGCCGCGAAGGACGGCGACGAGCTGACCCAGCGCGCCAGGATCGGCTCCGGGCTCGTCGCACCCAGGGTACAGCCGAGCCGCTCCACGCCCAGCTGCGACACACTCGCTGCCAGGTTCCAGCTCAGCGCCAGACCGAGCAAGGCCACGATCCCAAGCCGGACTCGGCGCGGCATGTCCACCAGGATCTCCGCCAGGGCTGCGCCGAGCACCGCCGCCGCGGGCAGCAGCACCGGCAGCAGGTAGCGGTTGGCGTGCTGCGACGCCATCCAGAATGCGGCGCCGGTGAGCGCCGCGACCGCGAGCGCCGTTGCCAGCGGACGCGCAAGCCTCTGCCACATCACCGCTGCCGCCGCCGCCAGCCCGAGGTAGGCGAGACCGGTCGACGGGAAGCCGTCGATCGACCACCGGAAGGCCCCGAGATCCAGGCCCTGCCACAGGTGCCGGGGCGACGTGTCGAACCCGGAGAGCCAAGCGGCGAAGCGGGCGGCCTCCTCGTACGGCACCCTGAGCGACTGGCGGAACAGGCCATTCGCGAACGGGAAGAGCGGGTTCCCGGTCGCGACCCAGTTGCGGATCGCCCACGGTGCGAAGACCGCGAGCGCGGTCGCGGTCGCGATGGCGGCTCGCCGCGCGAACCACGCCAGCTCCCCCATCCCCCGCCATGGCCGGCCGAGCACAACCGCGCCCACGGCAGCCGGGATGGCCACCGTTCCGATCGCCGAGTACTTGGTGCCGACCGCAAGTCCGACACAGGCGCCGGCGAAGACCCACCAGCGCGTCGGGGACGCCCTCTCCTCGCCGGCGCGCAGCAGTCCGACCCACGCCGCGGCCGTGAACAGCGTGATCACGAGGTCCGAGCCGGCGGTGGTCGCGAGGTGCAGCAGGGTTGGCGTGGTGGCGAGTATCCACGCGGCCCCGACGGCCGCCGGCCGGCCGCCCATACGGTGGGCGATCGCCGCCACCGCCAGGACGGTCAGCAGCCCGCACCACCAGTGCACCACCTGCGCCGACCAGATGCCGAGCGTGCCCAGTCCGTATGCAAACAGCAGGCTCGAGTTGACCGGCATGTACGAGTACCAGTTCCGCGGCAGTACCTGGAACGATCCCTCATGAAGCCACGCCCACGGAAAGCCGAGGTGCTGATGCCACTGGTCATAGAACGGCGACATCGTCGCGGCCACCAGCAGGGCGACGCCTGCCATCCCGACCAGCGGCAACCCCATGCGCGGGAGCGCTGGGCAATCTCGGCGGCGCCGGATCACGATCGACGCTCCAGGCACGGCCCACAGCAGCACGACCCCGATCAGCGGCCACGGGCGGAACAGCCCGAGCACGGAGAGGGCAGCCGCGCAGGCGACCAGGACGCCGGTTCCGGCGGCGGCGCCGACGATGCGGTCCTCCCAGCCAGCCGCGGCTCCCGCGTCCAGCCATCGCCGCACCGGCTCGCCGGCGCCAATCGCCGCCAGCGTCCACAGCACCGCCCAGCCCACGGTCAGGACGATGCCGGCCGGTGCCGCGAACTTCCCGCCTCCCGCCTGGGCACACACCAGCACCGCCACCAGCCCGGCGACCAGCGCGGCTGCGGCCAGCTCGCCTCGCAGGGCGACGCCGAGGCTCAGCTGCCCGCAGCCAGCCGCTGCTTTGCTAGCATGCTCGGGTGCGCTCCGTGGGGGTTGAGCTGCGGCCATCGTTCTCCGAGTACTACGAGCGGCCACTATATCGAATCCTGTTTCGCTGGATCGACTATCGCAAGCTCGCGGTCATCCGGCACGCGCTCGCCACGCTCCACTCCAATGCCCAGCTGATCGACGTCGGATGCGGCTCCGGGCAGATCCTGGCCCGGGTCGCGCGCGCCGGGGACCTGGCGTGCGCCGTCGACCGTGACCTCCGGCTGCTGCACGCGGCAGGGCGACGCGGCCTGCAGCCGGTCCGAACCGACTTCGACCTCCAGCTCCCCTTCGCCGACGAGTCGTTCGACGCGGCCCTGATGATCGACACCATCGAGCACGCGGTCGAGCCTCGCCGTGCGCTCGAAGACGTCCGGCGCATCCTCCGACCGGGTGGCATTGTGGTCGTCTTCACGCCTCCCTACGACTCGGTCCGGTGGATCCTCGCCGAGCGGCTCCACCGCCTGGTCACCCGCCGGCAGGCCGACCACATCTCTCCCTTCACCCGCGAGTCCCTCCTCTGGGCCATGTCCAGCTGCTTCGAGGAGCTCCGAATCGGCCGCGTCAACGGGAAGCTGTCGATGTACGCGATCGGCCGCAAGGCCGGAGTCACGGACGGCGCGCCGAAGGCCTGAGCACGTGGCGGAGGACGTTGAGCACGAAGTACGGCCACTGGCGCCAGATGCGGATGTGACTCTGGCCGTGGCGGCGACGGTACTCGTGGGTCGGGATGTTGCTCACGCGGTAGCCAGCCCGGAGCATCTTCATCACCATTTCCTGCTCGATCGTGTGCAGGTTCTCGCGCAGGCCGACGGCCAGCGCCGCCTCGCGCCGCACCGCGCGAAAGCCGTTGAGGGTGTCAGTCAGCTCGACCCCCCAGCGGGTGTTGATGGCGATGTTCATCGAGATGTTGCCGATCGTGCGCACGAGCTGCCCGAACGTGATCGAGAGCTCCTCCGACCCGCCCGTGAATCGGCTGCCGATGCACAGATCGGTGGCGTCCGCAAAGACCGGCGCGGCGAGGCGCGGGATGTCGGCCGGATCGTGGGAGCCGTCCGCGTCCATGAAGATCACGACCGGCTCCGGCACGATTGCCAGGCTCGCGCGCACTGCAGCACCCTTCCCGTGACCCGGATCGAGGTGCACCTCGGCGCCCTGCCGCTGCGCGGCCGCGGCCGTCTCGTCACGCGAGTGACCGTCCATCACCACGACCCGTGGGCAGTGACGGAAGGCGCCGGCGACGGCGTCTGCGATCGTCCGCTCCTCGTCCTTGGCGAGGATTACCGTGACCAGGCCGGAGGACGCCTGTGCCTGCATCGACCCCCCCGTTCATCCGCGCACTGGAGCGCCCGCTGCTGCAACCCATCCTAACCCGGGCGAGCGGTGACCGCTCCAGAAGCGCCAGGTTCGCCGCCAGCCGGCTCCGCGGCCTGGTCATCTCTCCCGACGGCTATGAGTCGCGCTTGAGGCCGCGCAGGACCTCCCGCTGGTCGCGAAAGGCGCTGCGGGCCGCAACGAACTGCTCGTGGCTGAACCCCAGCTCGCTCGCCACTTGCCGCACCTCCTCTTCTTCCACGAGGGCGATCGAGTCATCGGCCGCGCAGACGGCAAACAGACAGCGCAGGATGCAGTCCAGCTCGCGGGCGGTGGCAATCCGCTTGAACTCGCGCGTCGCGAGGTAGGCCTCGCTCGCCGAAAAGAGCCGCGTGCGGTGCGTGACCAGCTCGGTCGCGAGGTCGGCCTGATCGGCGCTCAGGCCGGCGTGATCCTGCAGGATGCTGGCGATCAGCGCGCGCTCGCGCGCGCTCGCCTCCAGGTCGGCGCGGGCAACCCGCGCCAGAACCAGGGCAAGCGCGGCCACCAGCCGCGCTCGTTCCTGATCGAGGCCCTCGAGCCGGCTCGCGACCGCCTGCACCGCGGGCGACGCCGTGGCTGCTCCGTCGCCATTCGGCGAAGCGGCCAACCCCAGCGCGCCGAGGATCTTTCCGAGCATGCAGGAACAGACAACCCGGCCCGCTACCTCGGCATTTCGGGCAGGCGCGAGGTGACCGGTGGAACTCGTCCACGCGCTCGGCCTCTCACTAGGCGACGCCCGAGCGAGCAACGGGCGCCGGAAACGGGGGACCGACAGATGCGTCACACCACCACAGCTCCCTCATGGTTGACCCGCCCCCTGTGCGCGATCGCGGCCGTCCTCGCGATCGGCCTGCCGGGCGACGCCCGGGCGCTCGTCAGCGGCGACCTGGGGGTGGAAATCCTGGTGGGCGGCCAGCCGTCGCGCGAGTACCAGGCTCGCGGCACCACCTACGTTGAGGCGTTGCACGCTTCCGAGTACTCGGTTCGGCTCTCCAACCGCAGCGGCATCCGGATCGCGGTCGCGCTGGCCGTTGACGGGCTCAACTCGATCGACGCCAAGACCACTTCCGCGGCGGCAGCCGCCAAGTGGGTGCTCGACCCCTGGGAGACGGTCACCATCGATGGGTGGCAGACGTCGCAGCAGTCGGCGCGCCGATTCGTGTTCACCACCGAGCCCGACTCCTACGGTGCGTGGCTCGGCCGCACCGACAACCTCGGCGTGATCGAAGCCGTGGTCTTCCGCGAGCGGACGGCGCCTCGTGACGACGCCGAGGAGGTGACGAGGCCGACAGCCAAGGATGAGGCCAAGCGCCAGCGAAGCGGCGCCGCGCCGGCGCCAGGCCTGGGCAGCGAGTCGGCCGCCGGCGCCCTGTCGCAGGAGCACGCCGCGACCGGCATCGGCCGGCGCGTCGACAATCCGGTGCGCCGCGTCGAGCTCGAGCTCGAGCCCGAGCCCTCGTCGCAGGTCCGGATCCGCTACGAGTACCGGCCCCAGCTGGTGGCGCTCGGCGTCCTGCCGCTGCCGCCGCCCCCCGACCCGCTCGAGCGGCGCGAGCATGCGCACGGATTCAGCGACTCCGGGTTCTGCCCGGATCCGTACGGCAGGCGATAGCCGAGGGCTCGGGAGCGGGGAGCTGTGGAAGATCTCCCAAGGGAACCGCAGAGATCGCTGAGGCCGCAGGCGAAAACGCGGAGTTAGTCCGATGATGACTCTCCGCGTTCTCTGCGACCTCCGCGGTTCTGCTGAGGGTGATGGCTGACGCGAGGTCAATGGCGAGAGCTGGAGCCATCCGGGCGCGGCAGTGGGCGCGGGCACGGAGGCGGGGAGGAACGGAGATCCGCCCCTCTCCCCTCCCACCTATCACCTATCACCTATCACCGCCACGAAGTTGGCGTTGGCCCGCTTCCAGTCGACGATGTTCCAAAAGGCCGCGATGTAGTCCGGCCGCCGGTTCTGGTAGTTCAGGTAGTAGGCATGCTCCCAGACGTCGAGGCCGAGCACCGGCCGCTGGCCCTCGGAGATCGGCGTGTCCTGGTTCGCGGTCGACGAGACCACCAGACTGCCCTGGCCGTCGACGGACAGCCATGCCCAGCCCGAGCCGAATCGCGTCATCGCCGCAGTCGTGAACTTCTCCTTGAAGGTATCGAATGACCCGAACCCGCCGTTGATCGCCGCGGCCAGCTCACCGACCGGAGCGGCACCGCCCCTGGGGCACAGCAGAGGCCAGAAGAACGAGTGGTTGGCGTGGCCGCCGCCATTGTTGCGGACCGTGGTACGGATGTCCTCCGGAATCCGGGACAGGTCCTGCAGCAGGTCCTCGACCGACAGCTCGAACAGCTCGGGATGCTTGTCGAGGGCTGCGTTGAGGTTGTTCACGTACGCCGCGTGGTGCTTGCCATGGTGGATCTCCATGGTCCGGGCGTCGATGTGCGGCTCGAGGGCGTCAAATGCATAGGGAAGCGCGGGCAGCTCGTGTCGTGCCATGGTGTCGTCTCCTCCGTGGTTGATGGGCGTGACCTGCAACCTGAGTCGTGCGGCCGGCCCGTTCACCGCCAAATAAGTCTCAGTCGCAGAAAACTATTCCGAGGCTGCCCGAGATGGCTGCGAGGGAAAACCGGACGGTCAGCGCTCGGCGCGGCCGATCGCGGCGTCCGTGTCGGTGCCCTGGTCTTTGAGGCGGACGATCCCGCGGTTGATCAACTCATTGAGCATCAACCGGTTCTCGAGCGCCGAGCCGGGCAACACTTTGAGGATCTCCCCGAGTTTGTAGGCGTCGTTGATCCTCGACAGGAGAAAGCCCTCCTGGGGGGTGAAGGCCTGATTGGTGAGCTGGGTTGCCGGGACGGCGAGCCGCGGGACCGCCGAGTCGAAAAGCTTGCGGTCCTCGAGCTCCTTGCTGATCTTGCGCTCGAGTAGCGCCGCCTGCTCCGACACCGCGCGCAGGTCGGAGTAGCTCTCGCGCAGCTTGGTGAGCCGGCGGTAGGCCTTCATGAGCTCGCCGGCCTCGACCTCGCGCTCGGCGTGCCGGATCAGCGTCCGCCATGACACCTCGGAGAAGCCGGGGATGGTGATCTCCTCCTCGGCCGGCGTGATCAGCTCGAAGAGGTCGTGTGCGAGGCCCTGGTACACGAACAGCAACACGTGGAAGTAGGCCAGCCTGCAGGCGAGCGCGATCTCCTCGATGCTGTTCGAGCCGTTGATCTCGCGCAGGATCGACAGCTCGGTCGGGCCGAGCTCCTGGACGTCTACGGCACGGACCAGCTTGGGAATCCAGCGTTCGTCCGGGATGCTGTCACGGCACCGAAGCCACTCGTCCTTGCGCCGCACCCCCTCCAGGATCAGCATGTCGACCGGGAGGTTGAGCGGCTGGAACCTCTTGGCGGGGAGGATGTTCTCGAGAAAGCGGAAATCGCCCTGCTCCCACAGGAAGAGCTCGTAAATCGTCTCCTCGGTCTTGACTTGGAGGACGTGCTGCAGGTCGTCCCGGCTCAAGCGGCCCACGATGACCAGCAGCTCCCCCATCAGCGTGCTGTGGAGGTCCTGCATGTCGAGCAACTGCTGGATCTCGTCCTCGCCGACGTACCCCCAGCCCACCAGGTAGTAGCCGAGAAACTCCTTGGGGTTCTCGGAGGACGCCGCCACGACCAGCCCGTCGCGGAAGTAGATCTTCTTGGAGTGGGGGTCGCCCTCCAGGGCGAGGGTGCCGGTCTTGCGGCTGGAGGCGACCCACTGCAGCAGGTCGGGGAAGGGCATGGTGCGGAGGTTTCCGCTGACGGACACTGCTGAACTCCTACCGAGGCCTGCCTCCGGCGGATGGCGCGCGCCGGGCCTGTTGGAGGTAAACCTCACCCCCGCAGCACTTACGTGCGCAATTGGATTATAGCACGAGGACAACGCGGACTGATCGAAATGTGAACAGGCATCCGGGCTGCGCACTCCCATGCTGGTTTCGTGCGGTGCCTGGGCGCGCGCTTCCGGCTTAATGCGCGCGCTTGGGCGGACCGTGTTCCCTTCTCTTTCCCTGCCCGCGGCAGCGGGCAGGGACTTGATTTATGCTTCTTTTATGCCTATGCTGTATGTGGACACTCGAGCTCGCGGAGGCAGTCCATGATCACCTCACCCGCATCGATCGCGCACGACCGCAGCCGCGCCCGCAGCCTGCGCGACGCCCT
>Ga0316622_100002288_pt1 | contig 13153 bp, 9 predicted proteins | sample OWC_Aug_OW2_C1_D_FD_207646 | JGI IMG/M metagenome (GOLD analysis project Ga0316622, IMG submission 207646) | Wetland soil microbial communities from Old Woman Creek delta, Ohio, United States - OWC_Aug_OW2_C1_D5_C | ecosystem: Environmental > Terrestrial > Soil > Wetlands | place: USA: Ohio... | reverse complement strand
GGCCATGGACCAGGTGCGAGCCGTGCTGCGCGCGCGCCACCACGTGCGCTTCCACGAGCCGGACGACTTCGGCATCACCAGCGCCGAGGGCATCAACGCGCTGTGGGAGAACCTGACGCGCATCATATTCAACGTGGCGCTGTTCGTGGTCGGCCTGTCGCTGGTGGTGGGTGGGATCGTGATCATGAACATCATGCTGGTGGCGGTGATCGAGCGCACCAGCGAGATCGGGCTGCGCAAGGCGGTCGGCGCGCGCCAGCGCGACATCAAGCTGCAATTCCTGACCGAGTCGGTAGTGCTCTCGGTCACCGGCGGACTGATCGGAGTGGCGCTCGCCTTCGCCATCGCCTGGGCGCTGCGCACCTACACGCCGCTGCCGGCGGCCTTCCCGCTCTGGGCGCCGCCGGTGGCCTGCACGATCTGCGCCGCGATCGGCATCTTCTTCGGCCTGCGCCCGGCCAGCGCCGCGGCGCGGCTCGACCCGATCGAGGCCCTGCGGGCGGAGTGAGCGCGCGCCATGCGCCCGGTCTGGATCCTCGAGAACGCGCGCCTGGGGGTGGCCACCCTGTGGGATCGGCGCATGCGCTCGTTCCTGACCATCCTGGGCGTGTTCATCGGTGCCCTGATCATCGTGGCCGTGGCCTCGGTCCTGAACGGCTTCCGCCTGAGCGTGGTCGAGCAGGTCGAGGAGTTCGGCACGAGCAACATCTACGTCTACCGCTTCCCGTTCGTGCAGACCGGGCGGCTGGATCCCGAGGTGCGCCGGCGCAAGCCGCTCGAGCTGGAGGACGCCTGGGCCATCCGCGATACCTGCCCGGCCGTGCGCGAGGTGTCGCCTGGGCTGCAGCTCGACTCGCTGAGATACTCGGCCACCTACCTCGACCGCGAGGTGCAGAGCCCGCCTTTGCGCGGCGGCTTCCCGCAAGGGGAGCTGGTCAGCAACGCCAGCATGCGCGAGGGACGCTACTTCACCGAGGCCGAGAACCTGCGGCGCTCGAATGTGGCCGTGCTGGGGCACGAGGTGGCCGAGGCGCTGTTCCCGGCCTCGACCGCGGCCGGCAAGCACATCACCGTCGACGGCAAGCGCCTGCGCGTCGTGGGTGTGATGGCCAAGCGCAAGGAGGGTCCGTTCGGCTCGTCCAACCCCGAAGACCAGTTGATCATCATCCCCTACAACACCTTCCACAAGTTCTACCCTGGGGAGCGCGACCACTTCATCGCCACGCTGGCCGAGCCGGGGCGGCTGCAGGAGGCGATCGAGCAGATCGCGGAGCTCTTGCGCCGGAGGCGCAAGGTGCGTTTCGACGAGGAGAACAATTTCGAGATCGGCACGGCCGACTCGATCATCGAGTCCTTCGATCAGATCATCGCCGCCACGGTGGGCGTGATGTTCCTGCTCTCGTCGGTGGCCTTCATGGTGGGCGGCGTGGGCGTGATGAACATGATGCTGGTTTCGGTCAAGGAGCGCACGCGCGAGATCGGCCTGCGCAAGGCGCTGGGTGCGCGCCGCAGCGATATCCGTTGGCAGTTCCTGACCGAGGCGGCGCTCTTGACCGGCATAGGCGGCGTGCTCGGCATCGCCCTCGCAGAGCTGCTGCTGGTCGGCGTGCGCGCCGCCCTGCCTACGCTGCCGGTGGCCACTCCGCTGTGGGCGCGCGCCTTCGGCCTGGTCGGCTCGATGGGCGTGGGCCTGGTCTTCGGCATGTGGCCCGCCATCCGTGCCGCGCGCCTCGACCCGATCGAGGCCCTGCGCTACGAGTGAGTGTCCGGCGCCAGTCGCGCTCCTCGAGCGCGATTGCGCCCTGAACGGTGGGCGGGCCGAGCGGAGGGGGGCACTGCACCTGCCTGCCATCGCACGGCGGATCGACGGACGGGCATTTCCTCCAAGCCGCGCTTCGGCCACCTCTGCGGCACTCAGATCGCCGCTGGCGCCGAGGACCGGGCGCCGACGATCAGGGCCATGTTGGGGACGATGACGGCCACAGCGACCTGGTCCTGGCCGATCAGGCGCTCGTTCTCGTAGCCGAAGAAGAGACGGTGCTGCACGGCGCGGTTCTCGGCGCCGAGGATCAGGAGGTCATACCGTCCGGAAGTGACCTCGGCGAAAAGCGGGCTCGAGGTGGGGTGATCCGGGAGCTCGAGGATCCGGGGCTCGAGGCTCGTGCTGCGGAAAGCGCGCGAGATGCGCTCGAGGTCCCGCGCGGTCTCGACACTCCCGGCGGGAGCCCCAGCCTGTGGCTCGACCGGCTCGCCGGCGGGGCGCGGCGGGCGCCGCTCGGAGAGCACGGCGACGGTCAGATCGGCCAGCGTGGCCTCGGCGAAGCGCACGGCCACCTCCACGGCGATGCGGGCGAAGACGCTGCCGTCGAAGGGCACGATCAGCCGCTGGTAGCACGCAGGCTCGGGTCCGGCCTTGACGATGGCGAGGTGACAGGGCGCGTCCTCCACGACCCGCTCGAGGACCCGCCCGCCCAGCAAGTGGCTGCGGCGCGAGGCCCCCAGCACGGCGAACTCGAAGCCCCTGCGCGCCTCCTCCAGGATGGCCTCTCCCGGGTCGGTGTGCTTGATCGAGCGCAAGGTTTGAGGCAGCCCGGCCTCGGCCAGCTGTCCCTGCACGCCGGCGGGATCCACTGCCCCGGCCCTGCGCTCGCGCCTCAGCAAGCGCAGCAAGCTCTCGCGCCAGGTACTGCGGCGCTGCACCAGGATGGCCTCGGCCGGATGGCTGCTGCGCTTGGAGAGGCCCGCGGCGAGCCGGGCTGCGCCGGCGGCGTTGGGGCCGCCCTCGGTCGGGACGAGCACGCGCACCCGCTCGGGATCGAGCACCCCGATCGAATCGCGCGCGGCGATGCGCCGGATCTCCTCGGCCGTCATCTGCACCTTGCGGATCGTCAAGCGCAGACCGAGCGGTGCCATCAGCGAGGTCGCGATCGCGACCACGACGATGATCGAGAACATCTGCTGGTTGAGGATGCCCAGCGACAGTCCGATCGTGGCGACGACCAGCTCCATGGCACCGCGCGCGTTCATGGCCACGGCAATCGACAACCCCTCCCAGAAGCGCAGGCCGCCCCACAGGCTGCCCAGCGTGCAGCCGACGAGCTTGCCCAGGCAGGCCACGGCGAGCACGACAGCGAGCATCTTCCCGCCGCCGAGCTGCCACAGGTCGACCTTGAGGCCGACGATGCCGAAGAAGATCGGCGCCAGGACGTTGAAGACGAAGCTCTCCAGGCGGTGAACCGTCTCGCTCTCCAGCTGCGGCACCTGGCGGAACATCGTCCCACACACGAAGGCGCCGAAGACGGCGTGGATGCCGATCCACTCGGTGGCGGCCGCGCACAGGAAGGTCGTGATCAGAAGCAGCACCAGGCCCGTCTCGGGCGTGCGGAAGGAGCGCGTGGCGAGCCCTGTCAGCCGGCGCGACAAGGGGTAGATGACGAGCGCCATCGCAGCCAGGAAGGCGCCGGTCAGCGTCAGCGTGGTGACCAAGCCGCTGATCCGGACCACTCCGCTCGTGGCGGCTCCGGCGATCATCGAGAGGATCAGCCAGCCGGCCGTGTCGTCGACCACTCCGGCCGAGAGGATCACCAGCCCGATGTTGCGCCGCGTCAGGTCGAGGTCGAGCAGGATCTTGGCGATCACCGGCATGGCCGAGATGGCCATGGCTGTGGCGAGGAAGAAGCTGAAGAGCACCCGGCGCTGTGGGTCGGCCAGGTAGGCGTCTGGCGTCAGCATCCCCAGGCCGAAGCCGGTGGCGAAGGGGACGACCATCCCCATGATCGAGGCGATCAGCGCCGCCTTCCCCAGGTTGCGCAGGAGCCGCAAGTCGGTCTCCAGGCCGGTCAGCAGCAGCAGCAGCACCATGCCCAGGGTCCCCACGACCTCGAGCAGGTGGAACTGCGCGACGTCGGGCGGGAACACCAGGGCGAAGGCCTCCGGTACCCAGTGACCGAGGACGCTCGGGCCCAGGGCGATGCCCGCAGTGAGCTCCCCCACGACCGCCGGCAGACCGAGGCGCTTGCACAGCTCGGCTCCCAGGCGCGCGACCAGCAGCAGCAGGGCGAGCTGCACCAGCAACAGCAGGACAGCGTGCCCTCCCAGGGGCGTGATGATCTCCTGGTCCATGGAAGTCGCGCGACGGGCGGCCGGGCGGGGTTGGTGCCGGTGCTGGGGCCGGCCGTGAGCCCTGCGTGGCCAAGCGAACCGTAGCAAATGGGTCCCCCGCGGCGCCCGGCGTGCCATGCAGGACGTCTCCCGGAACCGGGTCGCAGCCCCGCGGGGGGGAGCCATGACCTCGATCCAACCGGCCTGGCGATCCGCGCATGCCCCTCTCGGCGGTCGGGCGCGACCCAAGCCGCCGCACGAGCAAGGGCGCGCCGGCCGCGCGCGCTGACGGCGCCGCCCGCACGGCGGCGCCTTCCTCCACTCGCTGGCCCCGAGCGCTGCGCCGGAGCCGGAGCGGCCCCGGCTCCCCTACCCCGACAGGCCCTTCGGCAACTCCCCCCGAGCCCGGCCAGAATCTGCGCAGGGTCCGGTCCGCCCGGGGCCGACTTCCCAGTTCCGAAGGCTGCCCCAGACGAGACGTCCTCCGACACGAGGGCGCTTGGAGGCCCTCACCTCTTGCACGACGGCCGCTCCGGCCCCGCAAGTCTCCGGCATCAGGGCGGAACCGCACAGCCCGACGGTCCCTCTTGAAGATTGCATCCGGCTGGGCTGGCGGCGCAAGACCTACCGCTGGTCGAGCATCCCGAACGAAGCGACTGCTTCCCAGCGCGGCGCTACCTCCGGGCAAGGGGCTCGATGCTCCTGCACCGCCTTCTCTGCCTTCGTTGCACTCTCTGCGGTTGCGCTAGGAGTGCCAGCCGGGCAAGAGCTGCGGGAGTCGCCTGGGGCGTAAGGAGAGCAAAGAAACATGACCTCGAGCAGCGTGGTGGGCCCAACCCATGGCGGATCAGGGTGGCCTCGCGCTTGGCCCTGAAGTGGCGCGGCCATCGCCTGCCGCAGGCAAGGGTGGACCCTGCCGTGCCAGCGAACTGTCAGGGCGCGGCCAGAAGTGCGCCAGATCCTGCCCAGAACAGATAGGTGCTGCCGGCCGCGGTCCAGGCCGCGGCCGGCAGCGTGAGCATCCTAGTCACCTATCAAGGTGGCCTTGATCGCAACGCAGTCGGTGGCGATGAAATCGCAACCATCGCTGAGCGTCCCGCTCACAACCAGAGGGACTTCACTCCCCGGGGCGAAGGCCTCGAGGCCCAACTTCAATGACACCTCCGCATGGTCGAACTTCAGAGCCAGATCGACAAGGCCATCTCCCCTCAACGTGTGGCACTCACACGGATCCCCGCTGAAGGTCCTGGCGTTGTCCTCCAGACTGAACCGGACGGGCTCCACGGCACCTCCGATACAGTCCGCGCGGGAGATCAGCAGGCTGGACGGGTCTACTGTCGTGACATCGAAGCCCGCGGTCCCCAGAAGGCTGACGGGGAAGGCACCGCGGCTCCTGGGGTTGGTCGAGCTCGAACTCGGCCCGCATGGGCTGGTGACTCGATCAACTGATCGCTGGTTCCAACACGGGTGCCGGAAGCTCGACGGGGGAGAGCCACGCGGCCAGAGCGGGGTTCGAACGGGCAACATTCGGCCGGACTCCGATACGGTCCCAGCATGGCCCCCCTGCGCTTCCTTGGTCCCTGCGCGACACCTACCATCCCCAGTCGAGCCTGCGCGCGGCCGATCGGCCCTTCCAGAAGCGCTCCCTCCTCCCCGTGGACCCGTCCCGAGACGACGGGCTCCGACGCAAGGGCGTCGGCTCTCCTGCCCTCCTTCCTTTGGCCACGCGCTCAGGGGACAATGCCGCGGCGCATGTCCGACCCCAACCATCGCGCCCTGCCCGACGATTTCCGCTGGTGGGCCCTGGGCGTGGGCGTCCTGCTCGCCGGCTCGGTGAGCTGGTACAGCCTGGGCAACGGGATCGCCGCCCTGCCCGCGCTCGCCGGGGTGGGGCTCTCGGTCTTCTTCAGCAAGCTCCTGATCTTCCAGGGTGTGATCGACGGCCATCCTTTCTCACCCTGGTCCCTGGCCCTGATCTCCTGGGAACTCGACCTGCTGGCATCGACCCTGCTGCTCCTGTGGGTGGCGCGCATCGAGCAACTGCCCGTGGCGGGTCCGGCCCTGCGCCGGGCGCGCCAGCGTGCCGGAGAGACGCTCCAGCAGTATCCCGCCCTGCGGCGCATGGCTCTGGGCGGCATCACCCTGTTCGTGTTCGTGCCGCTGCCCGGCTCGGGCTGCGTCACGGGCACGCTGATCGGCCAGATGATCGGGCTCTCGCGCCTGGCCTGCTTCCTTGCGGTCGGAGTCGGCGCAGGTGTGGCCGTCATGGTCTACGCCGGTGTGGCGGACTTCCTGGGCGCGCAGTGGAGCAATCTCCTGCAGAGCCCCTGGGTACTCGTGGCGAGCTTCCTTTGCCTGGTCGTCTTTGGCTGGATCGCCTGGCGCTACGTCAAGCGCGTCCTGAGCGAGGCCTGAGGCACCCCCCGACGTTGCCCCATGCCCTCGCGCTTCGGCTGGATCGATCTTGTCGTGATCGCGGTCTATCTCGGCGCCACGACCCTGCTCGGGGTGCGGCTCGGGCGCGGCCAGAAGGACACGCAGGACTATTTCGTGGCCGGGCGGAACATCCCCTGGTGGGCGGTGATGTTCTCGGTGGTGGCTTCGGAGACGAGCGCGCTCACCTTCATCAGCATCCCCGGGCTCGCCTACATCGGTGACCTGGGCTTCCTGCAGATCTGCGCTGGCTACGTGCTCGGCCGCATCGTCGTGGCCTGGGTGCTGCTGCCGCGCTACTTCGAGGGCGAACTCGTCACCGCCTACACCCTGCTCGAGAAACGCTTCGGTACGGCGACGCGCAAGCTGACCTCGATCGTGTTCATGGTCACACGCGCGATGGCCGACTCGGTGCGAGTCTTCGCCACGGCCATCCCCGTGGCGTTGATCATCGGGCCGGTCGTGCCGCGCGAGTACCTGATGCCGGCCGCGGTCCTCGTGCTGGGCGCGATCACCGTGCTCTACACCTATCGGGGCGGGATGCGCGCCGTCGTCTGGACCGAGCTCCTGCAGGCGGGGATCTACATCACCGGCGGGCTCTCGGCTGCTTTCCTGCTCGGCCGGGGTATCGAAGGGGGATGGCCGCTGATCCTCGAGCGGGCCGCGGAGGCCGGGAAGCTGCGCGCCGTGGATGGGAGCCTCGGCCTCGACCGCCCGCACACGATCTTCGCGGGGCTCTTGGGCGGCGCCTTCCTGTCGATGGCCTCGCACGGCGCCGACCAGCTCATCGTGCAGCGCCTGCTCTCGTCGCGTTCGCTGCGCGACGCGCAGCGGGCGATCGTGGGCAGCGGCCTGGTCGTGTTCCTGCAGTTCGCGCTGTTCCTGTCGGTCGGGATCGGTCTGTGGGCCCACTTCGGCGGCCGCACGTTCGACTCTCCCGACTCGGTCTTCCCGACCTTCATCGTCCAGGAGATGCCGAACGGTCTGCTCGGCCTGATCGTCGCTGCCGTGATCGCGGCCACGATGAGCACGCACTCGGGCGCGATCAACTCGCTTGCCGCGACGACCACGCACGACATCTACCTGCCGCTCACCGGCCGCCGCGCAGACGACCCGCGCACGTTCCGCGTCGGACGCCTGTTCGCGCTGGCCTGGGGGGTGGTGCTGACCCTGGGCGCGCTCCTGTTCAGCGAGGGCCGCACCCCGGTGGTCGTGATCGCGCTGTCGATCGCGTCCTTTACCTACGGGGCGCTGCTCGGCGGCTTCTTCCTCGGCATCTTCGTGCGGCGCGCCGTTCAGCGCGATGCGATCCTCGCCATGAGCGTGGGGCTCGCCTCGATGGCGGTGGTGGTCTTCGCGGGGCTGCTAGTCGACCTGCTGTCGGCACTCGAGCCCTTGCTCGGCCCGACGAAGGGGCTCCAGGATCAGCTGGGCTCCCTGGAGGGGATCGCCTGGCCCTGGTACGTGCTGATCGGGACGACAATCACTGTCGCCACTGGCTGGCTGTCCTCCCTCACCCGTCGGTTCTGACGCTCCTTACCCGGACTGCGTGCAGCTCGGCACGGGGCTCGCGCCCATGCTCAGGTGCATCGCGCAAGTGCAGGCTCTGGACTCCTCGCTGGCGGGCCCAGGAGAACCAGCTCGCTTCGGCTTGGGTACGGCTCTGCCTCGACCGGACAGCCCAGCGCTGGACACAGCATGGATCTCCTACCCGCAATCCCCGAGCGCGGTCGGGCGCTCTCGATCAGCAGCGCTTGGCGACAGGCAGCCGATCGAGCCCAATGGCACACGCCAGAACGTGCGCTGGACCTCCACTGAGGAACAGATCGATGCAGAAATCTCACAGCCCTGCGAACAGATGCTCGCGGGCAGACTGGCTGATCGCAGCCACGGCCGGGTTCTTGAGACGGCGTTCGACAGTGATGACCCAGAAACGCTCGCGCAGGTCCTCGCTGCGGCCGACGACGCGCACCCCGTACCGACGCTGCACGTCGCGCTCGACCGCGGTCGGCGCTGGAAAGACGCCCAGCCCGTCCTGGCCGAAGGCCTTGATCAGGGCGCTGTCGGCGATCTCGGCCACGACCTGCGGGCGGATCTCATGCCGCTCGAACCAAGGATCGAGCGCGCGGCGCAGGGCACTGTCCTCGGTCGGCAGGATCAGAGGCTCCAGGCCGAGCGAGCGCGGAAAGTCGCGCCTGGCGCGCTTCTGGATGCCTTCGGTCGCGAACCAGGTCACACCGCACTCGCCGAGTAGGTGAGCATAGGCCTTCACGCGCGCCCCCGCGGGCAAGGGGGAGTCGCTGAGCACCGCGTCCAGTGCGTGTTGCGAGAGGCGCCCGAAGAGCTCCCGCATCGGCGCCTCGTGCACGACGAGGTGCACCGGATCGGGCCCGCGCAGCGCCGGCTCCAGCAAGCGGCGCACCAGGAGCTTGGGCAGCACGTCGTCGACGCCGACGACCAGGCGCGCGGGCCGGCCTGTCGGACGCCCCTTGACCGTGTCGACCAGCTCGCGGCCGAGCGCGAAGATCTCGTCGGCATAGCGGTAGACCAGACGCCCCATCTCGGTCAGCTCGAGGCCGCGTCCGGCGCGCACGAGCAGCTTCTCGCCCAGGGCCCGCTCGAGTTCGCGCACCTGCCCGCTGACCGTCGGGTGGGTCAGGTGCAGGCGCTCGGCCGCGCGCGCGACGCCGCCCTCGCGCGCCACGGTCCAGAAGTAGAGCAGGTGGTGGTAGTTCAGCCAGTCCAGGGCGGGGCTCATGTCGAGATTTACGACGTATATGTGCGGAACTATCGAATTGTCAACCAATGCCCGGGGGCCGAGGATGGCGGCCTCGCGGCAGCCGCCCCCCCCTCCTCCGGAGACCGCCCATGAAGCTGCAAGTGCACTGGAACGGATTGAGCGCCACCCCCGGCCTGCGAGAGCACCTCGAGCGCCGGCTGGCCTTCGCCCTGGGTCGTTTCGGCGACGAGGTCAGCCAGGTCCGGGTCCGGCTCGCCGACTGCAACGGCCCGCGCGGCGGCGTGGACAAGCAAGTCGGCCTGCGCGTGCGCGGGCGGCGCCTGAAGACCGTGGTGGTCACGGATTCTGACGCCAGCCTGCGTGCCGCGATCGACCGAGCGGCGGACCGCACCGGCCGCGCGATCGGCCGCGCCCTGGAGCGGGCGCGCGGCGACCTGCGCCCGCACGTGCGGCTGCTGCCCGAGCGCGCACGCACCCCCCGCTGCCGCTGATCAAGGTGCCCTTCGTCCAGACTCACATGATGACCGAATCGATCGGCTCGCCGCTGCTGTGGGGCGGCTTCCTGCTTTTCGTCCTGGGCATGCTGGCCCTGGACCTGGGCGTCTTCCATCGCAAGGCGCACGCCGTCTCGCTCAAGGAGGCGGCCATCTGGAGCACGGTCTGGGTCGCCCTCGCGGGGCTCTTCGCAGCGGGCGTGCATGCCTGGTTCGGCCCGGAACTCGCGCTGCAGTTCACAACGGGCTACGTGATCGAGAAGGCGCTCTCGGTCGACAACATCTTCGTATTCGCGGTCATCTTCTCGTACTTCGCCGTACCGAACGCGCTGCAGCACCGGGTGCTGTTCTGGGGCATCCTTGGCGCGCTCGTGATGCGCGCGATCTTCATCCTGGTGGGCGGAGCCTTCCTGGCCATGTTCCACTGGGCCATCTACGTCTTTGGCGCGATCCTGATGCTGACCGGAGTCAAGCTCCTGGTGCAGCGCAACAGTCACTACGATCCCGCGGCCAACCCGCTGCTGAGGCTCTTCCGCAAGCTCTTCCCGGTCAGCGGGAGCTTCGATGGTCAGCGGTTCTTCACTCGCCAGGGAGCACGACTGGTCGCCACGCCGCTGTTCTTGACGCTGCTCGTCGTCGAGGCGACCGATGTCGTATTCGCGGTGGATTCGATCCCGGCCATCTTCGCGATCACCCAGGACCCGTTCATCGTCTTCACCTCCAACATCTTCGCCATCCTGGGCCTGCGCTCGCTGTACTTCCTGCTGGCGGGCGTGGTCGACAAGTTCCGCTACCTCAAGCTCGGGCTCGCCTTCGTCCTGGTCTTCGTCGGCGGCAAGATGCTCGCTGCGAGCTTGTACGAGGTGCCGGTAGGATTGTCACTCCTGATCATCGGCACGATCCTCTCGGCCTCGATCCTGGCGTCGCTCCTCGCCAATCGGCGTGAGTCCCACGCGCAGCCCACCAAGGGTTCGGCACTGTGACGAGTTGCTGGGGCTGCTGTCCGTGCTCGCCAGCCGGAATGGCCTTGCGGGAGACCCCTGGGTGGACGCTGCCGTCCGCGCCCCCGCGGATCTGTGCTCCACCTCCGCCTGGCCGAAGGTGCTCCTGGGGCGCTGAGCAGGCCCGGAAGCGGCCTGCGGGATGATCCAAGCGCGAGTCCGCGCGGCCGGCAACCCGGAATCCTCCCCCGGCCGGGATCCAACGCGCGGATTACCACCTGGAACGGAAGCGGTGCGGGAGGCCCCGGATCCGTGACGCAGCCGTGGCTTGTGCACCGGGGTCGCCCCCCACCCTCCCATGGAAGCAGAGAGGACAGATATGCGGTCGACGTTTCAGCTCGCGTCAAGCGCTCTAGTGGTCCTTGCCATCGCCGCTGGCGCTGCGGCCCAGACACAGACACCCCTGCCAGGCAGCGCCATCCGGCAGTTCGACGACCCGCTGCCGGTGCTCAGCGTCGCCGGCGGACCGATCCAGACCGCGATCGCCGGTGCCGAGGAGCTCGAGCTGCACATGCGCGAGTTCCGCGCGGCCGTGATGCCGTCGACCTTCGTCCCGGCCAATGGCGGGTACTCGGGGACCTGGGTCTGGGGCTACACCCTCGGCCCCGACGCGCCGGCCGGGACGCTCGGTACCTACACCGGGCCCGTAGTCGTGGCCACACGCAACGTCCCGACGCAGATCCGTTTTGTCAACGATCTGGGCTACGCGAGCACCACCAATGTGCTGGCCTGGAAGTACTCGACCGACCAGACGCTGCACTGGGCCGACCCTCTCGGAGGAGGAGCCAACGCCTGCGCCCACCACGCGCAGATGTTCCCGGGCATGCCGCCCATGGGTCTGTGCGCCGAGAACTACGACGGCCCGATCCCAGCCGTCGTGCACCTGCACGGCGGCGACGTGCCGCCCTTGCTCGACGGCGGGCCGGACGCATGGTTCACGAGTGATGGCGCGTGGCGTGGGCCTGCCTACTACACGCGCCCGGGCGTCTCCGTGGCCGGCAACGAAGCGGTCTATCGCTATCCCAACAGCCAGGAGGCGGCCCCGACCTGGTTCCACGACCATGCGCTGGGCATCACGCGGCTCAACGTCTACGCCGGGCTCGCCGGGGCCTATGACATCATCGACCCGCAGCTCCAGCTCCCCACGGGCCTGCATCCGCTCGGGCTCGAGCAGAGCAGCGGCGAGCTCGAGTACCTCGTGCCGCTCGTGATCCAGGACCGCATGTTCGACGTCGACGGACAGCTCTACTTCCCCAATGTCGGCATCAACCCCGACCATCCTTTCTGGCTGCCCGAGTTCGTGGGCGACACGATCGTGGTCAACGGCAAGGTCTGGCCGCACCTGGAGGTCGCGGCCAAGCGCTATCGCCTCCTGCTCATCAACGGCTCGAACGCCCGCACCTACGAGTTGTTCCTGGCCGACTTCGGTAGCGGAGCGATCGGCCCCTCGATCTGGCAGATCGGCACGGACGGCGGCTACCTGAACGCCCCTGCGAAGATCGACGCCGCACTCGGGCAGAAGCTGGTCCTCATGCCTGGCGAGCGCGCCGACGTCATCGTCGACTTCGCCGGCCGGCAGGGTCAGACCCTGCTCCTGCGCAACATCGGCCGCACTCCCTATCCCAAGGGCGCGGCGCCCAACGGCACCACAACCGGACGGATCCTCCAGATCCGCGTGCAGGGCGGCACCGTCGTCGACACGAGCTACGACCCCGCGAGCGGCGTTGCGATCCGCAGCGGAGACCAGAAGATCGTGCGCTTGGTCGATCCTGCTGCGGGAGCGCTGGCTGCGGGAGTGGCGGTCGCCAAGGTCCGCCAGTTGACCCTCAACGAAGTCATGGCCATGCCCATGCCGCCCTACCCGGGTGGCCCGCTGGAGGTGTTGGTCAACAACACGCTGTGGGACGGAACCGATCGGCCCGACTTCACCGCCATCTCGATCGGCGGGCACACAACCTATTACTCCGAGCTGCCCGAGGAAGGCACCACGGAGGTTTGGGAGATCGTCAACCTGACCGCCGACGCGCACCCCATCCACACACACCTGACCCAGGTCCAGATCATCAACCGCCAGGCCTTCAGGACCAAGAGCTACACCTCGGTCTACGAGGCCGCCTTCCCCGGCGGCGCCTACATCGGAGGCTATGGGCCCCCGCTCGACTACAACACGGGGAATCCGCGAGCGCTGGGCGGCAATCCGGACATCATGCCCTATCTCCAGGGCAAGGCCCTGCCGCCCAAGCCCAACGAGGCGGGCTGGAAGGACACGGTCCTGATGCTGCCCGGCCAGGTGACACGCATCGCTGTGCGTTATGCACCGCAGGACAAGGCGGTCAACGCTCCGGACGCCCACTACGCCTTCGACCCCAACGCACTCGGGCAGG
>Ga0316622_100002287_pt1 | contig 13158 bp, 10 predicted proteins | sample OWC_Aug_OW2_C1_D_FD_207646 | JGI IMG/M metagenome (GOLD analysis project Ga0316622, IMG submission 207646) | Wetland soil microbial communities from Old Woman Creek delta, Ohio, United States - OWC_Aug_OW2_C1_D5_C | ecosystem: Environmental > Terrestrial > Soil > Wetlands | place: USA: Ohio... | reverse complement strand
TTGAGATGCTCACGGGAGAAAAATCGATTCCCAGATAATCAAAGAGAGATCGAATCTCTCTTTCCCGCTGGCGATACCTCTTCTCGCCTGCCCTCATCGGGCACTCTTCGCAAGACCCTGTGACGACTTGGAGGGGCTTCTCTTCACGAAGAATCCGTGTAAGAACAAAGACTGTGGAGATCGACCCGAGACACGGGATCACGGAGGGGGGCAGGGTGCCGGCAGGCACGGGACCTGTGGCAAGAAGGCCCGAGCAGCACAGGGGACCTGATTTATCTCCAGCATTCGTGAACCTCAGCGGGCTCTCTTCAGGGAAGCTGAAGACCTCGTTGGGACAGAGAGCAACGCAGAATCCGCACCCGGAGCACGCATTATCGATTGTCAACGTGGAGCGCGTGATGCGAATTGAATCGGTTGGACATCCGGCGAAACACCTATCGCAGCGTGCGCCGGAAAAACGAACCCTTGAGCAGCGGTCCTGGTCGAGGATCGGCTTCAATGATGGGGCGTCAAGAGATTTCATGCCTCGTAGAGCCCTTTCAGTCAATCTGTTTCCGCTTGCCCCGTCAGGCCAACGGGAATACCGCTTCCTGCCCCACCTAAAAGAAACTCTATCTAACTGACTGACTCCCCTTTACTGCTAACCCTTTTTCTTGTTCTTGTATCCGTTAATTGTGAAAAACATTTTGCGCGGGCGTTGCGATCTAACCCGTTTTACAAATCCCGTATTTCCGATTACGGCTTTACATATAGTATCCCCCGGGGCATCCAAAAATCAAGAGATTGTTGCTGGCCATACCATGAAGGTCGTCATGCTCCTGGTCTCCTGGTGTACGCACATCGCTTTCTCATTGTCGGCGCTTCCCCCTCAATGCGGAGCAATGAGCGAATGGATTTTCCTACACGTCGAGCAGAAGAACGCAGGCAATTCCATACACGTCAGCCCGATCTCTTGAACAGTTGTCAGTCTGCATTTTTCAGCGTGAACGCGCTCCCAGTCTGGGAATACGGACGATCGACCGGGGGGAGCGAAGCGCACGGCATGCAACTTGTAGTATGTAGTGACTCAAACAAAGAGGGCAACGTTGCCGCCAGAATCTCGCAGCGAGCGTTTCTGGGTATTCTGAAGCGAAGCGTCCGTACCCTCTCCCCAGAAGGAGATCCTTATGCGACTACATGCAGCATTAGTGTCGGCTACCGTGATTGTTGGGGCCTTCCTGGCCCTTGCAGGAAACGGAATGGCAGCAAGCGTTCATGATACCCTGACCTGGTCCGGCCCCAATACCTGCTTGGCCTGCCACACGGATAAGGCGTTCGAGGTCCATGGTTCGGTCCACTACCAGTGGAGCGGAGACCCCACCTACATAACGAATAGCTCTTTACCACGGCAGGGCAAAGCGGCCGGAGCCGTCAACGCTTACTGCGTCAATATACTCGGCAACTGGAAGAGTTGCAGCAACTGCCATGTAGGTTTGGGCGCCCAGCCCTCTTCTGCCACGACTCAGGACCAGCTGGGCAATATCGACTGTCTCGTCTGTCATCAGTCGCAGTACAAACGAGTGAAGGTGAACGGTGTGTTCGTGCCTGACACAGCGAACATGAGCATTACCATGGATCAGGCGGTGCGCCAGGTTCATAAGCCGCAACGCGCGAACTGTTTACAGTGCCACGCCAAGGGCGGCGGCGGTGACGGCTACAAACGGGGCGATCTCGCCCTGGCCCACACGGCCACGCGCGACCGGAGCTTCGATGTTCACATGGCCACCACGGGGGCCAACTTGAGCTGTCAGAGTTGCCACAAGACCAGCGGTCATCGGATTGCCGGGAGGGGCAGCGATTTGCGCCCCACCGACCTGGACGCACCAGTTAACTGCTCCACGTCGGTATGTCACCCCAACAAAGCCACGTCCCGCGGCCACAAAACAACGGCCGTCAACAAACACGTAGCCAAAGTCGCCTGCCAGACTTGCCACATATCAGTCTATGCGAGAAATGCCTCAGACACGGCGGCCACAGAAGCCACCGAAACTCACCGTGACTGGCGGCAGGGCCATCTCACCCCGACAGGACAAATCCATCCCACCATCACCCTCCAGAACAATCTCAAGCCCGTCTATCGGTTCTGGAACCGTTACAGCGAGGGGTACTCCCTGGGTGATACGACCCATATAGACCCCGTGACCGGCTACTATCTCACGTCCCAGCCTGTTGGCGGGATCAACGATCTCGCGTCCAAGCTCTACCCCTTCAAGTTCAAAACGGCGGCGCAACCCCTTGCCACAGCCCTCCATCGGCTCATTGCACTCGACACCTCCATTTACTTCGCGACAGGGAATTACGATGCGGCGGTGAAGCAGGGACTCATTAACATGGGCTTTGATTCCGGCGAGCCGTATACCACTGCAACGACCGCTGAATACCAATTGATCACCCACGAGGTAAGGCCGTCGTCGCAGGCCCTTACCTGCACTCAATGTCACGGCTCTTCCGCCCCGCAAATGAACCTTAAAGAGCTCGGTTATGCCCCCAAAGACGCACGTCAGGTAATCTGCAGCCAGTGTCACACGTGGAATAAAGAGTGGGCGAACAAAGACGTGGCGGTTGACTTCTACAAGCTCCATAAACTTCACGTGACCGAGAAGCGTTACGACTGCGCTGCCTGTCACGGCTTCACGCGGAAACCGGCCTCCTGAGCTACATCCACCAAATAAAGGGCCTGCCCTTGCGGGCAGGCCCGTATGGTGGTGAAGCAACTCTCCCGGCTAGAACTCGTAAACGCTCGGTATCTTCCTTGCCTTTTGCTGTGCCGCCCAGTATTCCGCGCGCTCCTTGATGAAGCTGAGCCACGTATCGATTTCCTGTTCCTTGTAACCTTTGCCTACGAGATCCTTCTTGTAGTCGGCGATCACGGGCTGCACCGCCTTTACCCACCGCTCCGATTCGGCCGCTGTCAGGTTCAGCACTTGCCCGCCGTTCTTCTTCACGAACTCTATGCCCCCGAAGTCGATACCGTTAAAGGCGACAGCCCATTTATCCTTGTATTCGTTGGAGCCCTCTGTGAAGAGCTTCTGCATGTCAGGCGGCAATGCATCCCATTTCTGTTTGTTCATCAGTACATAGAAGCCGTAACACCCCCCGGTTTTCCACGAGGCGGTCACGTACTTGATCAACTCACCTGTCTTGAAGCCCTCGAGCGTCTCGGCCGATACCAGGAGGCCATCGAGAACGCCTCTCCTCAGAGATTCGTACACGTCGACCATCTCGAGAGGCATCGGTATCGCCCCGAGGAACTTCACTATGTCCCCTATTCGTCCTGGGCCCCTGATCTTGAGGCCCTTGAGTTCCTCCAACGTCCGCACCGGCTTGCTGAGTGTCTGTAAAACGTTGGGCGTTGAAGTACAGAAGGCAATCGGGTGATACTGGTCCATTTCCTTCGGCTTGAATTTATCGTAAAAATCGTTTGCCACGGCGGCGCCCACCCACGCGGTGGGGAATCCCACAGGAAGCTCGACCGCCTCCATCACGGGGAACCGTCCTCTGGAATAAGCGAAGTGAGCGAGCCCGATGTCCGCTATTCCCGTGGCAACACCGGCTGCCATCTTGGGCGCGGTAAGCAATGTGCCGCCCGGGTAATAGGAGATCTCCAACTTGCCACCCGACTTCTTGTTCATCTCCTGGGTGAATTCACTCCAAACTACTGCATTCTTGTGAGTCGGCGGGAAAAAATTGGCAAATTTGAGCTTGACGGGTCCATCTGCGGCGCCACACATCGAGTAAACCGAAAAAACGAGTAAAGCGGCACATACCAACACTATAGCCTTTCGTCCCATAATACCCCCTTTGTTTGATTTGATGTCGGCAATTAGCCCGACCGAATGCCTTCGGTGAACCCTTAAGACGATGGTAGTCCTCGACGTTCCTCTTGTCAAGATTATTCTGTCCTGACGCGGAACGCGCCCTCCTTCGCGGAGCGTGCGGTTGGCCTGATGTGCCGCGTCCTCGCGCATCAGGCCAAAGAATGTTGACTCTGCGGCCCTCCTCTGTGCCCTCTGCGGGCTCTAGTCCCGCCTGGGGCAGGACGGGTGTGAGATGAAGTATTCCCTCATCTCAGTTTCTCTCGGCCCTGGTCTGCAGATGCAAGCTCCTGCACACCACCTGCACCGTATCTCTTGACCTTGATGCCACCGGGCATCTTCGGAAAATCTGAGAAAATCGCCAATTCTTCCGGCAGCTTGTGCCTTGCCACTTTCTCCTTCAGGAAGTCGCGGATCTGCTGGAGGGAAATCTTTGCGCCTTCGCGCGGTATGACGCAGGCGCAGATGCTCTCCCCCATCACCGGATTCGGCGTTCCCACGACACACACCTGCTCTATCTGGGGATGCTCGAGGATCAGCGACTCGACCTCGCTCGGAATAATCTTCAGCCCGCCCCGGTTGATCAAGTCCTTGCTTCTCCCGTACATCCTGATAAAACCCTGCTCGTCGATGGAGACGAGGTCTCCGGTGTGGAGCCAGCCGTCTTTCTGCAACTGTTTATTCGTTTCCTCGGGGTTCCGCCAATAGCCTTTCAAAACGTTAGGCCCGCGCACCATCAGTTCGCCGATCTCGCCTGTCGGGACTTCGTCACCCGTTTCCGGGTTGATGGACTTTGCTTCAGTGCCGGGGATAGCCTTGCCGACGGTTTTTTTCCGAAGTTCCAACGATGCTCCAAAGGGGCACGCGGTCCCGCATCCCGGGCCCACTTCCGAATTTCCCCAGGAGGATGACAAATATATATTTCTGTCTTCTCCCCACTGGATTACCTCCTCAGGGCATATCTGGCCTGCAAGGTAGCCGGCCCTCCAACTGGAAAGGTCATACCTGTCAACGTTCGGATGATTCATCTCGAGTATGTACTGAGTGGGGGTCCCATGCTGGATCGTCGGTCTTGCGCCATCGATCGTTTTCAATGCCTGTTCCGCGTTAAAGGCTTCCAGCAGGATAACAGATGCCTGGATCAGGATCGGCTGGAGGAGCGCGGTCCCGCACCCGTAGGAGTGACTCATGGGAAGCATGGCCAAGAAGACATCATCCGCCGATGCATTAACGCCTTCCACGTGGGAGTATCCCCCGCGCACGGCCTGGAACTGCGTGATCATAGAACCCTTGGGGACGCCAGTAGTACCGGACGTGTAGATGAACATGGAGAGATCGTTGTGAATGTCGATCACCGGTTTTGTAAACCGCTTCTTCTTGCCCCCGGCGAGGAGATCCTCGAAGGGCAGAACTCCTTCGCCGCTACCTCCTCCTATAGAAATTACGTGGGAGAGATGCGGAAGATCGCCCCTCAATTCCTGCACCAGCCCGAAGTTATCGAAACCATCTTTCCCTTTCTGGACAAGGATCGCCTTTGCTTCGGAATTATTCAGAATGAACGTCAGCTCCTTGGTTCTGTAGACCGGGTTTGCCCAGGCTATGATTGCGCCAATCTTCTGAAGGGCGTAAAAGGCGATATAGAACTCAAGGCAGCTCGACATATACATCGAAACCCTGTCCCCTCTTTTGATCCCGACATCCTGAAGGCCCGCCGCAAGGGCCGTCGAATCCTCGTTGAGTTGTTTGTATGTGATGCGCTCATCTTTGAAGAAGACGCACACCTTATCAGGAACCATGTGCGCACTTCGTTCTAGTGCCTCCCCGACTGAGAGATGTTCCAGGTCTCTATACGTGGTAGTAACACCAAGCTTTTTCATGATGTCTCCCTCTCTTTTCCACACTTCCAACACACGGTCGCGGTCCCAATTGTTTGTTCTTTGATTCCACGCCGAGTGTTATCTGGTCTCAGGTGATAGTAGCATGTCTCCCGCCACCACGACCAGATTTTCCATTATAGCTTGAGCTTGAAGTCGCAACAACTGATAGCGTTGTCAGTTCTTTTTTCTTTTGGGCAAGAACGGGTTCGGCGCATTGAGCATCCCCTCCGGCCACTGAATGCAGTTGGTTGCCTGGAAGAGATCGTTGACCTCCGAACAATGGTTACAGTAAATACAGCGAACAATATCCCCTGTCTTCCCCGTGGCCGCTTTGTTCACCCAGTCCGGGTCACAGAGCAGGGGTCTTCCCAGGCCGATCAAATCCGCCTTTCCCTCCTGCAAGATCTCCTCTGCAAAATCGGGCATGGGGATCTTTCCTGAAGTGATCACAGGGAGGGCGTACCCTGCCTTGCGGAGCGCCTTTCGGATCCCTTCTGACAGATAGACGTTTGCCCCGTCGGGATCCCACGCCCGCGGCCAACAGCGGAGTCCGGAGTACCCCGTATATGCTGAAGGCGGTTCCCCCGGCTTCGGCGGCAGTGCATCTACCCATTGGCCTCCGCAGGAGATGGAGAGATAATTCATCCCTGCTTCGGCAAACCTCTTTGCGATTTCGGTCGAATGAAGGAGGGTATTTCCTCCCATCACAAGATCATCACCATTAATCCGGGCTCCAAGAATAAACCCTTCCCTTAAGGCCTTCCGGGTCCCCTCATAGATCTCCATGACAATGCGTATCCGGTTCTCCAGTTTTCCCCCGTATTCATCCGTTCGCTTGTTGAGCCGGCTCACGAACTGGGATAGCGTCATGCAACTCTCAACGTCCCATTCGATGGAATCAAACCCAGCCTTCTCAGCCCTGATCCCGGCCTGGATATGCTCGTCGATGATCTGTTTAATCTCTTCCTTGGTGAGTTCCTCAACCGTCTGCCGATATCCCTTCATGGAAATCTTCAAGAAATGGCCGAGCTGAATTCCGATCCTGGCGTCCGGGACCCTGTGGACTTCGTCCGTGAGTTTTTTCAGTCCGGGGACAAACTTGTCATCCCAGATCCTCAGATTGAAGGGACTCTTTCTTGCTAGCACGACCACGTCCTCGATAATCGTCCAGGCAGTTCCTCCTTCAGCAATACGGCGATACCGCTCTATTAAATCCTCCGTCACATAACCATCCTCTGTGGCCAGATTGCTCACGACCGGCACGGAAACAATCCTGTTCTTCAATCGCATCCCTGAAAATTCAAAAGGCTCGAATAACATCGTCCCTCTTCCCTCCTTCAGAGTGAATCGCAAGAAGTATGCCGCCTCATCCGACACTCAATGTAGGTCTCATATCAGTTGCGTCGTCATTTGCGCGTGGAAGCTGGATACAGAACCAGATACATTTCCTTGCTTAAAGCGGCCTTTCGAAGCGTAGCCTTCGACATCGTCGCCCACCTTTTGATGCAGCGTCCGGCGTGCCCCGCTGGTCAGGTCTTTCTCTTCCCCATGACAGTAAAGCGTCTGCTGAAACCGTACTTTTCGTAGAAACTCAAAGCCTGTTCGTTGCCTTCCGCCACATATATAACTATTTCAGTACACTCTTTTGTGCGAAGCCACTCCATGGCGCGCGACATCAGCTCATGACCGATTCTTTGCCCGCGGTGGCTTGCTCTCACATAGATCGAATCGACCTCGCCTTTATTTCTCTCCGCCGTAACGATACAATAGCCCACACATACGCCCGCATCTGAGCCGACAAAAAGGGACAAGTCTTCCTTATAGAGCAACTGCTTGATCCGGTCCTGAAAGGTAAGCGTGTCAAAATACTGCTTGAAGTTCGACGACCGTTGAGCGTGATGGGCATTCAACTCTTTCCACAGCGCTTCTATCTCTGGCAGCCGGCTTCTGTCCAGCTCCACAATTTCCATTTGCCAACACTAACCCCTGGCCTTTTCAGATTTTCGCCGTTCCTCAGCCCTCAATTCTCGCCTGAGCAGTTTACCTACCTTCGACTTGGGAAGCATGTCTCTGAACTCCACGTACTGAGGAATCTTATAGGGAGCCAGCCTTTCCCGGCAGAAAGCGGTAAGCTCCTGCGAACCGACACCCCGGGCATCCTCCTTCAGCACGACGATCGCTTTGATGCGTTCACCCACTTTGGGATCGGGCACGCCCACCACGCATGCTCCTATAACCGCGGGATGGTCCTGCAGCACGGCCTCGATCTCAGAAGCCGAGACTCTGTATGCCTTGTGTTTGATGACGTCCGCTGTCCTGTCCACATAGTGGAGCTCTCCAGCGTCATCCATCTTTACGTAGTCGCCCACCCGGTACCAGGTGGCACCATCGATCTCCACGAAAGAGCGCGCAGTTTCTTCCGGTTTGTTGTGATAAGGAAGCAAGAACGGCGAGGAGACCATGAGCTCTCCTACCTCGCCCCTGGGGACCTCCTCGAGTGTCTCGCTGTTCACGACCTTGATCTTCCTCGAAGGAAAGGGCCTTCCGAGGCTGGTAGCCGTTATCTCCTTCGATGTCGTGCCGAACGTGAGATGACCGGTCTCCGTAGAGCCGTACACCTGTCGAATGGGGAACTGGGTGAACTTTCGAAATCGGGTAAAGACCTCTACGGGGAGCACGTCCCCTCCGCTCCAGCAATGTCGTAGCGAAGAGAGATCATACGTATCCAGCCGGTCGCACTCAAGGATCATGCGGTAGAGCGTGGGCACGCCGAGGAGCAGGGTTGCTTTATACCTCTGGATTGTCTCAAGGATGGCATCTACCAGCGGCATCGGCATGATGACGGTGGGATTCCCTATGGAGAGAGCAATCCCCATGAACGTCCCCTTGCCCATGATGTGAAACAGAGGGTTGACGAGGACCAGCACTTCCTTTCCTTCGGAAACATACGGCTCGATGGCATCGTAGAGATCAAGAATGTAGGAAACCATGCCGCTGTGGGTCCCGGGCACACCCTTTGGGAAGCCCGTTGTTCCGCCTGTGTAAAGTATGTAGGCCAGGTGCTCTCTCGGATTGATACTGACCTGCGGGGGCGTTGCCGGATATTTGCGGACGAGATCCTTGAAAAAGAACACTTGTTCACCCTTCTGCACCACGCCGTGCGGAGCCCTGTCAAACAGCCTTCCTACCGTCCTTCGAGCCCACGGGAGAAGCTCAATGAGATTCGTGATGATGGCCCTCTTGAGCGGTGTGTCAGGTGCGACCTCTTTCACATACCCGTAGTTGGTATCCTGGCATATGATGGTCTCCGCTCCGGAGTCGTTAAGTAAGTATCTCATCTCATACGGTGTGTAGATCGGAGAGATGGGGACCGGGATGGCGCCGATCTTTTGGGCCCCCAGGTAGGCAATGAGCCACTGGGGGCAGTTCGGCAGGTAAATAGCGACCTTGTCATTGTCCCTGACACCCAGATCGCTCAACGCTGTCGCAAACCGGTAGATCAGCTCCCTCAGTTCAGCATAGGAGAATTTCTTGCCGAGGAAAATGATGGCGATGTCATCCGGAGCATGCTCGGCAATCCGCTCGAATCCGCTTATGACCTGCTCGTCTAAAGACTGATACCCCTTCATATCGGCTCATCGGCCTCGTACAGTCCGCCGAAGTACGCATTCATCACATCAGGGCTGTTCTTGAATTCATCAGGGGTGCCGGCAAACACGGCGCCGCCATTTTCCAGGACGTAGCAGTAGTCGACAATGGGAATAATCGGCCGGGCATACTGCTCTGTCACCAGCACAGTGATGCCGAGGTCTCTGTTTATCTCCCTGACTGCTTGAGCCAACCGTATCTCTACAGACGGTGCGAGGCCGAGGAGGGGCTCGTCCAGAAGGAGCAATGTCGGCTGAGCCATCAGGGCACGGCCGATAGCGAGCATTTGTTGCTCTCCGCCGCTTAAGAATCCACCTTGCCGCCGTTTGAGCCTTTTCAGCTCGGGGAAAAGCGTGAATACGTAATCCAATGTAGTCCGTTCCTGTTTACGCGTTGCGAGATAACCCCCGATCCTCAGGTTTTCCATGACACTGCTCTCGGCAAAAATGAGCCGCCTTTCAGGACAGAGTATGATGCCTTTCTTAGCCTTCTCGTTCGGCTTAAGGGAGAGAACATCCTTTCCGTCAAATGTCATCTCGCCATACCAGATGATCCTCTCGCCACCTTTCATCTGTTCTTTCTTTTTCATGTCGGTAATGATGCCTGAAATAGTCCACATCAATGTTGATTTCCCTGCGCTGTTCGAGCCGAAGACCCCTGTTATCTTACCTCTCTGACATTCGAGGCTGACATTGTTGACAGCGATTGCGTTTTCATAAAAGACGAGCAGATCCTTGACCGACAGCAGGGACGTTGCTTCGGGTGTCACAGTTTAACCTCCTCCCCGAGGTACGCCCTTCTCACCTTCGGATCCTTCATCACTACGGCCGGGGAGCCTTCAGCAATTTTTTCCCCGAAGTTCATGACCAGAATCTTGTTGGCCACCCGGAAGAGTTCTCTCAGCCTGTGCTCGATCATGATAAGGGTGATGCCGTCCGACTGGAGCCTCTCTACGAGAGGAAGCAGGCTCGCAATCTCTGCCATGCTCAGTCCTGAGAAGACTTCGTCGCAGCAGATTACCTCAGGCTTCATCGCGAGGCATCGGGCAAGCTCCAGTCGCTTGAGGTATCCAAGGGGAAGGCTGCCCGCAAGCTTGTACGGCACGTATGCGTCTCGCTCAAAACCTACGTCCTCCAGCACGTCAATCGCTATGGCATCCCTGTCGCCCAGCCTCCCTCTCGTGCTGCGTTTAACGCGGGGAGAAAAGAGGGGGGGAATCAGATTCTTGAACGTGGGCATGGTTACATAAGGCCTGACTATCTGAAAGGTCCGGACCAGGCCCAGGTTACTTATTTTATGGGCCGCCGTCCTCGTAATATCCAGCTTGTTGAAAACGACAGTGCCGTTGTCCTTGGGAACGAAGCCGGTGATAAGGTTAAGGAGCGTGGTCTTGCCTGAGCCGTTCGGCCCTATGACGCCCAGGACCTCGCCCCTGCGGAGGTCGAAGCTCACGTCGCTGACGGCCCTCACCCCTCCGAACGACTTGGTCAGGTTTCTGATCTGAAGTAGCGCGTCTTCCATTGTCAGACCTTTACCCAGTGTTCAAACTGCTCATACTTCCGCCTCGCCCAATTTATCAAGCCTTCACTCCAGAAGAGGATAAAGACAACCATGATGAGGGAATAAATAACGATGCGCAACGCACCGAATGCACGGAGCATCTCCGAGATGGGAACCAGGATCATGCATCCGATGAGGGGGCCCGCCAATGTGCCGGGACCGCCCACTACGGTCGCCACCAGCGGGAAGACCGAAAAGTCGAGTGAGAATAAAGACGTGCCGACCCATCCATACAGGTGAGTCAGGTAAGCGCCTCCGAAGCACCCCATCATCGCAGCAAGGAATACGGCTATCGCCTTATAATAGGTCACACTCAACCCTGAGGCCCTGATTGCCTGGTCATTGTCTTTTACTCCGCGAAACACGACACCCACATCTTCGTTCACAAGCCTGCGAAGCCCGAACAGGGAGAGGAGGACGACTGCCAGGATCACGTATTGATTGAGCCATATGTTGGAGAGCACATCCAGATTGGGAATACCGTCCGTGCCACCCAGGACGTTTGCGGCCACTATGATGCGCTCGATCATAATCGGGAAAGCAAAGGTGATAATGGCGAAGTAGACACCTTTCAGAGGCAGGCTGGGCAGGAGAATCAGGGTGCAGATAAGGGCGCCGCCCACAGTTGCTATGCAGATTGTGAGCACGGGCGGCAGGCCAACATAATGGTTGAGGCATCCTGAGAGATAACCGCCGACCCCTATGAAAAGAGCGCCGCCGAGGCTCACCAGGCCTACGAAGTGCGCCAGGAAGTCGAACCCTATGGCGAGAAGGGCATAGACCCCCATGATGCAGATCACCCTCTGCCAGTAAAGGCTTGGCACAACGAGAGGAGCGATGAGCAACACGATAATCAGGCCGGCTCTCGGGGTCAGCAGAAAAAAGATTTCTTTCCAGGAAGAGACTGCGTAGACAGTGTCGGAGCGCACTTTGATTCCACGGTCGAGCCTTTCTTTACGTCGGATCACCTGTTCCGTCATTTACACCCTGTCCTCCAGCTCCTTTTGTCGGCCAAAAAGGCCGGACGGTCTAAAGATGAGAATCAGAATTATGGCAGCCAGGGCTACGACAATCGAAAGGTGCGGAGCCACGAGATAGACAACTGCTGTTTGAGCAAAACCGATGATAAAGGCGGCAAGGACAGTTCCCGTCCAGCTACCCAATCCTCCACAGACACAGACAGCTATGGCGAAAACAAGTACGTCATAACCCGCGGCCACGTTGATGTTACCCATGGGGATTATGGTGACCGCGGCCACAGCGGCCAGCGCCGAACCGAGCGAGAGGGCGAGCGTCGCTGCCCGGTCTGAATCGATACCCAGCAACAGGGCGGCGCGCTCGTTCTGGGCGATGCCCCGCAGCCCCAGCCCTATCTTGGTGTAGTGGGTAAAAATCCAGAGAACGAGGACAATTGCGGCTCCGACGATCACGGCGGCGATGCGCTGGAAATCGATAGGTACCCCGGCTAGAATTACTGTCTTCGTGTAGAATACAGGGAGCACGTATGTGGCCCCGCGAAGACCCAGCCAGCGAACGAACTCAAGCACTGCCATACTGATGGCGAACGTAACGATGATCTCGGAAACCGGCATTCCCCTGACGCGTATCACCGCCACCCGGTACACGATCCAACCCATCAAGGTTACGATGGCTATGGACAGGAGAACCGAGGGCACGTAACCGAGACCGAGGCGGTTGAGGAAGACCCACGCGAGATAGCCGGTTAAAACGTACAGTGCGCCGTGCATGAAGTTGGGAACGCGGCTCACGCTGTACGCCAGTGCGAACCCCACCGCCATGAGGACCAAAAGCATACTGTTTATGAGGCCGTAAATCAGGATTTCCACGTGATTCCCAGGTTCTGCACGCGCTCCGGTCCCGTATGCTTTTCAGGCGCTGCTTCTATCGTTTACTTCTTGATCTTCCAGTAATCCATCATCCACGGAGGGAATTTCAGCTCACCCGCCGCGATCTTGGGAGGATACACGACCACTCGTTTCCCATCCTGCCACTGGAAGATGGTGCCCACTGCCCCTTGTTCAGGGTCGAGGCTTGGGATGATCTGATGTGACTTCGGATCAAACTTTATCCTGCCATACACTCCCATCAGGCTTGTCTTTTCCAGCGCGTCTACCATCTTATCGGGGTCTAAGGAGCCAGTCCGCTCGATGGCATCCTTGAGCACGTAAGGCGCCATATACCCGCTCGCCGTGCCGTAG
>Ga0316622_100002286_pt1 | contig 13163 bp, 13 predicted proteins | sample OWC_Aug_OW2_C1_D_FD_207646 | JGI IMG/M metagenome (GOLD analysis project Ga0316622, IMG submission 207646) | Wetland soil microbial communities from Old Woman Creek delta, Ohio, United States - OWC_Aug_OW2_C1_D5_C | ecosystem: Environmental > Terrestrial > Soil > Wetlands | place: USA: Ohio... | reverse complement strand
AGCTGCAGATCTGGTGCACCGCCGAGTTCGATCTCATGGACTTCTCCGACGACATGGCTCGCGCCAGCGTGATCATGCCGCAGAAGAAGAATCCCTACGGCCTTGCCTACCTCCGCGGATTGACGGGCTCGTTCTTGGGCAAGATGGCGAGCTTCGCGGCAGTTGGGAAGACCTATTCCGGCAACCCCGACAGCCGCGTGTTCATCTATGGCGAGCTGCCTCGGTCACTCGACCGCGCACGCGAGGGGGTGGAATTGTTCGAAGCGATTCTCTCCAGCATCACGCTGAACAGGGAGAAGCTTCGTCACGGCGCAGCAGCGGGATTCCCCCAGGCGACGGATCTGGCGGATGTCATCATGGTGGAGACGAAGGTGGACTACCGCACCGCGCATCAGATCGTCGGCATGGTCGTGCGGCTCGCTCTGGACAGGGGCGTGTCGTCCATGGATGTCGGCCTGGACTTGATCAACGAAGCAGCTCGCAGGATCACCGGGTCGACGCTCGCACTCTCCCGCAACACGCTCGCGTCCGCGCTCGATCCAGGAAGGATCGTCGCGTCGCGTCGCGGAATCGGCGGTGCGGCGAAGCGGCGCGTCCGGGAAATGATCGCCGAGTGCCGGAAGCAGCTCGCGGCTGACGCCGCTTGGGTTGCCAAAGCCAGGCGCAATGTGGAGACTAGTGACGTGAAACGAATGACCCTTGCAACCCGACTGGCGCACTCATGAAGATACGACATCTGTTCGAGCTTCCGTGCCGCACCCAGAAGCCACGAGAGACCGGGCTTACGATGGTGATCGATAGCGGATTGGGCCTGGGCACGATCCGCGACCTCCTGGACAACTGCGGCGAGTTCGTCGACTACGTGAAGCTCGGCTGGGGCACGGCGATGATCTCGGCCAAGCTCGAGGAGAAGATCGCACTGTACCGACAATTCGGGATCCCGGTGTGCCTTGGCGGAACATTTTTCGAGCTCGCCCACATCCACGGGAAGGTGAAGCAATACCGCGACATGATTCTCGAGTTCGGGCTGCAGATCGTCGAGGTGTCCGACGGCACGGTCGTCATGTCCACCGAGCAGAAGCTCGCCTACATCCGGGAGTTGTCACGCGACTTCAAGGTGTTGGCCGAGTTCGGGAGCAAGGATGCCGAAGTCGTCGTGGCGCCCAGCAAATGGGTCGCAGGGATGAAGCGCGAATTCGATGCAGGCGCGTGGAAGTGCATCGCCGAAGGACGCGAATCCGGAACAGCGGGCCTGTATCGGTCGACCAGCGAGCTGCGCACAGGGCTCGTGGACGAGATCGTCGAACACATCCCGCAAGCAAACCTGCTCTGGGAGGCGCCGCAAAAAAACCAGCAGGCGTGGTTCGTGAAGGCGTTCGGCTCGAACGTCAACCTCGGCAACATCGCCATGGCGGACGTCATCCCACTGGAGACGCTCCGGGTCGGTCTGCGCGGCGATACCCTCATGACGTTCCACGGGCACTGCGTCCAGAGCGGGCCCGGCACTCCGCCACGCAAAGCGTGAGGCCTGGGGAGCAGCGGAAGCCCTCTGCTCGACGCATCGGCTCTCGGTCGACGGCGGGGCCTCGGGCCAGCCCGGTGGCGCCACGACGCCCATCATCGCGCACGTCGAGACCGGCCTGGTGACCGCGGGGCGTGCGCGGCGAGCTCGCGCAGGCCGTCCGGGTCGCCTCCTCCGCCAGCTCGGGGATGACCCTGGGCTCGTCCGCCACCTCGCGCCGGTGCGTCCACGCGGCGATTGCCGGCCGGACGCTCCGTCGGTCAGGCTGCCGGCGGCCCGCGCCGGATGCCGACGCCGATCGCGGCCAGCGTCGCGAGCGCACACAGGTACACGAAGACGTCGCCGAAGCGCGTGTAGAACGTGCGCACGCCGGGCCACGACACCGTACCGACGTGCCAGGCCGTCTCGAACAGCGGGCTCTGCCAGCGGATCCGTCCCTCGGTGTCGATGAGCGCGCTGATGCCGGTGTTCGCGGCCCGCACCATCGGGACGCGGTTCTCGACCGTCCGGAAGGACGCCTGGATCAGGTGCTGCGCGGGCGCGCCGGTGCGGCCGTACCAGGCGTCGTTGGTGACGTTGACCAGCACGTCGGCCCCGCGCGCCACGAACTCCCGCGTCAGCGCCGGGAAGATGCCCTCGTAGCAGATGAGGGCGCCGAAGCGCACCCCGTCCGGCAGCCGGAACACCGTCGGCACGAGCCCGGCGCCCAGCTGCCCCACCGCCTGCACCAGCTGCTCGACGAAGAAGAGGATGCGGCCGAAGGGCACGTACTCGCCGAACGGCACCAGCTGCATCTTGTCGTAGTCACCGGCCTCGCGGCCGTCGGGCAGGAGCAGGTAGGCGCGGTTCAGCTGCTCGATGCGGCCGTCCCCAGCCTGGCGGTACGCCGGCGCCCCGAAGAGCAGCGGCACCCCGGCCTCCCGCGCGATCTCGAACACCGACTCGCGGCGCGGCCCCGGGTTCTGGAAGAAGAACGGGGTCGCCGTCTCCGGCCACACGATCAGCGCGGGCCGCTCGCGCGCCGCCTCGAGCGTGAGCACCCGGTAGCGGTTCATGGTCTCGTCCTGGAACGCCGGGTCCCACTTGCGGTCCTGCTCGACGTTCCCCTGCGCGAGGCCCACGGTCAGCGTGCCCGCCGGCGGCCGGGCGGCGAGGCTCGCCGCGCGCCAGCGCCCGAGCGCCGGCAGCACGGCCACCAGCAGCGTCAGCGTCACCATCGCCGGCAGCAGGCGGCGCGCGCCCTCGCCCCGCTCGCGCAGCGCCTTGGCCACCACCACGTTGAACAGGACGACCACGGCGGACACCCCGTAGACGCCGGTCACCTCGGCGATCTGCACCAGGTCGTGGAAGCGGTGCTGCGAGTAGCCGAGGGCCGCCCACGGGAAGCCGATGAAGAACCAGCCGCGGAGCCACTCGAGCGTCACCCACAGCGCGGGCGCGATCCAGACCGCGGGGAGCCGGCGGTCCTCGAGCCAGCGCACGCCGGCGGCGAACGCGCCGTGGTAGACGGCCAGGACCGCGGACATGAGACCCAGCAGCACGACGCCCACCGCGACCGGCAGGTCGGTGTAGTGGCCGATCGTGTGGACGATCCACCAGCAGGTCGCGAGGTAGAAGGCCAGCCCCGCCAGCCAGCCGAGCCCGAACGCGCGGCCCGGGCTGCGGCCCCGCACGGCCCACAGCAGCGGCACCAGACCGACCCAGGCGAGCGGCGTCAGGTCGAGCGACGGGAACGAGGCCGACAGCATGAGCCCCGCGCAGACGGCGAGCACGGGCCGGCGCCAGCCCCCGCCGGGACGGATGGTTTCGGCCTGGAGCACCATCGAGCCGGGGCCGCCGTTGAGTCCGATGCCGGCGCGGAGGCCGAGCGTCGCCATGCGCGAGCCGTCGCTGCGGTCGTCGCGCGCCGAACGGGGCCGCGGCCTCACGCGCGCCGCTCCGCCAGCGCCCGGGCCAGCGCGCGCTCGCGCCGCTGCATGCGCCGCGCCTCCGCCGGCGAGCGCTCGTGGTCGTAGCCGAGGAGGTGCAGGACCCCGTGGATCAGCAGCCGTTCGCTCTCGCGCGCGAGCGACGCGCCGCACGCGGCGGCCTGCCGGCGCGCCGTGTCCACCGAGATCACCACGTCGCCGAGCAGCCCGTCGGGGGCTCCACCCTCGCCCTCGCGCTGCGCGAACGAGAGCACGTCGGTCGGCCGGTCCGCGCCGCGCCAGTCGCGGTTCAGCCCGTGGATGACGCGGTCGGAGCAGAGCACGAGGGACAGCTCGGCGTCGCCGCGCCCGAGCGCCGCGAGCACGCGCCGGCCGCTGCGCTCGAGCCGCGTCGCGAGCGCGGGCACCCGCCGCCCGCGCATGCACACCGTCACGGGCACGCGCCTCACCCCGGGCCGGCGCCGTCCGGCGCCGGCGGCGTGCGCGGCCGCGGCCGGTCGTAGGCGCCGATGATCTGCTGCACGAGCGGGTGGCGGACCACGTCGCGCTCGGTGAAGCCGACGAAGCGGATGCCCTCGATGTGGCGCAGGAGCTGCTGCGCCTCCTTGAGCCCCGAGAGCTTGCCCGCCGGCAGGTCGATCTGCGTGACGTCGCCGGTGATCACGGCCTTCGAGCCGTAGCCCAGGCGCGTCAGGAACATCTTCATCTGCTCGGTCGTGGTGTTCTGCGCCTCGTCGAGGATCACGAACGCGTCGTTCAGCGTCCGCCCGCGCATGAAGGCCAGCGGCGCGACCTCGATCGTCCCGCGCTCGACCAGCTTGCGCGCGCGGTCGAAGTCGACCATGTCGTGGAGCGCGTCGTAGAGCGGGCGGAGGTAGGGGTTCACCTTCTCGGCGAGGTCGCCGGGGAGGAAGCCGAGCTTCTCGCCCGCCTCGACCGCGGGGCGGCAAAGCACGATGCGGCTGAACGTGTTCCGCATCAGCTCCGCCACCGCCACCGCCATGGCCAGGTAGGTCTTGCCGGTGCCCGCGGGGCCGATGCCGAAAACGATGTCGTAGTGGCGGATGGCGTCGATGTATGTCTTCTGCGCCACGCTCTTCGGCGTGATCGTGCGCTTGTGCGCCGAGATGAAGACGGTGTCGAGGAAGATGTCGCGCAGCCGCGCGCCGCGGTCGGCCGAAAGGATGCGCAGCGCGTACTCCACGTCGGAGGCGTAGATCGGGTAGCCCTGCTCCAGCAGCCCGTAGAGCTGCGTCAGCAGACGGGCAGCGAGATCGGCTTCCACCGCGTCGCCGTGCAGCGCCAGCTCGCCGTCGCCCACGTCGATGCGCACCCCCACCTCGCGCTCGACGAGCTTCACGTGCTCGTCGTGCTGGCCGAGCAGCTCCCGGAACAGCGCGATGTTCGCGAACTGGAGCCTCTGCGGCGTCACGGCCGGCTCGCTCAAGACGGCTCTGCACCTCCGGCGCCGAGCAGCCTCCAGGCCGCCTCGAGCGCCGCGTCCAGGCGCGCCGGGTCCCTCCCGCCGGCCTGTGCGAAGTCGGGCCGGCCGCCGCCGCCGCCGCCGACCAGCGGCGCCAGCTGCTTGATGATGTTGCCGGCATGGAAGCGTCCGGTGAGGTCCTTGGTGACGGCGGCGAGGAGCACGGCCCGCTCGCCCTGCGCCGCGGCCAGCACGACCACGCCCGACTTGATGCGGTCGCGCAGCGTGTCGGCCAGCTCACGCAGCCCCTTGTCGTCCACGCCGTCCACCTTGGTGGCGAGCACGGTGATGCCGTCGACACGGCGCGCGTCGGCCAGGAGATCGCGCGACGCGCCGCCGGCGAGCTTGCTCTGCAGCTCCGCCACGCGCTTCTCGAGCTCCTTCTTCTCGGCCAGCAGGCGTTCGAGCCGCGCGCGCGTCTCGGCCTCGCTGCCCGCGCGGAGCAGCTGCGCCACCTCGGCCAGGACGGCCTCGTGGCTGCGGACGGCGCGCAGCGCCCCCTCGCCGCTGGCGGCCTCGACCCGCCGGACGCCGGCCGCGACCCCGCTCTCGGCGCGCACCAGCACGACGCCGATGTCGCCCGTGCGCCGCACGTGCGTGCCGCCGCAGAGCTCGGTGGAGACGTCGCCCATGCGCACGACGGTGACCCGGTCGCCGTACTTGTCGCCGAAGAACGCGAGCGCGCCGGCCCTCACGGCGTCGTCGTACGCCATCTCCTCGCAGACGACCTCGGCGTTGGCCCGCACCCAGGCGTTGACGTCGTCCTCGATCGCCTCCAGCTCGTCGGCGGAGACGGCCTTGTGGTGGCTGAAGTCGAAGCGCAGCCGCTCGGGCTCGACCAGCGACCCCGCCTGTCGCACGTGCCCGCCGAGCCGCGCGCGCAGGGCCGCGTGCAGGAGGTGCGTCGCCGAGTGGTTGAGCCGGGCCGCCTCGCGCCGCACGACGTCGATGGCGAGCCGGACGCGGTCGCCGGCCTCGAGCGCGCCCTGCCGCACGACGCCGCGGTGCGCGACGACGGCGGGCGCGATCCGCACGGTGTCGCCGATCTGCACGCGCGTCCCCGCGTCGGTCACGAGCCAGCCGCGGTCGCCCACCTGCCCGCCCGATTCGGCGTAGAAGGGCGTCTCCGCGGTGACCACGTCGACGGCCGTCCCCTCGCGTACCGGCCCGCGCGTGGTCTTGCCCTCGACCAGCAACGCCAGGACCTCGGACTCCCACTCGACCACGCGATCGCCGACGAAGCGCGTGGTCAGGCTGGCCACCTCGCCGAGCTCCGGCGCCGCGACCGCGTCCGCGAAGCGCTGCGCCCCCCGGGCGCGCTCGCGCTGCGACGCCATCGCGGCGTCGAAGCCGGCGCGATCGACGCTCATGCGCTCGCCGGCGAGGATGTCCTCGGTCAGGTCGAGCGGGAAGCCGTAGGTGTCGTAGAGCTTGAAGGCGACGTCGCCGGCCAGCGCCGTGCGGCGCGCGCGCCGCGCCCCCTCGATCTCCGCCTCGAGCAGCGCGAGCCCCCGGTCGATGGTCGCGGCGAACCGCTCCTCCTCGCCCTGGATGGTCTCCGCGATGCGGCGCTGCTGCGCGACGAGCTCGGGGTACGCGCCGCCCATGGCGGCGACGACCGCGTCGGCCACCTCGTACAGGAAGGGCCGGTCGATGCCGAGGAGCTTGCCGTGGCGCGCCGCACGGCGCAGCAGCCGGCGCAGCACGTAGCCGCGGCCCTCGTTGGCCGGGAGCACGCCCTCGGCCACCAGGAAGGTGACCGCCCGTGCGTGATCGGCGATCACGCGGAGCGACACGTCGTCCTTCTCGTTCGCCGCGTACGCCTTTCCCGCGATGCGGACCGCCGAGCGGATGATCGCCTGGAAGACGTCGATGTCGTAGTTGCCGGCGACCTTCTGCAGCACGGCGGCGATGCGCTCGAAGCCCATGCCGGTGTCCACGTGCTTCGCCGGCAGCTCGGAGAGCGCGCCGGAGGCGTCGCGATGGCTCTGGATGAAGACGAGGTTCCAGATCTCGATGTAGCGCGCGCAGTCGCCGTTCACCTGGCAGCGGTGCGGGCGGCCGCGCCGGTCGCATGCGGCCGGCCCGCGGTCGATGTGGATCTCCGAGCACGGCCCACAGGGGCCGGTCTCCCCCATCTCCCAGTAGTTCTCCTCCTCGAAGCGCGAGACCTGGTCCCGCGGGATGTCGGTCACCTCGCACCACAGCGCCTCGGCCTCGTCGTCGGTGGTGTAGACCGTCGCGTAGAGCTCCTCCTTCGGCAGCTGCCAGACGCCGGTGAGCAGCTCCCAGGCCCAGGCGATCGCCTCGCGCTTGTAGTAGTCGCCGAACGACCAGTTGCCGAGCATCTCGAAGAAGGTGTGGTGGTAGGTGTCCCGCCCCACCTGCTCGAGGTCGTTGTGCTTGCCCGAGATGCGCAGGCACTTCTGGCTGTCGGCAGCGCGCACGTAGGGGCGCGTCTCGGTCCCGAGGAAGACGTGCTTGAACTGGACCATGCCCGCGTTGGTGAACAGCAGGCTCGGGTCGTTCTCCGGCACCAGTGGCGCGCTGGGGACGATGGTGTGGCCCCGCGCACGGAAGAAGTCGAGAAAGCTCGCGCGGATCGCGTCTCCGGTCACCCCGGGGACCCTACCGGCTCACCGGCAGCGGGGCAACCGCGGAAGCGCGCAACGGCAGCGGGCCGCGCCGCTCACCAGGCCGGGGCCGGCCAGGCATGTACCGGCGTCCCGGCGTCGGAGAGCGCCGCATAGCGCGCCAGCATCGCGGCCTCGGCGGCCTCGCGACTGGCGTCCGCGCGCGGGCGGGCGGCGGTCTCGAGGGCGGCGAGCGCGTCGAGCTGCCAGCGCGCCCCCGTCCGCCGCCCCGGCAGCCGGGCGGCGACGACGGCGAGATGGCGGTCGGCCTCCGCGGCGTCGACGCCGGCGTCCACCAGGCCCTGGCGCGCGAGCGGCACCAGCCGCGCCACCAGCTCCGGCGCGGGCACGGGCCGGGGCGACGGCGGCTCGTCGCTCGGCCACAAGAGCTCCGCCTCGAGGCCACGGCGCGCGGCGGCGTAGAAGCTCCAGCGCGCCTGCCCGAAGGTGAAGCGGTGCAGTAGCTGGTCGACGCGCGGCGCCAGCGCGAGCGTCAGGCCGAGCAGGAAGGCCGTGTTCGCGAGCATGTCGATCAGGGTCGGGCCCGAGGGCAGCGCGCGCATCTCGATGCGCAGGTGCCCGCCCCCGGCCGGGTCGTAGACGGGCCGGTTCCAGTGCCAGACCGTGCCCTGGTGCAGCCGCAGCTCGTCGAGCGCCGGCGCCTCATCCCCGCGAGGTGCCGCGGCGTCGCCGGGGGTGAGGACGGGAAGCAGGGGCGGATGCATGGCGACGCCGCGCGCGAACAGCTCGAAGGCGCCGTCGCGCACCCAGCCGTGCCCGAACGAGACACGGGCCGGGCGCCAGTGGACGTCGTCGCCGCCCGGGCGCTCGTCGACCGCCTGCCGGAAGAGCGCGACGCGCGTCTCCTGCCACAGCCGCCGCCCGAGGAAGAGCGGCGAGTTGACGGCCGCGGCCAGCGCGGGGGCGGCGGCGATCTGCGCGGCGTTGTAGGTGCGCGCGAACTCCGCAGGCGGCACGCGCAGGTGCACCTGCCACGACGAGGTCGCACCCTCGAAGGTGACGTCCTCGCAGGCCACCTCGAGCACTTCCTCGCCGGCGATGCGCATCGCGAACGGCTCGCCGCGCAGGCGCCGCAGGCCGGAGGAGAGCGCGCGGTAGCGTGCGCCGTCGCTGAGCGCGTCGCGCTGCAGGTCCGCGGCCCGCAGCGTGGGCAGGATGCCGATCACGACGGGCCGCGCGCTGCACGCCGCGGCGGCCGTGCGCACGACGGCCGTCGTGCCGGCGAGCTCGTTCCCGAGCGCGGTGAGCGGCCGGCCGCAGAGCGGCACCGGGGTCGTGGTGCACTCCAGGTCGAAGCGGTCCGTCTCGAGGGTGAGCGCGGGATGCCCGGCGTGCGCCACCACCTCGGCGTTGCAGCCGCACGGCCGTCCGGCGGCGTCCACCAGGAACAGCTCCAGCTCGGCGCCGAGGGTCTGCGGCCCGATGCCGAACCCCGGCCGGGCCAGCACGCCGTCGAGGACCGCGAGCTGCTCCCGCAGCCGGCGCGCGAATGCCCGGTGGTCGTCGTCGTCGAACGCGTCGCGGTCGATCGGGACGCCCATGCCCGCCGCGCGCCGGCCCTCAGCGCGGCGCCATCGCGCGCAGCAGCGGCTCCAGCACCTCGAAGGGCACGCCCGGGGGCAGTGTCATGAGCGGCAGGGCGACCCCGTGTGCGCGCCACTCGCCAAGCTTCGCGCGGCACTCGTCGGGCGGCCCGCAGATGGCGATCGCGTCCACCAGCCGGTCGCTCACCGCGGCCGCCGCCTCCTGGCGCTTCCCGTCCATGTAGAGGTTCCGCACCAGCTCGGCGTCGTCCTTGAAGCCGTAGCGGCAGAACATCTCGTAGTAGTACACGCCCATGCCACCGATGTAGAAGCTCACGGCCGGCTTCACCATCGCCCGCGCGGCATCCTTGTCGGGCAGCGGCACGATGGAGACGAACGGCGCGATCTCGACCGACGCCGGGTCGCGTCCAGCCGCCCGTGCGCCCTCGTCGAGCAGGCGGCGCCCGTCGGCGAAGTGCCGGTACGGCCAGAAGGTGGGCACCCAGCCGTCCGCCGCGCCGCCCACCACCTCGCGGATCGCCTTCTCCTGCAGCGAGGCGACGTAGATCGGGACGTCGGCGCGCGGCAGGGTCATCTCGAGCTTGAAGTGGCGCGCGTCGAACAGCGTCGACAGCGACGGCTCGAGCCGCCTCCCCGCCCACAGGGCCCGGCAGATACCGATGGTCTCCTTCAGGCGCGTGAGCGGCTTCTTGTAGGGCACGCCGTGGAAGTTCTCGACCACGAGCTGGCCGCTGGTGCCCAGGCCCAGCATGGCGCGGCCGCCGGAGATCTCGTCCAGGGTGGCGACGCTCATCGCGAGGAGGCTGGCCGAGCGGCTGAAGACGTTGGCGATGCCGGTGCACAGCTTGAGCCGCTCGGTGTGGATCGCGATCTCGGTGAGCAGCTGGAACTGCTCGTACCCCCAGGCCTCCGGGATCCAGATGGAGTCGTAGCCGAGCTCGTCCGCCAGCCGTGCGGCGCGCAGCACGGCCTTGCGGTCGTACTGCTTCCAGAAAGGGACGATACCGATCCGCTCCATCGCGCCTGCATCGGCCTCCGGGCCGCCCCAGTCAAGGCGTGGCGGGACGGCCCGCACGGCCCGGCCGCTGACGGGTCCGCCCGGCGCCGTTGCCAGGGCGCGCCCCTGCGGGGTACGAGTACCGGCGATGCCGCCCGCCCGATCGATCGTCGCGCGCGAGGCGCCGGCTTCCGCCGCCTGCCCGCTGCCGTGAACCGTGTCATCGACCTCGCCGGCTGCCTCAACTTCCGCGACCTCGGCGGGCATCCCACCGCCGACGGCCGCCGCGTGCGCTGGCGACGGATCTTCCGCAGCGACGCGCTCCATCTGCTCACGCGCGAGGACGTGGTGCGGCTGCGCGACGAGATCGGCCTCGGCGAGGTGATCGACCTGCGCTCCACCGCCGAGCTGCGCCGTGAGGGGCGGGGGCCGCTGGAGGCGCACCCGATCCGCTTCCACCACGTGCCGCTGTTCGACGGCATCTCGGGCGAGACCCGCGAGCAGGCGTCGCGCTTCGACCTGACCGGCCGCTACGTGCTGCTGGCGGAGTTCGCGCGCGAGCCGATCGGCCGCGTGATCGCCACGCTCGCCGCGGCCGACCGCCCGGCGGTGTTCCACTGCGCGGCGGGCAAGGACCGCACCGGGGTGATCTCCGCCATCCTGCTGTCGCTGCTCGGCGTTCCCGACGAAATCGTGGTCGCCGACTACGCCGCCACGCAGGAGAACCTCGAAGCCATCGTCGAGCGCCTGATGCAGAGCGAGGGCTACCAGACGATGCTGGAGAACCTGCCGCCCGACACGATGCACGCGAACCCGGACACCATGACCGGCTTCCTCGACCGGATGCACGCGACCTGGGGGCACATGGCGGCCTACGCGCGCGCCGCGGGCGTCGCCGACGAGGCGCTGGCGCGGCTGCGCGAGCGCATGCTCGAACCCGCCTGAGCCGGTCAGGCCAGCACGCGATCGCGGAGCGCCGGCAGCACGCCTTCGACCCGGTCCTCGACCTTCCACGTCGCCAGCGGGTCGTAGGGCGTCTCGGAGCCGGTCAGGATCGCGATGCGCGCGGCGTTCCCGTGCGCGAACGACGCCATCTCGTTGACGGGCCCCACCACGAGCGACGTTCCCGCGGCGACGAAGAGGTCGCAGTCGTGCGCGGCACGGAAGGCGCGTTGCAGGTTCTCCTGCACGAGCGGCTGGCCGAAGGAGATGGTCGCGGGCTTCCATGGCTGGCCGCAGGAGCAGCGCGGCACCGCCGTCCCGGCCTCCCAGACGGCCTGCGCGTGCGCGCGCGACTCGCGCCGGCCGCAGCCCAGGCACTCGACCGCGTGCGTGAGATGCGGCGCGGGGTGTCGTACGTCGCGGTCGCGGTGGATCAGCCGCTGCACACCGACTTCGACCGTGAAACCCTGCTGATCGGCAACTACATCCCGATCTGCTGCGTGCTGCACCGGCGCGACTGCCTGGACGTCGTCGGCGGCTTCGACGAGACGCGGGAGACGCACGAGGAGTGGGAGCTGTGGCTGCGCTTCGCGGAACGGTGGCCGCTGCTGCGCGTCCCGCGCGTCACCTGCAGCTACAGCCTCGTGCTCCCGGGCCTGGTCGACGTCCACCGTCACGTCTGGCAGACCGCGCTGCGTACGACCGTCACCGACTGGAGCCTCTTCGACTCGACCTGACGCCGGTGCACGCCGCCATCCCGACGCTGGTATAGGCGGCGGGCGCCGCTCGCGTATCCTTCGCCGCCGCGCCGGGGCACCATATCGTTGACCAGGGCCGACCATATCCGGATACTGCCGCCGTGCGCACCAGGCTCAAGAAGGTCACCGTCAACATCCCGGAGGACCTGCTCGCCAGCGCGACGAAGCTCACCGGACGGGGCATCACGCCGACCATCGTCGAGGGCTTGATGGAGCTGGAGCGTCGATCCAAGCGCTCTGCCCTGCGGGCGCTGAGGGGTAAGGTCCGCTTCGAACTCGATCTCGAGGAGACGCGCCGCTGATCCTGGTCGACACCTCGGCCTGGATCGAGTTCTTCCGCGACCGGGGTCCGTTCGCCGCCGCCGTGGATCGACTGCTGGAGTCCGGGGAAGTGTCCGTGTGCGGGCCGATCCTGACCGAGCTCCGCCGCGGGCTCCGCTCGGCGGCCGATCGCGCGCGCGTGCTCCCGCTCCTCGCGGGATGCCACCTGCTCGACCAGCCGCCTCGACTGTGGGACGAAGCCGGCGAGCTGGGGTACGCGCTCGCACGTCGGGGCGCGAGCGTGAAGACCCTCGACCTGCTGATCGCGACGTACGCGCTCGCCCATGCGGTGCCGGTCCTCTCCGCCGATGCGGACTTCACGGTGATGCGCCGCGCGGGGCTCCGGCTGCTGCTCGCGCAGCCGTGACGCTCAGTCCCGGTACATCTTGCCGCGGCCACGGACCCGGTCGAGGAGCGCGAGGTCGTCCGCCGCCATCGCGTAGCCCCGGGGATGCGGCGGGCGGGCCTCGAGCCCCAGCGCCTCGACGACGCGGGGGTGCTGGTAGTAGCCCGAGTACACGAGAAAGAGGAACGCCGGGAGGAAGAACTGATCCGTCCGGGCGAACTCCTCCAGCACCGCCGTCTGCTCGGCGCCGGACAGCGCCGTCCACCCGCCCGGATTGCGCGTGCCGGCCAGCGCGGCGAGGGCGGAGAGACCGTACTCGAGGACGGGCCGCAGCATCGGGGTCTGCTGCACGACACGGGCGATGTGGCCGCCGAGCTCGAGGTCGGCCGCCCCCGGGAGTCGTCCGTCGTCGCTCGGCGGGACGACCACGTCGAGCAGGGTCGCCAGCATGCGCTCTTCGTCCGCGGAGAAGCCACCGTCCGTCATGGCACGTCCTTCAGTCGTCGAACAAGCTCGCCAGCTTGCTCTTCATCATGTCGGCGACGTAGAGCGCCAGGGCCTGGATGGTGTTGGTGGGGTTCACCGCCGCCGAGGTCACGAACACGCTGCCGTCGACGATGAAGAGGTTGCGGACGTCGTGGCATCGGCCCCACGGGTTCACCACGGAG
>Ga0316622_100002285_pt1 | contig 13167 bp, 6 predicted proteins | sample OWC_Aug_OW2_C1_D_FD_207646 | JGI IMG/M metagenome (GOLD analysis project Ga0316622, IMG submission 207646) | Wetland soil microbial communities from Old Woman Creek delta, Ohio, United States - OWC_Aug_OW2_C1_D5_C | ecosystem: Environmental > Terrestrial > Soil > Wetlands | place: USA: Ohio... | reverse complement strand
CTCGTGGTTGGCGTGTTGGTCGTGTACCTACTCTACCGAGTCTTGTTCGAGCGCGGCTTCCTGCGCCGGCACGTGACGGGGCTCGTGCTCTTCGGCCTGAGCTACCTGCTGTGCTTCGGGCCGCTGCTGACCACGTACACACAGAGTGCGTTCGCGCTGCTCAACCGGTCGCGACAGGTCAGCGTCTTCCGCGACGTCGAGCAGGTCGGTAACTGGTCGCCCTTGCTCGACAACGCGCAGCGCCATCTGCTCATGTTTCATGCACGGGGCGACGCCAACCTGCGGCACAACGTTCCGGGCAAGCCGATGCTCACCAACGTGCCGGGCGTGCTTACCATCCTCGGCCTGGGTCTCGCCCTGTGGCGACTGCGCGACCACCGTTTCATTCTGCTGCTTACGTGGATTGCCGTCACGCTGCAGGGCGGGATCCTCTCCACGCTGAGCGAAGGGCCGCAGGCGTTTCGCACAATCGGCGTCGTCCCGGCCTTGTGTCTCCTCGCTGGCGTCACCGCCGACGTCTGGTTGCGCACGCTAGCGTGCGGCCGCTTGCTGCAAGTGGCCGGCACCGTCGCGCTCCTCGGAGCGTTTCTGTACGACGCGACGGCGGTGCACCGGCGCTACTTCGTCGAGCATGCCGGGTGGCAAGGCGTCGACGTCGTGTTCAACCGTTTAGAGAATGACCTCACCCGCCGGCTACTTGCCGAGCGGGCCGCAACCGGATCCCTGGCGCATGTGTACCTCTCGCCACGGTTCTTTTTCTTTTCTCAAGTGCGGTATTTTCTGTACCGTCCGCGACACACGAATCGCGGCGGCTTGGAGGACCCCGAATTCCATGTCATCGAGCCGCAACTGGACCTGCCGCTCGCGATAGAACCGACACGCGACTTACTGATGCTTCTCGAACCGGACGTGTCGTCGTCGCTCGACCTGATCAAACGCTATTATCCCCACCTAGATGCCCATCTGGTGAGTGACGGTGCGCCGCTGTACCTTGAAGTCCGCATCCCGGGAACGGATTTGGCGGCGATCCACGGACTGTCACTGTACGATAGCGACGGCACGGTGCCACCCGGCTCCGGACGGGGCACGGCGCAAACGATCACCGCGCGCCTGGCCACGATGCACCCGGGCCAGTCCCTAGCCGGGTCGTTTCGCGCCGCCAACTCCGGATGGTACGGATTCCGACGCGAGGGACCGGTGAAGGTGGAGCTTGATCGGCAACCGGTTTCGGGGTTCGTCTATCTTGGTCAGGGCCTGCACGACATCCGCCTCACCCGGACCCCCGGCGGTGGCGAGCCGCAGGTGTCCGTCGAACCGCCCGGAGGGACCGTCCGGCCACTCGCGCCGGACCAGGTATTTGCGATCGCATCGCCACGTCACGGGTTTCGCGGTCGCTACTACGCGGGGTCAAACTGGCAAGGGGATCCGGTTTTCGAACGCATCGACCCGGTGCTGGTGTTCGCGTGGCCGGGGGACGAACCGCTTCCGGGTCAGTTCAGCGCGCGCTGGGACGGCCGTGTCGTGGTCGACAGCCCGGGCGAGTATGCTTTCGAAGCCCACTGCGACGACGGGTGCACGCTGGCCATCGACGGTGAAACGGTTGCGCAAGGGCTCGACATCGGTGTCAACTTGATCCGCGCACGGCGCTCGCTCGCGGCAGGCACGCACGAGGTGTCGGCAACCTACTTCCAGAACGGCGGCGGCAAGAGCTTTCGGCTCTTCTGGAGCCCGTCCGGAGAGCCCTTGGGACCGATCCCGACTCACCTCGTCACACCAGCGCCGATTGGTCCGCTGCGCATGAGTCCGACCAAGCCGGCGGCCCCGTGACTCCAGCGATGATGGCTCATACGGACCGCGAGTCCGACACCGCACCGTCCGCCAAGCCCCCCGACCCGGCACGCAGAGGCACCATAGCCCTCGCGGTCGTCATGCTGGTCGCCCTAGCGGTGCGACTGTGGGCGTTGGGGAGCATTCCAACCGTCTTCTTCCATGACGAATGCGACAACACCATCAATGCGATCGGGATTCTCGAGGGGCGGGGACCGGGCCTCTTCGAACTCGATTGGAAACCCCAACCGGCGCTTGCGGTACATTTCATCGCCGGCAGCCTGAAGGCGCTCGGCCCCAGGCTGGCGGCCGTTCGTCTGCCCACGGCGGTGTTAACGGTGTTGGCGTTAATCCCGTTCTACCTGCTCGCCAGCCGTGTGGCTGGCACGTTCGCCGCCGTCCTGGCGGCGCTGCTGTTCGCGTGCAACGTCGGCTACCTGAACTTCTCGCGTTCGGGGTGGGAGAACGCGCAGATCTGCCTCTGGACACTCCTGGCCATGGAAGCGGTAATCAGGGCCGAGGAACGTCGGCGTCTGGCGTGGTGGGTCGTGGCGGGCGTGGCGGCCGCCATCGGCGCGTACACGTACTTCGCCGGGCGCGCCATCATCATTTTCCTTGGCGCGTACGCGGCGATCGGGCTCCTCAGCCGGGCGCGCCGTCGCACCGTCGCCGCCGGACTGCTGGTGATGGTCCTGGCGTTTGGTGCAGTCGTCGCGCCGCTGGTTCCCACCGTGGTACGCAACTGGACCCTGTTCAATGCAAGAACGCGCACCGTCCTGATCACCCAGAGCCTGCCGCCGGACGCCGGTACCCGCGAGGTCCTGGTCGCAATGGGCTTGGGGGCGTTGCACGGCATCCAGACGTACACGCGCGGGGCGATCAACAACCAACCGCGGTACTATCCGGTGGGATGGCCCCTGCTCGATCGCGTCGAGAATGCGCTGTTGTTCATCGGGGTCGCGCTGTCCCTGTGGAAGTGGCGGCAGACGGGGTTGTGGTGGCTGGCGTTCCTCGTGCCGTTCGCCGCGACACAGATGTTGACGATGGGCGCACCGGACCTCGCCCGCGGCATCGGCATGCTGCCCATCGTTTACCTCTTCATCGCGGTGGGCATCTCCGCCCTCGAGCGGGCGGGTCGGACCTCGAAGCTCGTGGTGCAGGCACTGCTCGTGCTCTCCGTCGCGGTCTCGGCCGGCACCAACATACGGGCGTACTTCGACTGGGCGGCCAGCGAGGCCCTCGAACGGCCGCTGCACCCGGCCGTGCCACGGGACATGTTCGGACAGTGGTGGGACGAGCAAGTGACTTCCATCCGGAGTGGTCGCGGGTTTCTGAACGTCGGGACCTGGCGTGCGACGCACGGCCTGGAACGCCCTGACACACCACCAGACGGCGATCGGCGCCGGAGCGACGCGGAATCGGCCCCACCGGTCACCCCGAAGGCGCAGCGTACACCCGTCGGGGAGATCTACCGAGGCTCGACGACTCCCACGCCGTACGAGATCGATCTCGGCACGGTTACAACGACTGACGGGGTGATCGAGGTCGAGGTCTTCGCCGTCCCAGGGTCCGACGCCGTCTACGACTATGTGGATATCGTCGCGTCGGATGGAACGCGCGTCCGCGCCGAGGCGGAAGACTGGCGGTACACGACCGGTGACACGCCCGCGAAGGACCACAGGATCGACAACCACTGGTGGCTGCAGGACTTCGAGCCGTTCAGCGGCAGGAAGGGGCTGGTGGCCTTGAAGTCAGAGGTACCCCCGCCCCTCTTGACCCGCCTGCGGGTCGCGCCGGGGACCTACGGAGTGCGGCTGGGGTCGTTCACCGGCGATCCGTCGAACGGCGTGTTTGCGCTCCAGGTAAGCGTTGCTACCGTTGCGCCCGCCGGCTCGGAGGTGCCGGCAGCCAAGTAGATCGAGCGCTCTTCGGTCGGAGGTGTCATATGGTGCTACGGATAACGGACTTTCGCCAAACCTCTGGCGCATGCGGGTTTCCGCTGTTCTGCCGGCCTGCTAGCACTTCTCGAAAAGCCAACCGGCACAAAGCTCTCTGCGCCTTGTGACACGGCAGTGCGGGCTCGGTTGCCGGCTTCACTGGTAGCGCGGACGCGTCGCGGATGACACCCAACCGGCCTAGCGCGACGGCTGCGCCTGCGCTGGATTGCTCCGGTGAGGTGAGACGAACTCTCACTTGCCACCGCCTCCATGTTAGAAGGAATGGGTGATGACGGCCAACGCGCGAGTTGACGGCACAAACGAGGTTGAGCAGTCCTCATCCACCTGTGCAGAAGTGCAACCCGACGACGCCAACGCCGGTTCCCCCCGTGCGCGGCAGGTCTCGATTCGGACTGCCGTGGGTCGGTGGCTCAGTCTCCTCTTTTTCGGGATTGGCCTTGCTTGCGCCGCATGGAGCCAGCACCTCTGCGAGCTGAAGCAAGGCCAGGCGGCGCTTGTGTACTACCTTGTGGGTGCCGTGGTCACGGCACTCAGTCTTGTAGGGAGCCGTCCCGTCGTGAGGTGGGCATCGCCCCGCGAACGGGTCTTGTCCGACGTTCCAAGAGCCGGCGCCGGTACGGGCAGGCGGCTTTTCAGGCGTAGAGCACTGGAATTGGGGCTGCCACTGCTGGTGATCGTCGTCGTTGCGTCGCCGTCGCTGTACTGGCGGGTTCTCGAGGTTCCTCCCGGCCCGATGCACGACGAAGCATTCTCGGCCTTGTATGCGCTTGCGTTCTCTTCGGGGCAACGCACGGCCTGGTGGGCCCCTGGACAGGATGCGCAACCGGCGGTGTACAATGCCGTAAACGGACTGCTGTTCAACACCTTTGGCCCCACTCTCAAGACGTTTCGGATTGCCAATGCCACGTGGGGACTCATCACGGCTCTATGCCTCTTCCTCTACGTGAGGCGTCTTGCCGGGACGCTCATCGGTGTGGTCACGGCGATCCTCTTCGTACAAACGCTTTGGGTGGTGAACCTCAGCCGTTGGGGGTACAGCATGTCGTGGTCGATGCTTGGGGCCATGCTGGCGTGCGCGGGCATTGGTGTTGCCCTGGCCCGATCGGAGGAGCATATTCCGCCATCCGCGTTGCACCCGCTACGGTGGTGGCCGTACGGGCTTGTCGGTTTTGGCCTCGCCTTCGCACAATACGGGTACGTGTCGGGGAGACTGGTGATCCCAGCCGTCGGGCTGACGCTCCTGATCGCCTATATGGCTCGACCCGACTTCATCCGGCACAACTGGCCGGGGTTGTGTGTGATGACCGCGGTCGCCGGCATTGTGGCACTGCCGTGGTATTGGTCGCTGCAAGTCGAGCCCGGCATCTTCCTCCGCCGAGCCGAAGGTCTGGGCATCCATCACGATATTCTAGAATCTCGATCCCTACAGCCGCTGTGGGTAAACTTGAAGATTCATCTCTTGTTGTTCAACTACGACGGTGACCATGCGCCGGTGAACAACCTGCCAGGTCAGCCCCTCCTGCATTTCCTTGTTGCGCCGGTTGTGGCCATGGGCCTCGTCATTTCGGTAGTTCAGTGGCGCGCACTAGTACCCATGCTTCCGGCACTGTGGTTTGGCGTCTTGATTTGGTCCGGCGTGCTGAGTCGTTGGACCGAGGTGCCAAAGGCACACCGGTTCCTCACGGTCGCACCGGTGCTCTTTATCGCAGCGGCAACATGGCTCGCCCAAGGTCGGCGGATTCTGGAAGCGGTGTTGACTACCCTGGGGCGGCGCGCCGCGGCGGTTGCGCGTGGCGTCCTGTCGGTAGCGCTGATCGTGTGGGCGACGGCACACACGGCCCTACAATACGACCTCTATTTCCACCGGTATGCCAATCACCCAAGCGTGTACTATGTCTTCAGCCCCATTGAGAATCTTCTTAACGCGCGGATGCGGGAACGCCAACCCACGGTTCGGACGATCCTCGACTCCGAGTTTTCAACTGAGCAGATGAAGTTCCTCACCGCCTTCGACGACTGGGTGCGTTTCGCCCGAGTGCAAGCTGGTCCACTCGGCGATGCGTTTCCGACCCGCGGCCCTGCTAATGTTTTCGTCCAAGCACGCCAACGAGCCTGTCTCGATCGTTTGGCCCAAGCTCTAGGGGTGGAAACCCGAACTGTGAACGACCCGCGGTCGGCAGATGCGTGGTGGGTCGAAGCCCACGTTCCGGATTCGGCGCGGGCCCGCGCCCTGCTTGCGGAAGACCCCGCGTTCTGTGACTGGGTCCGTTAGCGTTCCCGGATCGTACGTATGGGAACACCCAGCATGCACACGAAACCGGGGGCATTCCGCACGGAGATGTGGCGTGTATCGCTCTTGATCGCGGGCATTGCCGCCGCCGTTGGCGCCTCGTGGTGTTTCAAACAACTGAGCTTCTTCTGGGGTTGGTCACTGTGGGGCGTTAGCGCCGTTGGAATACTCGTCGCGGCGTGGACGCGCAAGCGCGGTTCGGGTTCGTCCGCTTGGTCGCGTCTCGAAGTCGTGGCTGTGGCCGTGCTGATCCTCGTAGGAGCTGTTGGGCGCTTCTATAAAGTGACGGAGCTACCAGGCGGCATCTGGTCCGACGAGACGGAGATCGGCACGGACGCGCTCGAGATCCTCGACGGATCAGATCGAACCCTTCTGGGGATAGGCCGCATCGAAGTGCCGCGGCCATACGCCGGCATGCTTGCGTTACTCTTTCGCGTCGCCGGGACGACGGTATTCACGCTCAAACTGCCGGGACTGATCTTTTCCGTCGTCGGCCTCCTGACGACGTATCTACTGACGCGATCGCTGTTCGGCCCGTGGGCAGCGGTCCTCGTTCTCGGCCTGCTCTCCGGGTCGCGTTGGGCCCTCAACATGAGTCGGTGGGGCCACGTTCAGACCTGGTTGATTCCGTCGCTGACACTTGTACCCTACCTGACCCTGCGCTTCTTGCGCAGTGGGCGCTATTCGACCGCCTGCTTAGCCGGCGCCGCACTATCGCTCTCGCAGTATACCTATCACTCGTGTCGCCTGGCCGTTCCGGTCACGGGTGCCCTGATCGCGCTCTGCTTGTTGCACGACCGCAGACTTGTTCGCACGCGGTGGCAGCACGTCGTACTGATGGCGCTTACGGCAATGGTGTTGTTCGCCCCACTCGGGATCGTCTACCTGCGCGACCCGCAGCTTTACGTCGCACGCGCACGCGCGGTGAGCCTGCTCGCCAACCTAGAGGGCAAGCCAGCGATGCAGGCGGTCTGGGAAAGCCTGAGGGCGTACCTCATCATGTACAACGTACGTGGAGATTGGCTCGGTCGCCACAACTACGGGATGCGCCCAATGGTAGATTGGGTTACGGCCGGACTGGCCCTTGCGGGCGTGCCGCTCCTCGTGTTGTGGGTCAAACGCTGGCAGGTGCAATTCCTCTGGATCCTCACCCTTCTCACGCTGGCCACCGGAGTGTTCACCACAGGAGCGCCGAGCACGTTCCGCACCCTGAGCCAGCTCGTACCCTACTTGATGATCGCCAGTCTCCCGATCGCCGCCATGAGTGAAATGCTCGCAGCCCGCCAACCTTGGCACAGCGCGGTTCTTGGCATCACGATTGCGGGCATTCTGGCAGTGGTGATCCCGCTGAACACATATGAGTATTTCGTCACGCAACTACGCGACCCCGGACACTGGCTGGGCTTCGCCCCGGCGTCGACCATGGTGGCCTCGGAGGCCGCCGCGCGTTCAGCGACACCTGACGTGTACTATTCGCGCGAACTCGAGTTGGGCAACCTCGGGGCTTTCAAACTGCTTTTACACGGCAAGAAGAATCACTTCGCGTACAAGGCAATTCATCTCCCCTTCCGGCATCGCGACGAGCGTCCCGTGGTGCTCTTTGACGAGCGGAGGACTGAGGCCCATGCGGTTGCCGCGGCGTATCCTGGCTCAGTCCTCGACCACATTGAGAGCCCCTTCGGCCTCTACCTGTACTCCCGCCTGACCATCCCCAGCAGCGGGCTCGGCGACGGCAGGGGGCTCTGGCTCGACACGGATGACGGTCGTGTGCGGGTCGACCAAATCGACTCCGGTCAGCTGCGCGCCGGGACCAGTGGTACCTGGGTGGGTAGTCTCATCATCGAGCAGGCGGGGCTGCACCGCTTCTCGGTAACGGCTCCCGGCTCGCGGGCGCTCGAAATCGCAGGCCGACATGTCGACGGCGCCAGGGATGTCGCGTGGGTCCTGCCCGAGGGTCTGATTCCGTTCAGCCTGCGCGTCGGCCCCGGATCCGACAGCGGACCGGTCACCGTGCTCTGGCAACGGCCCGGAGCGCCACTCGAACCCATTCCTGCGGACGCATGGAGCCGCTTGACAATCGGGAACACAGGCCTCGTGGTTGAGGATTATGAATTTGTGAGCGAAGCCCGGCCACCAATTTCCGTTCGCCGCGCTTTCTCTTGGGAGCCGTTCAATCCTGGCAACCGAGCCGAGTGGCGCAATGTGTACTCGGGCAGGCTCCGGGCAACAGAATCCGGAGCGTACGAGTTTCGGATTACCGCAGATGATTCGGCAACGCTGTACATCGACGGCGAACCGCTGGGTCGTTCCGAGTTCCAGTCCGTCCGCATGTGGGAGAAGGGAACGGACCACTCCCTGCTGCTGGTCTACGTCCAACGCGGTGGTGCCTATTCTTTAAACATTGCATGGAAGCCCCCAGATTCCCATCAGTTCAAGCCGATTCCGTCTGACGTCCTATACGTCGATTGGGATTACCTTGCACAGGAACCGTGGGCGAACCCGGAGTCGCGGGCCCGCCACCTTGCGCCAGACTCGGCACGCTGAGGGCGGGTGAGGGCGCAGACGCTGCTACTGACGTCAGCGGCTGCGTCTGGGTCGCCCTCCGACGTCACTGTGTGCCGCTCGCCGATCCACGGCATGCACCACGTCCAGGCCGGCCGCTATCCGATGCATCCGGTGACCGTGTCCCTATCCGCGCCCCCCCGGCGCTGGGGGTGGTCACGGCTCCTCAGCGAGACGGAAAGGGGTGTCGCTCTCCGGAGGCGGCGCGTGCGAGAAGACATCCACCGGCAGCATCTCGGACCGGCCGGTCGGCGGCGTCCAGCGCAGCCGGAATCCTCGCCCGCCTCCTGCATCGAAGTAGTCGATCTGCACCGCGTGCTCACCAGCACGCAGTGCGTGGCGGACCCGGCCGGCACCGCCGTTAAGTCGCCACAGATCCATCAGCAGCACACCATCGATAACCAGCCGCGATCCATCATCGGACTGCATCTCGAACTCGTAATCACCATCCTGCGGCGCCTTGAGAAACCCGACCCACCGCACGCTTAACGGAGCGGCCAAGGATTCGTCCGCCCCAAGCGTGTAATCCACCCGCTCCATGAACGGGCTGCCGGAGGGTTCATTCCGATCGTAGTACGCAGCCCACAACCCCAAATTCCCGGTGGGCGGGAAAGCGTGCACCCGGTCGCGCGGAACGGGCTGCCAGTCGCCACCCACCCGCTTCCACAGCACATCGAGCCGCTCGTTCGGTCGAATCTGCATCACGCGCAAGCTGATTGGGACTCGTCCGGCGAGCAGGGCCACATCCGTGTCCGTCCCCGGGATGGCACGCCCTGCGATGGTGAGGCGGCATCGATCTCCTATCGGTTGGGTCGATCGAACTGAGAACCGGTAGCGCCCCGCGACCGGAACGTCGATGACCCCCTCCCACCTGAGGTCAGCGAGGCCAGTCACAGACAATGGTCGGACTCCGAATCCGTCCACCAACTCTCGCCCCGAGGCCACCTCAGCCCAAAGGCCCTGGGTTGCGGCCAAGTCGCCGGCGGGAATGAGAATTTCGTAGCGGCCAAATCCCGCTGCCTGCTCAAGCGCGTACTCCTTACCCTCCGCGTGGGGGTAAAACAGCCGGTAGGCGGCGAGGACGGATTCGGACCCGGACGGCAGGATCACGTACGAGTCGACACGCTGCGGCTGCAGCAACGGGATGTGTTGAGACGGAACGAACACCCGCATGTTTGGTTCTTTCCAGTTCAGCAAAATCAAAGACGAGAAGCTGAAATAGTGCGGGTCTAGGTAGACGGGGTGAGTGGGCACCAGCTGCCGTACGCGATCCGCAACAACGTACTCGGGGTAGTTCATCTCGCGGTGCAACTGCGGGTTGTGGCGTACGTCGACCCAGTAAGTGTGCTGGTCCCAGAGCCCCGCAACAAGGATGACTGCGGTTGCTATCGCGTACAGCCCTCGGCGCCGTTCCGCGCCGCGCGCCCCGTGCCCGCACAGGAGGGCCGCGTAATAAACCGGCACGACGCTCAGCAGGGCAACCGCGGGCGCTGCGACGATCGTCCGGAACGGACTCGGCGTCTCCGACACCGTAATCATCCCGCCGAGCATCGGCATGGCCAGCCACAAGAGCGCGAAGACGTGCGCAGGACGCCACCAGTGTCGCAACAAACACGTGAGCCCCGTCATGAACAGGACCCCGGAGATGACGTTCAGCAGCGGCCGAAACGGTGGACCGTACCGGGACACTTCGTTGGCCGCGTAGTTGAGCATTAGCGGGTACGCGGTCAGGTTGGCCCACAAGGGCTGCCAGTGAATCGTCCCCTTCCCGATGTTCATCTTCGCCGGCAAACTGATGTCTTTCCACCGACTCGTAAAGCTGATTGGGTTTCTGGCATAGTAAACAGCCATCGGCGCGAAGACGATCCCATAGGTCACTCCGTAGAGCAGCACGCAACCCACGATCCGGGCCGCGACCTTGGTCGGGCAGCACCGCTGCCGAACAAATACCGTGGCCGCATGAACAACCAGGTAGCTGAGGAACAACACCATGCCGAAGGCGACGAGCCGCGATGCGAGGTAGACATACATGCAGACCCCAAGCCCCGCAGCACCCGCTATGACAGGCCAAGGACGCCAGGACCACCACCAGCGGTAGGAATTGTCCGAATGCTCGACGTCGCACCCGATTGCGGGCAACGCCGCGTCCTGCCCGGCCTCTGACGCTAGCCGCGAGGGGAAGCGTCGGGCGAGGGGTCCGCGGGGCCCAACGTGGAGATTGAACCCGCGGACCGTGAAGAAAAAGGCCACGCACACGAAGAAGGGCAACGCGATCTCACTGGCCCCAAAGCGGCTCATCGTCACGTGCCAGCGCTGCATGGCCAGCGCCAACGCCGCGAGGAGCGCGGCCGGCCGACTGAGCAACCAGCGGCACACCCCGTAGAACACGAGCACTGTCAGCGTACTCAACACCACGCCGGTCGCACGCGCGCCTAAAACCGTCGGACCGAACGCCCTTAGGGCGAGACTGTTCAGCGCGCTATACGCAACCGGCACTTCTCCCCATCCAGTGCCGATGAGCGAGGCGGGCCTGCTCTCTAGAAACCGCATCGCATCAAGCGCCGTATTGGCTTCGTCATCGAACAACGGAGGTGGCATCTCCGTTAGTCGATAACCCCGCAATACAAACGCGAGCAACAGGATAAGCAACAAGGCCCCGATGTGGGCGGCGGCATTGGACCCGCGATCAGACCGCGAACTCCCATCATCCAGTGTCGGCAGCGGCAGCCAACCGACACCGAGCATGGTCAGCAGCGCCCCCGCAATGAACAAGGGCAGCGCAACGGCAACCGAGGGATCAGCTGCCAAGCTCAGCGGGGGCGGATACGGCCTGTGCAACCAGAACAGCACGCTGGCGCACGCAAGCGCAGCCTCGCCAGCCAACAGCACGACGAACCCGCGGTTGTACTTCGCGAACATCGACGGGGCACCGGAAACCGCCGGTGAATGCATCTCAAGCCTATCAACGACCGAGTGGGCGCTGCGTCGGCTCGCGAAACGCTGTCGGACTCGCTGCTCCCACTCCGTTTTCTGCGCTGGCCCTGGGGGTTGGCGAACCTGTTTCACAGGGAGTCGCCGAGCCCGTGCGAGCGGGCGTTGCGGTCGATCGCGGGCCAGGAGATGGTGATTTCGTGGTCGGCTGCACCGTCGGCGTTAGAGCACCGGTCGGTGAGCTCTCCGCAGCGACCGGCGCCTGGCTAGTTTGGGCTGGAGGGGGCACGTCACTCGCTGCCGCACCGGGCGCCAGAGCATGGAGATCGGGGCCCACACGCACGGTGAGGATCGGAGCGACCAGAACCGGAGCCCCCTGCTCGCCTCCGTATCTCCCACCGGTCAGCGGAGCATCGTCGGTTGGAACCTCGACGAGGATCTTGATGATACCAACCCAGTCCGGTTGTCCGTCCGGACCGAGAGCGTAAGGACCAATCCTGTCGACCTCCTCGAATGCCGCGGAGGGCAAGAACGCCGCGACGGCAACGGTCACGTGAAGACCGGCATCTTCATACACCGCACGCGCCGTGCCCTGCTCGGCGAGCTCCAGGTTGAAGTCGTATATCAGACCCGAACGATTCGGGGAGGGCGGGCTCCCTCCTAGCGCAGCCTCGCGGGGAAACACCACGGTGAGGCCCGGTTGGTCTAGAATGCTGTCGAAGTACAAATTCAGCACGAATCCATCATAAGGATCCCCCGCCGTGCTGGGGCTGGGACCGCCGACGATCGTGAAGTTGTTTTCGCCTTCAACGAGCGGGATCTCCACGGTGAAATCGGGAGCATTCAGCACTCCGCCCGCCAGGCTGTCGGGAGGCAGCCCGTTCAGCACCGCGAGGCTGTGAATGTTCCCCAAGCGTCGGGTCACCCACACCTGCCGATGGACAAAGGTCTCCGCTTGCTCGTCCCAGCCACTCGGATTGCCGAAGTCATCGGCAGAGAAGAGCAGAATCCCGCTCAGCGAAAGCGCAAGCAGGTTCGCAGGGAAAATCAGCGCGGCCATCGCCGTCAGGCAAGTAGAAAGCCGATACGACACTGCCAGAACCTCTACCTGTGGGGTGTCCATCCCACAAGTCCAAACGAGCTCCGAGCACCCGGCCGTGCCCTGCACCCGCCGGCATCACGCCAGCCCACACACGGTCAAGGAGCCCCCTCCACGAACGCCGCATCCGCCCAGTTGGCGTGATCGCAGTCGCGGCCGTTGCCGCCTTCGGTCACGACGAGCGTGATCTGCGCCGCACCGCGCACGGCTACCCGGACGGGACGCGGCGGATCGCCACGCACGATCAGGCCGCTGTCGAACCGCACCTGGCCAGTTTCGTCAGACACCTCGAACGTCACCGCCGCCGGCTCACACTCGTGTGTGTCGTCATCCAGGCCAATCACCGCCTCGAAGGCCGTCGCGTTTGCCGGCACGGGGAAGGTCATCCGCGTCCACGCATGGACGCCAATCCCGCGCCTGTATGTCCCGCCTCCCATCTCAATCGTACCACCGCCCCACGCGCGATCGAACTGTGGTGCCGAAAATCCATACGTAACCTC
>Ga0316622_100002284_pt1 | contig 13167 bp, 6 predicted proteins | sample OWC_Aug_OW2_C1_D_FD_207646 | JGI IMG/M metagenome (GOLD analysis project Ga0316622, IMG submission 207646) | Wetland soil microbial communities from Old Woman Creek delta, Ohio, United States - OWC_Aug_OW2_C1_D5_C | ecosystem: Environmental > Terrestrial > Soil > Wetlands | place: USA: Ohio... | reverse complement strand
GTGTGCTTCGGCAAGGTCATCACGGCTAATAGCCCGAAAGCCGCCCGGCCCTCGAACTGGCAATCCATGCTCTGGCATGAATTCTGTCACGTGGTGACATTGAACCTCACCAGGAACAAGATGCCCCGCTGGCTGAGCGAGGGAATCTCCGTCTATGAGGAGATGCAGGCAAATCCGACCTGGGGCCAGCAGATGAATCCGCAGTATCGTAAGATGATTCTCGACGGCGAGCTGACGCCTCTCGGCAGTCTCAGCGCCGCATTCATGAATCCGGCCACCCCGATGCACCTGCAGTTCGCGTACTATGAGTCGTCACTGGCCGTGGAGTTTCTCGTCGAGCGATCCGGCTTCGCATCTCTCAGAGCCATCCTGGCCGACCTGGCAAAGGGAGACGAGATCAATGCGGCGATAGCAAGTCAGGGACGCCGCGCAGAGACGCAGGATATTGCGTCTCTACAGCAAATCGAGAAGGACTTCGAGACATTCGCCAGGAAACGAGCGCAGAGTCTGGCTCCCGACATGGACTGGGAGCAACCGGCACGTGACCAAGTCGATCCTGCCGATAGCCAGGTGGTAGCTCGATGGCTCGTTGATCACCCCAACAGTTTCTGGGCACTGACCGCGCAGGCCGGCAACCTCGTGGCCGATCAGAAATGGGAGCAGGCCAAGGAGCCGCTCAGAAAGTTGATGTCTCTGTACCCCGCGCATACCGGTCAGGACAATCCTTATCGCCTCCTCGCCCAGGTGCATCGTAAGCTCGGAGAAACGGAGCAGGAAGTGCAGGTACTCAGCAAGCTGGCGACGTTGTCGCCCGATGCCGCCGATGCCTGTGACCGGCTCATGGAGATTGGCATGGAGCAGGGAAACTGGACTCAGGTTGCCGAGAATGGTCGGAGGTACCTGGCGGTCTATCCGCTGCTGTCGACGGTGTACTGGCGTCTGGGCCGAGCCTGTGAGGGGCTTGGACAACAGGAGCAGGCCATCGAGTCCTACGAGCGGCTGCTGTTGCTGGACCCTGCGGACCCGGTGGATGTGAACTATCGCCTGGCGGGACTGTTCCGTCAACGAGATCCCGTCGGTGCAAAGAGGCACATTCTCGAAGCTCTTGCGGACGCCCCGCGTTTTCGCCAGGGTCACAAGTTGTTGCTCGAAATCCTGAGCGAGTCGACGCCGGCCCAGGAGGGACAGCCATGACGAAGACGCGGCTACTCATCATCCTGTCGTGCGTTCTCATCGTGGCCGCGGGCGCGACGCTGGCGCAGCGATACTACGACCGGGGCAGCGTGCCCAACTGGGAGGTGGACAAGGAATTCGCTCACGATGTTTTCACATTCGTTCGCATCCGGTACTCTTCCGGATACGGCGGCTATGAGTACGGAGGCTATGGCGGCGGGTACGGTCGCGGCCGGGGACGCGGTTTCCGCGGCGGTGGTGGCGGCTGGGCAACTGACTATCCCGACAGTGACTGGAACTTCTCCTATCGGCTCCATCAGTTGACGTCCTTAGAGGTCAACCCGGATGGCCTTGTGCTCGAACTGACCGATCCGGAGCTGATCAACTACCCGTTCATCTACATGCTGGAGCCCGGCCGACTGGTCTTCAGCGAGCCCGAGGTCGCGGCCCTGCGCGCCTACCTGCTCAACGGCGGCTTTCTCATGGTCGATGACTTCTGGGGCGAAGTGGAGTGGTACAACTTCTACCGCGAGATCAAACGGGTGTTCCCCGACCGTGAGCCGGTCGAGTTGGACCTGGACCATCCGATCTTTCACGCCGTGTTCGACCTGAAGGAGAAACCCCAGATCCCCGCCATCAACGTGGCCCTGGCCGGCCGCGACTACGGCATCACCTGGGAGCGAGAGGACGCCCAGGAGGTTCACTACAAGGCCATCTACGACGACAAGGGCCGGATGATGGTCATCATCTGTCACAATACCGACCTCGGCGACGGCTGGGAACGCGAAGGAGAGAACGAGTGGTACTTTCATGAGTTCTCGGAGAAGAAAGCCTATCCGTTGGGAATCAATATCGTGTTCTATGCGATGACACATTGAAAGGACGGAGACTGTTGACAACCGAGACGTACGAATCTGAACAATTGGCGGTGGAACAGATTAAGGCGGCGCGGGAACGCATTGGGACTGAGCTGTCCAAGGCTATCATCGGCCAACAGGACGTGATCGAGCATCTGCTCATTGCCGTTCTCTGCGGCGGGCATTGTCTCGTCACCGGTGCACCGGGCCTGGCCAAGACCCTGCTGGTCAAGTCACTGGCTCAACTGTTCGACCTCAAGTTCCAGCGCATCCAGTTTACGCCGGACCTCATGCCCGCGGACATCACCGGCACCGAGATCCTCCAACAGGACGATGGCGCGCGAAGGATGGCTTTCGTCAAGGGGCCGATCTTCGCCAACATGATCCTCGCCGATGAGATCAACCGGACACCGCCCAAGACCCAAGCCGCCATGCTCGAAGCGATGCAGGAGCACCACGTGACGGCCGCCGGAGTGTGCTACAAGCTTGACGAGCCGTTCTTCGTCTTCGCCACGCAGAATCCGATCGAGATGGAAGGCACGTATCCGCTTCCAGAGGCTCAGCTCGACCGTTTTATGTTCAACGTGTTCATCGATTACCTGCCGGAAGATGATGAGGTGGCCGTCGTTCGCCAGACCACGACGACCGAGCCCGCGCCCATCATCAGAGTTTTCACCGGCGAGGACCTGTTGCGATTCCACGACGTGGTGCGCAGGGTCCCGATCGCCGAGGACGTTGTGCGTTACGCCGTAAGGCTGGCCGCCGCATCTCGGCCGGGACCTGAGGCGGTGGATTTCGTCAATGAATGGGTCACCTGGGGAGCTGGCCTGCGCGCCTCGCAGTACATGGTGCTCGGCGCCAAGGCCCGGGCTCTGCTCCACGGCCGATCGCATGGGACGTTCGACGATGTAAAGGTTCTGGCCCTTCCGGTATTTCGCCATCGGCTCCTGGTTAACTACCGCGCCGAGGCGGAGGGTGTCACGATTGACGCCCTGGTCGACCGCCTGCTCAAGTCGGTGAAGGAGAGAATCAGGTGACAGGCCAGGTCGGTCCATTCCGTTCGCAGGTCGCCCGCAGAGCGGAGGGCATGATTGATCCCGTAGCCCTGATGAAGATCAAGTCGATGGAGTTGCGCGCCAAGGCGGTCGTCGAAGGATTCTGCAAAGGGATTCACCGCAGCCCTTATCACGGCTTCTCTGTCGAGTTCACCGAGTACCGTCAATATACCCTCGGCGATGACCCCCGCTACGTCGATTGGCGGGCGTACGCTCGCAGTGACCGGTTCTACATCAAGAAGTTCGAAGATGAGACAAACCTCCGCTGTCACCTGCTGATTGACCACAGCCGCTCGATGGGTTACGGCTCAGGTGGCTATGCCAAGTCACAGTATGCCGGCACGCTGGCGGCCACGCTGGCCTACTTCCTCTTCACGCAGGGCGATGCCGTCGGCCTGGCCCTGTTCGACGATCAAATCCGGCAGTACTTGCCGCCGCGCAACCGGCCCAGTTACTTGCGAAGGCTGATCCACTCACTGGAGATTCCGCCTGCGGGCAAGGCCACCGACCTGGGGCCGCCGCTGCAACGACTGGCCCAGATGCTCACCAAGCGGGGACTGCTCGTGCTCATCTCCGACCTGCTGACCTCCGTGGACCGACTCGAACTGGATCTGGGTTATCTCCGCGCGGGCGGACACGACGTCGTTGTGTTCCATATACTGGACCCGGCGGAGCTGAACTTTGATTTTGACTCGCCGGCTCTGTTTCGGGACGTGGAGACCGGCCGGGATATGTACATCGATCCGTCCGCCGCGAGAAAAAGCTATCGGCGATTGCTGGACAACCACCTGAACAACGCCAAATCGGTCTGCCAGCGGCTCGGGATCGACTATCACTTGTTCGCCACGGATCGCCCATTCGACCTGGCCCTGCTCGATTTCCTGCAGGGCCGTATGCGCCGACGCAGACATCGATTCAGAACTCCGAACTTCGGATTTCGGAATTCCTTGGGGCGGAGGACGTCATGAGCTTCCTGTACCCTTTATTCCTGGCGGGCGTCGCAGCGATCGCTGTACCGATTGTCCTGCACATGATCCGTCGTCACACGCGGCATCGCGTGACGTTCAGTTCGCTCATGTTTCTGCATACGACGATGCCACGATTCAAGAGCCGCAGCCGGCTGGAGCATGTGCCACTGCTGATTCTGCGATGTCTCATCGTGTGCCTGCTCGCGTTTGCCTTTGCGCGTCCCTTCCTGATGCAGCCGGCCGCGGTGAACGAAGTCCGTCCCGGCGGGCGAATCGTCCTGTTGATCGATACCAGTGCGTCGATGCGACGCGAGGGCGTGTGGGCGAGGGCCGTGGAAGAGGCGAAGTCTGTCCTGGCGAATGCAGAACCGACCGACAGACTGTGCGTGATGAGCTTCGATCGGACGGCACGCACGCTGTTTGGATTCGAGCAATGGCAGACGATAGACCCAGCGCAACGCGCAACCGTCGCGGCCGGCGAACTGTCACGGCTGTCACCCAGTTGGGCTTCCACCGATCTCGGTCACGCCCTGGTAGCCGCCGCCGAGGCCCTTGAGGATGATGAAGCCAATGGCAACCAGCAAGGGATCGGCCGACGGCAGGTCGTCCTGGTCAGTGATTTGCGGCAAGGCAACAATCTCGATGCGCTCTCGGCCTATGAATGGCCTGAGCGGATGGAGCTGGTGGTCAGAGCGATTCCGTGCGGCGAAACGACCAACGCATCGCTGCAATGGATCATGAACCGCAATGCTCTGGCCTCTTCAGGCGACGGTCCACTCAGCGTCCGCGTCACGAACTCCCTTGACGCGGACAGAGACCGCTTTCAATTGCGCTGGGGTGAGGATCGGCAGATGGAGGTCTATGTGCCGGCGGGGCAAAGCGTCGTGGTACATCCCCCCGCCGGTCCGAATCGGCAGGCTGTCACGAGACTCGTCCTGGGCGGGGACGACCTGGATTTCGACAATGTTCTTTATCTGACGCCGCCGCTCCAACGAAACATCGGGGTCCTCTACATCGGTAATCACGATCCGAATGACACCAGAGAGATGCTGTACTATCTCCGTCGTGCCTTCCGGACCGGCGGCGCATTGGCCGCGAGCGTCATTCCTCATTCGGGCGACGAAGTCATCAGCGACTCCGACATCGAAAGCGTCCGGATGATCGTTGTCACCGAGGCGACCGATCAACGGAACCTCGCGCCACTGCGTCAGTATGTTGAGTCCGGGGGGATTCTCCTGCTGGTGGTGAAATCGGTCGAGACGACCAGCGTTCTCTCCGCCCTGGCCGGCACCGACAGGCTCCAATGCCGGGAGGCCGATGCCGGCCAGTATGCCATGCTCGACCGGATTGAGCTCAGTCATCCACTGCTGAAGCCGTTCTCCGATCCTCGTTTCGGGGACTTCACGCGGATTCACTTCTGGAAGCACCGGTGCATCCATGCCGCCGATTGTCCCGGGGCAAGAGTGCTGGCCTGGTTCGACAACAACGATCCCGCCTGGCTCGAGGTCCCCATCGGCCGAGGGTCATTGCTGGTGTGGACCAGTGGATGGCAACCGTCGGACAGCGACCTGGCGCTGTCATCCAAGTTCGTCCCGTTGCTGTATTCGGTCCTCGAATACGGCGGAGCCTTTACAGGCTATGAGCCGCAGTACTTCGTCGGCGACCCGGTGCCCATCCCCGAGCAAGCGGCGTCAGCCTCGGCAAACGTGCAAATCCGTCGGCCGGATGATTCCGTCGTGCACCTCGATGCCACTCAGCGAACATTTGCGCAAACGGATATGCTCGGCGTCTACACGATTTCGGACTCGACCGGTAGCAGTAAGCCGCAATCCTTTGCCGTCAATCTGCCTGCAAGTGAGAGCCGGACGGACCCCCTGACTGTCGAGGACCTTGAGAGGATAGGTGTCTCCCTGAAGACCGCCGCCGACGTCACGGCCGGAGGGGGCGGGCGGCAGGTACAGCATAGCAGCTTCGGCGAAATGGAGTCTCAGCAAAAGCTCTGGCGCTGGATATTCATAGTGACATTGGTGATGCTTTTGGCGGAAGTCTGGCTGGGTGGCTGGCTCACTCGTCCCAGTCCGGCTTCGCAGGAGGAGCAGCCATGATTGAAGATGCTCTTCGCAGACAACTCCAACCCATAGCCGACCGGCGGAGGCGCCTGTACCTGGCACGGCGACTATCGGTCTGCTGGCTCATCTGCGCTCTCGTCGGCGCCGGCCTGTTGGGCGCCGCGTGGTTGTGGGGATGGGAATCATCCTCGGCCCCCGCGGCCCTGAGCATCGCGGCACTTGTGGCGACAGGCTGGATCATCCACGGGTCCCGTCGACTGCAGCCGGACTATCTGGCGCTGGCACGCGTGATCGAGCAGCAGCATCCGGACCTGCAAGCCCTCCTGCTGGCCGCCATCGAGCAGGAACCGCATGGCCCCGACGGACAGATGGGCTACCTACAACAGCGGGTGATCACCGAAGCGGTCACACATGCGACGGGTCATGATTGGCTGTACAGCATCTCCAGCGGGAGACTGTGGTTGGCTCGGCTCAGCCGGGTCGCAGCAATGCTGCTTCTGCTCGTGGTTCTGTCGCAAATGCTGCCGCTTACCTCCCTGCTGCCTCGCGATCACAAGGGGGTGCTGGCCTCCAAGGGCTTTGACGTCACCGTAACCCCCGGGGATACTTCCGTCGAGCGAGGCATGCCGGTGGTGATCTTGGCGCGTTTCGAAGGGCGCGTGCCATCGACGGCGGACCTGCGGTTCGCCGAGGCGGGGCGGGAGCCCCAGCGAATCGCCCTGAGCAGGAGTCTCGATGATCCTGTCTTCGGCGGCATCCTTCAGGACGTCCGATCCGATCTGCTCTATCACATTGAATACGCCGGCGAGCGCACGCGCGACTACACGATCAGCGTCTTTCAGTATCCCGAACTTGTCCGGGCTGACGCGAAGATCGTCTATCCCGCCTATACGAGACTGCCCGAGAAGACGGTCAAGGACACGCGTCAGGTCAGCGTGGTCGAAGGTTCCGAAGTCACGCTCACGTTCACGCTCAACAAACCCGTCGCTACGGCTCGGCTGGTCCCGAGAACAGGCATTGCCCTGGGCCTCACGGTGGACAGCCGGGACCCGAATGTGCTGATCGCATCGGTGACAGCGTCCCAGAGCCAGCGGTACGAGCTGCAGATGGCCGATGCCGAGGGCCGGTCGAACAAGCTGCCGCCACGTTTTGTGATCGACGTACACAAGAACCTGCCGCCCGAGTTGACACCCGTCTTTCCGGGTGGCGATGTGGTCGTGTCTCCCCTGGAGGAAGTCTCCCTGGAAGCAAGCGTCTCCGATGATTACGGTGTCACCGGCTATGGGCTTTCCTACGCCCTGGCCGGCACGCAGGGCCAGGACCTGGTGCTGAGCACGACCGAGCCATCGAATGAGAAGCCGCAGATCCGGCGTCTGGTGACCATGGAGGACCTCAAGGCCGAGCCGGACCAGTTGCTGACCTGGTACTACTGGGCCGAGGACATCGGACCCGACGGCAAACCACGCAGGACAGCCAGTGACATCTTCTTCGCGGAGGTGCGTCCCTTCGAGGAGATCTTCCGCGAGAGCCAATCCTTCCAGGATCAGCAGAACCAGGACCAGCAGAATCAGAATGGCAACCAGCAGGACCGGCCGGGCGAGCGATTGGCTCAACTGCAGAAGCAAATCATCAGCGCCACGTGGAACATCAAGCAGCAAGCCGAACAGTCCGGCGGGATCGAAGGTCGCAAGGAAGATCTCGACGTCGTCCGCCAGTCTCAGGCCGGGGCCTTGGAGCAGGCCGGTGAGGCTTTGAAAGAGGCCGAGGACCCAGCCGCAATGAAGGCTCTGGAGGCCGCCTCGGCTCACATGGAGACAGCGTTGGATCATCTGACCAAGGCTGGGGAATCAGCCTCGTCGGCGGAACTGACGCCCGCACTGGCCGACGAGCAATCCGCCTACCAGGAGTTGTTGAAGTTGCGGCAGCGGGAGCATCAGGTGACCCAGGGCCGCAACACAAGCCGGGCTGCCAATGCCAACTCCGCGCGTTTCCAGCAACAACTGCAACAGTTGCAGCTCACGCAACGCGAGAATCGATATGAGACGCAGCGTTTGGCCCAATCCCGTGAACAGTCCGGGCGCAGCGAAGACCTGCAAATGCTCAATCGGCTGCGTGACCTGGCGCGGCGGCAGAATGAAATGAGCGACAGGCTCAGAGAGGCCCAGGCGGCGCTCCGCGAGGCTCAGAACGAGCAACAGCGACAGGAAGCGCTGCGGGAGTTGCGGCGTCTTCGGGATGAGCAGCTTGACGCGCTCCGCGATACCGATGAGCTCCAACAGCAGATGGAGCGCCCGCAGAACCGCCAGCGAATGGCCGATGCCAGGCAGCGGTTGGATGATTCCCGGTCGGGAATCCGTGAGTCGGCGGAGGCGATGGAACAGGGAATGGTCTCCCGTGCGATCAGCTCGGCGACACGCGCTCAACGCCAGCTCGAACAGATGCGCGACGCGCTCCAGCAGCGCACCTCGAGCCAGTTCAGCGACCAGATGCGCCGCATGCGCGAGGAGGCACAGCAACTCGATGAGCGGCAGGAGAAGATTGCGCAGGGGCTGGGACAACAGCTTGAGGCAAGACAGAAGACGCTCGCGGGCGCCGATGCGAATCGTGAGCTGGCGGACCAGGTGGATCAACAGCGGGAAAGCATGAAAGAGCTGATCGACCAGATGAAGGAGGTGAGCGAGCAGGCGGAGAATTCGGAGCCGCTGTTGTCAAGGACACTGTACGATACTCTGCGCAAGGCCAGTACGGAGAGCCTCGACAAGGCACTTGAAATGACCCGGGAGTTGCTGCAGCGAGACCTGCTGCCCCAGGCCCAGGAGTTCGAGCGTCGGGCCGGGACCGGCATCGACGAGATTCGCGAGGGCGTTGAAGAAGCAGCCCGGAATGTACTGGGTGACGAGGCCGACTCGCTGCGCCTGGCCCGCCAGCAGATCGAGGAACTGATCCGGCAGGTCAACGAGGAGATGGCTCGTGCCGGTGGCACGGGGCGACGGGGTGGCGAGCCGAACGACTCGACCGAGTCGACGAATCAGGGGCGACAGGCCAATGCTCAATCGGGAACAGGAGAGGGTCGCCAAGGGCAGGGGTCTGCTGATCGCATGCCAGGCGAGAGAGACTCTCAAAGCTCCGAGCGAGCACAGCAAGGCAGCTCACCTCGTGAGGGTGCTCAGGGGCGAGGGTCGAATCAAGGCGTGCGGGCTGACAACGCCGGGACAGAGGATCCGCAGGGATGGGGTGGCAATGCAGGCGTGCCGGGACAGTGGGATGAGACCGGTAACCGCGGCCCGTTCATCGGCGAGGATTTTCGTCAATGGTCGGACGGGCTGCGCGACGTCGAGGAGATACTCACAGAACAAGAGCTGCGAGACGAGGCAGCCCGTATCCGGGACCGCGCGCGAGCCATACGGGCGGAGTTCAAGCGTCACGGCACGGAGCCCCAGTGGGACCTGGTCCGCTCGCAGATTGCTGAGCCATTGACCGAATTGTACCAGCGTGTGGAGAAGAAGCTGGCCCAGCTTCAATCGGACGAGACGATGGCTCCCATCGATCGCGATCCAGTGCCGGACCGCTTTGCCGACCTGGTCCGCGACTACTTCGAGAGCCTGGGGCAGGAGGAAGGGGGAGGAAACTGATGATTCATGATTTGCGATTTTTGATTGAGGCGTGGCTGGACGAATCGTGAATCCTGCTATGAGGATATGAGATTGCTTGCGACCGTGACAATTCCTGCGAGTCCGTGGTTCTGGCCGGCCGGTGCACTGCTGATAACGGCCCTTGCCGTGATGCTCTGGTCGTACCGGCGGGCTCCTCGTCTCGGCGTCGTGCACGCGGTGGCTTTCTCGCTGAAGCTCCTCGGAATCCTCATCCTGGCGTTGTGCCTGATTGAGCCGCTCTGGAGCGGCAGACGAGCCAAGTCGGGCGCCAATCTACTAATCGTTCTGGCAGACAATAGCAGCGGCATGACGGTCCGCGACCGCGACGCATCGCGCAGCCGCGGCGAGATCCTGCGGGGTCTGCTCGAAGCCGGGCAGGGTGTGACAGGGTCCGGGCTGACGAGCAAGCCGGGTTGGCTCGCCGCGTTGTCCAACGATTTCCAGATGCGGCCGTACCTGTTCGATTCACGGCTGCGCCGCACGACGGACTTTTCCGAACTGACTTTTGACGGCAAGGCTACGGCGCTGGGCACGGCCCTGCGGACCGCGGCCGGACGGTTCCACGGGATGCCGCTGGCAGGGATTCTCGTGATGACGGATGGCTGCGCCACCGACCTCGAAATCTCAAATTTCGAATCTCAAATCTCAAATCTGAACGAAGGCCTGCCGCCCATCTATCCCGTTGTGATCGGCGAAGGCCGGCCGCCAAAGGATATCTCTCTATCGAATGTCTCCGTCAGTCAAACGGCCTTCGAGGACGCCCCGGTGACGATCCAGGCGGAGGCTGAAGCCGCCGGGTATGCCGGTCAGACCGTTTCGGTCGATCTGCTCGACGACTCAGGCGTCCTGGTCGAGCGACAGGTATGGAGAATCGATGGGGACGATGAACGTCAAGCCTTCCGTTTCCGCCTGCGCCCGGACAAGACCGGCGTCTTCTTCTATCGCCTGCATGCCGCGGAGATAACGAAAGAAGCGTCGCCGACAGACGCTCCGACCGTCTCGGAAGCGACGCTGGCTAACAATGAGCGGACCCTCGTCGTGGATCGAGGGAAAGGACCCTATCGGATCCTGTACGTCGCGGGCAGGCCTAACTGGGATTTCAAATTCCTCAGGAGAGCCGTGGAGGAGGATGAACAGGTGCAGCTCGTCGGGCTGCTTCGTGTCGCCAGGCGCGAGCCCAAGTACGATTGGCGCGGACACGCCGGCGAGACGAGCAATCCGCTGTACCGGGGCTTCGATGAGAAGGACCAGAAAGAGGCCGAGCAGTACGATCAACCCGTCCTCGTGCGACTGAACACGCGAGACCAGACCGAGCTGAGCAACGGGTTTCCCAGAACGAGGGAAGAGCTGTATGACTACCACGCGATCATCCTCGATGACGTGGAGGCTGAGTTCTTCACCCGCGACCAGATGCACCTGCTCCAGCAATTTGTCGCCGAACGGGGTGGGGGCTTGCTGATGCTGGGCGGCAAAGAATCATTCCAGCAGGGCAATTTCCGGCGCACTCCCATCGGCAATCTCCTGCCGGTGCACCTGGAGCCTTCATCGTCCGAATCGCCGACGCCGCGGGCCCGACTGCAACTCACTCGCGAGGGCTGGCTGCAACCCTGGGCCCGGCTGCGTGACAACGAGAAGGACGAGCAGCAGCGGCTCTCGGAGATGCCTGAGTTCCGCGTACTCAATCGCACAGGCTCCGCCAAGCCCGGCGCCAGGGTCATCGGGACTATTGGAGAGGACGAGAAGCGGCAGGCGCCTGCTCTGGCGGTCCAGCGGTTAGGCAATGGGCGTACCGCGGCCCTGACCCTTGGAGACGTATGGCGATGGGGCATGCAGAAGCCGCCGATGCACGAGGACATGGACAAGTTCTGGCGGCAGACACTCCGATGGCTCGTCACGGACGTCGGCGAGCGGATCTCGCTTCAGGCCGCACAGAAGCTGGACGAGACGAACCAGCCGGTGGTCCTCCGGGTTCACGTGCGAGACAAAGCCTTTGAGCCCGTGGACAGCGCGTCGGTCGCCATCGAAGTCCGCGAGCCCGAAGGCCGGCGAGTACAACTGACGGCGACCTCGGCCGCCACCGAGAGCGGACTGTTCGAGGCCACGTATGTGCCGCGTGCCAGCGGAGGTTACCTCGCCCAAGCCACCGTGACCGATGCCGCGGGCGTGAAGGCGGGCGACGCACAAGTCGGATGGACGGTCGACCTTGAGGCTCGCGAGTTTCAATCGGTCAGGGCAAACCGACCATTGCTTGAGAAGATTGCCCGCGGCACAGGAGGCCGTATCGTGGAGATCGATCAATTAGACGATTTCGCTCGCAGTCTGCCGCGTCGGAAAGCTCCTGTCATGGAGGTATGGACCAAGCCATTGTGGGACCTGCCGGGGATTCTGCCGGCGGCCTGCCTGTTGATCATGTCGTGCCTGGCCGCCGAGTGGGCGATCCGTCGCTGGAAGGGGTTGCCGTGAAAAGGGCAATCGTACTGCTCATCAATACATGGATTTGCGGCGGAGTGATCGTGCAAGGCGAATCCGCAATCCGCAGTCCGCAATCCGCAATCGAAGGCCGGACCGTTATCGTCGTCGTCGGCGCCGCCGGCACGCCGGAGTACGCGACGCAGTTCGCCAAGTGGGCGGGCCTCTGGGAACAGGCCTGTGCCAAGAGCAATGCCCAGTTCGTCGCCGTCGGTCTGAATGAGAGCAAGGACCTATCGGATCGCGCGAGCCTGCAAGAGATACTGGCGCGGCAATCCGGGCGAACCTCGGCTGAGCTGTGGCTGGTTCTCATCGGTCATGGGACGTTCGACGGCAGAATGGCGAAGTTCAACCTTCGGGGGCCGGACATCTCAACGGGCGATCTTGTCGAATGGCTCAAGCCGCTGCGCGGTCCGGTCGCTGTGGTCAACACGGCTTCATCGAGCGCGCCGTTCCTGAAAGAGCTGTCTTCACCCGGGCGCATTGTGATGGCCGCGACCAAGAGCGGCTTTGAGCAAAACTTCACGCGGTTCGGCCAGTATCTCGCCGAGGCGATCGTCGATCCTCGCGCGGACCTGGACAAGGACGGCCAGACCTCCCTGCTCGAGGCTTTTCTCAGCGCCTCTCACTCGGTAAGCGAGTTCTACTCCGCCGCCGGACGACTCGCGACCGAGCACGCCCTGCTCGACGACAACGGTGACGGCCTGGGCACGCCCGCCGAGTGGTTCCGTGGCATCCGGCCGGTGCAGAAGGCACGAGATGACGCCTCACTCGATGGCTACCGGGCTCATCAGCTCCATCTGCTCCACAGCGCGGGTGAAACCGCCATGCCGCCGGAATTGCGGGCCAAACGCGATCAACTGGAACTCCAGGTCATGCGGTTGCGCGACACCAGAGCCACGCTCTCCGATGAGGCGTACTTC
>Ga0316622_100002282_pt1 | contig 13169 bp, 14 predicted proteins | sample OWC_Aug_OW2_C1_D_FD_207646 | JGI IMG/M metagenome (GOLD analysis project Ga0316622, IMG submission 207646) | Wetland soil microbial communities from Old Woman Creek delta, Ohio, United States - OWC_Aug_OW2_C1_D5_C | ecosystem: Environmental > Terrestrial > Soil > Wetlands | place: USA: Ohio... | reverse complement strand
TGAAGGGCAGACCCCGGTCCTCGCCGAGCTCGAAGACGGTGACGATGTTGGGGTGCTGCAGGCGCGCCGCCGCCTTGGCCTCGATCTCGAAGCGGCGGCGGCTGTCGGCGTCGAGGCTCCCCTCGGAGTTGAGGGTCTTCACCGCGACCTCGCGCTCGAGCGCCTCGTCGAGGCCGCGGTAGACCATCCCCATGCCCCCGCGCCCGATGCGGCCGGTGATCAGGTACCGGCCGATGCGGGGGCGGGGCCGGGTGTCCGCCGCCTGGGTGAGCACGCGCTCACTCCGCGAACTTCAGGAGGACCACGGTGATGTTGTCCTCGCCGCCGCGCGCGTTGGCCTCGTCCACCAGCGCCGTGGCCGCGCGGGCGACGTCTCCCGGCGCTTCCGCGAGGATGCGTGCGATGTCCTCGTCGCCGATCATGGTGGTGAGCCCGTCCGAGCAGAGGAGGAGGACGTCGCCGGGTTCCATCCGACGCGACTGGATGTCGACGACGAGGTCGGAGCGTCCCCCGAGGGCACGGGTGACGACGTTGCGCAGGGGGTGGCTGCGCGCCTGCTCGGGCGAGATGACGCCGCTGTGGATCTGCTCGTTGACCCACGAGTGGTCGCTCGTGAGCTGCGAGATCTCGCCGCCGCTCCACAGGTAGATGCGGCTGTCTCCCACGTGGGCGAGGTGGGCGGTGTCACCGTCGACGAGGACGGCGGCCACGGTGGTGGCCATGCCCTCGTACTCCGCGCTCTCGCGGGTGGCTTCCAGCACCCGCCGGTTCGCGTGGCGAATCGCGGTCTTGAGGCGGTTCCCCTCGTAGGAGATCGAGTCGTCGAGGCCGAACGGCCAGGTGATCTCCTCGTTGCCGCCGGTGAGGGTCACGAACTCGTTGATGGCGTCCACCGCGACGCGGGAGGCGACCTCGCCCGCGGCGTGGCCGCCCATCCCGTCCGCCACCACGTAGAGCCTCTGATCGGGGTTCAGGAAGAGCGAGTCCTCGTTGCCCTTGCGCTTGCGGCCGACGTCGCTGCGTGCCTCGCAGAGGACCTTCATGGTGCTCACGGCTGGCCGAGGCCGAGCTCGGCGGCGAGCCGGGCGAGGCGCGCGTCGCGGGGGGCGAGGCGCAGGGCCGTCTCCATCGCCTTCTGCGCGCGCAGCTTCATCCCCTGCCGGGCGAGGACCGTCGCGAGGTCCGCGAACGCGGACGCGCTCCGGGGGGCGAGCTGCGTCGCCTTCTCGAGGGCCTGGACCGCCTCGCGCGCCGCCTGCGGGACGCGGGCGAGCGCCTTCCCGAGCGCGGCGTGGTACGCGGCCTGGTCGGGCGCGTGGTGCACCGCGGTGCGCAGCAGCGTCACCGCCTCCTCGAGCGGGCCCCCCTCGAGCAGCGGCTGGGCCCGCTCGAAGGCGTCGCGCGCGATGTCCTCGGGCGTCCGGGGCTGCGGCCGGTGGCGTGCCGCGTCGTACTCCTGGCGGCTGCGCGGGTTGACGAGGGTGTTGAACGCAGTGGTGATGTCCTGGAAGGCCGTTTGCGCACGCTGCTTCTCCGCGGGGTCGGTGAAGCGGTCGGGGTGCCTCTCGCGGGCGAGACGCGCGTAGGCCTGGCGGATGTCCACCGGGCTGCTGGAGGGCGCGACGCCGAGCAACTGGTAGTAGTCGATCATCTCGGGCTCAGCGCGGCTGCTGGGGCGATTTCACGAACTTCTGGGCCTGCTTGCGGACGGGCTCGGGCACGTTGCGGTCCACGGAGATGCCCTTGATGTCCCGGGGGCTCAGCCGGGGCACCAGGGTCAGGGCGATGCCGATCGGAGTCCGGGGGTTGCACACGAGGTTCTTGACGACCGCATAGCGCTTCGTCCACTCGCGGTGGTGGCCGATCGTCCGAAGGATCTCGTCGGACACGCTCTTCATGCCGGAGATGGCCTCGACCTCGGGGTCGCTCAGTCGCGGGCTGCCGAGGACCGCCTTCGACACCAGCCGGTTGGGGTCGCGGATCAGGATCGCGCGCTCCTCGCGGGAGCCCTTGAGGGCGGTGATGAGCTTCTCCGCGGTGTTCAGCCGGTAGATCTTCTGGACCGCGCTGACCTTCTCCGTCTGCTGCCGCTCCTCCTCCGACAGGTACCGGACGAGGGCCTCGTCCTCGGTCATGAAGACGTCGCCGTGCGGTGCGATCTCGGGCTCCGGCTCGGGCTCCGGCTCGGGCGGCTCCTCCTTCGGCGCGGGCGTTGCCGCGGGGGGCACGACGGCATCCGCCTGCCCGATCCGGAAGGTCTCCCGCAGCTCGCGCAGGCGTCGCTTCTGGTCGTTGCTCAGGCCGGCGTTGCTCTCCAGCGCCACGAGCAGGGAGTTGCGCCGCAGCAGGCGCGTCTGGTTGATGACCACGAGCTCCGCGAGGGCCTGCGTCAGGACGGGAGCGAGCGTCTCGATCGTCTCGTCGGGCAGCGAGGTGTTCTGCAGCGCGACCTCGCGCAGCTCGTGCTCGGAGCGGTGGGTGAGGGCCCAGGACAGCACGCGGGAAGGCGTGTCCCGGCTCTTCAGGATCGGCAGCAGCTCCGCGGCCGGGAAGGAGGAGAGCGACTTGTCGGCGGCCGCCCGCACCCCCTCTTCAGGGTCCTGGACGAGGTCCGTCCACAGCTCGAGGAGGTCCTCCGGCTTGAGCGGCAGCAGCCCCTGCGCGGCCATGAGGCGCAGGTCGCGCGCCACGCCTCCGCGGCGGAACTGCTCGACCAGGGGATTCGTGGACCGCGCTTCCGCCATGGGTGCTAGCCGCTCTGACCGTTGCGCTCGCCGGCGCCGTCCTGCTCGACGAGCGAGGGCAGGTTCTGCCGGGTGATCACGATGTTCTTGCGCACCTCGCCGCTGCGGCCCAGGGGGAGCGCCGGGCGGTCGTTCACGCGGATGCTGAGGCCCCCGGCGTTGCCGACCGACAGCACGATCTCGCCTTGCGCCTCGAGCGTCTGCGACTCTCCTTCCGCGAGAACCCGGTTGATGACGGTCTCGCCGTCGGCGCGCACCTCCACCCAGCAGTCCTGCTGCGCCGTCATCGTCAGCACCAGGCCGTCCACGACGGCGGCCGGGGTGGGCGCCAGCGAGGGCGAGGGGTACACCCGGTCGGTGGGGAGCACCGCGGGCGCCGCCACGACCGGGGTGGGCGTCGGCTCGGGCCGGGCGCGATCGCCATCGCCCCCGCGCCGGAAGGTGAGGGCAACGGCCAGGACCGCGACGGCCGCGAGGAAGACCCGTCCGAGCGACACTGGCGATCGCCGCGGCGGCTCGGAGTGCGCCTTGCGCTCCGGCGGCGCTTCTCCGTGCGCGCTCACGAAGTCGGCCACCGCCCGGTCGGAGTCGAGGCCCAGGAAGCTGGCGTACTGCTTCACGAAGGCGCGCGGGAAGAGGCCGCCGGGCAGGACCTCGACCCGGTCCTCCTCGAGCGCCTGGAGGAAACGCGCGCTGATCTTGGTCCCGTCGGCGATCTCGCGCAGGCTGACGCCGCGCAGCTCGCGTTCTCTCCGCAGGTTCTCGCCGAACGAGCCCATGGCTTCCGCTTCCCTCGCCCCGGTCAACAGAGGCCGGAGCGGCGAGATTCTAGTGCGCCGCCCGGAGGGCTGTCAAATGCATCTCGTTGAGCCATCGAGAATTGGCGGCCCATCAGGCACCCTTCGGGCAGTCGAGGACGGCCTGCGCCGCGGCCCGCACGAGTGGACGCAGCCCGGCCTCCTCCGCCACGCGGCGCAGGTCGCGGGGTACGAGCGAGCTGATCTGCTGCAGGGCGATGGGCAGAGGCGTGCGCGGCTGCAGGACGAGCGCGAGCCGCACCGCGTAGCTCGAGGCCCAGCGCGCGCAGCCGGCCGCCGCCTCGACCAGAGTCGTCCTGACGTCTTCGCGGCGCAGGGCGGTGACGAGGTCCTCCTCGCGCAGGCGCGGGTTCACGAGGGCCGCCTCGGCCACCGGCCGCTCGGTGGCCGCGAGCAGCGCGGGGAGGAGGGCGGGCGTCGCCAGGCGGGCGAGCGTGATCCGGTCCCCGAGGCGCATGTCGTGAAGGCCGTCGCTCAGGAGCGACTCCGCCCGCGAGCGAACCGCGGCCGGGACGCTGGGTGTCGCCGCCACGTCCGCCAGGTCGCGCCAGTACAGGGCGGACACGAGGCGTTGCGACAGCGAGCGGGGGGCGCGAGGGTTGAGCACCACCCGCGCGAGCACCCGCGGGCGCTCGGACCACGGCCGGTGAGAGGCCACTTCCTCGAGGAAAGCCACGGGAACGGCGCGCCGGAGCACCGCGGTCAGGACCTGCTCGTCCCCCGCCGACGCGAGGACTTCGCGGGCGCGTGGACGGGACTCGCCGGCGCGCAGGGCGGCGGCGAAGAGCGCGTCGACCGCCGCCGGCTCTCCCTGCCCCGCCCGCAAGACCGGCTCTCCCTGCCTCAGCGGTGACGCCCGGGCGCCACGAGGTACCGGTGCGCGTCGGCGAGCGCCAGCAGGACGTTGACGAGGCCGACGCCGGTGACCGCCCCCCGGGTGAAGGCGCTCAGGAGCGGCCCGCGGAGGCCGGGCCAGACCTGCAGCAGCCAGTTCGAGTCCCAGAGCGAGGGCCACCAGGGGGCGAGCACGAGGACGATTCCCACCACCAGGGAGCTCAGGATCCAGAGCACGGGGGCCAGGGCGGGGGCGGCCGCAGTCAACGCCTTGCGTCGCGCAGCCGGATCTTCTCGCGGAGGCCCTCGATCCTCTCCGCGACGTCGCGGAACTGGGCCTCCTGCCCGAAGACCTCCTCGAACAAGGCGAGGGCGTCGTCGAGCTCGTCCGCCTGCTCGTTCGCGTCGGCCAGGTCGTAGCGCAGGCCCTTGTACTCGTCATCGGAGCGGCCCGGCGCGGAGAGTCCCTTGTCGAACCACTTCACGGCCAGCTTGGGCATGCCCTTCTCGACGAAGCACATGCCGAGCATGCTCGCGCACTCGAGCAGCCGCCCCTCGTCCTTGGCCGCGAGCTGGAACTCGGCGATCGCCTCGTCGACGAGGCCCATCTCCTTGTAGGCGATGCCGAGGTTGTAGCGCGTCTCGTAGTCTTCCTTGCCGAGCTGCTTGTCGACGCCCTTCTGGAACTCCCGGAAGATGTCCGCCAGCGAGGCGTCGCCGAGGTCGGTACCCGAGGCCGGCGGGGCCTGGGCCGCCACGGCGGGCTGGGCCCCGAACAGGTCGCCGAGCTCGGAGGCCAGGTCGAAGCCGTCGCCCCCGGGGAGCCCGGCTTCGGGCGGGACGAAGGCCGGGGCCTCGGCCACCGGGGCCTCGTCCGGCGCCGACGGCGTCGGCGTGAACTCGAGAAAGTCGGAGCCCAGCTGCAGGGGCTCCTCGGCGGCGGGCTCTTCCGTCACCGGCGCGCGGGGTTCGGCGAGCACGAACTCGTCGCCAGCCGGGGAAGGCGGCGCCTCGCCCGCGAGCCCGAGCTCGGCCAGCCGCTGCACGAGCGCGGGGTGTCCGGCAAAGCGGTCGCCCACCTCCTCGAGCACACCCTTGGCGTCCTCGACGAAACCCATGGACACGTACGACTCGATCTCGTCGAGCGCACGCCGCAGGTCCGCGGGGACGCCGCCCGCCGGCGCCACGGCCGGCGCCGGCTGGACGACGAGGCCGGTGGTCACGGAGAGCGCGGCGCCGGCCGAGGCCTCATCGAGATCGAAGCCCGGAGGGGCGGACTCGGGCTCCGCTTCGATGAACTGGGTGCCGAACTCGCCGGTGGGCGCGAGCTCTTCGTCCACGAAGGAGGGCTCGGGCTCGTGAGCGACCGGCTCCATCTCCGTGAGCCCGTCGAGCATGTCCTCCTGATCGTGGGCGGGCTCCTCGATCGTGATCTCGACGCCGGCTTCCGCGACCGGGAGGGGCGCACGCGCGGGACCGGGACTGGGCGCGGGAGCACGCGCGGCAACAGGAGCAGGTGCGGGAGCAGGAGCCGAGGCCGGCACGACGGGGACGAGGGGAGGGGCGAGCACGTCGGCCTCGGCGTCGAGCGGCGTGGCCTTGTCGGGCACCCCCCTGAGCCGGTGGACCTCGGCCATCACGCGCAGGCGCTGGGCCGCGGGCTCGTTCTCGCCCTTCTCGCGGTGGAGGTCGACGAGCTCCTGCAGCGCGTCGAGGTTGTCCGGGAAGCGCCCCAGCACCGCCTCGAACTGGTCCCGGGCCTTGTCGCCGAGGCCGTACTTGCGGAAGACGCGCCCCTCCGCGAGGTGCTCGGAGATGAACTCCTGGTCGTCCGCCGACAGCGGGCCGCTCAGCTCGAGGCCGGCGGCCTTCCCCGCGCGTCGGGGGGGCTCGAGGCTCACGGGCATGGCGGGAGCCGGCGGACGCTCGAAGTCGACCTCGAAGACGCCCGCGGGCCGGTCCCCCTGCTGCTCGCGGAGCCAGCGGAGCTTCGATCGGTGCTGGTCGTTGTGCGGCTCGAGCTGCACCATCATCTCGAGGATCGAGGCCGCCTGGTCGAGGCCTCCCGACGCGAGGTACGCCTCGACCATCTGCGAGTAGGTCTGCGCCACCAGCGTGTCGTTGCGCGACTGGCGGTAGAGCTCCACCAGCTTGCCCAGGCTGCGGATGTGGGAGGGGTTGCGCTGGACGATCTGCTGGAGGATCCCGGCGCCGCGGTCGATCTGGCGGCGCTCGACGAGCTTGTCCACGGCCGGCAGGACCTGCTCGAAAGCCTCGTCGTAGCGCCCCTCGGCGAGGTACACCTGCCCGAGCTGCAGGCGCGCGTCCTCGTCCGAGGGGTCTCGCTGGAGCAGGGCCTCGAGGACCTTCCGTGCTTCGTCCGGCCGCTTCGAGCCGAGGCAGGCCTCCGCGAGCCGGAGCGACACCTCGCGGTCGGCGGGGAAGGTCCGTCGCGCTTCCTCGAGGTGCTCGATCGCGCGGGCGAAGTCCTTCTGGACGAGGTAGACGCGGGCCGCGGCCGCGAGCAGGCGCGCGCTGCGGGGCCCCGAGCGCAGGGCCTTCTCGATGACCTGGAGGGCCTCGGCCAGGTGGCCTTTCTTGACCAGCTCCTCGGCGATGGCCACGTACTGGTCCGCCGCCTTCTCCAGGTTGCCGTCGCGCGCGTAGAGCTCGGCCAGGCGGATCCGGACCTTCATGTCCGAGGGGTCGACCTCGGCCATGCGACGCAGGACGTCGCCCGCGTCGCGGAGCCGGTTGCGCTTGATGTACTCGTCGATCACGAGGCCGAGGGTCTGCTTGGCCTCCGCCACGAGGCCCTGCCGGGCGTAGAGGTCCCCCAGCGCCACGTTCCCGTCGAGCAGGGACGGGTCGTTGCGCAGGACCTTCTTCCAGACCGCGATCGCCTTCAGGTAGAAGCCGTCGGCGGCGAAGTACCGCGCGACCTTGATGTACTGGTCGTTGGCGGCCTTGATGTTGTTCAGCTTGGCGTACAGGTCGCCGATCCGGTTTTCCGTGTTCCAGTCCGGCTTGGGGCTCTCCTGGACGATCTGCTTCAGGAGGTCGATCGCCTTGTCGAAGCGGCCGGCCTTCTCCGCGGCGTCGGCGTCCCGCTTCAGCTGCAGTGGGTTCGGCTTCGCCACTCTAGCCCCGCATCCTCACGAGAAGAGCCACGCCTGGGTGCCGTTGAAGGACCGGCGGTGGATGGACGTGGGCCCGAGGCGGCGCAGGGCCTCGCGGTGGCCCTCGCTGCCGTAGCCCATGTTGCGGGCCAGGTCGTACCCGGGGTGCTCGCGGTCGAGCTCGCGCATGAGCGCGTCCCGCGCGACCTTGGCCACGATGGAAGCGGCCGCGATCGAAACCGACTGCGCGTCGCCCTTCACGATCGGGCGCTGCTCCACGTCGAGGCCGGGGATGGTCAGGGCGTCCACCAGCAGGAGGTCGGGCTTCTCGGGCAGGGCGAGGACGGCGCGACGCATCGCCAGCAGGGTGGCCTCGAGGACGTTCACGCGATCGATCTCGGCCGGCTCCGCCCGGCCGACCGCGAAGCCGCGCGCGCGCTCGCGAATCCGGCGGTCCAGCCTCTCGCGCTGCCGTCGCGTGAGCCGCTTGGAGTCGTCGAGGCCTTCCGTGTCGAAGCCGTCCCCCAGGGCGACGGCCGCGGCCACGACGGGCCCGCACAGGGCGCCCCGCCCCACCTCGTCGACGCCGGCGACGAGGGCGCAGCCCGCCGCCCGCGCTTCGTCCTCGAAGCGCCGGCCGCAGCGGAGCTCCACGCCGCGGTGCATCGTCGGTCGCCGGCCCCGCCTCGACGCCCCTGTCATCGCCCTCCTCGTCCCCCGGCCGGCCCCACGGCCCCACGCTGGGCCGTCGCGACGCCGCCCGGGGGCCTGTCGCGGCCCGGAGGTCCCCTACGCCTCCCGCCCCGGGGTCTCCACGCGCTTCTCCTTCATGCGGCCCGCCTTGCCCTTGAGCTCACGCAGGAAGTAGAGCTTGGCCCGGCGCACCCGCGCGTGCTTCACCACCTCGATCTTCTCGATGGTCCGCGCGTGCAGGGGAAAGATCCGCTCCACCCCGGTCCCGAAGGAGATCTTGCGCACGGTCATGGTCGCCCGGGCCCCGGCGCCCCGCAGGCCGATCACGACACCCTCGAAGACCTGCACGCGCTCGCGCTCGGTCTCCTTGGGCTTGCCCTTGATCTCTTCCTTGACGTTGGTCTCCTTGACCCGCACGTGCACGCGCACGGTGTCGCCGGCGTTGAGCTGCGGCAGCGCCTTCTTCAGGTCCGCCGACTCGACTGTCTCGATGGCCTTCATGGTCTTCTTTCCGTCCCTATTTGTGAATGACAGCGGGGGATTTGTCCAGCGCCCCGGGCCCGCCCACCCGGGCCTCGTCCTCGATCTCGCGCAGCAGCGCCTCGTCCTCGGGGCCGAGGCGGGCGGCGGCGAGCAGGTCGGGTCGCCGCTCGCGGGTCGCGCGCAGGGCCTCCCGCCGGCGCCAGCGCCGGATCCGCCCGTGATCGCCCGAGAGCAGCACCTCGGGCACCGCGCGCGCCCGCCAGGACGCGGGCCGCGTGTAGTGGGGCCAGTCCAGGAGGCCCCCTTCGAAGGAGTCGCTCCCGGCCGAGTCCTCGTCGCCGAGGGCGCCGGGCAGGAGGCGGACGGTGGCCTCGACGACGGCCAGGGCGGCGGTCTCGCCCCCGGTGAGCACGAAGTCGCCCAGGCTCAGCTCCTCGGTGGCGAGCCCCTCCGCCACTCTCTCGTCGACACCCTCGTAGCGGCCGCAGAGGAGCACGAGGCGGTCGAGGCGCGCGAAGCGACGCGCGGATTCCTGGTCGAACCGCCGGCCCCGGGGCGAGAGCAGCACGATCGCCTCGCTGCCGCGGGGGCCGTCGGCCCGGGCCTCCTCGATCGCCCGGTAGAAAGGCTCGGCCTTCATCACCATGCCCGGCCCGCCCCCGAACGGGGCGTCGTCGACGGTGCGGTGGCGGTCGTCGGTGTGGTCGCGCAGGTCGTGGAGGCGCAGGTCCACGAGGCCCGCGTCGCGAGCCCTCTGGACGATGCCGTCCGAGAGCGGCCCCTCGACCATCCGCGGGAAGATCGTCACCACGTCAATCCGCACCGGCGTACTCCGGCCTCGACGCGAGGATGCGGCCGTGGACGAGATCGACCGCCTTCACGAACCCGGAGGCGAAGGGGAGGAGTGTCTCGCCCCCCGGCCCGTGCACGACGAGCACGCGCGTCTCGGCGCCCGTCTCCATCACCTCGTCCACGACGCCGATCTCGGCGCCCGATTCGTCCTCGACCCGCAGTCCCTTGAGCTGGTGATGGTAGTAGGAGCCCTCGGGCAGCACCGCGAGCTCCTCCTCCGCGATGCGCAGCTCGAGGCCCCGCAGCTTCTCGGCGTCGTCGATCGACGAGACACCCTCGATCTCCAGCACGAATCGGCCCTTGTGCGGCCACGAGCGGAGGACGCGCAGCTCGCGCGCCTCCCCCCCGGGCGCCTCCACGAACGCCCGGCGCAGCTTGGGGAAGCGGTCGGGCCGGTCGGAGAGGGGCAGCACGGCCACCTCCCCGTGGCGGCCCTGCGGCTTCACCACCCGGCCGACGAGCACGAGGTCCGAGAAACGGGCCATCAGTCGAGAACCTCGAGCGCGCAGGCGCCGCCACGCCGGCGGGCCAGCGCGTCGAGCAGGGTGCGCATCGCGTTGGCGGTGCGCCCCTCGCGCCCGATCACGCGGCCGCGGTCGGCGGGGGCGACCGAGAGCTCGATCACGGTCCGGCCGTGCTCGACGTGCTCGCGCACGCGCACGCGGCCGGGCTCGCGCACGAGCCCGCGAGCGAGGTGGGAGACGAGCTGCTTCACCGCGCTACGCCTTCGCCGCGCTCCGCTTGAGCAGGCTGCGGACGGTGTCGGTGGCGCGGGCCCCCAGGCCCATCCAGTGCTTCGCCCGCTCCGCGTCGATCTTCACCACCGCGGGGTCCCGGCGGGGATCGTAGTGCCCGAGAACCTCGACGAAGCTCCCGTCCCGCCACGTCCGCGAGTCGGCCACCACCACGCGGTAGTAGGGCCGCTTCGTGGAGCCCGTACGCCTCAGTCTGATGGACAGCATCCTTCCTCTTCCTTCTTCATCGGAGCTGCGGCATCCGGGCGGCGAGGCGCTTCATCGCCCTCGACCCCGTGCCCAGCCCCTTCATGAGCTTCCTGGCCTGCGCGAACTGCTTCAGCAGGCGGTTGACGTCCTCGACCGAGCTGCCGCTGCCTCTCGCGATGCGCTTGCGGCGGCTCCCGTTCACGACCGACGGGTCGTGGCGCTCCTGCGGGGTCATCGAGTCGATGATGGCGATCGTCCGCCGCAGCTCCTGCTCGCCCCGGTCCACGTCGACGCCCTTGAGCGAGCCCATGCCCGGGATCATCGAGAGCACCTGGTCGAGGGGACCCATCTTGCGGAGCTGCTTCATCTGGTCGCGGTAGTCCTCGAGCGTGAACTCCGCGCGCCGCAGCTTGCGGGCGAGCTCCTCCGCCTGCTCCCGCTCGACCGTCACCTCGGCCATGGCGATGAGCCCGAGCACGTCGCCCATCCCCAGGATGCGCGCGACCATCCGGGCGGGGTCGAACGGCTCCAGCGCGTCCACCTTCTCGCCCGTCCCCGCGAACTTCACCGGCCGCCCGGTGACCGCGGCGGCAGAGAGCGCCGCCCCGCCCCGGGAGTCGCCGTCGAGCTTCGTCAGCACGATCCCGGTGATCCCGATCCGGCGGTGGAACTCCTCGGCGCTGCGCACCGCGTCCTGGCCGGTGAGCGCGTCGGCGACGTAGAGCACCTCGGCCGGGTCCGCGACCTCGCGCAGCTCGCCGAGCTCGGCCATCAGCGCCTCGTCGACGTGCAGGCGCCCCGCGGTGTCCACGAGCACCGTGTCGTAGCCCACCGCCCGGGCCTCGCCGAGCGCCGAGCGCAGGATCTCCCGTGGAACCGCGAGGTCGGGGTGGTGCACCTTCACGCCGGCCTGGGCGCCCACGGTGCGCAGCTGCTCGCGCGCCGCCGGCCGCTGCACGTCGGTCGAGACCAGCAGGGGGTGGCGCCCGCGACCGGCCAGCCACCGCCCGAGCTTGGCGGTCGTCGTGGTCTTGCCCGACCCCTGGAGCCCGGTCATCAGGATCACGCTGGGCGGGTGCTTGGCGCTCTCGAGCGGCTTCGCCTCCGGCCCGCCGAGGACCTCCACCATCTCGTCGCGCACGATGCGCAGGACCGCCTGGTCGGGCGAAAGGCTCTTGAGCACGTCCTGCCCGGTGGCGCGGGTGCGCACGCGGTCGACGATCTGCTTCGTGACCTTGAAGTGGACGTCCGCCTCGAGGAGGGCGAGGCGGATCTCGCGCAGCGCCGCCTCGACCTGGGCCTCGGAAAGGACACCCTGGCCGCGGAGGGATCTGAGTATCCCCTGGAGCCTTTCGCTGAGCGACTCGAACACGCAGACCACCCCTCGGCCGGGCGGATGCCAAGCCAAAGCAAATGATGATCTTAGCGGGGGGTTCCCGCCCCTGTCAAACGTCCCCGGATGCCCGACCGGGCGCCCGGTGGCAGCAGCTATACCGACCGAAGCAGGTGCCCGAGCTTCTCCTTCTTGGTCCGGAGGTAGCGGCGGCTCTCGTCGGAGGCGGGGATCTCGATCGGGACCCGCTCGGCGATGGTGAGCCCGTAGCCCTCGAGGCCCACGAACTTGCGGGGGTTGTTCGTCATGAGCCGGAGCTTCTGCACGCCCAGCTCGACCAGGATCTGGGCCCCGGTCCCGTAGTCGCGGTGGTCCGCCTTGAAGCCCAGGGCCTCGTTGGCCTCGACCGTGTCCTTGCCCTGGTCCTGCAGCTCGTAGGCCATGATCTTGTGGACGAGGCCGATGCCGCGGCCCTCCTGCCTCAGGTAGAGCAGGACACCGCGGCCCTCGGCCGAGATCCGCTCGAGCGCCGTGTGGAGCTGGCCGCCGCAGTCGCAGCGGCTGGACGAGAAGATGTCGCCGGTCAGGCACTGCGAGTGGACGCGGACGAGCACCGGCTCCGCCGTCCGGACCTCGCCCATCACGAGCGCCACGTGGTGCTGGCGGTCGATCAGGCTCTCGAAGGCGTGGATCCGGAAGCCGCCGTACGAGGTCGGCAGGTTCGCCTCCGCGATCTTGCGGACGAGCCGCTCGGTCTGCATCCGGTACTGGATGAGGTCGCGGATCGTGATCATCCGGATGGCGTGCTCGCGGCAGAAGACCTCGAGCTGCGGCACGCGCGCCATCGTCCCGTCCTCGTTCATCACCTCGCAGATGACGCCGGCCGGGTAGAGCCCGCACAGCCGCGCCAGGTCCACCGCCGCCTCGGTCTGACCCGCGCGCTGCAGCACCCCGCCGGACGAGGCCCGCAGGGGGAACATGTGACCGGGGCGCGCGAGGTCCTCCGGCTTCGTCCCGGGGTCGATCGCGGCGAGAACGGTCTTGGCCCGGTCGGCCGCCGAGATGCCGGTGGTCGTGCCCTTGCGGGCCTCGATCGGCACGCAGAATGCGGTGCCGAACCGCGCCGAGTTCTGCTCGTCGCGGACCATCAGCGGGATGCGCAGCTCGTCGAGCCGCTCGCCGGTCATGGGCAGGCAGACCAGCCCGCGCCCGTACCGGGCCATGAAGTTGATGATCTCGGGGGTGACCTTCTCCGCCGCGACGGTGAGGTCGCCCTCGTTCTCGCGGTCCTCGTCGTCGAGGACCACGATCATCTTGCCGGCCCGGAAGTCCTCCAGGGCCTCGGGGAT
>Ga0316622_100002281_pt1 | contig 13171 bp, 17 predicted proteins | sample OWC_Aug_OW2_C1_D_FD_207646 | JGI IMG/M metagenome (GOLD analysis project Ga0316622, IMG submission 207646) | Wetland soil microbial communities from Old Woman Creek delta, Ohio, United States - OWC_Aug_OW2_C1_D5_C | ecosystem: Environmental > Terrestrial > Soil > Wetlands | place: USA: Ohio... | reverse complement strand
GTTAAATTATTATCATAATCTACGATACCGCCCGCCAGACGCGCAGAGCTGTCCTGGAGGGTGCGGAAAGGGGGGGATTGCCCTCAAGTCCCTGCAGCCTGCCATCCGGAAGCCTCATGGTGTGCTTTTCCCGAACCGGCGTATTCCGTCTGACCGTCCAGGAATGAGCGGCGTGTCGAAATGCCGAGGGCCTGGACCTTCTGAGCGAGCAGACCGATGTCAAAAGGTTTTTCGAAATAGTGATATGCTCCAAGGCGGTAAGCATTCTCTTCTGTTTCGGCCGAACCGGACGCCGTCATTATGATGACCGGAATGGCGGCATTCATTTTTTTCACCATCTCAAGCAGCCTCATTCCTTCCATGCCGTCTCCAGTGGAGCTGAGCTTGAGATCGGTAATGAGCAGATCGAAAGCGTGATTCAGAAGTGCTTCCTCTGCGCATTCAAGGCTGTCACAGGAAATTGCAGCCGTGTCTTCATGGCTCAGCATGAAGGTGATCGACATGCGGAGAAGCAGGTGATCTTCGACAAGCAGTACTTTTTTCATCTTCCTGGCCTTCCGGATAAAGTTGTTCTCTCTTCGTTATCTTTTTTTCGGTCCACATGCAGATAGATAGGACACCTCTTATGCGTCTCCGTAATGCAGTACTCTTCAAACTGAAAGCGGCTGGGGGTATATTCTTCATCGGATGTCCGGCAGATGGGCACTAGGTGATCCAGGTTAGGGCATACTATTTTTTTTATTACGAATCTCATCATGACGCAAAGGGGGGCAGGTCATGGCAGTCGTCACAGACCTCATCTTTTGACGGGTTGCCGCTTGCAGCGGCATCCTGCCAGGAAGACCTGGCGTATCGGCCTGAAAAACTGCCATGACCTGTAATATGCAGATCGGATGCGGTATCGGTGAAATTGCCGAAGATGGTTCCCCTGCCGCCTATGCGGCAGTTTATGAAACTCTTTCGCACTGCTGCGATCTCAGACTGCACGGCATTTCCTCCTGTTTTCAGTTATACGGTAACCTGATTTTCAGATTTATAGAAGGAGATATAATCGGCGTCTGTTGGGGGATGAAAAATGGCTATAAAGAGTGGCCAAAGGTCGGCTTGTTTGTATGAGGAAACATCACCCTGTTCATACGTTAGGCATGCACAATCTCTTGACGGGAACATGTCTAAATCATTAGAATATCTGACTATGAAAAGTTTTATCGCAGCCAACTGGAAAATGAACAAGACCATATCCGAAACCAGGGATTTCTTTCGTGATTTCGTGCCTCTGGTAAAGGATGTCTCGGATGTGGACATCGTGGTGGCTCCGCCCTTTACCGCGCTTTCTGCGGCTGCAGGAGCCATACAGGGCACGAATGTCCGTCTTGCTGCACAGGACGTCTTCTGGGAAGAGAAGGGCGCCTATACCGGCGAGGTCGCACCTGCCATGCTGCTTGATGCGGGCTGCACCCATGTCATCATCGGCCACTCCGAAAGGAGACAGTACTTCCATGAGGACGATACGGTCGTCAACAGGAAAGTGCGGGCTGCCAAAAAGGCCGGCCTCGGCGTGATCTTCTGCTGCGGGGAATCGCTCGAAGAGCGGGAATCCAACAGGACGTTTGACGTTATCCGGCGTGAGGTCGAAAAAGGCCTCGAAGGGATCGACGCCGATGGTCTGGTCGTGGCGTATGAACCGATATGGGCCATAGGCACCGGAAAGACAGCGTCACCGGACCAGGCCCAGGAAGTGCACGCGTTCATCCGGGACATCTTGGGAAAGCTTTATGCCGGCACTGCCGAGGGTATCCGCATTCTTTACGGAGGGAGTGTCACCCCGGAAAATGTGACCAGCCTTATGGCATGCAAAGACGTCAACGGTGGTCTGGTCGGGGGCGCGAGCCTCAAGGCTGACAGTTTCGCTAAATTAGTCTGTTATAAAAAGGAGAAGTAATGTCGACACTGATACTGGTTGTTCATCTGATCGTCTCTTTATTCCTTATTGTGATCGTGCTGATCCAGGGAGGAAAGGGGGCCGAAATGGGAGCAGCATTCGGCGGCTCCAGTCAGACCCTCTTCGGCGCCAGAGGCGCTGCTACCTTCTTCAGCAAGCTCACGACGGTCGCAGCCGTTGTGTTCATGATCTCGTCGTTCCTGCTCGCCATTGTCACCACTCGGGAAACATCGGTGGTGAACAGGATCCCTGCTGCTCAGCAGCAGCAGAGTGCCCCGATCCCCGGTGGGGGCGCAACCGGTCCGATCCAGGGAGCACCGGCTCAGCCTGCCCAAACTCCTCAGCCCGCGAAATAGCCGGCATCTGACAGATACCGAACCGGGGCATGCCCGGATGCATCAGGATGCCCCGGTCTTATTTCTTCGATTCATCCTCATCGTCTTCGAGCATCCGGTATTTCGGACCTTCGGGGTCGTCATACTGGCCGCTCTTGACCGCCCAGAGAAAGAAGAGCCACGCACCGACGCCCAGTACCAGCGAAAGAAAGATGAGAAAGGCAAGGGTCCACATCAGGTCTTCACTCCTTTGCGTATCCTCAGGGAATTGGTAACCACAAAAAGGGAACTTGCCGCCATCGCTCCTGCAGCCACGATCGGGTGAAGCATGCCTGAGACAGCGAGCGGCAGCGCAACGATGTTGTAGACGAACGCCCAGAATATGTTCTGCCTGATCACCGCGTATGCACGGCGGGAAAGGCGCATGAAATAAGGTATGAGAGAAAGATCGCCGCGCATGAGCACAGCGTCGGCGCTTTCCATGGCAATGTCCGTTCCCCCCCTGCCCATGGCAATGCCGATGGCGGATTCGGTGAGAGCGGGCGCGTCGTTGATGCCGTCACCTATCATCATTACGCGCTTTCCTGCAGCCTGCAGTTCACGGATGAGGCGACGTTTGTTGTCCGGAGACATTTCCGGATGGGCCTGCGGGATGCCCGCTGCCGCTGCCACAGCCTCGGTCGTCGCGCGGTTGTCCCCGCTTGCAAGCTCTGTCTCCAGACCAAGAGATCTGAGTGCAGTGACCGTATCGGCAGCTTCCTGCCTGATGCGGTCGGTAATGATGAACAGCGCCCGGACCTTTCCATCCCAACCCATAAAGATCACGGTATTGCCCGCCTTCTCGAACGACAGGCTCATTTCATCAACGCAGGTGACCGGATCGTTCCCAATGATGCCGCTGTCCTGCATGAAGGTCCTGTTGCCGATAAATATAAGTCGGTCGCCGATCAGACCTGTGACGCCGCGTCCCGGAACTGCCCTGAAGTCCTTTACCGGAAGAAACACGTCGTCGGATGCAGCAGTTATCGCACGTCCCAAACTGTGTTCGGAAAGGTTTTCTATCGATGCGGCAAGCCTGCACAAATATGCCGCATCAAGCGTCGGATCCAGTGATACGACTTCCCGGAGAGATGGCCTGCCCTCTGTGAGGGTTCCGGTCTTGTCGAAGATGATATGGGTGACCGAAGCGGATTTTTCTATGACCTCTCCGTCCTTGACCAGAATGCCCCGCGATGATGCCATCGTGGTATACACCAGTACAGCAAGGGGGGTGGCGAGACCAAGGCTGCATGGACAGGCTATGACCAGCACGGAAATTCCTGCCATAAGGGCCGAGTTCGCCGGACTTCCTGTCAGGAGGTATCCGGCGGTCGTCATGCAGGCAAGGACGAGGATGAAGGGGACAAAGTACCCGACCACCCTGTCCGCAAGGATCTGCAGCCGGGGTTTTTTCGCCTGGGCGTCCTCAACGGACCTGATGACGCCGGCAAGGAATGTGTCCTTTCCGGTGTTCGTGACCTTAAAGACGAACGTGCCGTAGAGGTTTATTGCTCCTCCAATAACGCTGCTCCCTGTTGTCTTGAGAACGGGCAGTGATTCGCCGGTAAGGATCGATTCATTTGCCTCGGACTCGCCATGAACAACTCTCCCGTCAGCAGGTATCAGTTCTCCCGGAAGGACCCTGACGAGGTTTCCGCGTTTGAGCTCCGTGAGCGGGACCATGACGGTTTCCGCGGAAAGAAGGTCGGCGGCTCCGGCATCGCTCAGTATCCGAGCTTCCCTGGGGCTCAATTTGGAAAGCCTCTCGATCGTTTCAGAGGCCCGTCCCTTTGCGGTCGTCTCGATATACCTGCCGAGAAGGATAAGGGTGATGATCATTGCGGCAGTGTCAAAGTAGACCGTCCCGCCGCTCAGCATCTGATAGACGCTGTAGACAAAGGCCGAGCCGGAACCGATCGTGATGAGAGAGTCCATGGTGAAATGAAGATGGCGCAGGCCAATGAAGGTATTTCTTATGAACGGCATCCCTGAATAGAGTATGACCGGAAGCGTGAGAAACATGGCTATGATCTCCAGTACGGTCCTGGTTGCCCGGTCGATACCCTGAAAGTATCCGGCATACAGGGCGATGCTGTAGATCATCAGCTGGGAAGACAGGAATGCTGCAGTGCCGAAACGCACGAGGAGGTCACGGGCCTCTGCCTTCTGCTGCCTGAACTGCTCGGACTCCCGGTATGGACGCGGCATGTATCCGATGGACTGTATCCTCTCCAGTATTCGGTCAAGATTGACGCGGCCGGGGTCCCAGCGGATCTTTGCCTTATGCGTCGCGAAATTGATCCGTGCGTATTCGACGCCATCGGTCCTGGACAGAAATTTCTCGTTCAGCCATACGCAGGACGCGCACCGTATACCGTCGATGAGTATGTCGATCTCCCTGTTCTGACCGACCTCCCGCTCATCGTCTGCGAAGAGCCCCGCATCGACCTTCTTCTGCTGATCGACCGGGGTGCCGGGGGAATCCCATGTTCTGTTTTTGTAGAACGCATCAAGACCTTCGCTCCTGATGATGAGGAAGACCGCCCTGCAGCCGCTGCAGCAGAAACGGTGTTCTTTGCCGTTTACGATCTCCCTGACAACATCCCGCTCGGGGAACGTAAGCTGGCAATGGTCGCAGGTCAGCGTTGCCATATCATCCCGAAAAGGCACGATAGATGAAGATGATCCCGATGGCTGTCATCATGAGGGAAGACATGATATACATCCGTTTCCTGATCCATTCACCTTTGCGTGCAGCCAGATGGCCTATGAAAAAAAGGGCAGGGGTGGTCCCGATACCGAACAGGAAGAGCATGGCCATGCCCTTGAGGAAACCTTCAACAGGGTGGCCTGCTGCTGCACCCGCTCCGGCAGCGGCAATGTATGCGGTATACAGAAGTCCGCAGGGGATGAAGCCGGTGGCCATGCCGATGACATAGACAGAGCCCGGGGTATGCGTCTGGGAGACGAAATGTATCACGCGGCTGATGAACCCGGAAACCGGGGCACTTATGCGGCTTCCGGCATCATGCACACGCAGCGAGATCAGCCCGGCAGACCCAATGCCAAGAACGACCATGACCCCGCCGACAGCGGCCATGGCCATGTTCTGGAAGCGTTCGATGGATGTCACGACACCAGCGAACGAGCCGGTCATGCCCATGACCCCTCCCACGATGCTGTAGGTGGTGACCCTCCCGGCGTTGTAGAGCAACTGCGGAAGGGACGATACCCTGATATCGTCTGCCGGCAGTCTGAACCCGAGGGTATAAGCTGCGACTACCGGTCCGCACATGCCGGCACAATGACCTATGCCGCCCAGCAGGCCGGAGGTGAGCATCAGCAGATAGATGGAATCAGCGATCGACATTGAACCGGTAGGTGAGCCTGCCTGAGCCGGGGATGGTTACATCAGCCTGCCAGAGCTTCCGGCCGGTCGGGCAGCGGGGGATGACGCCTCTGCCGCTGAATGAGCCCTCCGGGTCTTTGTTCAGCGCCACCTCGTTGCGTCCCATATACATGCCGGGCATGGAGAGCTCAAGAAGCAGGGGACCCCTCACGTTTGCGCCCTTCACCGTGACGACGAAGAAAAGCTCCTTCATCGTCTTTACCGGTTTGGGTGATATATCCAGCCTTACTTCTGTCTTGCCTATTATGGCAACACAGGGCCCGCGGTCGATATCGCAATCCGCGGCATGGCTGCGCAGTGGATACGAAACGAGCATGAGGACTGAGATGAAGATCATTGCGGTCTTTTTCATGGATCAGGTCCCCTGCCGGGCGAACATGCTCTTGCGGAACACGATCGTCCTTTCCTGCACGGTTACCTGAACGTCAAGGTCCCAGTACCCGTAAAGAGGGAAATCGACGGACGTCGTATAAACACCCGGTTTTTCCGTGCCGTCTGCTCCGTACTTCCTGTCATGGGCTTTTGACGACGGCCTGCTGATTCTGAGCGTCACTTTGCCGGACAGCGGTTTGCCTGCCCTGTCCGTGACCGTGAGATACAGCCGGTTCCTGCCGACCGAAGGTGACGGAGGCATAATGTCGACATTCCAGCCGGATGATGCCCGTTCCCTCTGTTCACTGTCCCATGCGAGACCTTTCTCATAGGGGTGATCGACCACGGTGCCGTCAAAGGTCGACATGCCGACGACGACCGTGCCGACAACCGCGGCAATTCCGATGAGGGTCACGAGCACCAGGAGCGTTTTCACAGGGCCTCCGGCAGAATGAGGGTGACATTTCCCGTAACCCTGATATCTGGATGTTTTTCCGCTTCAAGCCACAATTCAGCGCTGCCCGGCTTCAATGCCCGGTCGGGCGCTGAAAAGTAGACATATGCGGGTATCCTTTTATGCTCTCCTGCCCGGATGACAAACTGCTGAGGTATTATCTTCAGCTGTGCGCCATGCGAGAGGGCTTTCAGGGAGAGGGCAAGATCATCCTTGCTCCTGTTCTCAACGGCAAGGATATAGCCGTTCATGACCATGTTCCCGTCGCTCATGCTTGCCCTGATATCATTGTTCGGGAGTACGGTCAGATCAAGGGGGTTTCGGGACAGAGAAAGATAGAGAAAAAAGATCAGGGTCAGCAGGGTGAGCGAGCCGAATATGATCACGTTCGGCCTGATCAAACTGCCCGTAGTGCCGGGACTGCCGAAGAAGTAGCCTATCAGGCTATCCTTGTTCTGCCTCCCGAGATTTCTTGCGCACGTGTCGATACATTCGGCACAGCTGATGCATGCCGCGTTCAGGCCGTTCCTGATATCTATGCTGACCGGGCAGCACCTGACACACGCCCTGCAGTCCATGCATTCATCCTTTCTGCGGCTGTCAAAGCCGATGACCATCGTCCTGTTGTCAAACAGCGCTCCCTGCAGCTTCGCGTACGGACATGCCGTGGCGCACCAGGTGTGACGGAGGAAGGCATAGTTCAGGAAGATGACCGCTGACAGTACCAGCCAGGACCACCATGTTACGCTCCCGAGGGTCCGGCTTGCAAGCGCGGGGAAAAAATCATAGGGAGAGACGAAGTACCAGATGAAGTCCGCTGCTACGATGATGCTGATCAGGAAGATGAGGATATATGCCATGACCCGTTCCACGGCACTTTTCACTTTTGCCCTGTCAAGGAACCGTGTCATGTCGATGATGACGGTCTGCGGGCAGAGCCAGCCGCACCAGATGCGGCCGAAGACCTGGGTGATGAAGATGATCAGGAAAGTGAAGAAGAACAGGGCGATCAAAACGATGAAGAATTCATCCATCCAGAGGCTGATGCCGAAGAAATGAAGCCTCAGCGTGGGGATATCGAAGCGCAGGGCGCTTTCGCCGCCGATCCTTACGAACGGCAGGCCGAGAAACAGGATCGCCTGTGCCGCCTCAGCGAGACGGCGCCAGGGTTGTATGCGGCTAATCGTCATCTTCGAGCATCTTGTACTTGGGGTCTTCCACCTTCTTGTGCCGCTTCCGGGAGTAATAGAAGGCAATGATGATACCGAAGAGTATGACCAGGGTAAATCCGAAAACGATATACGCGATGTTCTGTGCGTTCATCGCGCCTACTTCTTCTTCCTGCTCATCATGAGGTACAGCACCACAATCGCCGCCGTCGGAATGGCGGTGAAAGCTATGGTGGCGAGTATTGAAATGTCCATGTAAGACCTCCTCGTTATAGTGTCAGTTTTCAGTGTCCCGTGTCAGCAAAAGGCAGCGAGCAGTGTCAGCGGCTTCCTGGCCGTTTGCCATTCTGCCTAAAACTGACACTGATCACCGTCACTGGGCACTGTCTTACTTTTTTACCGATTCCTCATACGCCTTCTCCTGGGTCCAGCCGCTGATGGACGGTGAATACATGGCGAAATAATATATGCCCCAGAGGATGAGGCCCCAGAAGAGGATCAGCCAGCCGATGGGCAGCTTACGGGCTGTTTCCTTCGCCTCAAAATCTTCTATATTCGTGCTGTCGAAATCTTCTGACATGTCTTCCTCCTTACTTTGATTTGCGCTGCTCGTGGCGGATATAGGAAACAAGCGACCATATCTTGTCCTTGTCGAGCTGGCCCGCGTATGGCGGCATGCCGTTGGCTGTGCCGTTCGCAATGATCTCGTATATCCTTCCATCACTGATATCGCCCTCTTTGTTGAGCCAGATGTTGTCTCTCAGGCTGGGGCCGATCCCGCCTTTGCCGTCATCTCCGTGGCAGGATTCACAATCTCTTTCATAGATATCCTCGCCGCGCTCGTGAGCATCCTTATCCCCTTCCAGGGGGTTCTTTTCTTCCGTCATTGCGACGGCAGCAGCCTGTGCCGCCATTCTGGGCACCGCGCTCCCGATGGCCTGCATGTACGCCACCAGTGCGTCAAGTTCTGTCTTTGATGCCAGGTCTGCGATCTCCTCTTTTGAGTAAGGAAAACCGTTCACCTTCATGTGGGCTTCCATTTCCGCAGTGGCGAGCTTGCCGTTCTGAAGCCATCCGTATTTCGGCATGTTCGATTGTGCGAAGAACGCCTGCGGATTTTCGAAATGTTTGTAATGCCAGGCATCCGGGTATTTTCCCCCGATGCGGGCGAGGTCAGGTCCGGTCCTCTTGGACCCCCAGAGGAACGGGCGGTCATAGGCGAATTCTCCCGCCTTGGAGTATTCGCCGTAGCGCATGACCTCGGTCTTCAACGGTCTGACGGTCTGGGTATGGCAGTTATTGCATCCCTCCCGCATATAGATGTCCTTGCCCGCAAGCTGAAGTGCGGTATACGGCTTCAGGTTCTCGAGCCTCGGGTGCATGCCTTCCGTGAACATGGGATAGAACATAGTAACGATCGTGCCGATGAGGATCACCACGGTCGCGACAACGGCAAACATGATGGGTTTTTTGTACAGTTCACCAGCCATGGTCCACCCCCTAAGCACGTGACGCCGCAAGCGCCTTGCCCTTGCGGATCGTCATATAGATGTTATAGATGAAGAAGAGCATGCCGACGGTGAAGATGACCCCGGCGATGGTCCGGAGCTGCCAGAAGGGGTAGTTCTTCACCAGCCCTTCCATAAAGGTATATTTCAGGCTGCCGTCGGGATTGGTCGCTTTCCACAGCGCTCCCTGCTGAATGCCGGTGATCCACATGGTGATCGAGAACATGAGCTGGCCGATTAGCACGAGCCAGAAATGTATGTTCGCCACCTTGATGCTGTAGATCTCGGTGCCGTATATCTTCGGGATGATGTAATAGATGGAGGCAGCGGTCGTCATGGTGACCCATCCCATGGTGCCCATATGAACGTGGCCGGGCACCCAGTCGGTGTAATGGATGAGCTGGCTCACCACCCTGATGGCCTGCGTCGGCCCCTGAACGGTCTGAAGGCCGTAGAAGGTTATGCCGAGGATGAAGAACTTCGTCAGATAATTCGTCTGCATCTTGTTCCAGTCAGACCCGACCGTGTAGTAGCCGTTGATGACCGACCCCCATGAGGGCGCGATGAGAAAGAGCGTGAAAACGATACCGAGGGTCTGTATCCAGTCGGGCAGCGGCGTGTACACGAGGTGGTGGGCGCCGGTCCAGAGATAGGCGAAGACGAGGGACCAGAAAGCGATGATGGACAGGCGGTGGCTGTAGATCGGCAATCCGGTCGACTTCGGCAGGAAGTAGTAGAACATGGCCAGGATCGGCGTCGTAAAGACAAAGCCGACCGCGTTGTGGCCGTACCACCACTGCACGTTCGCGCTGTTGACGCCGGCGAAGAGGGAATATGACTTCGTCAGGCCCGCCGGCACGGCAAGGTTGTTCACGATGTACAGCACGGCGACCGCTATGACCGTGGCGATGACGTACCAGAGGGAGATGTACATCTGCTCCTCTTTCCGCTTGATGATCGTGCCGAAGACATTGACCGCGAAGATGACCCAGAGGATCACGACGCCGATGTCGAGCGGCCACTCGAGCTCGGCATATTCCAGGGTCTGGTTCATGCCCGCGAAAAGACTGAGAGCGGCGAGCGCGATCGCCGCATTGAAAAGGTACAGATGAAAGCGGGCCAGCTTCGGGAAGAGCAGAGGCCTTTTGGTCAGCCTCATCACGATGTAGTACGATATGCCGAAGATCGCACCGATGCCCAGACCGAACGCAAGTCCGTTGGTGTGCACCACCCTTAATCTTCCGAACGTGAAAAAGGGCGGTATGTTGAGTTCCGGTTTCCACATCTGGATTGATATCCAGAGCCCGATAAGGATCCCTACCACTCCCCAGAAGATCGAGGAGATGATAAATCCTTTTACCGTCTGATGGTCATACTGATAATCATTCATGTATGGACCCCTCCTTAAGAAAGTATGAAAAAAGCCTCAATGAAGCCTATGATCCTGATTCATCCAGGCGCACGCTCCGGGAGATGTCCTCGAAGTTATGGCGCGCCAGCAGCTCATTTACCTCCCCGCGGATGCGTACCCATATCGGGTGTACGGCGCAGGTGCCGCTGAACCCGCAGGAAGAGGTGTCGAGGACGCATTTGTTCATGGCTATTGATCCTTCGACTGCCTCGATCACATCCAGCAGGGTGATGTTCCGCGGTTCCCGGTTGAGCTGAAAGCCGCCTTTGACGCCCCTGAAAGAGCGCGCGATGTCCGCCCTCACCAGCTTCTGGAGGATCTTTGAGAGGAAGCTCTTCGGTGTCGCCATTTCCCGGGCTATCTCATCGACCATGATGACCCTGTCCGTCCTCGATGCGAGATACAGTACACAGCGTATCGCATAATCGGTCTCACGTGTTATTTGCATATAGGGCGTCCTTTCATTAATACGCTTCCCGGTTGTCCTCGATGTCCTGAGGTGTTACGCGGGAACGGAATATCCTGTATATCCATATCTGGTAGGCAATGACGACGGGCACGAACAGAAGGACCACCGCGGTCATGATCTTCAGGGTATAAATGCCCGACGATGCATTGAATATGGTCACATTGTGTTCAGGGTCGATGCTGGAGGGTATCAGGTTCGGATATAACCCGATGATCCCTGTGAAGACGATCATGATGATCGTGATGCAGGACGCGATGAATGCACTGCCGTAATTCCGGAATGTCGAAAAGATGCGGACAGCGCCGAGGGAAGCTACGCCGGCGAGAGGAACAATGAACCAGAACGGGGCATTCAGATAATTTGCATACAGCTTCGTGGCAAAAGCGGTGTGGACCAGGAACAGGACAGCAACAAAGAGCAGGACGGCCCATATTCGGCCGGAAAGAAGCTCTGCGCGCTGAGCGAGCTCGCCGTCAGTCTTTAGCGCAAGCCAGAGCGCGCCATGTTCAAGAAAAAGGAGGACGAACAGCGCGCCGGTAAGGATGCCGTAAGGGTTCAAAAGAGACAGAAGCGTGCCGTGATAGCCGCTTCCATCCATCGGCAGACCCTGAAATATATTGCCGAACGCGACCCCGAACAGCAGCGATGGTATGAAGCTGCCGAAAAAGATGGCCGCGTCCAAGGCCCTTTCCCAGGCATCGCTGCCGCCTTTTCCCCTGAACTCGAATGCGACCCCCCTGATGATCAGCGCAAAGAGGATGATAAGGAGGGGGGAATAGAGATAACTGAACATCAGGGCATACGCGGTCGGGAATGCCGCAAAAGTTGCCCCGCCCGCAGTGATGAGCCATACTTCGTTTCCGTCCCAGACAGGGCCGATCGTATTGATGATGATCCGCTTCTCCGTGTTGCTGCGCGACAACACCCGCTGGAGCATGCCCGTGCCGAAATCAAAGCCGTCCAGCATGAAATAGACGGCCCACAGCAGCCCCCACAGAATGAACCAGAGCACCTGATACTCCATCCTAAACCTCCTGCCGGGCGGTTCTCACGATAGAGCCGGTATCTTCGTCAGGGCTTTTCCGTGAGAACTTAAAGAGAAGGTAGATATCCACGATCGCGAGAAGGCCGTACAGGAGCGTAAAGCCGGCCAGGGATGCCGCAACCTGAGATATGCTGACAGACCGGGACACAGCGTCCGATGTCCTGAGCACACCGTAGACGATCCAGGGCTGCCTGCCGACCTCAGCGACTATCCAGCCGAGCTGCGCGGCAATGTAGGGCAGGGGGAGCGAATAGAGCATGATGCGGAGAAAGAGCGGACCCGGCTCCACCCGTCCTTTCCGGGAAAGAATGAATGCGATAAGGGTAAGAAGCATGAAGAGCATGCCGAGGGCTGCCATGCCCCGGAACCCCGCAAGTACCGGAAGGACCGGCGGCCGGTCAGCTTTCGGGAAATCCTTCAGGCCCCGGACCACTGCATCGCCGCTATGAGAGGCAAGAAAACTGAGCATCTTCGGCACGCTGAACGCCTCGACCGAATTCCGTTCGTTCTCGACATCCGGGATGAGCAGGAGGTGATACGGTGCTGCCGCCCGGGTCTCCCATACCGATTCCATTGCAGCGAATTTTGTCGGTTGGGTCTTTGCAACTTCTGCCGCATGGAAATCACCGACCAGAAAGACGAGAAGAGAACTTGCAAGACCAAAAGAGGCGGCCAGACGAAAAGACCTTCGGAAAAGATCCTGGTTCGTCTTCCTGAGAAGATGCCAGGCAGAGACGCCCATGACAAAGAAGGCAGCGACAACATAGCCGGAAAATATGGTGTGGAAGAACTTCAGCAGTCCGTATGGGTTGGTCAGCATTGCGGTAAAATCGACCATTTCGGCCCTCCCGTTCCTGATGACATAACCCACGGGATGCTGCATCCACCCGTTGGCCAGCAATATCCAGAGACCGGAGAGGTTGGTTGCGAAAGCTACGAGCCAGATCGACAATGCATGTACCTTTTTCGATACCTTGTTCCACCCGAATACCCAGAGGCCGATAAACGAAGACTCAAG
>Ga0316622_100002280_pt1 | contig 13173 bp, 11 predicted proteins | sample OWC_Aug_OW2_C1_D_FD_207646 | JGI IMG/M metagenome (GOLD analysis project Ga0316622, IMG submission 207646) | Wetland soil microbial communities from Old Woman Creek delta, Ohio, United States - OWC_Aug_OW2_C1_D5_C | ecosystem: Environmental > Terrestrial > Soil > Wetlands | place: USA: Ohio... | reverse complement strand
GATTTCCTGAAGGTCCAGAACCGTCTCAAGAACAAGCCCGACGGCAAGTATATCGAGGTGACGGCCATCACCCCGACCCCGCTGGGCGAGGGCAAGAGCACCACGTCCTGCGGTCTGATGGAAGGTCTCGGCAAGCGGGGCGTGAACGTCGGCGGCGCGCTGCGCCAGCCGTCCGGCGGTCCCACCATGAACGTGAAGGGCACGGCCGCTGGCGGCGGCAATTCCCTGCTGATTCCCATGACCGAGTTCTCGCTGGGGCTCACCGGCGACATCAACGACATCATGAACGCCCACAACCTGGCCATGGTCGCCATGACCTCCCGGATGCAGCACGAGCGCAATTACAACGACGAGCAGCTCCAGAGGCTCACCCGGATGAGAAGGCTCGACATCGACCCGACCCGCGTGGAGATGGGGTGGATCATTGATTTCTGCGCCCAGAGCCTCCGGAACATCATCATCGGCATCGGCGGACGCACGGACGGCTTCATGATGCAGTCGAAGTTCGGCATTGCCGTCGGCTCGGAATGCATGGCCATCCTGTCCATCGCCAAGGACCTTGCGGACCTGAAGGACCGCCTGAACAAGATCACGGTCGCCTTCGACAAGAGCGGCAAACCGGTCACGACCGGCGATCTGGAGGTCGGCAACGCCATGGCCGCTTTCATGCGCAATACCATCAATCCCACGCTCATGTGCACGGCGGAGTACAATCCCTGTTTCGTGCATGCCGGGCCGTTCGCCAATATCGCCGTGGGCCAGTCCTCCATCATCGCCGACCGCATCGGCCTGAAGCTGTTCGAATACCATGTGACCGAGTCCGGCTTTGCGGCCGACATCGGGTTCGAAAAGTTCTGGAACGTCAAGTGCCGGAACAGCGGACTGAAACCGCACGTCTCGGTGCTCACGACCACCGTCCGCGCGCTCAAGATGCACGGCGGCGGCCCCAAGGTCGTGGCCGGCAAGCCGATCCCTGCGGAGTATACCAAGGAGAACGTGGGCCTCGTGGAAAAGGGCTGCGCCAACATGGTCCACATGATCAAGGTCATCCGCAAGTCCGGCATCAACCCGGTGGTCTGCGTCAACCGCTTCCATACCGACACGAATGCCGAAGTTGCAGCGATCAAGAAGGCAGCCGAAGCGGCCGGCGCGCGCTGCGCGGAGTCCCAGCACTGGCTCAAAGGCGGCGACGGGGCGCTGGAGCTGGCGGACGCGGTCATCGATGCCTGCAAGGAAGAGAAGGAGTTCAAATACCTGTACCCGCTGGAAATGAAGCTGCGCGACCGTGTGTCGGTTATCGCGAAGGAAGTCTACGGCGCCGACGGCGTCTCCTGGTCGGCCGATGCGGAGGCCAAGGCCAAGATGCTGGAGGACGATCCCAAGTACGCCGACTTCGCCACCATGATGGTCAAGACCCACCTGAGCCTGACCCACGATCCCACGCTCAAGGGAGTGCCCAAGGACTGGACGCTTCCCATCAGGGACGTCCTGATCTACTCCGGCGCAAAGTTCCTGTGCCCCTGTGCAGGGACCATCAGTCTCATGCCCGGCACGGCCTCGGACCCGGCCTACCGCCGCGTGGACGTGGACGTGAACACCGGGAAGGTCTCGGGGCTGTTCTAAGCGCAAGCGACGTTCCGAGTGCAAGGTTCACCAAGGCCCGTGCCGGTCGTCCGGTACGGGCCTTGGTTCTTGTGTAATGATGCATGATGTTATATAGTGGAATGCGAGCCGCCGCGCATTGTCATCGTGCCGGCCAACAGGAACGAGGAACAGGACCCTCTATGAACCCGATCTGCATCGTAGACGACGAACCTTCCATCACTTCCACGATAGCGGGCATTCTCAAGGATGAAGGATACCAGACCGTCATCTTTCCCGACGGCGAGAGCTTCTGGCAGCGGCTCGACACCCTGGAGCCTTCCCTGGTCCTGCTGGATATCTGGCTTCCCGGCATGGACGGCATGCAGCTCCTGAAGCGCCTGCATGACCGTTTCCCCCGGCTCCCCGTCATCATGATGAGCGGGCACGCCGGCATCGAAGCCGCGGTCACCGCCATCAAGGCCGGTGCGTACGATTTCCTGGAGAAGCCGCTGCATCTGGAGGTCCTGCTCGACAAGGTGGCGTCCGCCCTGAAGCACCGTCCTGCCGGGCGCGGTGCAGCCCTGCCCTCGGATACGAGGCTGGAGATCGTCAGCACCGAGCTTTCGATCCCTCCCGGGTCTGTGGATGTGGTGGATTCCCCCCGGCCGCAGCGGACCCTCAAGGGGAACATGGTCCTGAGCGGCATCGGGCTCCTGAGCGGCCGGCATACCGCCATCATCCTGAGCCCCCTCGGGATCAACGAAGGGATCATCTATCAGACGCTGGATGGCCAGACCATCCGCGGACACATCACGTCTCTTGAGGATTTCTCGCAGGCCGGCGCATCAAAGACCTTTTCCGCGAACTCCACCACGCTGGACAACGGAAGACGGCGCGTGCGCACGGTCGAACATCTGATGGCGGTCCTTTCCATGTACGGCATCACCAATGTGCTCATCAAGGTCGACGAGGAGATACCGAACATCGACGGCTCGGCCAAGGACTTCTGCAGCCTCATCGAAGAGGCAGGGATCGAGGACCAGCCCGCATCCACCAGGGAGGCTGTCGTGCGCCGGAAGATCGGCGTGGGGAACGAGGCGAAGCAGGAAAAGCATCTCTATGCGGAGCCCTTTGACGGGTTCGAGATATCGATGCGGGTCGACTACGCCCCGCCCATCGGCGAACAGGTCCTCGTGTTCAACCCTGCACACGCGTCCTTCGCAAAGGAGATCGCTCCGGCACGCTCGTTCAACACCTTTGAGAACATCGAGATGGCCCAGAAGCTGGGCAAGGTCGGAGGCGGGTATCTCCATTCCCACATCATCATGTACGACGGCAAGGTCATCAACACCGAGCTCCGGTATCCCGACGAGTTCGTGCGCCACAAGATCCTTGACCTGATCGGTGACCTCTATCTCCTCGGCCTCCCGCTCCGGGGACGCGTCACCGCCAACATGACCTCCCACGGCTACAACCAGGCGCTCGTGCAGCGACTGTACCAGGCCATCCAGAGCGGCAGCGGGGGATAGCATCGCGGTTCCTGCGTCACCGTTCACGAGGCCCGCGCCGGAGCTCCGGTCCGGACCTTTGTTCTCAGCGGATGTTCAGCGGCATGGAATAGAGAGAGAAGCGCTTCATGGGCGCTCGACGGAACGATGCGCAGCGTTCTTTCTGCACAGATGACGCACATGAGGTTATAGAACCACACATTCGCGATTGTTTTCAACCCGCTCTTCGAACATCCCTTCAAACCGCGGCATTCCCTGCAACCATCTTCATCCTTCGGCGCTTCTCGTCTTTTCCGCCTCTGCCCATGAATGCAACAAAGTGAAAAGTTGCAAACCGCAGAAATTGACGATTCTTCCTGACGGTGGTTGAATAATAGCAGTTCCTGATAAACCGAACAGAACGCGCTGCCAGCCGATGCGGCTTCGCCTTGCGGCTGAGGGACGACGAAATGAACGCCGGTGGATAGGATAGTGTGTCAGCGCATTAAAGCACGAGACAGTGCGGAATGGTGACCCCATCTCGAACGATGCCAGAAAACCTGTACGAGACCCTGTGAGGAGGTCCCCATGCAAACAATAGAGAATGGAGGTCGCTTCGCGGTAATCATTGGGGGCGGTCTCGGAGGGCTCACTGCGGGCGCGAAGCTTGCCCGTGAGGGGAAGAAGGTCCTGCTGATCGAGAGGAATCCTACCATCGGCGGCTGTGCCCGGGTCGTTCCGGGCAGGCAGTTCTCCTACGAGCTGAGCTTACACGAACTGTTTGGCATGGAGAACGGGAGTCTTCTCCGCGATATCTACGATGAATTCGGTCTGTTCGAGACGGTCGAGCTGCTCCGGCTCCCCAATTTCTATCGCGCCATGCTCGCCGGGGCGGATGTGACCGTTCCTTTCGGACCCGATGAGGCAGCCGGTGTCCTTCGTCATGCCTTTCCACGCGAGGAGCGGGGGATCGGGCGCTTCTTCAAACTGCTCGCGGCGATCAACAGAGAGGGGAACCAATGGGTGAGGAGGGGCTGCAACTCCAAGATGCTCCTTCCCCTCTACCCGCTGCTCTATCCCTCTTCGACACGGTACTCGAATGAGAACCTCGGCAAGTACCTCGATGCGACCTTCTCCGGTGACCAGATCAAGTACGTGCTGGCGGCCCTGCTGCCCTGGTATCACGATGATCCCTACGAAACGAGCCTCCTCGCTTTCGCGACCGGACATTCGAGCTGCTTCCTGGGGGGCGGCCACTATCCACGAGGAGGATCGCAGAGACTGTCCGATGAACTCGGGAAGATCATCACTGACCGAGGGGGCGCCATCCTGACGAGCCACTCCGTGCAGGAGATCATCATCAGCGGCGGTCGAGCATGCGGCGTCGTGTACCACCCGAACGGAGAGGGGACGGGCGGAGCAAGGACCGTTCACGCAGACGTGGTCATCGCTAATGCGTCCCTCCCCCATGTGGCGAACGACCTGCTTCCCGTTCCGGCCAACCAGAAGCTCCTTGCCCGGATCGGCAGGAGGATCCCCGCCATTTCGCTGCTATCGGTCGCGCTCAAGTTCCGCAGACCGCTCTCGGAGCTGGGCAATCGAGCGTACAGCACGGTGATCGGACATTCCCGGCATACGAGGTTTTCGCAGTTCGTCGAGGCGACGCGAACCAATGACTACACAATGAAGGGCTTTGCCATTACGGATTACAGCCTGATAGACAATGGCGTGGCCGGCGGTGGGCAGCATCTCGGCGTCATCACGCTCCCCGACTCACCGTCGCAGTGGGAGGGATTGTCCGCGGACGCCTGCGAAGCCAAGAAGCAGATGGTGGCGACGACGCTCATCCAAAGGGTAGACGAACTGCTGCCCGGCGCAAGACAGAACGTCGAAGCATATGAGGTCGTGACGCCGCGCACATATTTCGAGCAGACGAACAACCCGGGCGGCACCCCGTACGGTTTTGCGATGACCCCGCGGCAGTGGTCAACGCGCATGATGTCGTACGATTCACCCATTCGCGGGCTCTACTTCGCTTCCGCATGGGTTCGTCCCGGAGCAGGTTTTGAGGGGACCATGTACGCAGGGTATAACTGCGCCCGGAAGGCACTGAAAGGCCGAGGTGAGCCGAACAAGCAGCATTAGAAAACAGAAGACATGCATAACCATCGTATGCAGCTGGTTTGCCACATGCTGCGCGCTCCGCAGGCTTGCTGACACCCGTCATTCCTGTGTGCGTGTTGACCGATATTCTGCATTTTCTCTTCAGCGGTCAACGCCCAGTCTCGCGGACGGACGCCGAAGCGTTCTCAGGCCCATGCAGGTCCGGGCTTTCGGCAGGAGTGTGCAGATATCAAAATAGCTGACGGGCATGGACAAATGGGGGAAAATCGGGTATTCTGCAGGTTCATTCGAACCATAACGGCCTGCATCAACAGGGCGGGCTGGAATCATAGGTAAAGCGAGGATCGGTGATGGCTGAGGAACTGAGGGCAGGGGGGGCGGCGCAGGACGAGGATTTCGCCGCGATGCTGGAACAGAGCCTGGTGAGGCGGCAGAAGCACGAGCCGGGACAGATGGTGGAAGCGAAGATCGTCAAGATCTCGGACGAGTGGGTGTTCCTCGATCTGGGCGGCAAGGGTGAGGGCTACCTCGACAAGAAGGAGGTCACCGATCCCTCGGGAACCGTCACGGTGCGACAGGGTGACATGCTCCGGGCCTACTACCTGTCCACGAAGAACAACGAACTGCTCTTCACGACGAAGATCGGCTCTGGCGCTGCGGCGAGGAACCAGCTCGAGGACGCCTGGCGGAGCGGCGTACCCGTGGAGGGCGCGATCGTCAAGGAGGTCAAGGGAGGTTTCGAGGTGCGCATCGGGACAGCGCGCGCTTTCTGCCCCTTCTCCCAGACGGGTCTCCGGCGGGGCGATGACCAGGCCGCGTACATCGGCCGGACCCTGACGTTCAAGATCATTGAATACGGGGAGAACGGCCGGAACATCGTCGTTTCCCGCAGGCCGATCCTGGAGGAGGAGCAGCGCGGGAAGAAGCAGGCCCTCAAGGCGACGCTGCAGGAAGGCATGCGGGTTAAGGGCACGGTCGTGTCCCTGCAGAAGTTCGGCGCCTTTGTGGACATCGGGGGCATCGAAGGGCTGCTGCCGATCTCCGAGGTCGCCTGGAGCCGCACCGAGAAGATCAGCGACGTGCTGCGCTCCGGCCAGGAGATCGAGGTCATCATCAAGAAGATCGACTGGGAGCAGGAGCGGTTCTCGTTCAGCCTGAAGGACATTCTGGCCGACCCGTGGGAGGGCGTGGCTGAAAAATATCCTGTCGGTTCCTTTCACGAGGGAAAGGTGGTCCGTCTCGCGCCATTCGGGGCCTTTGTCGCCCTGTCGGAGGGGATCGACGGCCTCATTCACATCTCGAAGCTGGGCGGGGGCAGGCGGATCAGCCATCCCCGCGAGGTGTTGAAGGAGGGGCAGGCCATCGAGGTGCAGGTGGAGGCTGTTGACCGCGACAACCGGAAGGTGTCGCTGGCCCTTGCCGAGGTCAGCCGCGCAGAGACCGAGGCTGCGGAGACCATCAAGGAGTACAAGCAGCGCGAGGCAGAGGCTCCGCAGAACATGGGTTCGCTCGGAGAAATCCTGAAGGCCCAGATGGAGAAGAAACGGTCGTAAGGCAGACGCGGGGAGACGGAGACACGGAGACGGGGCGACAACTGCAAGGACCGCTTGTGTCAGAGGAGTGCCCGGGCTCTGTCTTTTACGGCTCTGCGAGAGAGACGGGCCTTCGGTTCTGCGCCCTTACGCCTGACCCCTTACCCCTTGCGGTTTGTCGGCTCTCATGAAGCTCTGCCATTCCTGCAAGAAGGCCCTGGACATCGGCCGGGAGCTCGGCAGGCGGGACGAATGCCCCTTCTGCCGCGCCGATCTGCACTGCTGCCTCAACTGCAGGTTCTTCGACCGGTCCGCGCCGAAGCAGTGCCGGGAGCCGCAGGCCGGCCTGGTGCGCGAGAAGGACAAGGCCAATTTCTGCGATTTCCTCGTCTTCGCTGAGGGTACCGGCGCGGCCGCCGGCGATCCGGACAAGGCCCGCAAGGCCCTCGACGGCCTCTTCCGGAAATAGGCCGCCCACCATCCATGATCAAGCTTGACCGGCAGTCCATCCTGCAGATCGTCCTCATTGTCCTGTTCCTGACGGTGGGGACCTACCTGCTCTATTCGTTCGGATTGGTGGACCTGCTCACGGACAAGCAGCGTCTCCTCTCCTTCATCAAGCAGCACCGCGGCACCGCGGCGTTCACCTTCATCGGCCTGCAGGTCCTGCAGGTCCTTGCCGCGCCCATCCCGGGCGAAGTGACGGGATTCGTCGGCGGCATGTTCTTCGGGATGGGATGGGGCATCCTCTATTCCACCATCGGGCTCACCATCGGTTCGTGGCTTGCCTTCAGGATCGCGCGCCTGCTGGGGCGGCACATCGTCGAGGTGGTCGTCAGCCCCGCCGTCATCAAGCGGTATGACTACGTGATGGAGCACCAGGGGATGTTCCTTGCGTTCGTCATGTTCCTCATCCCGGGGTTCCCGAAGGACATCCTGTGCTATCTCCTGGGACTCGGACATATGGGGCAGCGCGACTTCCTGGTGGTCTCGACATCGGGCAGGCTGCTCGGCACGGTGCTGCTCACGGTCGGCGGGACCTTGTTCCGGGACCGGCGGTACTGGGCCTTCTTCACCGTCTTGGGGATCGGGATCACGGCCGCTCTGGTCGTCATGATCTATCGCGAGAACATCGAGGGCTGGTTCCGGCGGATGCGTCTGGCGCAGCACCAGAAAACGCGGGAGGAGCAGCAGAAGCGGAAGAAGGGGGAAGAGCGGTAAAGGGGCGGCGGAGGCCCTGGTCAGACCCCCTTCCGGTCCTGCGCGCGCCGGTCGGTGGGAAACGCCGCGGTGCGGTCCTTGTAGCGCTTTGCGATGATCTCGCACACCTCTTCGGGCTCTTCGACCACCTGGAAGAGGTCGATGTCCTCCGGGGCGATGTTCCCCATCGCCTGGACGGTGTTGCGCAACCAGTCGATCAGCCCCGACCAGTACTGCCTGCCGACCAGGATGACCGGAAAGCTCCGGATCTTCTTGGTCTGGATGAGCGTGAGCGCCTCGAAGAGCTCGTCCATGGTCCCGTAGCCGCCGGGGAAGATGACATAGCCCACGGCGTACTTCACGAACATCAGCTTCCGCACGAAGAAATAGCGGAACTCCACCTGGATGTCCTGAAAGTCGTTCGGGTGCTGCTCCAGGGGGAGGGCGATGTTCAGGCCAACGGACATCCCTTTGCCGTTCCGCGCACCCTTGTTGGCTGCTTCCATGATGCCCGGTCCGCCGCCGGAAATGATCGTAAAGCCCCTTCTGGCCAGCTCCTCCGAAACCTTCATGCACTTGTTGTAGTATTCGGACCCTGGATGCAGGCGGGCGCTCCCAAAGAAGGTGACCGCGGGCCCGACATTGTTCAGCGCCTCGAATCCCTCCACCAGCTCCGCCATGATGCGGAACACCCGCCAGGTGTCGGATTTTGCCAGGTCTTCCATTCAGTCGGTCTCCTCTCCCTCAATACTCAGATCAAGAAATCATTGACCACAGATGAACACAGATGGAAACAGGGGTCAATAGTAACAGCGGAGAGCTTGAGTGTTCTCGGGTAAAAGTGAAGCATCGTATCTTCATGCTTCGTCGTTATCTGTGTTCAGCAGTGATTGCGGATTGCGCGGTTCTCCTGGTTCTCCACGGACCTCTCACGCTACATCGGGAAGGCTGCGGTGAGAAGGTTGGCGCCGTTAGAGAGAGGAACGCGTCGGGGTGCCGGCGTTTTTTGTTCCGGTCACGGGTGGCCGGCTCCCTGTTTGCGGCGGCAGTGGATCATGTCGGAGGCCATGCGGATGGCCTCGAGCAGGCTCGAAGGGTCGGCGCACCCTTTGCCTGCGATATCGTAGGCGGTGCCATGGTCCACGGAGGTGCGGATGATCGGAAGGCCCACGGTGATGTTGACGGCATTGCCGAAGGCGAGCATCTTGAGCGGGCCGAGGCCCTGGTCGTGGTACATGGCAACGACGATGTCGTAGTGCCCCTGCCGCGCCTTGTAGAAGAGGGTGTCGGCGGGCAGGGGATCGCTGGCATCGATGCCCTCGCCCCGGGCCTCGAGCACGGCGGGCAGGATCTCGTTCCATTCCTCGTTGCCGAAGAGGCCTCCTTCGCTCGCATGGGGATTGAGCGCGGCCACGCCGATCCGCGGCCGCTCGGTGCAGAAATCCTTGAGCGACCGGTGCGCCAGCCGGATGGTTTTCAGGACCCGGTCCTTCGTGATCAAGCGGGGAACGTCCTGCAGCGCGTGATGGATCGTCGTGAGGATCAGCCTGAGCCCGCCGCCCACGAACATCATGCCGAACTCTTTCGTACCGGTAAGGTCCGCGAGAAGGGACGTGTGTCCGCTGTAGTTGAATCCCGCGGCGTTCATCATCTCCTTGTTGATGGGCGCCGTGACGATCGCCTCGACCTCCTTCCGCATCGCGAGGTCCGTTGCCCGTTTGATGTATTCCACGACCGCCTTGCCGGACGCCGCGTTCGGCCGTCCCCAGAGGTGCTTTGCGAGGTCCACGTTCGCCAGGTCAATGATGTCCATGCCGCCCCGGCCCGGCCGTGCTTCGGCCGGGTCTGCGACCGTGCGGACCGCGACGGCAAGGCCGAGGTCCTTGACGACCTTTTCCAGGACCGCGGCGCTGCCGATGACGACCGGCCGGCAGGCCTTGAAGAGCTCATCGGTGTCATGGACCTTTGCCACGATCTCCGGGCCGATCCCGGCGGGATCACCCATGGTGACGGCGATCAGGGGTCGTTCTTCTGGCATTGATTGATATCCTTCCGGTCTTCCGCGTGACGGAGAGTGGGACCATTCTATCTGAAAAGCCCTGTCTTGACAATGAGAAAGGATGCCGGCGCGCGGTCCACGCGGCTCCCTCAGGAGGCAAGCAGGGGCCGGATCCTTTCAGCAATATCCTGAGCGAGCCGGGACCTGTTCCCTTCGGTGATCCCGACGAGGGTAATGTCATGACGGCGTTTTACCTGCTCGATGAAGCCGGTCCCGCGCAAAGCGATGGTCGCAATGAGCGGTACCGGAGAATCGAGCAGCAGCGTCACGATGTCGCGGAACCGTGCGGACAGGCATTCCATCTTCCCGATCTCGTCGATGATGGTGAGCCGCGTGTCGGCGCCGGTGAGGGGGACTGAGCGGAGGAAGTCCTCGAACCCGTGCACGTCGACGCCGTACCTGCCCGCCCGGAACGGTCCCGGGAAATCAACGTGGGCCAGCATGCTGGCCGGCCCGCCAAGGCTCCTGAGCGCGAAGCCTTTCCTGATGCCGTGCTCCCGGATCTCCTCCGTAATGAATCCGCACGGCATAAAGTCCCCAAGCGCCTCCGCAATCTTCCGGATGAGCGTGGTCTTGCCGATGCCCGGAGGTCCGGTGATCAGGATGTTCTTTTGCAGTCCGGTCATGGCTGTGTGATCGTCCCCCTCGATCCGGGGCACTTCGACAACGAGCGGCCGGGTCGGGATCGGCAGCGTTCATGTTTTACGGTAAATGCCCGCTTTCTTCACCCACGGTTCGAATCCCGCAGCGCCGAGCGGCAGGGACTCATGGATGCCGATCACCAGCGCTCCGTTCCTGACCATCGCTCCTTCGATCGACCCGAGAACAGCACGCTGCACAACATCATCGAAATAGGTGAACGCAAGGTTCCGGCACAGCACGAGATCGAAGGCGCCGGCCGGCGGTGCTGTCCGCAGATCGTGATGAACGAACCGGACGGCTTCCTGATACTCTTCTCTGAGCTGGAATCCATCCGGCACGGCATGGAACGCCGCCGTCCGCCATGATGCGGGAAGTTCCCTCAGGCTGCTCGGGCGATACCGGCCTTCCCGCGCCCGCTCCAGCATCGCCTCGTCGGCGTCCGAGGCAGTGACGGCGATGCGGATGTCCGGGAACCGCTGTTGCAGATCGAGATGCCACAGGATGGTCAGCGTGAATGGCTCTTCCCCGGACGCGCAGCCGGCGCTCCAGCACGCGACCGTGCGGTCGCCGCGGGACAGGGCATTCGCGGCCAGTTCAGGAAGGACGGCCAGCGCCAGGGTCGTAAAGACCTCCTGGTCCCGGCGGAACCGGGAGATCGTGATCCTGCAGCAGGAGTCGAGAACGCTCCACTCGCCGGGATCGTTTTCGAGCTGCACCCGGTATTCGGCAGCGCCGGGAAGGCCCAGTTCCCTGATGCGAGCGGCAATGCGCCTGCAGACCTGGCTGCGGACCTTTCGGAACCCCTGCCAGCGGAGACCGAGCCGGGGCAGTGCCTCCTCGAGCAGGAGGACGCAGTCACGATCGTCCATGGAGCCTTCCCGCCCGGGCCGAGCCGCATTGGGGGCAGAAGCCCGGACCTTTCCGGTCGGTGTCCTCGAGGGAGTTCGAGGAGTGCATGATGCAGCGCGGGTCGGGACAGTGGCCGAAGCCGATGGTATGGCCCAGCTCGTGCACGGCCTCCTTGACCGCCCGCTGCAGGAAGAGGCGTGGGTCATGGGGGAGGCCGTAATACTCCTGCCGGAGGCGGGTGAGGGAAATGACTGCGGCGCCGGCAACGATATCTGCCTCGCCGAAGACGAAGTTCAGCTCCGGCACGTAGAGGTCCTCGTCGACGACCCCGAGCACGCGCTCCCGTCCCCCGGCGGTGCTCTTTTCCAGGAGGCGCAGGACCTCGGTGGAGCGGTGCTGACGGCGGCCGGGATTGTATGCTTGCGACGGTACCGGGACCGCTGCGAGGACCGTGGCATCGCAGCCGAAGGCCTCCTGCAGGCCGGAAGCCATCGCGTCGAGCACCTCCCGGTCAATGTCCCCGAAGGGCATGAGGAGGACGTGTTCCATTGCTTGCCCGCCGCCTCCGCGGCCGTCTGCACGCCTCCCGGACGGGGCAGGCAGAGCAGGCCTCCTTCCTGCAGAAGTTCTTCCCGATGCGCAGCAGGGCGGCCTCGAAATCGGCGAAGTCCCTGAGAGGTCCTCCTTTGCGCTGCCACAACTGCAGGAGGTCGTCAAGCGCTTTGGCCCGGTCCTGCATGCCCCGCGGAAGGCAGCCGAGGTTCGCAGCTGCCAGCATGACGGGATCCATCGGGAGGGGGCGGGCCTTTGGCCAGAGACCGCGCATCTCGCGCAGGAAGATGTTCACGGTGACATCGCCGATGCCCTTTGCGAGGGACTTGAGCCGGTCTTCGAGGTCGCGGCTGTCCGATGCCGACCCATGGAGCCGGTCGAGGTTGCCCTCATAGTGCGACCGGAGGGTGCGGGAGAGATCGAGCAGCTTGGTCGCGGTCTTGAAATCGTACCGGACGTACCCGCCGCGGTCGAGGATGGCCACGAGGCCGTCCCACCCGGTCTGCGCGATGCGCTCGGGCGACGTCACGCCTGCCTCCTCGAAAGCGCGGACCGTGTGCTTCACGATCGTCTCGGAGATCCGCGCTCCGAAGAGGACCGAGGCGAGGAACCATCGGAACACGTCGCCCGGGCGCCCCGCATCGAGATCGATCCCCAGCTCCCGGGAGAACCTGCCGCCTGCCGCCCTGACGATCGCGTTCACGTCGAGGTCACTTCCTTCCCACGGGGATGAGATAAAGGGGCTGCAGGTCCGAACCTTTCAGAAGTCTTGATACCCGCTCGTCAGAAAAGGCTCCGATCATCACCGTGCCCAGGCCGAGCGCCGTGGCCTGGAGGGTGACGTTCTGCGCAACATGACCCGCCTCCATATGGACGTACCGCACGCCGCGCTCGCCGTACTTGGCCGTGGTGCGCCGGTAGTCCGCCGCGATCGCGATCACCGCGGGCGCTGTCCTCACCGGTGACTGCCCCAAGGCCGCCTCGGAGAGTGCCCCGAGCGCATCTCCCGCGGCAATGATCGCCAGCCGGTGTTCTGCCGGCTCGTACCGGTAGATGCCTGCCGGCAGGGCGGCCACATTCCCGGCGACGACGTAGAGCACGAGCGGATAGAGAGCGCCAGCCGAGGGAGCAGTGCGAAGTCCCC
>Ga0316622_100002279_pt1 | contig 13173 bp, 12 predicted proteins | sample OWC_Aug_OW2_C1_D_FD_207646 | JGI IMG/M metagenome (GOLD analysis project Ga0316622, IMG submission 207646) | Wetland soil microbial communities from Old Woman Creek delta, Ohio, United States - OWC_Aug_OW2_C1_D5_C | ecosystem: Environmental > Terrestrial > Soil > Wetlands | place: USA: Ohio... | reverse complement strand
GACCCGACCGCGTCCGTCGTCGATTTCTACAAGAAAGCGCTGGCCGGGTGGAAGAACGCTTCGACCATGGAGAGCGGCGATGCGACCATCCTTATCTACGGTACGGAAGATGAGAAGGAGTCGGTGACCCTTACCGTCACCAAGGAGAAGGACTCGAACCTGACGTCGTTCACGTTGCTCTACTCGAAGAAAGAGTAGCGCGAGCTCGGCACTTGGCGGCAGGCTGGTAACAGCCTGCCGCCGGTCGTTCTGGACGGAGACCCGGGAACCGGGATTGGAGTCCACCGCCAAGACACAAAGACACCGAGGCGGGCGCGGGCGAATTCAGAAATCAGATATCAGAAGTCAGAATGCAGAATTCCGGAGTCCTGGCCCTTGGCGGTCTTGGCGTTCTTGGCGGTTCATCCCGTTTTCGATTGGCGATTGCAGATTGTCGATTACCGAGTTCGGGCCGCGATGATCCGCGTTCATCCGCGTCCATCCGTGGCTGGTCTCCCTGCTTTCGGAATTCCGTGCTGTCCGGACCATGAATTTGCGTCATCTGCGTAATCTGCGGCCAGTCCTGGCTGAACCTTGGTGTTCTTGGCGCCCCTGGCGGTTCATCCTTCCGCTCCTTCCATTCGCCACTTCCACTTGCCCCTTTGCACCTTGGCGATTACATGCCGGTTTCCGGGGAGGCGAGGCTGCTTGACTCCCAAGGTGGCGCGTCTATAATCGGCCTCGATGCCCAAGTCCGCGGAACCGCATAGGACGACACTGGCACCGCACCAGCGGACCGGCGTGCTGTCACTCAAGGATCTCGCCGCAAGGGGCGCAGTGCCGCCAAACGAACGGCTGGCAGCCGGGCCGGTGGTGATGGTCGAGTGTATTGAGAACATACCGTGCAATCCCTGCGCCTACGCCTGTCCACGGAAGGCGATAACCATCGAGGGTGAGCTGACCGATACGCCGAAGGTGGATTTCTCCAAGTGCAATGGCTGTACCCTCTGCATCGCCAAGTGCCCTGGGCTCGCGATCTTCGTCGTGCACAAGGACTTCTCAAAGACCGAGGCAACGGTGACCCTTCCGTACGAGTTGCTGCCGCGACCCGAAGCCGGAGCGGCGGTCGCGGGGCTGGACCGGGCCGGCCGGGTCGTGTGCAAGGGCAGGGTGGTGAAGGTGCTTGACACCAAGGCTCTGAACCGCTGCGCGGTGGTGACCGTGGCAGTGCCGAAACGGTTCTGGAACACGGTGCGCAGCATCCGGGTCGGCCGAAGGGGGGTAGGTTGATCGCCGGGCTGACCGTTTTCCTGGCGTTTGCGGTGACTCCGCAGATGCCGCTGTCGCTCGCCGGGACCGACGACGCGCTGGCCGTGCTCGGCAATCCGGCCGGCCTCGCGGCGCGGCCCGGCTCCGAGTTCTACGCCATCTACAACTTCCTGCCGGTGCTCTGGTCCGAGTTCTTCTCCAACACCACGTTTCTTGCCAAGGCCGGGCCCTTGGCCGCCTACTGGGAGCCGGAGCCGTCACGGTACGGCGTGGCGCTCGGCATGGGCGGAAGAGGCGTCTATTCCGGCATTCGGTTCAGGCGCGACTCGTCTGGCTTCACCACCGTAGGAACTAGCAGCCGCTGGGACCTGTCGGCCTTGGTGCGGCCGGTAGAGCAGCTTTCCTTTGGCGCGACCTGGAATGACCTGAACCACGACTGGGGCCGGGTCGCGCTTGGGGCCGCGGTGCGGCCGGTCGGCAACCGGCTGACCTTGTTCGGCGAAACGTACCTGATAACCCCGCTGCGGCCGATGGCCGGATTCGAGGTAGAGCCGGTGGATGGGTTGAAGCTGGGCCTGAAGGCGTTCTTTAACGAGCCGGCGGACGACGTGCGGCTGGTGGCTGGAGTTTCGCTCGGGCTGGGCAAGGCCGGCATCGGCGCTACCGGCACCGGTGACCAGCGTGAGATCGGCGGGTACCTGCGGGTCGTGAACCCGGCACGGCGGACACTCGTGCCTGGCGGCAAGCGATACGTGGAGCTGGAGCTGGACGAGGAGATTGTAGACCGGAAGCCGGGCTTCAGTCTCAGCTCCGGAAGCGCGCGGACGTCGTGGCAACTGCTGGACCTGGTTTCTCGTGCGAGCAAGGACAAGGGCGTCGAGGCGCTGCTGCTCCGGATGGACGGCGTGAGCGCGAGCTTCGCCCATTTCCAGGAGCTGCGTCAAGCGCTGGCCGCGTTCCGGACGCAGGGCAAGAAGGTCGTTGTCTACTCGCCGAGCTTTGGCATGGGGAGTTACTACGTGGCCTCGGTTGCGGACCGCGTCTGGACCCATCCGCTCGGCGACGTCACGATCCCGGGTATGAGCATGGGCACTATATTCCTCAAGGGGACGCTGGAGAAACTGGGGCTCCAGTTCGACGGCACGAGGCATGGGAAGTACAAGTCGGCAATCGAGACGTTCACCGAGGACTCGCTCACGCCGCCGAACCGGGAGCAGTTCGAAGCGTATCTTGATGCGCCGTATGGTGAGTTCCTGGCTGCGACCGCGGCCGGCCGCCACGTCAGCCGAGAGAGCATGGAGGCGCTGGTCAACGTCGGGTTCTTTAACGCCGAGGAGGCGAAGCAAGCCGGGCTCGTGGATTCGGTTTGCTACCACGACCAGCTCGACAGCCTGCTCAAGAAGGAACTGAAGGGCCTCAGCAGGGTGAGTGAGAAGGATTACCGGGATGACGTTGCCTCAAGCGAGGACTGGACCCCGAAGTCGGCAATCGCGATTATCTACGCGACCGGCAGTATCGCTACCGGTGAGTCGCGGACCGATTTCCTGACCGGCGCGATGACGATGGGCGCCCGGACGATGGTGCGGGCCATCCGCCAGGCCCGGAACGACAAGCGGGTAAAGGCCGTCGTGCTGCGGATTGACTCGCCGGGCGGTGACGGGTTCGCATCCGACATGATCTGGCGCGAGCTGGAACTCTGCCGGCAGAAGAAGCCGGTCATCGTCTCGATGGCCGGGGTTGCCGGCTCGGGCGGGTACTACATCGCCTGCAACGCGACCCGGGTATTCGCACTGCCGACCACGCTGACCGGTTCCATTGGCGTATTCAGCTTCAAGTTGGTGACCGAGGGGCTATACAACAAGCTTGGAGCGCGGCGCCAGACAGTCAAGCGGGGAGAGCACGCCGACGCGATGTCGGACATGCGACCGATGACGCCGGAGGAAGATTCGATGCTGCAGGCGCAGATCGACTGGTGGTACCGCCAGTTCGTGCAGAAGGTCGCGACCGGCAGGAAGCTCTCGTTTGAGAAGGTCGATTCGGTCGGCCAGGGTCGGATATGGTCCGGGCTGGACGCGAAGCGCGTTGGCATCGTTGACACGCTGGGCGGGTTCCTCGACGCGGTCGGGTACGCGAAGCAGGTCGCGAAGCTGACGGAATGTGACTACGTCGTGCTGCCCGCGCCCAAGACCGGGTTCGGGAGTATGGTCAGCGACTTCGCCACGGAACAGATCAGGAAGGTACTGCAATGAGGAAGAAGAGGGACAAAGGGATCAAGGGGCAAAGGGACAAAGTGGTCCGGAGCAGGGCAAAGGCGACACGGTCCGGCACTCGATCCCTCGATCCCTCTATCTCTCGATCCCTTTCGTCCGTTACTGTCTGCCGCTGCGAGGAAGTGAGCGAAGCAGACGTGCGGCGGGTGATTCGGATGGGCTACCATTCGCTTGAGGCCGTGAAGCGGGTCCTGCGCACCGGCATGGGCCATTGCCAGGGCCGGGGCTGTCTGAAGCTCGTTGCCCGACTGATACAGGAGGAGACCGGGATCCCGGCCGCAGGCCAGCGCCAGCCGTTCCCGCGCCCGCCCTTGAAACCGCTGCCGCTCGGTTTGCTGGGTTCGTTCGGGTCGGACAGGTCGGACACGTCCGACAAGTCTGACCAGGGAGCCTGAAGCGATGCGCACCTCTGCGGACGTCGTCGTAGTTGGCGCGGGCGTCATCGGCGCTGCGACCGGGTATTACCTCGCGAAGCAGGGCCTGAAGGTGCTGGTGCTGGAGCGCGATTTCCCGTGCGCAGGCTCGACCGGCCGGTGCATCGGCGGAATCCGGGCACAGTTTTCCCACGACCTCACCATCAGGGTGATGATGGAGAGCGTGCGGATGTTTCAGGGACTCACGGATGAACTCGGGGAGGACGTGGAGTGGTACCAGGGCGGGTACCTGTTCCTCGCGTACGACGACAAGCGGAAGCAGGCGTTCCTTGATGCGATTGCCATTCAGAAGACGTATGGTCTCGACGTGAGCTACATCACGCCGGACGAATGCGCGAAGATTGCGCCCGGGCTTGACCCGACCGGGCTGCTCGGCGGCGCGTACTGCCCGACCGACGGGCAGGCTAACCCGTTTAAGGTAACCTACGGCTACCTTGAGGGTATCAAGCGGCTGGGCGGCGGGCTGGTCGTCGGGTGCGAGGTCAAGCAGGTCAACAAGCTTGGGGACAAGGTTGTCTCGGTCACTGACGCCAAGGGTGACGAGTATGCCTGCAACATGCTCTTGAACGCGGCCGGGTGCTGGGCCGACGAGGTCGGGGCAATGTCCGGGGTCAAGGTCCCGGTTACAGCCGACCGGCACGAGTCGCTGGTCACCGAGGCGGTCGAGCGTGTGTTCGACCCGATGCTGGTTGACTACCGCTCGGATGGGTGCTACTTCGTCCAGCACTCGGGCACAGGGCACTTCATCGGCTGCTACACGCCGGTGAAGCTCGTACCCGGGCACAACGTTGATGCCACCGACGAGTTCATCACCGAGATGCCGCGCCGGATGGTGCGGCTGGTGCCGAAGCTCGCCGGCGTCAAAGTGCTTCGGCAGTGGGCGGGTTCCTACGAGATGAGCCCGGACGGCAATCCGCTTTGCGGCGAGACGTCGGTGCGCGGGCTCTATGTTTCGACCGGCATGAGCGGGCACGGGTTCATGTTCGCGCCGGCGCTGGGCAAGCTGATGGCTGAGCAGATGGTTTCGGGCCGCGCCTCGATTCCGCTCGACGAGTTCTTCCTCTCCCGTAACTTCGGCAAAGCCGAAGCACTCAAATAGGGTAGAGGACTCTTACCACAAAGACACGAAGTCGGATTCCCTTCGGGCTGCGGCTCAATCTGCAATCGACAATCTGCAATCCGAAATGGCCAGAGGCGTCCGGAGTCCCGTCATCCTGAGTTCGACGAGGAGTCTCTCAGTGTCTGCCAATTGACTGACCCGATCGCCGCCGGTCGTCGGGCGTGGACGGAATGCCGCCGGCCATGCCGGGACCCGCAGGGAAATATCGGACAGTAGTAAGTTCCCGGTGACCCTTTGGCGGTCTGGACGGGCGTCCGGAGATGAAATGCCGGCATGAGAGGTCGAGGAAACCGAAGGGCTCCCTCGGCAGTAACGAACTCGGCCGGGCCGACCAAACTGGGGCTGGCAGGATTCCTAGTGGTTATTCAGCGTCTGTCTGAGTCGAGCCACCATGTTCCGCGCGCGCTCACTCGGGGTCTGCCGCGGCCGAGGCATCGCCGCCCGCATTGAGCTGCCGATGTAGAAGTAGCCCCCGTCCTCGCTCGACGTCAGAAAGTAGCCCAAGCCGTGACCCGTGATATTGCCCTTGGACTCGCGGCCGATCAGAGGGCCGCAAACCGCGCTGACATAGACGCGGGGAGCGGCCTGGGAAGAAGCCATCGAGTAGGCTATGGAACAAGCCCTGAAGGAAGCCTTGGGGTGAGCTTCGAGTTCAGCTTTCAGAGGAGCTTTGACGCGAGCTTTCGATGGAACTTTGAGGCAAGCCATGTGAGTAGCAATGCGCTGAGCATCGAGACGAGCGATGCGCGGAGCGATGAGGCAAGCACTGAGATGAGCGATGGAAGAAGCGATGTAGTGAGCCTCCGAGTGAGCGTTCTATGATGCTCTCCAGCGAGCTCTGAAACGAGCTTTCTGGCGAGCTTTCAGTGGAGCTCTTCAGAGGTTTTTCGATTCTGGATTGCAGGTTGACTATTGGCTGGCGCGAAGAAGTGGTCGAGGTCCGCGACCTTGGTCGTGACGCGGACGCCTTTGGGCAGGGACTTCAGGAAGGAATGGCTGTAGTTGCCGGCGAGGATTCTCTTGTCGAGGACGCAGACCACGCCGCGGTCGGTTGCGGTGCGGATGAGCCGGCCGAAGCCCTGCCTGAATCTCAGGACCGCAGTGGGGAGTTGGTAGGCCGTGAACGGGCTGATGCCGTCAGCCTTGAGTTTCTCGGCAATCGCAGTAAGCCGCGGGTCGTCGGGAACCTCAAACGGCAACCGACAGATGATGAGGCAGGAGAGAGCTTCGCCGGGAACGTCGATGCCCTGCCAGAATGACTGGGTGGCGAAGAGGACCGAATGGGTGTCCTCGCGGAAGTCACGCAGCAGTTTGGCGGGCGAGGTGTCGCCCTGCAGGAGGTAGTTGTAGTCGGTCTGAGGCATGAGCGCAAAGACTGCGTTCATCGAGTCGTAGCTGGTGAAGAGGACGAGGGCTCTTCCCATACTGGCCTTGATGATGGCGGTAATGACGTCGGCCGCAGCGCGGTTGAAGTCGCCGGGCTGGGTCGGTAGAGGCAGTTGGTCGGGAACGTAGAGGAGGCTCTGGCTTTCGTAGTCGAAGGGCGAATCGAGGGCCGCAGTCTCGAAGTCGTCGAGCCCGAGTCGGCCGGAGAGGAAGCTGAAGCTGCCGGCGACGGTCAGCGTCGCGGAAGTTAGGATTGTGCTTGAGTAATGGTCGTAGACCGCACCGCGGAGCAGCGGGGCGACGTCGAGCGGTGCAGCGAGAAGCGTCATTCGATCTTGCCCACTGCGCTCAGCCCAGTGGACCGCGCCGTCCGGCTCCGGCACGCGGAACCCTTCGAGCGCCAGCGCGGACCGTCCCAGCCTGCGCGCCACGCCGGTCATCTCGGCGCCTACGACCTCGTCGTCCAGTTCGGGCACGATTTCGTCGAGGGCCTTGGCGAGGCGGCCGATTGCCTCGGCCGAGGGGCCGGAGTCGAGCGGGGTGCGGAACCGCGCGCGCAGCGCGTCCTGAGCCATCAGCGGCTCCACCGTGCGGAAAAACCGGTCAATCTCGATGCGGGCAGCGGATGCCTCGGTCTGGATCGAACGCCGCGCCGCAGAGCGGGGGCCTAGCGCCTGGACCAGCCCGCCACCGTGGGAGGAGGCAAGCCGGTCGAGGAGCAGCGTGAGCGCGTATTCTGAAGCCTGGTTACCGAAGTGCCTGATTGCCGCGTCCTCGATGCGGTGGGCCTCGTCGAGAACCACCGCTTCGGACTCGGGCAGGAGGTCGGCCTCGGTCGCGAGGTCGGCGAACAGCAGCGAGTGGTTGACGATGAGGATGGAGGAGTGTTCCCACGATTCGCGCGCCCGGAGGTAGAAGCAGCTCTTGCGATACTGGCACTTCTCGCGGCGGCACATCGCCGAGTCGCGGCAGATGCGGGAGCCGAGGCCGGAAGGCAGGGCGTGCGGGTAGTCGAGGATGACGCCGGTTTCGGTCTTGTCGGCCCAGTTGAAGAGTTTGTCCGCGGCCTTGGCCTCGGCCATTGTGTCAAACAGGCCGCGCGCCACCTGGTTCTCGAGACGGAACCGGCAGAGGTAGTTCTCCTGTCCGAACGCGACCGATGCTCTCACTGGCTCGCCCAGCAGTCTGGAGAGCAGAGGAACGTCCTGTGAGATGAGCTGGGTTTGAAGCAGGCGGGTATAGGTAGATACCGCTACGCGCTTATGGTTCTCTTTTGCCCAGAGTGCGGCCGGGACAAGGTATGCGAGGCTCTTGCCCACGCCGGTGCCGGCTTCGATGGCGAGCCGTCCGTGGTCACTCAGCGCATTCTCGACCTTCCGGGCCATTTCCCCCTGCTGGGGCCTGTGTTCATACCCTCGCAGGATGCGGCTGAGCGGGCCGTCGGGTCGGAAGTACGATTCGGCGCTGGTTTCAGGCATCAGGAGGCCAAAGGGAGAAGGGGAAAGGGGAAATGGCAAATGACAGGAGCGGAAGGACGAACCGCCAAGGACGTGAAGGATGAAGGCGGAGGGATGAAGGATGAACGCGGATGGCCCGGCTTTCCTGTTTCATCCCTTTCTTTGCCAGTTCCTATCTCGGTTCCTGGGTCTCGGGCTCGGCAATGGCATATGAGCGGACGAAGGCGTCGTCGAAGTCGTACGCATCCCGGAAATCCTCGATGTGGTCTTCCTCGGTCTTGGACAGGAGACCGACATTGACCATGTTGAAGACAATCGCACCGAGGTCTTCGGTGGTCTTTACTCCCCAGGAATTGAGCACTGCCTTGGCCATGGGTCCGTAGCGTTCGAGCGCGAGGTCTTTGATGCCGTCGAGCAGTTCCCGACCGGTGATGTGGCGTCGCTGGTCAAGCCTCGCCCAGGTGTGGGCGAGCGCGTCGTGGACGAACACGTAGGCCTCGGGCTTGTATCGTGGGTCCTGCGCGACGAGTTGAGCGAGCGGGTTCTCCACCCGCCGATTGTAGCGGCCATAAGCCCAAGCGCAAGCACAGGCACAGATCGGAAGCCACGAAGTTCACGAAAGGGAACAGAAGCAGATGGCGTCCGGATTGGGAATTGATGATTAGGGTTTTCCGGCTTCCAGCCGGGGGCTTCCTTGACTTTAGCCTCAGACGGTTTATGATACCCGCTAGTGAAAAGCCCCAAGCCGAACCCGATTCAGCGTCGTTCATGCCGGCTCGGGCCGCATTGGGTGACGGTGGATTCCCACGGCGGCAAGGTCACCGGGGTCACACTGGGCAGCAAGGGCAGTGGCGATGACCGGAAGCTGGCCGGAGACCTGGAACGGGTTCTTCGGAGCGGCAAGGTACCAAAGCACCTGTCTACCGACACCGATGGCTTGCCGGCGTTCACGCGCAAGGTTCTCGCCTGTTGCGCCAAGATTCGGCCCGGACAAGTGAAGACCTACTCAGAACTTGCCAGCGCCGCGGGCCGCCCCAGGGCGGCGCGCGCCGTGGGCCAGGTGATGGCTAGCAACCCATTCGCCCTACTGATACCTTGCCATCGCGTCATCGGCTCGGACCGCACGCTACACGGGTACGGCGGTGGACTCGACATGAAAGGGTGGTTGCTCGCGCAAGAGGGCTGGCGATTCGCGGGCAAGGGCAGAGGTAGAAAGCTGGCAGCCGGGAGAGGTGTTGGCGCAGGCCATTGAACGGCTGGTGGTCGGACCGCTTGCCGGCAACTGCTACATCCTGAAGTCCGATACCGAGCTGGCCGTGGTTGACCCCGGCGGTGACGCCGAGATGATACTCGCCAAGGCGAGTGAGTTGGGTGGGACGGTGAAGTACGTTATCGATACCCACGGGCACGTCGACCACATCGCGGCCAACCGCGAAGTCATTGAGGCGACCGGCGCCCAGTTGCTGATTCACGAGCTAGACGCGAAGCTGCTCGCGCACCCCGACGGGAACTTGTCGGGCTTGATGGGTATGACATTGACCTCGCCGACGCCGGACCGGCTGCTCAAAGAGGGCGACAAGGTTATCGTGGGCGAGGATGAGATGACGGCAATGCACACACCCGGGCATACGCCGGGCGGAATCTGCCTGCTGGGTTCGGACTACGTCTTCACGGGCGACACACTCTTCGTGGATTCCATCGGCCGTACCGATTTCCCGGGCGGCTCGAGCGAGTTGATGCAGGCGTCGCTCGATAGGCTTCAGACAGTGCTCCGGAAAGACACCATGCTGTACCCGGGGCACGGAGAGCCGGGGCGGTTCGGACGGGCATTGCTCGTCAACCCGTTCCTCGGCAGCCTGGCGGTCGGATGAAGGAGAACACACTGAGATTGAATCGACAGGAGGAAAAGTGCCTAAGGTAAGGGTCGGCTTAATCGGCATCGGCAACTGCTGCAGCAGCCTGGTGCAGGGCGTACACTACTACAGGAATGCGAAGCTGGGTGACTTGATACCCGGGATCATGCACGTGAACCTCGGTGGGTACCATATCAATGACGTCGAGTTCACGGTCGCCATCGACATCGACAAGAACAAGGTCGGGAAGGACCTGTCGCAGGCGATTGCCACCAAGCCGAACAACACGTTCAAGTTCACGGACGTGCCCAAGACCGGGGTCAAGGTCCTGCGGGGCATGACCCATGACGGGCTCGGCTACTATCTGTCACAGATCATCGAGAAGGCGCCCGGCCCGACCGCCGACATCGTGCGCGCGCTCAAGGAGACGAAGACCGACGTGGTCGTGAACTTCCTGCCGGTGGGCAGCGAAGAGGCGACCAAGTGGTATGTTGAGCAGGTGATGAAGGCCGGATGTGCATTCGTGAACGGCATCCCGGTGTTCATCGCGTCGCAGAAGTACTGGCACAAGCGGTTCAAGGCCGCCGGCCTGCCGGTACTCGGGGACGACATCAAGTCGCAGGTCGGTGCAACCATCATGCACCGAATGCTCGTGTCGCTGTTCAACGACCGCGGGGTCAAGCTGCTCAAGACGATGCAGCTCAACGTCGGCGGCAACACCGACTTCATGAACATGCTGGAGCGTTCGCGGCTGAAGTCGAAGAAGATATCCAAGACCGGCGCGGTCACGTCGCTCTTGAAGTATGACATCGGCGCCGACAACATCCACGTCGGGCCGTCGGACTACGTGCCGTGGCTGCTCGACCGGAAGTGGTGCTACCTGCGGATGGAAGGACAGACCTTCGGCGACGTGCCGCTGAACGTAGAGCTCAAGATGGAGGTCTGGGACTCGCCCAACTCCGCCGGAGTGATGATTGACGCGATCCGCTGCGCCAAGTTGGCCTTGGACAACGGCCTGTCCGGCAGCATTGTCGACCCGTCATCGTACTTCTTCAAGACGCCCCCGGTCCAGTTCCCGGATGACGTGTGCCGCGACAAGACCCAGGCCTACATCAAGAAGTACGGCCATAAGGCGAAGAAGGCCTAGGATTCCGGGGTTCGAGGATTCCAAGCGTCGAGTATATGATTCTGGAGTCCTCGATTCCTTGATGGCCATCGCCAGATGCGCGGCGTTCTCATAACCTTCGAAGGCGTCGAAGGCTCGGGCAAGTCGACTCAGGCTGAGCGGCTGGCGAAGCGGCTGGCGTCGCTGGGCGTTGTCTGCTTCGCTTCGCGCGAGCCCGGTGGAACGGAAATCGGCGAGGCCATCCGGGGTATGCTGCTGGACCCCAAGCACAACGAAATGCACGGCCTGACCGAGCTGTTCCTGTACCTGGCGAGCCGGAACCAGCTCGTGCGGGACAAGATCCTGCCCGCGCTGGCGGACGGCAAGGTCGTGATTCTCGACCGATTTGTGGACTCGTCGGCGGCATACCAGGGAGCCGGGCGCGAGCTGGGTGAGAAGCTGGTCGCGCGACTGAACAAGCTGGCGGCCGCGGCCCTGAAACCCAATCTGACGGTGCTGGTGGACGTGCCGGTCAAGGTCGGGCAGGCACGAAAGGTGGCCGGTGTGCTTGACAGACTGGAGAGTGAGCGGGTAGAATTTCATGAGCGGGTGCGCCAAGGCTATCTGCGGGTCGCCCGGCGCGCGCCCGGTCGGTTCATGGTTGTCGACGGCAGGCTGCCGGCCGACGAGCTTGAGCTGCAGATATTCCGTCACGTCGGAGAACTACTGAAGCGAAAGGGTATCCTGAAAGAATGAAGCGACGCGTAGCGCTGGTTGCCGGCCTGGTTGTGCTTTCTCTATGTCTGGGCGGCCTGTTCGGCAGGCTCTGGGCCCAGAAGACCGGGGGCCTGCTCCAGAGCCTGCAGACGTTCTCCCGGGTCGTCGACATCGTCATGTCCACCTATGTCGAGAGGATTGACCCGGACAAGATGATACGATCCGGTATTCGCGGGATGCTCGGCTCGCTTGACCCGCACACCGAGTTCCTCGACGAGCGTGATTTCAAGGAACTGAAGGTCATGACCGAAGGCCAGTTCGGCGGCATCGGGATCCACATCGGGATAATGGACGAGCAACTGACCGTCATTTCTCCGATCGAAGGGACGCCCGCGGAGCGGGCCGGGATCAGAGGCGGAGACCGGATTGCCGAGATCGAAGGCAAGTCAACGGAGGACTTCACTACCGACGATGCGATCAAGGTCCTGCGCGGGGAGCCGGGCAGCAAGGTGAAGCTGAGCGTCGCCCGACCCGGCGTGCGCGACCTGGTTCCCTTTGAGCTCACTCGGGCGATAATCAACATCAAAGCGGTACCCTACGCCGCGCTGCTCGACGACGGAATCGGGTACGTGCGGCTCGCCGACTTCTCCAAGACCGCGACTCAGGAGCTGAGCCGGGCCATCGACTCGCTGTTCGACGCCGGGGCGACGAAGCTGATCTTCGACCTGCGTTCCAACGGCGGCGGCCTGCTCGGTGAGGGCCGCGATGTATCGGACCTGTTCCTGCCGGCCGGGGACGTCATCGTCCGGACCAGTGGCCGGATTCCTGACAGCAAGCGCGAGTACAAGGCTGAGACGCCGGACGCGCACGGTGCGTTCCCGCTGGTGGTGCTGGTCGACCGGGCCAGCGCTTCGGCAGCCGAGATCGTCGCCGGGGCACTGCAGGACTGGGAGCGGTGCCTGATTGTCGGCGATACAACGTACGGCAAGGGCTCGGTCCAGACCATCCACCCGCTTGGCCCGGAAATCGCTGTCAAGGTCACCACCGCGCTCTGGTACACGCCCAGCGGCCGGTGCATCAACCGGCCGTACGGCAAGGAGAGCGCCGTGATACAGGACACGGTTCAGGATACGACCAAGGTCTATTACACACTTGGCAGGCTGCACCGGAAGGTCTCCGGCGGCGGCGGGATCGTTCCTGACGTCTACGTCGCGTACGCCAAGCTCAGTCCGCTGGCGGCTCGCATGACCCGGGATGCCTTCTTCGACTTTGCCGTTGACTATACCAACTCGCATCCCGGCCTGAGCGCCGACTTCCGCGCCGACAAGCCCGTGCTCGAGCAGTTCCGCGACTACCTGAAGACGACCAAGAAACTCGAGTTCACCGCGGCCGAGTTCGATTCGTCCGAAGGCGTCTTCGTGCGTGAGATTGAACGGGAGGTCGCGACCAAATTGCTGGGGATGCGCGGTGACTACCAGGCGCGGATGCGCCGGGACGAGCACGTGAAGAAGGCGGTTGAGCTGCTCAAGCCGGTCCGGTCTTCAGACGAGCTGCTGAAGGGACTCAAGTAGTACCGTCTGCAC
>Ga0316622_100002278_pt1 | contig 13173 bp, 12 predicted proteins | sample OWC_Aug_OW2_C1_D_FD_207646 | JGI IMG/M metagenome (GOLD analysis project Ga0316622, IMG submission 207646) | Wetland soil microbial communities from Old Woman Creek delta, Ohio, United States - OWC_Aug_OW2_C1_D5_C | ecosystem: Environmental > Terrestrial > Soil > Wetlands | place: USA: Ohio... | reverse complement strand
AGGCGCTGGAGCGTTTTCTCTTTTCGTTCAAGACCAACAAGAGGATATTTAAGAGCATGGTCTTTTTCTCTGTCATAAACCAGGAGAGGGTCGGCGATTTCATCGACCGGCGGATGGTCACGTCACTGCCGGACCGTGATTCCATTGAAGTGCTGCATCAGGAATCGCTCGACAAGATGATAGATCTGCTGGCGAACTTTGAGAACGCTGCGGTACGTACTGCAAGTCCGAGCGGGGCTGTGCAGAGGGGGAAATTTGCGAAGGTCTTTATCCAGTTCCAGGAGGATATGGGCAGCCGGCGTTCCCTCTACCGCCCGTAATGCTGTTTTAGCCTTTCCCTTGACCCCTGTCTCTGCGTCAGATATTTCATCTCGCGCCGAATTGCCGGCATACTATGGGAATCCGATTCCGTCATCCCGTATGAGAATGCAGTCATTCCCCTGCTGCTGTCCCCGGGTCTTCGCCATACCCTCCCCGCATGAAAAATAGCTTATCTATCCTGATGAATCAATGAAATATATCATCTAAAGTTATAACTTCACGTTGCTACGCTTACCGGCTGGATGTTATCGTTAACGGTAACACCGAACATCCGGCCTTCAACGTCAGAGAGAAAGGTGGTGAGCTCAACGCAACGCATAAGATAGAGGGCTTAGGGGAGGCAATCTGTTTTGCACGGAAAAGTAAAGCATTATAACGGGGAGAGAAAATGAAAAAAGTTTTGTTTAGTTCTTTGGTTCTCTGTTTGCCGGAACAGGACTTCGTGCATTTACCAAACAATCAGAAATAAGGAGGAGATATGCGTATTATTCTGTTGTTGTTGATCGCAGCCTTTGTCGTGATGCCTCTGTCCAATGTTGAGGCACAAAAGGCAAAGACCATTGATGAGCTTGCCAAGATGTTCGATTCAAGCCAGTGCAAATCCTGTCATGCCGAAATCTATGCACAGTGGGAGAAGTCGCACCATGCACGACCCCTGATGGGAGTAAAAGGCGGCCTGATGCTGACCCCCTTGGCGCTGAAGAAAGGGGAAAAAGGCGCAACAGCTTTTTCAGAAGATGACCCCAAGAAGATGAAAATCTCGAATTTCCCCTGCTTTAAGTGCCATCTGCCACAGGCTGTCGCACATGCTGAGGACTCAGTTGCGGTAGAACTGGCAGAGGCTTTGCTTGCAAAGGATTCTGCAAAAGTCGGAAAGCTCCAGATTACCTGTATGGTCTGCCATAATGAGAAGGCTATCATTCACAAGAGAGAGCTTGGCGCGCCTGAAAAGGGTGTGGTTTATGGCAAGAAGGATGTTGAGGCACATGCAGGCGGAAAAATCAAGAAGAGTGAAATTATGAAAGATGCCGTCTTCTGTGGCCAGTGCCACGGTCTTGGTCCAAACCTGGAGTTTGACCAGCCGGTCCAGTGTGCAAACCTTTATGGAAGCTATCTCCATAACTACGTTGCCAACGGCGGCACCAAGACATGTCAGAATTGCCATATGGAAAAGGGTGACCACCTGCTCGCCCCGAACTTCAATGACGACAAACAGACGTCCGAACTTTATGCCAAGGCGCTCGCCCTTGATGTTGAGACGCTCGGATACGAGTGGCTGAGGAAGGCAGGCACGTATGTTCCCAAGATCGTGGTGGGTACAAAGCTGACTTCGAACGCAGGGCATAGAATCCCCGATGGTTGACCGTCCCATAACAGAGTGGTCATGGTAGTGACCGCAAAGGCTCCGGACGGCAAGGAAATCGGGAAATTCGAAAGGCATTATCACGCGCAGGCAACGAACTGCCGCGACACCAAGATGAAGTACGGCGCTCAGTGGAAGACTGCGAATATTCGCGACACGAGCATCCAGCCCATGCAGCCCAAGAAAGAGACGTTCGAGTTTGACCTTCCTGAAGGGGTAAGATCTGCCGATGTAACCATTGAAGTGGTTTATGAGGCGGTCAATCCTGACAATAAGTATGTCCTTCATTCAGTTACGAAGAAGGTATCTCTCGACAGGTAGGAAGCAGGATTTTTTTTGAAGGCTGTGTCTGATTTCAGGCACAGCCTTTTTTTTGGGGAGAGAAAGAACCGAAACTATTTGAGTATCAGAGGCTCTGCAACTACCGGAAACCCCTCTTTTTTGAAGATCGTTTTAAGATTTTCGATGCTTATTATGGTGTCGTCAAAAATAACCGTAACTGAGCTATCGACCATGTCTGCTTCCGAGGACTGAACTCCTGTCTGACGCTTCGGTATGGCTTCCGCCTCCGCCGATGTAGATATTCACGTTATGCCGTCGACCTTGAACTTGACCTTGATCTGAGCGGCAAAAACGCTGTTCTGCAATAACATCAGAAATAATAATACCGAAAACACGCCCGGCAGAAGCATTTTCAGAATTTTCATAACGGTATCATATCAGAAAACGGAACGCAAAAAAAGCAATCTAAAGGTCGATAAATCTCGCGTTCAAGCGAATCTCTTATATATACACCTTAACTGAAAAAGCTGGACAGATGTGCGAACTCCTCAAGGTCCATGGTCTCAGGCCTTCGCTGAGGATCGATGCCGGCCCTGTGCAGGACATCTTTAATATCTTTGCTCAGAGGTTTCAGGGAATTTGAAAGGGTTTTCCGACGCTGGGAAAAAGCAGTCTTCACAACCCGAAAGAAGACCGTTTCGTCAGGCACGGAAACAGCAGGCTCTTTACGCATCATCATACGGATGACTGCAGAATCCACCTTTGGCATCGGCCTGAATGCTTCTTTGGGTATGATGAACTTAAGCTCGGGCTCTGTATGAAACTGCGTACTGATCGAAAGCACCCCATAATCCTTGCTGCCTGGAGCAGCTACTATCCTCTGGGCAACTTCTTTCTGGATTGTCAGGGTCATGGACTCCAATGTCCGGCGCGCCTCTATCAGCCTGAAAATGATGGGAGTAGTTATATAGTAGGGAATGTTGGCGACGACCTTGAACACATCAAGAGCCTCGAACGGGAACTGCAGAACATCTCCGTGAACAATCTCGACATTCCGGTACGCGATAAAATCGCCCGCGAGCTGCTGATAGAGGTCACGATCAAGCTCGATGGCAATAAGGCGCTTTACCCGTTCTGCGAGCATACGGGTCATGCGTCCCGGACCAGGCCCTATCTCGACAATGGTATCCCCGGGTGATACATCGGCTGCGGAGATTATCCTGATGAGTATCGACGGGTCAGAGAGGAAGTTCTGGCCAAGATGTTTTTTGGGCATTCAGAGCTGCAGCCTTGCAGCAAGCCGTATCGCCTCGATCATGCTTGAGGGCCTGGCGATGCCTTTCCAGGCTATGTCATAGGCAGTGCCGTGGTCAGGGGACGTCCTGATAATCGGGAGACCGACGGTAACATTCACCCCCGTATCAAAGCAGATCATCTTCAGGGGGATCAGCCCCTGATCATGGTACATGCAGACAATGATGTCAACCTCGCCCTTGTATCCTCTGTGGAATATGGTATCCGGAGGGTAGGGTCCGCTGACCGGGAGACCCTGCTGTTGCGCATCCTCGACAGCAGGCGATATCGCTTCGATCTCTTCTCTGCCAAAGATTCCCGTCTCGCCGGCATGGGGGTTCAGTCCGGCCACGGCAATGGCAGGGTTTTTCACCCCCAGCATATCGCAGGCTTTTTTCGCAAGAAGGATCGTTTTAAGGACAGACGCTTTTGTGATCAGAGCGGGCACATTCCGTATTGCCGTATGTATGGTCACCAGGATCACCCGAAGCGGACCGCCGACGAGCATCATCGCATAGTCTGTCGTACCGGTCAGTTCGGCGAGCATTTCCGTATGTCCCGGCCACTTCAATCCTGCTGCCCGGAACGCTTCTTTTGAGATCGGGGCGGTAACGACCGCATCGACCTGTTTGTTGAGTGCGAGTTCAACAGCTTTTTTTATGCAGGCTGCAGAAGCTTTGCCGCCTTCCGCAGACGCCTTCTCCCGGCGGAAGTCCCTGATCGAACCAATATCCATGATATTTACCATCCCGGGGGAAGGATTGACCATTGCTGCAGACGTGATCATGTTTGGTCTGAAGATCTGTCCCGCAAGCCTGAAGGACTCCTCAATAATGTTACGAGCGCCAATGACGACCGGTCTGCAGATTTTCTGGATCTCCGGACTGGAAACTGCGTGTGCAATGATTTCAGGCCCAATGCCTGCGGGGTCTCCCATGGTGATTGCAATGTTTTTCATTCTCCGATAATCTTTACCAGGACCCGTTTTTTTCGTCTGCCGTCGAATTCGCCGTAGAAGAGCTGTTCCCAGGGACCGAAATCGAGTTTCCCCTTCGTGATGGCGATAACTGCTTCCCTGCCCATGATCTGCCGTTTCAGGTGGCCATCCGCGTTATCTTCGCCCGTGTTGTGTCGGTACTGTGAAACAGGCTCATGGGGTGCAAGCTTTTCGAGCCAGGTGTCAAAGTCATGATGAAGCCCTGATTCATCGTCATTAATGAAGACCGAGGCCGTTATATGCATGGCGTTTACCAGCATCAGCCCCTCTTGTATGCCGCTTTCCCGCAGGCATTCCTCTGCCTTCGGCGTTATATTGATAAAGGCCCTGCGTGCAGGGATGTCGAACCAGAGTTCTTTTCTATAGCTTTTCATGGTTTACATCATAGCAACTCCCCGGGGTTACTACAAGGCTGCTTTTTATTTCCTTGTTTTCGCCGGCGAGCTATACTAGCAGTATGACGCAAAGACGTTATTTGAGGGTCGGTGACAGGGTAGCGCACCTCCGATATCCGCAATGGGGAGAGGGAGAGGTGGTTGAAGAGCAGCACTCCACGCTGGCCGGCGGTTTCTGCATGGTAAAGATACGTTTCGCTGATGAGATCGAAAGGGCATTCATTAATGACCTCGAGAATGACTGCTGCTGTTACTTTGCCGGCATCCGCATCATCTAAATCCGGCAAAAGAGTGCCACAGGCATGCCCGAGGTCATCTTTTCTTTAAGAAAAAAATTAAGTTATCTCGATAACACATTATTCTTAAAGAAAATTATTGACTTTTCATATTTCTAATGCTTAAATTTACGTATGCGGTCCCCCTTTAGCCGTTTAAGAGAAGAGAGGAGGACATCGATCCTGGTTGTGGATGATGTTCGGCCGAACCTGGAGCTGATGGAAGCAGTGTTTCTGAAGGCCGGGTTGGAGGTCCATGCTGCCGCAGGCGCTGACGCTGCCCTTGATATCTATGCAACTCATCAGATCGATATCGCTATCCTTGATGTCATGATGCCGGGCATCAATGGCTTTGAACTCTGCAGAAGACTGAAGAACTTTTCCGAAAAGGAATATATCCCTGTCGTTCTGGTGACAGCATTGAGCGACAAGAAGAACAGAATTGCCGGGCTTGAGGCTGGTGCGGATGATTTTATCAGCAAGCCGTTTGACACGCAGGAACTGATAACAAAAATACGGTCTCTCCTGAAACTGAAGGAGCTTCACGATCAGCTTGACCATTCTGAAAGCATTATTTTCAGCCTTGTAATCACCATGGAGGCGCGGGACCATTATACCAAAGGGCATTCCACCAGGGTCGGCGACCTTGCATACGAGTTCGGTTCGTTTCTCGGTTTCCCGGGTAAGGACCTGGAGGTGCTGAAAAAAGCAGGAGTACTCCATGATATCGGCAAGATGGGCCTGAGCGAAACAATCCTCAAGAAGCCGGATGCCCTTGGCACGAAAGAATTGGTGGAGATCAGAAAGCATCCCGTGCTCGGAGAAGAGATATGCAAGCCCCTCAGGTCCCTGAAAGATATTCTCCCCGGCATCAGACACCATCATGAACGGTGGGACGGAGACGGGTTCCCTGACAACCTTTACAGTGATGCTATTCCCCTTATTGCGAGGATCCTCGCTATTCTCGATACATTTGACGCCATGGTATCGATTCGTCCGTATCGGGACAAACGGTCCGTAGAGCAGGCTGTTTGGTTAATGGAAAAAGAACGCTATTCCGGGCAATGGGACCCGGAACTGACGGGGATATTCATCCGGATGATGCAGCTTATGTCAAAGGGAAGTTACAGCTATGCTTAAGATCGCAATTGCTGGAGGCGGTATAGGCGGAAGCGCGCTCATATCCCTGCTCAGGAGCGATGCGAACACGACGCTTGTCGGTATATATGAAAAGAAGCATGATGCCCCCGGTGTTGTTCTTGCCAGAAAATGGAACATCCCTGTTTTTACGATGATCGAAGACCTTGCCAAGGTAGTGCCTGATGTTGTCATCAATGTGACCGGAGAGGCAGAGATCAGCAAAAAGATCCGGGAGGCCTTTCAGCAGAAGATAGAGGTCATTGAAGGCGTTGGTGCACGCTTTCTCTGGGAGGTCATTGAAAAGCAGAAGCGGGCGAAGATAGAGAGCATCAAAACAACTGCAGACCAGAAGATTCTTTATCAACTCGCAACCGGCCTTTCCTCTGCAGATTCTCTCAAGAGCTTCCTCGAGACGATTCTCGCAAAAACACGTGAGATTGCAGATGCCCCTGCAGGTTGCATCGCGGTATACAGCGGAAGACAGATGAAAATGCTTGCTGCAAAGGGGCTGAGCAAGAAATTTATTGAAAACAGGGCGTGGAGCACCCTTCCTGAGGAGATTGCCGACATGATGTTCCGCAAAGGAGAATTCGGCGAACTTCCTGATGTCTCGAAGGCTGCGAACCTCAACAACGCTGCAATTATGAGTGAAAAGATCAAGTCAGTGCTTGCCTGCCCCGTGCTTTTACGGGGAGAGGTTGCCGGGGCCCTCTATCTTTACGACTTCAAGCCAAGGCAGTTCTCTGAGCGGCAGAAGACTTCCCTCACCCTGGCTACGGGCATCATCGGCTTGACCATGGACCATTTTTCCCTCCTGAGAGGGATAGACGAGTACAAGCAGAAGTTTTCCGGTCTTGCAGGCGCCTCCCATGACCTTCTGCTCATTGCTGACTCCCATGGCCTTGTCATTACCTGTAATGATACTGCTGCCGAGGTCCTCGGCTATTCACGGGATGACATTGTCGGCAAGACCGTTATGTCGCTTATCCGAAGCAGCGATGGGGGGGAGGCCTTACAAAAAGAGCTTGCAAAACGTACGGGTCTGAAAGGATATGCTACTGCAGTTGTTGATTCCCGCGGCAGCGAGATCGAGGTGAATCTGAATGCCGTGGTCCTCAAGGACAGCCTGCAGAGCAGGTACGGCACTCTTTTTGTCATGCGCAGCCTCAAGGAGGAAAACGAGCTGCGGTGTGCGCTCGACAGGAAGTCAATCGGGCTTGAAGAGTTAACCAGGACACTTGAACAGAAGGTACTTGAAAGAACAGAGGAACTCGAGCGTTCGAACAGGGAGCTAGAGCGACTGAACCAGATTAAAAGCAGGTTTGTATCGAACACCAGCCACGAATTGAGAACACCTTTGAATTCTATCCTCGGATTTTCCGATGTGTTGCTCGAAAAGAGCTTCGGGCCGCTGAACGACAGTCAGGAACGTTACGTAAAGAACATTAACGCTGCAGGAAAGCACCTTCTTGAGCTGATCAACAATGTCCTTGATATTGCGAAGATCGAGGCCGGCAAGTTTGAGATCGTCTATGAAACATTCCATGCGGCAGATTTTCTTGATGAGGTGACATCAATCATGATGCCGCTTGCCGAAAAAAAGTCTATCGAAATCTCCTCTCAGATAGAGTCTGATATCGAATTTATTACCGCAGACAGGGTAAAGATCAAGCAGATCCTCTATAACCTGCTATCGAATGCCATCAAGTTCACGCCAGAAGGCGGAAAGGTAGGCATTGAAGTGGCGTATGATGACACTGCCGGATACCCTGAAGTTCAGCCCCCGCCCAGGGTCGAACTGCTGAAGGTTTCCGTTTGGGATACCGGTGTGGGTATCGGACCGGGCGACAAGGAGAGGATTTTTGATGAGTTCGAGCAGGCTGACACTACGCTTTCGCGGGAATACGGCGGAGCAGGGCTGGGGCTCGCACTTTCGAAGAAGCTTGTTGAACTCCATGGCGGCACCATTTCGGTTGAAAGCAGCCTTGGCAAGGGCAGCACATTCACCTTTACCGTACCGGTCACCTCACCGGTTGAGCCGGTTGAGCCTGAGGAGCCCGAAGCCATTGGACTTTCCTTCCCCTGGATGAAAGAGGAAGCCCCCTTAATCCTCGTTGTTGAGGATGATCTCGATACGGCAGAACTCCTTACCCTCCACCTGACCCAGTCAGGTTACAAGGTGGCACATGCATACAATGGCGAGGAGGCGATCGAGAGGGCACGAACGATGAGGCCGTTTGCTATCACCCTCGATGTCATGCTTCCGAAAAAGGACGGGTGGGAAGTGCTTCAGACGCTCAAGAGCGATCCCCTGACTGCTGACATCCCGATCATCATTCATTCGATCATAGACAACAAAGAGCTTGCCTTTGCACTTGGGGCGACAGATTATCTTATGAAGCCTCTGGACAAGGCGGCGCTCCTGACAAAACTGGATGAACTGAATATCTCCAAGGGCAAGGTCGTGCTCCCTTCATCGATCCTGATCATCGAGGAGGAGGAAGTTATTACCAACTCGTTCAAAGAGATATTCGAACCTCAGGGGTACCTTATCTATACGGCTTCAGAGGGGAAAAGGGGCATTGACCTTGCTGCCACCCTGAGGCCGAGCCTTATCCTCATGGACTTCAGCCTTTCTGATATGCTGAGCTTTGATGTAATACAGGAACTGAAGGAGAATCCCTATACCAAGAACATCCCCATATTTATCCTGACGGAGAGGGATATTTCGGTTGAGGACAGGATGTCGCTCATGGGGAAGATCGAGCGCATTGTCAGAAAGCATGCCTTTGACACCAAAGAAATGATAGATCACATCAAAGAGCTTGAGGTCCTCTATCCCAAGAGAGCCGGACTTATCGATGAACTGACCGGTGTTTTCAGTCACCGGTACTTCCAGATACGGCTCGCGCAGGAAGTCGAGCGGGCAACGCGCTACAAGCTGCCGCTCAATCTGGTGCTTCTTGATATTGACTACTTCGGCAACTATGTCGGAAAGAATGGTGAATATCACGGTAACATTGTTCTGAAAAAAGTGTCGGAACTGCTGCGGAAGAACATCCGTGGTTCAGATGTCGTAGTTCGTTATGGCGGCGATGCCTTTGCGGTCATCCTCCCGAACACAATCATCTCGGCAGGACTGTCACTCAGCAACAGATTCACCGCGATCATCAGGAACTACCCGTTCCAGCATGAAGAAGGACAGCCGAAGGGCAAGATCACCGCGAGTGTCGGCATAGTGTTCCTTGACGGCCAGACGACCGAAGATATGATGCTCTGCGCAGAAAGGGCCCTGGCGAATGCCATTAAAAAGGGAGGGGACCGGGTAGAAGTCTATTCGAGTGAGCAGTATGAAGCAGAGCAGGTCGGACCATAGTGCATACTATGACAGACTCCAGAGCCCGATAGGTGCTCTCTATCTCATTTTTGCACAATCGGCGCTTATCGGCATAACCTTCGAAAAACCTTCTGGTATTACCCCCCGGCAGACAAAGGGCAGCATACGGGCGAAGAAGGAGCTTGAGGAATACTTTACTTCCGGAAGGACCGAGTTTATGGTGAAGACCAGCTTTGTAGAAGGAACCGAGTTCGAGAGAGGGGTCTGGGAGGCCCTGAGAGGGGTGCACTACGGAGAAACGAGGACCTATAAATGGGTCGCAGAGAGGGTAGGCAAACCCCATGCCTTTCGTGCGGTCGGCAACGCACTCGGCAAGAATCCCATCCCGATCATATATCCATGCCACAGGATCATCGAGTCCGACGGCTCCATCGGCGGCTACTCCTCAGGTATCAATATCAAGCGTCGGCTCCTCGAGATCGAGTACTACACCAGGCTGTCGAAGACCTGAGGAAGTTGGTGGCGGTGCAGGGATTTGAACCCCGGACACTGCGAATATGAGTCGCATGCTCTACCAACTGAGCTACACCGCCGTTGAAAACCGAAAAGCGTGATCAGGGGGAAATGGCACAACCTGAAAACTTTTCACCACTACCGAAAAAGAATTATAGCAAAAACAGCCCGTTCAATAAAAGAGGCTGAAACGCCTGGTCCGGACATTGATCAGGACGCCTGCTGAAATGAAGTTCGAAAGCAGGGCTGTCCCCCCATAGCTCATGAACGGAAGGGGTATGCCGACAACCGGCATGATCCCGAGGGTCATGCCGACATTCACAAAGAAATAGATGCTGAACATGAAGGTGATGCCGAGCGCCAGGAGCCTCCCGAATTCATCCTTTGCCTTACGGGCGGTATCAAGCCCGCGCAGGATCAAGACAAAGTAGAGGAAGAGCAGAAAGAGCGAGCCCATGAACCCCCTTTCCTCGGCATATACGGCAAAGATGAAGTCCGTGTGTTTCTCGGGCAGGAACCTGAACGGCCCTTGGGTACCTTTTAAAAATCCCTTCCCCGTAAATTCTCCTGAACCGATGGCGATCTTTGACTGGTTGATATGGTAACCGATCCCCGAGGGGTCAGCCTGAGGATCAATAAATGCTATAAGACGGTTCTTCTGATAATCCTTCAGGCCTGTCCACAGGACGTTGCCGACAAAGGGGAGTGAAACCATGCCGATGATCAGCAGGGTGATGAGAAGCTTTTTCTGGAGGCCGTAGGCAAGTGAAATGGAAGTGAATATCAGAAGAATGATGACTGCCGTGCCGAGATCCGGTTGTTTGAAAAGGAGCACAAACGGGATCAAGACGATGATCAGAAAGACCCGAAGCAGGGCAAACGTGTCAAGCGGTTCCCGCCGGAGGCTATAGTAGCCTGCAAGCATGATGATAAAAATGAGCTTGAAAAATTCGGAGGGCTGAAACGAGAAGAAGCCAATGCTGATCCATCTCTGGGCGCCCATGCCAGTCCTGCCGGTGATGAGCACAAAAACGAGGAGCAGGACACCGATGATGTAGAGCACCAGGGCTATTCTGGCAAGCCAGATGTAATCGAAGCTGACAATGACAATGAGTGCGCAGATGCTGATGAGCAGCCACGCGACCTGCTTCATATAGAACGTCGCCTGCGGGGCATCACCCGGCTGGCGCGTTGCGCTGAAAATCGTCATGATCCCGATGAAGGATATCACGATGATGACAGAGAACGTGATCCAGTCAAAATTACGGATAAGTCTTCTGTCAATATTGAACATTGAGCAATTCCTTTTTTTTGTCCAAAGGCAGGAGATAAGCCTCGATCGCCTTTTTAGCTATGGGAGCAGCTGCGCTTCCTCCGTGCCCACCGTGTTCAACAAAAACGGAAAGAGCGATCTCCGGCTTTTCTACGGGAGCAAAAGAGACAAACCATGCATGGTCGCGGAATCTTTCGGCAAGATACTTTGAGTCTTTTCTGATACCAACGACCTGCGCAGTCCCTGTTTTTCCGGCCACTTCGGCCATGACAGAACGCGCTGCAGCACCGGTCCCTCCGGGTTCGTTCACAACCCCCTTCAGGGCATCCCTTACAATCTCAAGGGTCTCGGGACGGACATTCACTTTTCTTACAAGCGCAGAAGGCTCATCCCTGAGGATGGTCGGCCGGAATACCTGCCCGCTGTTTGCAATGGTGCTCATCATGACCGCTAGCTGAATCGGCGTCGTTGCTACGTATCCCTGCCCAATGGAATTGATGAACGTTTCGCCGAGGAACCATTGGGCCTTTTTTATCTCACGCTTCCACCGGGAGCTGGGTATGATGCCCTTTTTTTCGTTTCCAAGCGGAATGCCGGTCTCCGAGCCCAACCCGAATTGTGCAGCATACTCAGCCACTTTATCAAATCCGACCTGTTTGCCGGTCTGATAGAAAAAGACATCGCAGGATTCGACAAGGGCCCGATGGATGGATACCACGTTGTGTCCCTTTTTTTGCCAGCAGCCAAATCGCCATTTTCCGTAGTTCAGTCCTCCTTTACAGTCAAACTTCGTGTCGGTATCAATGGCCCCTTCCTCAAGAGCTGCTATTGCGGTCATGATTTTAAAGGTCGAGCCCGGAGGGTACTGGCTCTGGATGGCGCGGTTCAGCATCGGCAGTTTCTTGTCCTCCATGAGGGCCTGCCAGTCTTCGGAGCTGACACCTTTGGCAAACTTGTTCGGGTCAAATGAAGGTGAGCTTATAAGGCCAAGGACCTCGCCGGTTTCAGGCCTCAGGGCGACAAGCGCTCCTGCCCTGCCGTCAAATGCCTTCTCAGCCTCTTTCTGAACAGCGATGTCTATGCTCAGTACAAGGTCAGAACCCTTTACGGGAGGAGTTTCATCAAGAAGTCGTATTTCCCGGCCCACGGCATCGACCTCTATGATCTTCTGACCTGCTGTTCCGCGGAGGGTCTTATCGTAAAGTTTTTCTGCGCCCCATTGCCCGATAAAGGCCTCAGAAGGGACATCCTTGAAACTCGGGTCCTTGGATTGACGCGGGTTGAGCTTCCCGAGGTAGCCAATCAGATGGGAGCCTACACTGCCATAGATATATTCCCTGCTCGTCTCCACTTCTATCAAAAGACCGGGAAAATCGGAGCGTCGAGCTTCTATATAGCTTACTTCGCTGAAGGTCAGCCCCTCTTTTATACGCACAGGGGTAAAGGGACTCGCGGCTTTCCGGGTGATTCTATCATAGAGATCGGTCACGGGGATCTCGAACAGCCGGGCAAGGTCTGAGATGCTGTTCTGATTGAATTCCTGGGGAACGACTGAGGCACAGAAATACGGTGCATTCTTGACAAGGGGAAGGTTGTTCCTGTCAAAGATGATGCCACGGGGAGCCGGTATACCGATGACCCTGAGACGGTTTGTTTCAGAGGCCTTCCTCATCTCGCTGCCCTGGAGTATCTGGAGCTGCAATAATCGGAGGAGGATTATCAGGAATCCCAGGATGATGAGGGACCCGCTGATGGCTATTTTTTCTGTATTCGGCTGTTCAGTCTGCATGAGGAGGCCGTATAAACATGCCGGCAGCAGCATTGATCAACGACTGCATGATAGAAATGCGCAGCGCCGCCGACGGGCTGGTCGGGATTTTATCGAATATGCCGAGCGTGGCAAAGACGACCGTATTATCAATCATGGTGAGCAGGAATGCACCCAGGATGCCAAAGAGCGGTGTCCAGATAAAAAAACCTCCGG
>Ga0316622_100002277_pt1 | contig 13174 bp, 16 predicted proteins | sample OWC_Aug_OW2_C1_D_FD_207646 | JGI IMG/M metagenome (GOLD analysis project Ga0316622, IMG submission 207646) | Wetland soil microbial communities from Old Woman Creek delta, Ohio, United States - OWC_Aug_OW2_C1_D5_C | ecosystem: Environmental > Terrestrial > Soil > Wetlands | place: USA: Ohio... | reverse complement strand
GGAATAGGATCCAAGGGTGGCCCCGGTGGCCCGGTTCAGCTGGTAAACGGTGGTTCCGACCACGGCATACACGGACTCTCCGCTGACCGCCACGTCCTGGACCACCGCCACCCCGCCGGACGGCTGAACCGACCATAGCCGGCTCGAATAGCCGAAATCGTCCCGGCTGTATGCCGTGACATATCCGCCCTCTGACCCCAGGACCACAATGGCCCCGTCCGTGGCCACCGTGGATCCGTCCCCGTCCGTGTCACTGGCATGACTCGAAGCGGTCCGGCGCCGGTACAGAAAACCGCCCCACACGGTCTCGCCGCCCTGGTATTCATCGACCAGGCCCACGGCCCCCGCCGGCAGCTCGGAAATAAGGTCCGCCAGGCTATCGAACACACGGTGATTGCTGTGCAGGTAGTCAATCCACTGGTAGATGTTCCACCTGTACCAGTTGTCCCAGGTCCTGGGTGGGATGTCACCCGCTACCCATCCCAGATCGGTCTTGGCTTCCCCCGGGTCCGTCCGTTGACTGGCCCCGTCCGTTGCCCATTCGGTGGTTCTTGTCGGTATGCTTCCCTGTTCTGACACGTCAATCCTCCATACATTCCGCCCAGATCCCAACGTCGAACCCGGACGCTTCCGGATCGTCATCGAATCCGAAGTAGGGCCGGACCCCCTCCACTAGCCCGCAAAGGTTCACCCCCGCCATCACCGCGGACTGGGTCATTCTGGCCGTCCGTTCCCTGGCATCGTCCGTCAGGGGCGCGTCCACCACCACGGACACCATGATGGTGTGGGGATAGGCCTCGGTCAGGCGGACGTTATCGCTGTCTGTCAACCTGGACACCACGTCCAGGATCACGTCCCCCTCGCCGTCACTATCGTCAGCCGCCACCCGGGCCCGCAACACCCGCCTGTAATCGTCGTCCTCCAGACCGTTCCGCGGTTCGTCCAGCAGGGTCCCGTACTGGTCAAGGTTGACCCCGGTGGCCTGGTCCAGGGTCCGCTCGACTACCAAGGACCACGCCGTATCCTCGGCGATCTGGATCTGGGACACCAGGACGTCCACCAGGTCCTCCACATGGGGCTTCCCCTTGAAAAGGCCTATCAGACGCGCCTTGGCACGTTCTACCAGGTTTTCAATGTGGGTCAGGTCAGCCATACCACCCCCGGGTCAATACACGCTGGAATTGACCACGATGTCACTGGCCGGCGTTTCCACCGTGGGCTTTTGGTCGTAAGCCACCGTGACCGGCGCCGCCGATACCGCCGCCGGTTTTTCCGCCAGCTCCACCACCGCCGTCACGATTCCCGGAACCGTCCCGAATGCCGCCCCCACCTCATACGGCGTGACGTCCTCTCCCACGTCCAGGGCCTCGATGAAAGCCACCACAAGGTCCGCTACCTGATCGTCCCCGTCCGCCGGATAATCGGCGTCCACTTCCAGGGTGATTTCCGCCTTGATTTTGATCTCTGACACCCAGGTCCATGACAAGGTGTGGGTCCGCCCCTTGACGTCCGTGGCCGTGTCGGACGTGGTCCCATGGGTGTTGGTTCCCGCCCCCTTACAGACCCACAGGGCCGCCGCCACATCGTCCGTATCCAGGGTGTCCGGCGCCAGGACGATCTCCACGCTGTGGGCCGGCCGGCCGTCACCGTCCACCGTATCCGTGGCGTTTTCCACCCCGTCCACGTGGGTGGCCTCGGTCAGTAGCTTTGCAAGCTTTGTGATAATGCCGTCCAGCGTGGTGGTCCCCTGTTTCGCCGTCCGCATTCGCTCCAGCAGTTCCGCGTCCGTTTCCACATCGTCCCCGGGTTCCGCGTCCGCCGTGCTTTCCACCGCCGTCCATCCGGACACCGGCGTGACAATCGCGTCAATCGTCCCGTCCAGGGCCTCGATGGACCCGGATTCGGTACACTGCACCGTCCCGGTCCCCGTGCCACCGCCGCCGATGGTGATGGCGTCATTGACCACTCGCCACTGGTTCCCCTGGTCATCGGCGACTAGCTTGTCTACCTGGATCACCACCCCCACCGTCCCGGTACACAGGACCGGCGCCGTGCTGTGGGTGGCCGGCTGTCGGATCAGGCCCCGCAAATCGGCCAGGTTGCCCAGGGCCGTCCCTTGTGCATTGGCCGGGTTGAACGCGTCATACAGGGCCTGGAGCGCCCCCCACACGGTGGACAGGGCGTCCGCCACAAGTCCAATCATCATCCCCAGCTCGCCGTCCGCGTCCAGGTTGACCCCGTCCCCCCACTTTCCCCGCGCCGCCGTCTGTAGGTCGGTCAAAAGGTCCGCCAGCCGCTTGGTCACGAATCCCTGGTCAGTCAGTCCCGCCATTGTTCCACCTTCACGCCGGCATGATAGCCCCGATGGGCCGTATCAGCAGGATCAACATGGCCGGCCCCATCGGTTCCCCTTCCGGGATCCCCTCGATGGGACCATAAATCGTGGACGCCCGGAAGCTCACGGACAGGTGCCGGGTGGCCCGGTCCCATACGGGCCGGAAGTAGTCCAGCGCCACCACGTCCGGACACGTGACGATCTGTTCCCGCATCAGAGCGGAAATCACGGACAGGTCCGGACGCTTGACGAACACCTGGCCCCGGTAGTCAATCCCCTTCCGGATGTCCAGGAACCACTCACTAAGCCAGGTCCCCAGGCGCATCCGTAGGCGTTGACACACGGCCTCGGCCCCCGTGACCCGGCGGAACCGCCCGTCAGTCAAGTCCAGGTCGCCGTCCGCGTCCAGCCCCCATGTCAGAATGTCCGCCATCAGCTCACCGTCCCCGTTGCGCTTCCTGTCCCTGTAGTAGACCCCACGTGGCTCCCCGGGTCAACAGAACATGCAATCCCCGCCGCTACGGTGCTAGAAACCTCGGCGTTAGACGTGATGTGGTCCACAATGGCCCCCGCTACCACCTGCCATATGGCCTTTCCCAGATCCTCGTCATCGCCGCGGACATAGCCGGCCGTTTCCAGGGCGTCCCAGATTTCCGCCCCAAGGTTGTCGGCATTCATGGCCATGGGTCAAGCCTCCATGATGGTGGCCAGCTTGGCTTGTATGGTGGCCAGCTTGGCTTGTGTTGCCGGGTCCAGCGGATAGCCGCCACAGGTGGCCACCTGGAGCGCCCCTAGCAAGTCATCGATCAGGTGTAGCAGGTCCACGTCCGCCCCGGTGTAGGCCTTCCGCCGGCCAATCCACAGTTTATGGTCATCGGTCACCCGGAACCGGCCGCCGGTCTGGTTGGCCTCGATGGACCCCCACACCAGATCGTCCGGCTGGTCTTGTCCGAAAGGTGGGGTTGGGTCGGTCAGCGGACCCACCCCTGGCCATACCACGGCGTCCGCCAGGTCCAGGATCCGGGTCCCCCCCGGTGGCCGCTTCCCGCCGTATTCCAGCCACTGGTCCAGGGACCGCTCGCCGAACCACAGCCACACCGAATCACCCGCCGCCAGTGGCCATTGACCCGCGAATCCACCGCCCCGCGGATAGGCAATCGGGCAATCCTGGATCACCGGCCAGTCCGTCCCATCGTCCTCCTGTAACCACGGCGACACGTCCGCCGTGGGCGCCCGGGTTGCTGTCCCTGGTGTGTAGGCTTCCACCCGGGCCGGAATGCCGAAGTGTAGGCCCTTGACGTTTTCACGCATGGCCTCGCGTAGCAGGTAGGCCAGCTGTGACCCTATGGCGCGCGGTCCGCTCACGTTCCGATTTCCGACCCTTCCACCTGGCATTCCCAGGTGGAATCATGGGTATCACCCACGAACTTGACTTTATTGGCCTTGTATCCGCCCGTGAAGGCCTCGGATTCCAGGCGCACCATACGGCCAGGGCGCATCCTGGAATCCAGCAGCTGAACCCACTCGATGGCCCGGTCATCGCCAGGGGACCCCGCGTCCCCCTCGGACACCTTCCGGCCTTTTTTCGCCTTGCGCTTGGGGACCCCGATCAGTCCCGTGGATGGGCTGACCACCTGGGCCTCGGTTTCGACATTGCCACCCGCCGGCACGATGACTAGCTGTTCATCCTGGACCCACCATTCACACCCCGATTCACGGCATATCCAGTCCAGGTATGTCGCCACGGACCCGAACATGGACACCCCGTGCAGGTAGGTGACATCGGCCAGGCCTTCCGCATGGCGGACCGTGATTCCTAGGGTGTTCTGTAGCTCCGCGAACACTTCGCCCAGGGTCACCCCGGGACGCATGGCCAGGGACACTTTCCGCTCGCCGATCACCAGGTCCCCGTCCCCCGCGTCCACCTGGATCACCCGGTCATCCAGCAGCTGGACCTCGGTGATGTCGCCGCGGAACAGGTCCCCGCTTCCCGTGGACACATATCCCGCCGCCACCGTGATCCCCTTCCCGTATTCCTGGATCCACTGGCGTGAATCAGGCCTCAAGCCATACAGCAGGACCTTTGCCGTGTTGGGGTCCCGCCCCCGTGTATGGGTGATGTCAAACGAAATCCGTAGGTCTGAATCAGGGCCGTGGGTCCAGGACCGTCCCAGGACCCCCTCCGTCCTGACCATCACCTGACATTGCCGGATCCAGTATGCCACCGCGCCCCCTCGTTACCATTCGTGGTCCGCCGTGATGTAGGCCAGGAAATGACTGGACCCCAGGCTGTCACGCCCGGGTGGTTCGCCACCCCGTCCCCGGCCATCATAGGCGCCACAAATAAGCTTCCCGTCCGGCAGGATGGACGTATCCGCCTGGTAAGGCGCCAGCAGGTTCAGCCCAGGGACCACCCGGACCCCGGCCAGCAGGGACTCGCCGGCCGTGGATTCAAGGTCCAGATACCAGGCCTCGGTCCGCGTACACCACCGCAGGCGGACCCGGTACACCCGATCCCCTAGTGGAACGCTGACCACCTGACAGGCGAACTGTGGATCTATGTCCAGGATCCGAATCATTCTGGCACGGCCTCCTCTTCGTCCCCAAGACCCAGCAAATCATACAGGATCGAATGGTGGCGTTCTTCCCCTTCCGTCCCGCCGGCCGGTCCCCGGTCCGCTTCGCTGGCCGCGTCCGCCGCGTCAGCCGCGAGCCATTCTTCCGGGATCCGGATGTATGCCGGCGCCACCCGCCGGATCTGACGAAGGGTCAGGGTGAACTCGATGGATTGACCCGTGTCAAAGTCGGACCGTGGCGTAAGGCTGGTAATCACCAGGTCCGTGTACACCCGGAGGCCCGTGGTGACCGTCATGGTTTCCGCCCGGTCCATCATGGACCGGAGCGCCTCGTAGGCTGAAATGGACCGATTTGGCGGCGGATCGTCTATCCAAATCGGCGTGTCCGTCTGTTCCACCACCAGGGTCAGCTCGAGAGGCTTCCGCCGGTAGTGTTCGGCGATAGGCGCCCCATCTTCCAGGGCATATTCCGGGACCTCGGCCGTTTCCGCCGGGCTTTCGGACACGATAGCGTCGAACACCAGGGACGTCCCGCTGGAATCGTCCAGCCGCGCTCCCCAGTCCCTGGGTTCCCGTATCAGGACCACGTCCGCCATTAGTGCAACCTTCCGCTTGTCGCCGGGGCTGTCTGTCGTCCGGCCTCGGTCAACGCTTCCGTCAATGCCCCTACAACCGCCGCGTTGGTCGCGTCAGCCACCGCCTGGGGTTCGCTTGTGGTAGCCGTCACGCTCACATTCAAAGTCCCCACGTTGGCCGTGGGTGGTGCTGGCGCGAATCCAGGAAGTATGGTCCGGAACACCTCCTCGGGCGTAGCCGGCCCGGCCATAGACATCCTGGTCCTGGCCCCCGCCAGGGCCGCCTCCACCTGTTCCCCACTGGGCCCCGTGATTCCCAGGAAGTCCCCGATCCCGCCGAACACGTCCCGGATCCGTCCTGGGATCCCGGCGATCTTGTCCCACAGGGCGTCAAGCTTCTCCATGACCCAGTCCACCGCCCCGCCAATCCAGGCCTTGATCTCGTCTACTATCCCGTTAACCCATTCCCCGGCCATCATAACGTGTTCGTCGAACCAGTTGAACGCGTTGTCCAGGGTCACAAATAACCAGCCCAGCGCCTCGCCGATGGTCTTTCCCACGTCCTGGACCGATTCCACCACGGACTGGACGAACATGACGATTTGCGGGCCGTGTTCACTGATCCAGTCAATGACACTGGCAATGGCCCCCTTCAGGCCCCCCTCACCGCGCCAGGCTTCCGCCAGCTCGCCCAGGGCCGATTCCCCCCCGGTCACCAGGGCCCATATGTCTTCTAGTAGCAGCAGGACCCCGACCACGAGCCCTAACATGGCCGCCTTGAATAGCTGGGCTTTGGTGATGGCCGTGGTGAAAAACCCGCCCACCGCCTTGACGGCCCCGGCCAGGCGTCCCAGGTTGGCCACCACGGCGTAAGTGACCAGGGTGGTCAACACGATCTTCAGGGCCATGGTATGCTTCGTAAAGAACTTTATGGCCGCGGTCAGGATCCGGACGGGTCCCTGGATCAGCGCGGACAGGATTGGCGCGAGGCCCTGTTCGCCGGCGATCAGTTCGGTCAATGACGCGAGTAGCTCGTTCAGGTCCTTGGACGCGCCGGCCTTCCCTACGCTGGTCATCCAGATTGCGATTACGTCGCCCAGGTTGGACATAACGCCGGTCAAGGTGTGCATTTGTCGCGCCATGCCGCCGGCGTATTTCATGTCTGACATTTCGACCAGGGCCTCCTGAACCCCCTGGGCTGTCCTGTCCACGGTCCGGACGATTTCCTGGCCCCGGTGGAACCACCGCATGGTGATCTTCCGGCCTTCCACCTCGGTCATGATTCCGAACTGTCGGATCGGCTCGGTCCGGCCGTACACGGCAGATCGGGCCGCTTCCGCCACGTCCATGATGGTGGCCCCGGGCCGGCCGATGGTGATGTTCCCCAGCGCGGTCAGGACCCGGTCCGACGTGTCAAACGCAGCATTGGCAAGGACAATAAAGGCCTGGGTGACCTCGTGAAGGCTGAAAGGCGTGGTAGCCGCGAACCGCCGGATCTGGGAAAACGCCACGTTGGCCTCCTGGACCCCGCCCGTCACGGTTTCCAGGCTGGCGTGTAGCATTTCCGCCTCGGCATTGGCCGCGTATAGCCTGTGCGCGAACACCCCAAGGCCCACGGCCATCCCCAGGTGGCGCAACATGCCACCGATCCCCATACCCATCCCCGCCACCGCTTGGGTGGTCTGGGTCAGATTTCCCTTGATGTTGGTCACGATCCGGCTGGCGTCCCTGGCCGCCGCCTTGTCCACCCCGAATCCGAAGTATGTAAGCAGCTCACGAACTACCACGGCCAGGATCCTTCAGGGCTTGATGTCCCCCGGTTTCGGCAATAGCAACCGCTCCACGTCCAGCGATATCAAGGCCCCCACGAAGTCATCCGTTGACCATTGCGTTTGTAGGTCGATCAACGGGTCCCGTCCCAATCGCCATATCGCCCACGCCACCCCCTGGCCGCCCATCCGTTCCAGCAGCTTCAGCCGTGCCTTTACCCTCGGGTCGCCGTCCTTTTTTTCAGGGCTGTCAGCCACCCCACTGACAGCCCACCGAACAAATTTCGGTAGTTGAATTGAAGGATCTCGGCCATCACCAGGGCCATTTCCAGGTAATTCCCAGCATAGGCCTCATTGACAACCCAGTGTTTTTCGGAAGGCGCCACCGCCATGGGGCTGAACAGCTTACCGTCACGGATGGACCGATCCAGAAACCGCTTGACCAGCTTTGACCCGCCGGCCTTGATCACCTTGTGGGCTAGTTCGTCAATGGCCTGGCCAATCCTGACCCCGTCAATCGGGGCGTCCAGGATGTCCTCGCCGGCGTCGTCCAGGTCCCGGTCCGGGTCGTCCGGGTCGTCCCGGGAACCGTCGCCGGCGTCCGGGTCGGGTGGCCTGGGCTGAACCCACGGACGGTCCTGACGGCTCTGTCCGCGTTCGCCCATGACGGCGTCAATCAGGTAGCCCACCGATTTCCCCACGGTGGTCCCGATCTCGAAAAACGTATCGATCCCGGCTTCCCCGGGTAGCTGTTTGATCGTGTACTGGTGATCCTCGCCGTCCGCGTCACGGACAACGAAATCTAGGGTCTTGAGAGCCATGCCTTCCCCCTATCAGACCCGCCCACGGGACGGGTCAGTCTACGTCAGGGACGCATCCGCCAGGGCGTCCATCAGGGACCGCTGTCCCGGAAGCGGGACATATTCGATCCGCGCCAGCTGGAGAGACCATTCCCGCTCGCCGGCTTCCGCCGCGAATGACTGACGGGGCGGTCCGGCAATCCAGGATTTCGTGGACACGATTTCCTGACCACCGTTCAGGTCCATCAGGCTGAACGGGAACATTCCCCGGCCGGTCAGCTGGTCCAGTAGCCTGGCCGCTTCCAGTAGCGCGTTGGACTTGGCGCACTGTGCAACCTTGATTGTGGCCGTCCCCGATCTGGACCCCGTGGCGGAACGGGTCACCGTCCCCGTGGCGTATTCTTTCATGGTCCAATCCGGATTGGCCCGCTCGATGGTGCAGACGTCCCCCTCGCCCCAGCCGGACAGCTCGATGGTGCCGATGGTGACCACAACGTCCTGTAGTCGGTAGGTGTAAGCTGTATCCTCTGCCATGGTGTTCTCCCTGTATCCAAGGGCCCCCGCCTGTCCGGGTTAACCCAGGGACGTGGTCAAGGTGCCTGTGATGGTGGTGGTGTGAATCGCGCCTTCCAGGACGGCCGAGAAACTTCCGGTAAGGGTCCGCGCGTCCACGTCCGCCTGGTCCACATCGGCCCGCCGTGGGAAGGTGACCGTGCTCTCGTGCTTCATGAAGTGCCCGATTTCTTCCCCCCGGGTCAGCCGTGACCGGACCACCCCCGCCACCTTCCCGATCCCCTCGTCATCATAGGGGACCTTGGAATTGCGGTTGCTGGCCCGGCGGAACAGGCCCCGCACATCCTCGGCCAGGCGGACCTCCAGCCAGTCCCTGGACACCACGCTGTCGATGTAGTGGCCGGCCGCCACCTTCCCGCCGAAGGTCGCCCCGATTCCGTCCGGATCTTCCACGTAGATCCCCGCGTACTTCCCCAGCGCGTAACCCTGCTCGGCCGTGGTCAGTTCGTCCGGCGTCACCCCGGCCAGGGTGGCATGGTCCCAGGTGGTGGACGATTCGTCCGGGTCACACGCCACCTTCAGACCGACCATGGCCTCGACCGCCGGAACGTCATCATCGGAAAAATACCTGGTGTGACACCCCACATACGCCAGCCCCTTCAGGACGGACGCCACGTCCGTGGACGCGGACGTCAGGATGGCCGCCTCGCTGGACTGGAAAAACCCCACCCGCGGACGGTTCCCGTCAATCCACCGGGCCGCCTCTTTGATGTTTCCGGACGCCCGGCTTTCGATACACAGGCCCCACCAATCGGGATTTTCGGCCAGGATGGCGTCCAGGGATTCGAAGTATCCGGCGTTCGCTGTCGGATGGGTCAGGGTCAGCTTGCTGCCTGGTGACGTCACGGAACACGTGAAGGGGATCCCCGCTACGTCCGCCGTCAGGTCCATGTCCTCCGTCTTGTCAGCCGCCGTCACTGGTTCCGATCCGGCGTTGATCAGACCGACCAGGGCAGCAATGATCTCCCCGGCTGTTTTGCTGGACGCGTTGTAATCAAACGCCGTCCCGTTGATCGTCACGATGTAGTGACCGTCGCCAGGCGTGGCGCCACACGCCACATTGTCCACCTGGGCCGTCATGGTCCCCAGCTTTCCGGCCAGGAACGTGGCCGGCCGGAAGGCCTGTCCCATCAGACGGGCCGCCGCCAGATACTCGTAATCGGTGCTGGTCAGCCCCGCGTCATCGTCCGCCAGCAGTTCCGCCGCGCTGGAGTATTCCTTCACCAGGACCGCCGCGAATGCCAGATTGGACCCCACGATCAGGACCTTTCCAAGGGCCTCGGTGGCAATCACCGGGCTTTCTATGCCGATGTTCAGATTGATCACGTCCAGAATTGAAGCCATGTTTTAGGTCTCCTCTTCGTCCAGTTCCGCGTCCAATGGTGGCCGGTCACCGTCGTCCACCTGGCCGTTACCAATGACCCTCTCGATGGTCCCGCCCGCTTCCGTGGCACTGACCACAGTGTATTTCCATCCTACGCGGACGTCCACCGCCGCGCGTTTTTCCCACCCCGTGTCAAGTATCCCGGTCAGGTCCCGCGTGTCCGTGACCTCCTGAATCACGATATCGTTAGCTTGTGCGATGGCATTGGCCGTCCGTAGGTACTGGGATTGCCTGACCGCTTCCAGGGTGTCCTCCGCCTCGTCACTGAATACCTGCAAACTGGCCGTGGCCCGCCGATGTCCCGTCAGCTGGACCGTAGCCGCGCCCCCCACCGCCGGACCCGTCAGCCGTTCATCATGCCCGATCCGGATCGTAGGCGTGGTGATGGATATCACCGCGAACGGCCGATCTGGCTTGGGACCCTGGATCTTGTCCAGATAGACCTTGTCCGCTGTCATGCCGGCCGCCGCCACGAACCACGCACGGATGGCCTGTTTCAGTTCGGACTTGGTCATGGGGTCACCTCGTCCTTGCGGACCAGCGCCAGGGACCTGTGTGGAATCACGGATCGGGTATGGGATAGGGAATGCGCTACGTATTCCAGCCCGTCAATTACCACCACGTCCGGAGGCCCTTGGCCGTCCACCGTCCGAAGGGTCGCCGTGGTCAGACCGACCAGGACCTCGCGCGCCCGCCACCCTTCCGGCAGCAGCTGAATATCACGCCCGTTAGCCGGCTGAACGGACATCATGACGGCCAGCTCGACACACGGGCCGGCCTCGTAGTGTCCATCCACGTTTTCCCCGGTTTCGTATCGCCGGACAATCACCAGGCTTTGACCCAGGATGGTCATTCCCAATGTTCCTCCGTCGATTCGGCGAATTCGGATCCGGGCTTGAAGGTGAACGTCGGGACGTTCCGGATCTTGGCCTCGAACCACGGCCGCCCCATCATGGCCCCCGTGTCCCGCAGGGGCGCGTTTACGTCCCGCTTTCCGCTTCCCTTCCGCCTCTGGACCGATGGCGCGTTAGCCGCCGCCCACGCCGTGGCCGTCCGTATGGATTTGATGATTTCGTTCCTGGCCATCATTCCTAGCCGGACAAGGATTCCGTTCAGGGTGATCTGACCAAGCAACCATACAGAATGCCATCGGGCGATGGCGTCCCGGTATTTCTGTTCGTTGTTATCGAAGGCCCGGCGCATGAAGGGCCGCTCGGGAATCCCGGCCCCAGGGGCGCCGTATTCATTGATCAGGGCGTATTCCCCGATGGTGGTCCCCTCCTTGTTCGTCTGGTCCGACCCGCCCCAGTATCCCACCCGGACCCCGTTGGAGGCATAGGTTCCACCCTCGGCCGTGACCTGGTCCACGATCCGCTTGAAACCCATGTCCTTGTCCACCACGATGTTTTTCACGCCACCGCCGTCAGTAGTTGGTCATCCGGTACTGTTGCCAGTACCGAAGCGCCCCCGATAAAGGATCGTCCTTGTAGGTCCTGGACAGGTCCCGCGCCCGTTCGCTGGTGACCCCAAAGGGGGACCCCAGGAAGGTCGCCTCGATCCACTTCAGACACCCGACCTTGACCATTTCCGGGATGTCGTCCTCCTCGCCGTCCGCGTCCAAGAACAGGTTGCAGCAATACCCATCGGCCGCCGCCTTGCTGGCGACAATCAGGCTCTCCAGGTAGGTGTCCGCGTCCCCGGTGGTCAGGCCCAGCCGGGGCTTGACGTCGGACTCAAGGTCAATCGTCAGCCGATCTTGTACCGCCGTGATGGCCACCTGGTCCTCCGTTCCCGCCTGGGCGCCTGGGTGCAACCGTTCGGCCGCCGCCCAGGCGTCCGCCATGCGTTCGTAAAGTTGATCCGGATATCCCTGGACTTGCCACTGTCCAGTGGACCAAAGGTACAGCAGGGACAGCCGTGGCTTATCGGTAGCTTGACCCGTCAGTGGGTCCTGGTATGTCCCGCCATAGAGCGCCACGGCTGTCCCCCCTTGGGTGGGTCACGTGGGAAGGCGTCACGTCACCACCCCGCACGGTCACCCGACTAGGCTGGCGCGTGGTCCAGGGTCACCTTACAGAAGGCCTCGGGCAGTTCCACGGACAGGCACAGGCGCTCTTCCGCCAGGATGGCGATCATGTTCCTGACAAAAAAGTCAGCGTGTTGGTCGGACACCCGGATGGCCGCCTGTTCACGGTCCCACAGGCGCGCGCCATAGGCCCACGCGCCAACACACGCCTCGCCCTGGGTGATCTGGCTGAATTCCACCACCGGCCACCCAAACACCCGATTCTGGCCGCGTTCCTGAACGGAACCCCAGATATAATGCTTGTCGGACCCCTTGGCCAGCGCGATGTCTTCCCAGTCGAACGGATGGACCACGCCACCCGTGACCGGATACCCGGCGAGCGCACAGTAGGTTGAAGCGCGCCGCAAGGCATCCAGCTTGCTGTCGTCGATCTTCCCGCCGCTCCAAGGGTAGGACAGGATCCCGGCGTCTGTCAGGATTCCGGCCAGCTGTTCCGTGGTATCGGTCCCATACAGGAGCTGACGGTCACGGGACAGCTTCAGGCCTTCCAGCAGGCGCTGGTCCACGTAGGAACGAAGGGCCGGCGCATCCGAAAGGACCTGGCGGCTGGCCGGGACGAAGTGGGCCAGGGTCCGGACTTGCTTGGCCACCACCTCCATGGCCGGCTGGGCCGCCGGCTTCAGCTGGGCCTCGGGTGTACAGACGTGAAGCAATCCGGTCACGGCCGCCCCCGACGACAGACCCGGATCGATCCCCGATGTGACCGTGATGGTCAGATTGGCGTGGTCCACGCCCGCGGCGTCAATCACCCGGTCCTGTCCGCCCACCTGAATGGACTGGCCAGGATAGAACCCATAGGTGTTGGCCACTGAAAGGACGGTCTGGAACTGGGCCTCGTTGGCGGATAATTCCGTGTAGACCTGATTGAACCGGGTTTCCCGAACAAACTCGATGGATCCCTGTTGCGTGGGGACCACCCTCAGCAGGTCCGCCACCCTGGGCTGAATCGCCGGTGGCATGATGATCTCTGCCAGGCGCTGGCTCGGGAACACGTGAAGGGTCCCGGCCGTGTCCGCCACGGTGGACAGCAGGGACTTTCGTTCCATGGCCAAGAACGATTTGACGTCCACCGGCTC
>Ga0316622_100002276_pt1 | contig 13175 bp, 6 predicted proteins | sample OWC_Aug_OW2_C1_D_FD_207646 | JGI IMG/M metagenome (GOLD analysis project Ga0316622, IMG submission 207646) | Wetland soil microbial communities from Old Woman Creek delta, Ohio, United States - OWC_Aug_OW2_C1_D5_C | ecosystem: Environmental > Terrestrial > Soil > Wetlands | place: USA: Ohio... | reverse complement strand
GACGCGCCGATTCTACGGCGACCGCCGCGTGCGCCACTGCATGGTGCGCGCCGGATTCAAGCGCTGGCACGACGAGGGCTTCCCGCGCGCGGTCGACGGCCGGCCGCCCAGCGAGTACTTCCAGCGCGCGCGCGACGAGTGGCTGCGCGTGACCCACGACGAGGCGGCCGCGCTGGTGGCCGCCGCGCTCGAGAACATCGCCCAGACCTACAACGGCGCGGAGGGCCAGCGGCGGCTGACGGACCAGCACTACGACGAGGCCTGCGTGGCCGCCACCCAGGGTGTCGGCACGCAGGTGCTCAAGTTCCGCGGCGGCATGCCGCTGCTCGGCGTGACGCGCGTGTTCGGCATGTACCGCCTGGCCAACGCCATGGCGCTGCTCGACGCGCACATCCGCCAGGTCGGGCCGGACCAGGCGCTGGGCGCGCGCGGCTTCGATAACTACTCCTGGCACACGGACCTGCCGCCGGGCCACCCGATGGTCACCGGCCAGCAGACGGTCGAGTTCGACCTGTCGGCGGTCGAGCACGCCAGGACGGTCGTGGTCTGGGGCATGAACTGGATCACGACCAAGATGCCCGACTCGCACTGGCTGACCGAGGCGCGCGTCAAAGGCACGCGCGTGGTCGTGATCGCCTGCGAGTACGCCGCCACGTCCAGCAAGGGCGACGAGGTGATCGTGGTTCGGCCCGGGACAACGCCAGCGCTGGCGCTGGGCCTGGCGCACGTGATCATCAAGGAGCAGCTCTACGACGCCGACTACGTGCGGCGCTGGACCGACCTGCCCGTGCTGGTGCGCATGGACACGCTCAAGTACCTGCGCGCCAGCGAGGTCTTCGGCGGCGGCCCGGCCGAGCTCGGCGCAGCCACCCTGGTGCTCAAGGCCGGCGAGAAGTCCCCGCCGCCCGCGGCCCAGAAGGGCCAGGTGATCCCCGAGAAGCTGCGCGGCGAGTGGGGTGACTTCGTGGTCTGGGACCGCGCCAGCGGCAAGCCCCAGCCCCTGACGCGCGACGCGGTCGGTGCGCAGTCGACGGTCGGCGACCCACAGCTCGAGGGCGCGGTCGAGGTCGAGCTCTCCGACGGTTCGCGCGTGCGCTGCCGGCCGGTGTTCGATCTGGTCAGCGAGTACGCGGCGCATTTCGACCCGCACACGACCGAGGAGCTGACCTGGGCTCCCGCGGCTGCGGTGCAGCAGCTGGCGCGCACGATCGCGGCCGATCCGGGCACGACGTTGTTCGCGATCGGCATGGGGCCCAACCAGTTCTTCAACAACGACAACAAGGACCGCGACATCTTCCTGCTGGCGGCCTTGACCGGCAATGTCGGCAAGGTGGGCGGCAACGTCGGCTCGTACGCCGGCAACTACCGCGTGGCGTTGTTCAACGGCGTGGCCCAGTACATCAACGAGAACCCCTTCGACCTGGAGCTCGATCCGGCCAAGCCGGCGCGCCCCAAGCAGTACTGGAAGCCGGAGTCGGCCCACTACTACAACCACGAGGACCACGTGCTGCGCGTGGGCAACCGGCTCCTGACCGGAGCGAGCCACATGCCCACGCCGACCAAGGCGCTGTGGTTCGCCAATGCCAACTCGATCCTGGGCAACGTCAAGTGGCACTACAACACAGTGGTCAACGTGTTGCCCAGGATCGAGCTGATCGCGGTCAACGAGTGGTGGTGGTCGACCTCCTGCGAGTGGGCCGACGTGGTCTTCGCGGTCGACTCCTGGGCCGAGCTCAAGCTGCCCGACATGACCGCCTCGGTCACCAACCCGTTCTTGTCGGTCTTCCCGCGCACGCCGCTGCCGCGGCCGTTCGAGACGCGCAACGACATCGAGGTGATCGCCGGCGTGGCTTCGGCGCTGGGGCGCTTGACGGGCGACGCGCGCTTCGACGACTGCTTCCGCTTCGTGCGCGAGGGGCGCATGGAGACCTATCTGCAGCGCATCCTCAACGCCTCGACCAACACCAAGGGCTACTCGTTCGAGGAGCTCGAGCGCAAGGCGCTGGAAGGCGTGCCGGCCCTGATGCAGAGCCGCACCACGCCCAAGGTGGTGGGCTTCGACCAACTGGCCGACTCGCGCCCCTGGTACACCAAGACCGGGCGCCTGGAGTTCTACCGCGAGGAGGACGAGTTCATCGAGGCCGGCGAGAACCTGCCGGTGCACCGCGAGCCGATCGACTCGACCTTCCACGAGCCCAACGTGATCGTGGCCCCGCGCCACGAGGCGCTGCGGCCCAAGGGGCCGGCCGACTACGGCGTGGAGCTGGGCGACCAGTCCTGCGAGGTGCGCCAGGGGCGCAACGTGGTCAAGACCTGGGCGGAGACCAAGGCCTCGGCCCATCCGCTCGCCAAGGACGGCTACAAGTTCATCTTCCACACGCCCAAGTACCGCCACGGCTCGCACACCATGCCGATCGACACTGACATGGTGGCGGTGCTGTTCGGACCCTTCGGCGACATCTACCGCCACGACAAGCGCATGCCTTTCGTCAGCGAGGGCTACGTCGACATCAACCCCGCCGATGCGCGCGAGCTGGGCGTGGAGGACGGCGACTACGTCTGGATCGACTCCGACCCCAGCGACCGGCCCTTCCGCGGCTGGCAGCAGAACCCGCGCGACTACGAGTTCGCGCGGCTGATCTGCCGCGCGCGCTACTACCCCGGCACGCCGCGTGGCGTGACGCGCATGTGGTTCAACATGTACGGCGCCACGCCGGGCTCGGTCGAGGGCGCCAAGACGCGCGCCGACGGGCTGGCCAAGAACCCGCGCACCCGCTACCAGGCGCTGTTCCGCTCGGGCTCGCACCAGTCGGCCACGCGCGGCTGGCTCAAGCCGACCCTGATGACCGACAGCCTGGTGCGCAAGGGACTCTTCGGTCAGGAGATCGGCCAGGGCTTCCTGCCCGACGTGCATTGCCCGACCGGCGCGCCGCGCGAGGCGATCGTGAAGATCACCAAGGCCGAGGGCGGCGCGAGCGACGGAAAGGGCCTGTGGCGGCCGGCGGCGCTGGGTCTGCGGCCGCGCTACGAGAACGAGGCGATGAAGCAATACCTCGGCGGGGGCTTCTCCTCAGGCACCAGCGGGAAGAAGGGCTGAGCCATGGCCAAGGTCTACAACTGGCAGATCGGTCGGGAGATGTCGTACTGGTACCCGGAGGCCCGACCCGAGCGGCAGTTCGCGGCGGTCTTCGACGTCAACAAGTGCATCGCCTGCCAGACCTGCACGCTGGCCTGCAAGACGACCTGGACCTCGGGTCGCGGCCAGGAGTACATGCTCTGGAACAACGTCGAGACCAAGCCCTACGGGTTCTATCCGCTGGCCTGGGATGTCAACGTCCTGCAGGCGCTGGGGCCGCAGCGTTGGGAGAGCGGGCGCTACGACGGCCGCACGATCTTCGAGGCCGCGCGGCCGGGCGAGCGTGCGCTGGGCTGGCGTCCGACCGAGCTCGACTACGCCCATCCCAACGTGGGCGAGGACGACTGCCACGGCGAGGTCGAGAAGGGCGCCGCCTTCGGCGGACAGCACCTGTTGTGGTTCTTCTACCTGGCGCGCATCTGCAACCACTGCACCTACCCGGCCTGCCTGGCCTCGTGCCCGCGCGGGTCGATCTACAAACGGCCCGAGGACGGCATCGTGCTGCTCGACCAGGGCCGCTGCCGCGGCTACCAGGAGTGCGTCAAGGCCTGCCCCTACAAGAAGGTCTTCTTCAACCCGCTGACGGGCGTGTCGGAGAAGTGCATCGCCTGCTTCCCCAAGATCGAGCAGGGCTTGCAGCCGCAGTGCTTCGCCAACTGCATCGGCAAGATCCGCCTGGCGGGCTGGCTCTCGACCCCCGACAAGGCCGATCCCGCCAACCCGCTCGACTACCTGGTGCACGTGCGTAAGGTGGCCAAGCCCCTGATGCCGCAGCTCGGGCTCGAGCCCAACGTCTACTACATCCCGCCGCTGCACGCGCCGCCGGGCTTCCTCGAGCAGATGTTCGGCCCGGGCGTCGAAGAGGCGCTCGCCACCTACCGCACCGCCGACGACGATCTGGCCGGCCTGCTCGGCCTGTTCGGCTCGACCGAGCGCGTCGTCCCGCGCTGGCGACGCGAAGGCGACTGGATCCTGGGCCTGGAAGAGGGCGGCGCGGAGATCGTGCGCGTGCCGCTGCGTGAGCCGGTCCACATCCGCGCCGGACTGGACCCGCGCTTCGGCATCCAGCGCACCAACTGTCCCTGAAGGAGCTGCCATGCATCGCCAAGCGATCCTGCTCGCCTGCTCGCTCTCTGCAGCGCTTCTCAGCGCCTGCCGCGAACAGCCCCAGGCCAGCGCTCCCACCGAGGTCGTGGTCCACCCGCGCGCCGCGTTGCCGGCCGATCCGGCCGACCCGGCCTGGCAGGGCGCACCCGCCTTCGAGGCGCCCCTGCTCCTGCAGGACATGGTCGAGCCGCGCCAGCTCGAGGCCTCGACCAGCAGTCTGCGCGTGCTGGCGCTGTCGGACGGCAGCCGGATCGCCTTCCGCCTGGAGTGGGACGATGCCACGCGCGACGACGAGCTGCGGCCGGGCGGCTTCAGCGACGCCTGCGCCGTGCAGCTTCCGGCCCAGGTCGCCGTCGACGTGCCCGCGCCGCAGATGGGCGAGGGCGGCAAGCCGGTCGAGATCACCTTCTGGCGCGCGAGCTGGCAGGCGACGGTCGATGGCCGCTCCGATGCGCTCCAGGAGCTCTACCCCGGCGCCGCGATCGACCACTACCCGTTCGAGGCGGCTCCGCTCGAGGCGAGTGCCGACCGCCAGCGCGAGATGGTCGCGCTGTACGCGCCGGCGCGAGCGCTGGGCAACAGCATGGCCGGCGCGCGCGAGAACGCCGTGCAGGAGCTCGTCGCCACGGGACCGGGCACGCTCTCCGAGGGCGCCTCGCGCCGCGCTGACGGCCGTGGAGTGCGCACGTCGAGCGGCTGGGCCGTGGTGATCTCGCGCGAGCTGCCGCCGGGTCTCACGCCCGGCGCGGCGGCCCAGGTCGCCTTCGCGGTCTGGGAGGGCTCGCATCAGGAGGTGGGCGCGCGCAAGATGCGCACCGCCTGGGTGCCGCTCTCGTTGGAGGTCGCTCCGTGAGCGCCGCGATCCTCGAGTCCTCCTCACAGGTCGAGCGCCTGCTGCGGGACGCAGCCGCCTGGCGCCTGCTCTCGCTACTGTGCGAGCGCCCGCGCCCGGGCTGGCAGGTCGAGATCGAGGAGCTCGCGCGCGAGCTCGGTGACGAGGAGCTCGCGGCGGCGGTCAGCGCCGCGCGCGGCGTGAGCGAGGGTTTCTACCTGGCCTTCGTCGGGCCGGGCGGCCCGGTCTCGCTGCGCGAGGTGGCTCACCGCAAGCGCAGCGACCCCGGCCACCTGCTCGCGACGCTGCGCGCCTTCTACGAGGCCTTCGCCTTCGCGCCAGCGGCCGAGGAGCCGCTCGACCACCTGTCCGTCGAGGCCGGCTTCGTCGGCTACCTGCGGCTCAAGCAGGCCTATGCGCTCGCGCGCGGCGAGCGCGAGGCAGCCGAGGTCACCTTCGCCGCGGCCGAGACCTTCCTGCGCGAGCACGTGGCCGCCATGGCCGAGCCCGTGGCCCAGGCCCTGGAAGCCGGTGAGGCCGGCCACCTCAGCCTCAGCGCCCGCGCCCTCGCCCGGCGAGCAGGCCGGGCCGCACCTGACCTGGAGGGCGACTGGGTGCCCGCCTGCTTCCAGGGCTCGGCTTGCGAGCCCGGCTGCGGTGAGGACGAGCCGGCCTGGCCCTGAAGCGTCTGGGCTGTGAGTGCGCTCCGAGCCCCCGCCTCTGCACGGGCTGCCGCCCGCAAGCCAAGAAGAGCGACCAGCCCACGCTGAGTGCACGCTGGCGAGAGAGGCGGCCCCTCGCCCGCATCGGCCGGCGGCCTGCCTTCCCACCCGCTCCGCGTAGCCTGACGGACGGCGCGGCGCCTGCGGCGCCGCAGCTGTTCTTCCGGGGGGGTGTGCGCCGCGCGCGGAGGTAGACCGTCCGCGTCGAGGCCCGGCCCCCCCGCTGGCGGTGACTCGCAGGTCACGGGCCCGTGGCCGTGGGAGTCCTGCAGGCTGGCGGAGCTCCTTGCTGGCTCGGCCAGGGCGCAGCTCTCGAGCCAAGCTCAGGTCTTGTTCGTGCGCTGGAGCTCTCCCGCGGCGCTCTCGTAGCCGCGGGCAGTGTGATAGAGCGCTGCGTCGAAGAAGTGGCCGACCATGTAGTTCAGCTCTTGGACCCCGTACAGGAGGACCGGCAGGAGCTCCTCGTGATCCGGGACGCCGGCCGTGGACTCGACCAGGCTGTTGTCCCGAATGAAGCGCCGCAGGTGCTCCTTGTAGAGGATGACGGCGTAGACGATCTCGCTCAGGGGCACCCCGTCGGCTCGCCGGCTGCGTCCCAGGTCGTAGTACTCCGCCGCGATGTGGGCCTCGTCCCGGGTCCCGATCCAGCGACCGAGATTGCGATAAAGGCGGTAGATCCGCGACTCCATCTCCTCGCGCGAGAGGGAATGGAACGAGGGCGTCTTCGGATTGGTGGTGATGTCCTCGACCGTGGCGTGAGCCAGGTCCTCGGCGTGGTTCTCGATCAGCCAGATCAGGCGCGAGAGCAGCATCGGTCAACCTCGCTTCCGGAGGGACCAGTCCCTCCTCCATTGGACCACACGAGTATACGCCACTAGGCCCGGGCCCCGCAGCACGCGCATGGGCTCGGAGGTCGGCCGCTCGCGCGGGGTGCTGTGAAGTCCCCCAACGGCGTTGCGGACGACCGGGCCTTGGCTCGCGAGTCGGAGTGCGCCAGCGGGCAGCACCACCCGGCGTCTCGAGCGCCCCGGGGAGCCTGCCGCCGGCGACCCGATCAAGAGTCGCTGACCCGGCGCAGCGTTCCGTCTGACGGGGGAGGCGGGCCCTCCTCAGCAGCGGAGCCCGCGAAACGCTCTCCTCTTCCCGCTGCGGAGCCTGACGGGCCACGCGGCCTCTGCGGCGAGGGTCCTGCTGCGCTGGGATCTGCGCGCGACGGGCGCAGATCCCAGACGGGTAGATCAGGCCCAGCCGCGGTCCTTGCAGGCCTGGGCCACGCGGCTGACGGCGATCACATAGGCGGCGTCGCGCATGGCGAGCTTGCGCTTGCGCGCCATCTCGCTCACTGCCAGGTAGGCGTTGGTCATCTTGACGTCGACCTTGCCCAGCACTTCGTCCTTCTCCCAGTAGTAGTTCATGTTGCTCTGCACCTGCTCGAAGTAGCTGCAGGTGACGCCCCCGGCGTTGGCCAGGAAGTCGGGCAGGACGAAGATGCCGCGCTGGCTGAGCGCGCGGTCGGCCTCGGGCGTGGTCGGGCCGTTGGCCCCCTCGGCGATGATGCGCACGCGCTGGGGGATGCGGGCCACGTTCTCGCCCGAGATCTGGTTCTCGAGCGCGCACGGCATCAGGATCTCGACCTCCTGGTCGATCCAGGCGTCGCCGGGCAGGAGCTCGTAGCCCAGCTTGACGGCCTTCTCCTTGTCGATGCCGCCGAAGCGGTTGGTCACGCGCAGGAGCTCGTCCAGGTCGACGCCCGACGCCTTGCGGAAGGCGTAGGAGGTCTGGTCCTCCTGGTTCCAGCACGAGACGCAGCTGACCTTGCCGCCGATCTGGGTGTAGAGCCGGATGGCGTACTGGGCCACGTTGCCGAAGCCCTGCACGCTGGCGCAGGTGTCCTCGGGCCGGATGCCCAGCTCGCGCAGGGCCTCGCGCAGCACGTAGACCAGCCCGAACCCGGTGGCCTCGGTGCGCCCCTGCGAGCCGCCCATGTTGACCGGCTTGCCGGTGATGAAGCCGGGCGCCTTGACCCCGTGCAGGGCCTCGAACTCGTCCAGCATCCAGGTCATGTGCTGGGCGTTGGTCATCACATCGGGGGCGGGGATGTCCTGCACCGGCCCGACGTTGCGCGCCACCTGGCGCACCCAGGCGCGGCACAGGGCCTCCTGCTCGCGCGGGCTCAGGTGGTGCGGATCGCAGATCACGCCGCCCTTGGCTCCGCCCAGCGGGATGTCGACCACGGCGCACTTCCAGGTCATCCACATCGCCAGCGCCCGCACCGTGTCGGCGGTCTCCTGGGGGTGGAAGCGGATGCCGCCCTTGCATGGACCGCGCGCGTCGTTGTGCTGCACGCGGAAGCCCCTGAAGACCTGGACCGTGCCGTCGTCCATACGCACCGGCAGGGTGAAGTGGTACTCGCGCATGGGCGCTCGCAGGAGCTCGCGGGTGGCGGCGTCCAGCCCCAGGGTCTCCGCCGCGCGGTCGAACTGGGCCTGGGCCATCTCGTAGGCGCTGAACGATTTGGTGCTGGCGGACATCGCTCCTCCAAAGGTGCCGGACAGCCTCTGTGCACGGGGATCAGGACCCGGCCGGCAGGGGTGGTCACCGTGTCTGGTGCCCGCCGGGCAGTCCTGGCCAGGAGTATACTGCCGGGTCCCTCGCCATCCTCCCTTGGGGGAGGATCCCGAGCACGCCCAAGGGGCCGCACTCCCGCTCGCTCGCGCGGCGGGCCGGCGCACGGCGTGGGCGGAGGGGTGGGCACGGACATGAAGAGCAGCATCCGGGGCAGCGACCTGCCGCGCTTCTCGCGCGACTTCTTCGGGGCCGGCGAAGACTTCTCCTGCATCGGCCAGGGGCCGGTGGGGGGCAAGGCGGCCGGGCTGCTGCAGGCGCGCGAGCTGGTGTCGAGCCGCCTGACGGGCCGTTTCCTGCCCTTCCAGGTCTCGATCCCGCGCATGGCGGTGGTGTGCACCGACGTGTTCGAGGCCTTCCTGGAGCGCAACGGCCTGCGCGCGCTGGTCGAGAGCGAGACCTCCGACGTGCGCATCGCCCACGCCTTCCAGCAAGCGGCGCTCCCGGCCGAGGTCGTCGGCGACCTGCGTGGGCTGGTCGAGCGCGTCAAGAGCCCGCTGGCCGTGCGTTCGTCGAGCCTGCTCGAGGACGCGCTGCACACGCCCTTCGCGGGGGTCTACGAGACCAAGATGATCCCCAACTCCGCCTTGGACGTCGACCTGCGCTTCCGCAAGCTCTCCGAGGCACTGAAGTTCGTGTGGGCCACGACCTTCTTCCGCCACGCGCGCGACTACCTGCGCGCGACGGGGCGCCCGGCGCAGGAGGAGCGCATGGGCGTGATCGTCCAGGAGGTGGTCGGGCACCGCTACGGCCCGCGCTACTACCCCGAGCTCTCGGGCGTGGCGCGCTCGGTCAACTACTACCCCGTCGGCTCCGCGCGCGCCGAGGACGGCGTGCTGAGCCTGGCGCTGGGCTTGGGCAAGACGATCGTGGACGGAGGCCGCTGCTGGAGCGTCTCGCCGGCCCGTCCCGCGGCGGCCCCGCCCTTCGCCTCGGCCGCCGACCGCGTGACGCAGACCCAGAGCGAGTTCTGGGCCGTGCACATGGGGCCGCCCCCCGAGCACGACCCGATCCGCGAGACCGAGTTCATGGTGCTCGCCAACGTGGCCGACGCGGAGGCCGACGGTGCGCTGGCGCTGGTGGCATCGACCTACGACGCACAGACCGACCGGCTGCTGCCGGGCCTGGGACGAGCGGGGCCGCGCGTGATCGACTTCGCACCGCTGCTCGTCTACGAGGAGCTGCCGCTGATGGAGCTGGTCAGGGGCCTGATCGCGGCCGGCGAGGAGGCACTCGGCGGGCCGGTCGAGATCGAGTTCGCCGCGACGCTGCCGGGGCGGCGCGGCGATCCGGCGCGCCTGGGCTTCCTGCAGGTGCGCGCCATGGCGGTGGCGGATCAGGAGGTCGAGGTCGCGCCGGAGGAGCTCTGCGCCCCGGAGGTGCTGCTGTGCTCGACGGCTGCCATGGGCAACGGCCGGGACGAGAGCCTGCGCGACGTGATCTACGTGCTGCCCGAGCGCTTCGAGGCGCGCAACACGCCACAGCTCGCGCTCGAGATCGAGTCCCTCAATCGCGAGCTCGGCGAGGCCGGCCGCCCCTATCTCCTGATCGGGATCGGCCGCTGGGGCTCGTCCGACCCGTGGCTGGGCATCCCGGTCGAGTGGAGCCAGATCAGCGGGGCGCGCGTGATCGTCGAGGTGGCGCTGCCGGCGCTGGCGGCCGAGCCCAGCCAGGGCTCGCACTTCTTCCACAACATGATCAGCTTCGGCGTCAGCTACCTGTCGGTGCCGCTGGGTGCGCGGCCGGGCGTCGACTGGGATTGGCTCAACCGCCAGGAGGTCGTGCGCGAGACGGCCGGGGTCCGGCACGTGCGCCTGGCCCGGCCGCTCCTGGTGAAGGTCGACGGGCGCTGCGGTCGCGCAGTGGTGCGGCGCGGGGAGTGAGGGACATGACCAACGAGCACGGGCCGATCGAGAAGATCCTGCACACGCTCACCGAGCGCACCAAGGAGCTCAACTGTCTCTACAGCGTGGAGGAACTCCTGACGCGCGTCGACCAGCCGCTGCAGGAGGTGCTGCAACAGCTGGTCGAGACCGTGCCCCAGGGCTGGCAGTACACCGAGTACTGCCGGGCGCGCATCGTCTGCAAGGGCCAGGAGTATGTCAGCGACGGCTTCGCCGAGACGGCCCAATGCCAGAAGAGCGTGGTGTTCATCGAGGAGGAGCCGGTCGGCACGCTCGAGGTGGTCTACACCCAGCCGGTGCCGCGCGCCGACGAGGGCCCGTTCCTCAAGGAGGAACGCAAGCTGCTCGACACGATCGCCGAGCTGCTCGGCAAGCACCTCTTGCATCGCGAGCTACGCGAGGCCTTCGAGCAAGTGCACCGGCGCTCCGAGGAACACCTGCGCGGCAAGAACGCGCAATGGTGGGTGGTGCTGGAGATGTTGCGCCGCACCGATCGCGCGCTGACCATGCGCTTGGCGCGCAAGATGATCAACCACCTCTTCTACCGCGGCGTGGGCGAGGCCAAGGAGCTCTTGGCGCGCCTGCCGCTCGCCAGCGAGGGGGAGGCCGCGGCCTACGAGGACAACCGGCCCCACGGCCACCGGCCGGTGACCTCCGACCTGGGCGTGGTCGAGGAGACCTTCCAGGTCGCCTCCGAGCACATCAGCGAGAAGGAGATCCTGGCCTGCCTGCAGGAGTGGATCAGCGAGGACAAGCTCAACTTCCTGCTGGGCGCACTGGAGAGCACGCATTCGACCTTGGTGCAGATCGTCGAGGCGGTCGATCGCTACCGCCATATCGGCATCCAGACCTCGGACCTCTCGCGCGCGACTCAGACGGGCCTGCGCGTCAGCCTCGTGCGCCGGCTGTTCACCGAGGCGCCCGGCTTCCTGAGCGTGGCGCGCCGGTTCCTGCGCATCCGCGACTTCTACGACCTGATCCACCACATCGTGCTCCTGCCCAACAGCCGCGGCAAGCTGGGCGGCAAGTCGAGCGGGCTTTTCCTGGCCTACAACATCGTGCGCAAGTCGACCGAGTGGGCCGAGCGGCTGGGCGAGATCAAGACTCCGCGCACCTGGTACATCCCCTCGGACGCGCTCTTGGCCTTCATCCACCACAACAACCTGGAGGACGTCCACAACTGGAAGTACATGGACGTCGAGGAGGTGCGGCGCGAGTACCCCTACATCGTGCAGGTCTTCAAGGACTCGCGCTTCCCGGCCGATCTGGTCAACGGGCTGTCGCTGGCGCTCGACGACCTGGAGGAGCGCCCGCTGATCGTGCGCAGCTCGAGCCTGCTCGAGGACCGCATCGGCGCCGCCTTCTCGGGCAAGTACAAGAGCCTGTTCCTGGCCAACCAGGGCACTAAGCGCGAGCGTCTGACGGCGCTGCTCGACGCAGTTGCCGAGGTCTACGCCTCGATCCTCAACCCCGATCCGATCGAGTACCGCTCCGAGCGCGGGATGCTCGACCTGCACGAGGAGATGGCCATCATGATCCAGGAGGTGGTCGGCACGCGCGTCGGCCGCTACTGGCTGCCGATGCTGGCTGGTGTCGCCTTCAGCCACAACGAGCTGCGCTGGTCGCCGCGCATCCGGCGCGAGGACGGCCTGGCGCGGCTGGTCCCGGGCCTGGGCACGCGCGCCGTGGACCGCGTCGGCGAGGATTTCCCGGTGCTGGTAGCGCCCGGCCAGCCCGGCCTGCGCGCCTCGGTCACGCCCGACGAGGTGCTGCGCTACTCGCCGCGCAAGCTCGACCTGATCAACCTGGAGACGCGCCAGTTCGAGACCGTCGACGTGGAGGGCTTCCTGCGCGAGGTCGGCAGCGAGATGCCCTCGATCGGCCTGTGTCTGTCGATCCTCGAGGACGGCCACGTGCGCCGCCCGCTCGGCAACCAGATCGACTTCGAACGTGACGCGGCGGTCTACACCTTCGAGGGGCTGCTGCAGAGCACGCCCTTCCTGGCGCGGCTGGACGCGCTGCTCAAGCTCCTACAGGAGAAGCTCGGCACGCCGGTCGACATCGAGTTCGCCCACGACGGGCAGGACTTCTACCTCCTGCAGTGCCGGCCACAGAGCTTCTCGGCGCGCGAGGCTCCCGCGCCCATCCCGCACGACGTGCCCGTGGAGCGTCTCCTGTTCAACGCCCGGCGCTACGTCTCCAACGGCTCGCTCTCCGACATCACCCACATCGTCTACGTCGACCCCGAGGCCTACGACGGCCTGGAGAGCCCCGAGCTCCACCGCCGCGTCGGGCGCCTGGTGGGCAAGCTCAACAAGCTCCTGCCCAAACGCCAGTTCGTGCTGATGGGGCCGGGGCGCTGGGGCAGCCGCGGCGACTCCAAGCTGGGCGTGCCGGTGACCTACTCGGAGATCAACAACACCTCGATGCTGATCGAAATCGCGCGCAAGAAGGGCAACTACACACCCGACCTGTCCTTCGGCACGCATTTCTTCCAGGACCTGGTCGAGGCTTCGATCCGCTACCTGCCGCTCTATCCCGACGATCCCGGCATCCGCATGAACGATCTGTTCCTGCGCCGCTCGCCCAGCATCCTCCCCGAGCTGTGTCCGAGCGAGACCGAGCTCGCCGAAGTGGTGCGCGTGATCGACGTGCCCAAGGCGACCGACGGGCTGGTGCTACGCGTGCTGATGAACGCCGATCTGGAGGAGGCCGTCGGTCTGCTGGGCGCGCCCGAGCGCACGGAGCTCGCCCCGACGCCGCGGCCGCGCAGCACGCTCGTGCGCCAGGGCGAGGACCACTGGCGCTGGCGCCTGCACATGGCCGAACGCATCGCCGCCACGGTCGAT
>Ga0316622_100002275_pt1 | contig 13175 bp, 11 predicted proteins | sample OWC_Aug_OW2_C1_D_FD_207646 | JGI IMG/M metagenome (GOLD analysis project Ga0316622, IMG submission 207646) | Wetland soil microbial communities from Old Woman Creek delta, Ohio, United States - OWC_Aug_OW2_C1_D5_C | ecosystem: Environmental > Terrestrial > Soil > Wetlands | place: USA: Ohio... | reverse complement strand
AGCGCGGTGCCGACCTGGGGGTGCCGGCACTGCAGATAGGGCGCACCATCGCCGCGTCGCTGGCCGGGCTCGAGGCGACGACGTTCGAGGAGAAGGGGGAACGGTACGACGTGCGCGTCCAGGTTCGGCCCGAGTACCGCGACGACCCGGCGAAGCTGGACCTGCTCCGCGTCCGCTCCGCGAAGGGCGCCTTGGTGCCGCTGCGCAACCTGGTGATCCCGCGCATCGGCAGCGGACCGGTGCAGATCGACCGGGAGAACCGGACCCGATCGATCATGGTGTACGGCAATCTGCACGACAAGGCCGCGGGCACGGCGGACGAGGAGGTGATGCGCATCGGTGCCGAGCTCGGCATCGGCGGTGAGTACGAGCTCGCCGCGGTCGGTCCGTCGGAGCGCCTGCGCGAAACCACGTCGGCGGTGGCCTTCGCCTTCCTGCTGGCGCTGACCGCGATCTACATGATCCTGGCGTCGCAGTTCAATTCGTTCGTTCATCCCTTCACCATCATGCTCTCCGCGCCACTGTCCTTCATCGGCGCCTTCGCCTCGGTGTGGATCATGGGATATGCGCTCGACGTGATGAGCCAGATCGCGTTTCTCATGCTGATGGGCGTGGTCATGAAGAACGGGATCCTGCTCATCGATTACACCAACACCCTGCGCGCCAGGGGCCGGTCGCTGTACGATGCGGTGCTCGAAGCCGGTCCGACCCGCATGCGGCCGGTGCTGATGACGGCGGTGTCGACCATCTTCGGCATGCTCCCGGTAGCCCTGGGTAAGGGCGACGGCTCCGAATGGCGCAATCCTATGGGCATCATCTCGATCGGCGGCCTTCTGACCTCCACTTTTCTCACCCTGCTCGTCGTGCCCGTGGTCTACACGCTGATCGACGACGCCGGCCGGTTCGGGCTGCGCGTGATCGAGCGGATCCGTTCGCGAACTGCAGCGCGCACGGCGGCGTCGTCGCCGCCAGCGTAGCGGGCCGGAGGTGCGGACATGGTGCGTCCGACCGCGGGACGGCAGCTGCTGCTTGCCTGCCTCACGATCCTCTTCGCCTCGGCCTGCGGCGATGGCAACGGTGGCGACGGGACTCGCGCAGTGGTGAATTACACGCCGTGGCCGATGCATCCCATCGACAGCCGATTCAGGGGCGCCAATGCGTTGGGTCCCGGAGACGTCAACCGGGACGGCTTCACCGACTACGTGACCAACTACGAGTTCGATCAGCGCTACGTGATCGAGCTGCACCCGGGTGCGGGCGGGAATGTCCGTGAGCAGTGGCCGACAGTGGCCGCCTTCAAGCTGGGCGGAGATGGCATCGGGGTCGACACGGAGAGTGCGGCGCTTGGCGATCTCGACGGCGACGGCAACCTCGATATCGTCGGCGTTCAAGGCTGGCACGTGACTGCGGGTTGGGAGGGTCAGCAGGCGGGCGTGCGGGTCATCTGGGGCCCGCCAGCCGGTGAGGTGCTGAACGAGGCGGCCTGGACGGATGCCGGGCGGATCCCGGGGACGATCGACCGCGGGCACTACCTGTACGTCGCGCCGTACGATGTGAACGGTGACGGCGCCCCGGACATCATTGCGGGCGGTCGCGTGCACAACGGCAACGGCAGCAAAGCGGGCGTCAAGTGGATCGAAGCGCCCGGCGAGCCGGCGGCTCGGCGCGATCTGTCCAAATGGCAGGTGCACGAGGTCGATCCCGAGCAGTACGACGGCCACGGATTTGTGCTCACTGATATCGACGAAGACGGCGATGCCGACGTTGCCGACGCGAACGCGGACTTCGATACGCCGGAGGACGAGGAGACGGTGCACTGGTACGAGAACCCCTGCACGAAGAGCCATACGCCGCGGACGAAAGGGATGGTCTCTGTGTCATCGAAGCCGAGCACGGCAGCGACATGAAGGACGGTACCTGGGTGAAGCAGTCCCGCTACGCCGATCACGGCGGCGATGGCTACGCGCAGGACCACAACTCCGTCAGCGGCGAGGCGCGCGACTGGGGCGCGACCAAAGGGATCGAGTACGAGGTCCGGGTGAGCGGCGGCACGTACGCCGTCTGCCTGCGCCGCTTCGTACCGTCGGTCTGGGGCTCGGATCTCGGCGGTTCGAGGTCCAACTCGGCGTGGCTGGGCGTCGACGGAGAGCCGTTGGGCGGCTTCGATGATGCCGAGAGCGGCTTTGACCAGTGGACGTGGGTCCGGGTCGGCGCCCCGATCAATCTCTCCGCCAGCGCGCACGTTCTGAACCTGCGCGTTCGCGAGGGCGGCTACGCTGTCGACCGCATCCTGCTGACAACGGACGAGGCTTTCGTGCCGTCCGGCGTCGGACCCGACGAGACGCTGCGCGCCCGGTGAAGCGGCTCGGGCTGTAGGGGCACGACATGTCGTGCCCCGATCGGCTGGCGATGGCGATGTGCCGCTGTTTGTCCGCCGAACATCTTCGGGGAGGCCAAGACAAAATCGGATTGACTGGGCCTTACAGCGCTGCGCTATGATCAACGGGAGGCGGGAGGAGAACCCAAATGTCGGACCATCGAGTGGCAGCGCTCATCGCGCTTGTTCTTTCGTTCGGCGCCGCACCGGTTGCGGCGCAGTTGCCGGCGCCAAAGGTGTTCGCGCCGCCGGCGCCGACGAGCTGGCTTCCCGTCGGGTGTCGCGGCGTGTCGGCAACGGACGCGGTGCTGCCGCCACGCACCGGCTGGCACAACCTCCATGCCGACTCGATCTGCAGCGATGAGGTGTCGCGTGCGCTCGCGCCCGTGATGCGGGAAGACTGGACCGCGGAGGGGGCGACGTACAATCCCACCGGGCCCGTGTTCGACAGTGCTTGGAACCTCTACTTCTCGCCGTTCATTCCCTACGAGAACGTGGTGCTGATCTCGCTCGATCCGACGGACGGTTCGAGGCGTTGGTCCATCGCTGGGACGGGCGCTCCCCCGGGAGGGTCGGCGCCGATGATCCTGGCGGACCCGAGCAATCCCGGTGCGGAGATCGTCTATCTCGCCCTCTACGATCGGGCGCTCGCGGTTCGCACCGACGGGACGATCGTGTGGGATGCTCCCACCGGTCTCACGCTCGGCCCGAACCCGCTGGACCACACGGTTCTCGGGGTCAACTATCTCCTGAGCCGTGACGCGATCGTTGCCCTCACCACGGATGGTTTCATCTATGCGGTGGATCGGCTGACCGGCGCGCCGCTGCTCTCCGCGCCGTATCGGTTGCCGGGGGAACGTTCGCCGGCGGTGCCGTCCACATTGCCACCCGCAGTTATTCAGTTGGCCGACACACAGTTCCGGCAGTTCGTGAACTTGCCCGCGGGAAGCCTGCCGCAATTCACTGCGGCGCTGCTCGGCAACAACGTCGAAGTGGCGAACATGTTTGCGATCGACCCGCGCAGCGGCCGCCTGTGGGTGGCGGCGACGGCGCCCGATGCGGAGGACGGCACGGTCGACGGCCTCTCCAGCCTGGGCGCGCTTTACGGCCTGGATGTGGTCGACGGCACCGCGGGTGACGTGATCGTCGAGGCCTGTCACCGCTCCTTCGCCGGGGGCTCGGCGTCGACGCCGACGCTGCGGGCGGATGGAACGCGCATTTATCTCGGCGACAACTTCGGCAAGCTGCTCGCGATCGATGACTCATGCAACGACGTCTGGGAAGTCGATCTGGGGTCGCAGATCTTCGGCTCGGTCGCCGTCTCGGCGGACAACCGCGAGGTGTACGCGTCGACCCAGCTGGGGATCTCCAAGGTGACCGACGAGGGAGCCGTGGGCGCGCTGGTGTGGACGGCGAACCTGGATGTCTTCGATCTGGCGCCGGGCCAGCAGAACCTCAACATGAACCTGGTGGCGATCGGTGCAAATGGTCTGGCGTTCCAGGCGGGGGCGGGTGTCATCCTCAACAACGTCTCCATTCCCTCCCTCGTCGGGGTCGGTGCGCTGGACCGCGACACGGGGGCGGTCCGCTATTTCGCCGGCGGTGGTGAGGAAACCGTCGCCGTGATGAGCACCGGGCCGGACGGTGTCCTGTACATCGGCAACTCGCCGGTTCGGCGGCTGTTCGGATTCGTGCTCGGCCTCTCGCCGGCGCCGCTGCGCGGCGGGATCACCAAGTTCGTTCCGCAGCGCTTCGACCTGCTCATGCGCGATGCCGCCTGTGCCGGCGAGGCGCGCGCCCTGAACGCGTGGGAGAACCAGGCCCTGTGCCCCGACGCGGCGGCGGCCGACATCGTGCAGATTCGCGAGCTGATCGAGCAGATCCGAGCGGCCTCGGGGCGGGCGATTGCCGATGGCAACCTGACCGCGTGGCGCTGGCGGCATTTCGACCGGCGGCTGAATCGTGCCGAGAAGCGGCTCGACGAGGCCGAGGCGACTCTGCCCACAGGCCGGCGGCTTCGCAGAGCCGGCTTGCACCTGCGGCGCGTGTGCCGGGTGCTGAGTAAGTGATGCTCGGCTGGCGGCTGACGCGCAGACGGAGGGGCGAGAGCCGAGAACGACGAGGCCACCTTTCGACAGGCTGCCCGTGAACCAGCTATCGCCGAAAGTCTGCACGTGGCGCGAAGATTTCTTGGCTCCGTTTTCTTCCGTCATTCCCGCCTGCGCGGACATGACACAAGCGAGGCCCCCCTCTCACTCTCCCCCCGTGCCACCAGTGGCACGGGGGGAGAGTGAGAGGGGGGCGAGTTTCGCCGGAATGACGTTTGAGAAAGGGCCTGCGAGTGGATCCAGGGACGAACTTCAACCGAGGAGGGTGAAATGAAGAGTCGACGAGTGCGGACGGCGATGGCGGTGGTGCTCTGCGGGGTGGGGGTGGCGTGGAGCCCAGGGCGGTCGAGTGGTCAGTGTTGCGGCGACTGTAACGGGAACGGTACGGTGGCCATCAACGAGCTGATCACGGCGGTCAACCGGTCGCTGAAGGGCTGCCAGGACGACGGCATCTGCACCATGGAGACCTGCCCGGCCCAGTTGGCCACGTGCCGGGACGACCTCGCCGGCTGCCGGTCCCAAACGGGCTGCCGTGCCTTCCCGGCGTCGGGGCAGACGACGGCGTACGGTCCGGGCTCGGACGGGGACGTGCAGGCGGGGGCGACGCTGTCGTACACGGACAACGGCGACGGGACGATCACCGACAACAACACCGGGCTGATGTGGGAGAAGAAGGATGACTCCGGCGGTATCCACGACCAGGACAATAACTACACGTGGTGGGGCGGCGTCAGCGAAGGGTACTTGATGGACGGCACGATGGTGACGGAGTTTCTCGACACGCTGAACGCGGGGGGTGGTTTTGCGCGGCACACGGATTGGCGCATCCCGAACGTGAGGGAGCTGCAGAGCATCGTGGACTACGAGATCCCGTATCCCGGCCCAGTGGTGAACGCCGCCTTCCACAACGCGGCGGGGTGTACGGGATGTACGGATGTGACGCTGGCGAGCTGCGGCTGCACGCGTTCCTACGGCTACTGGTCCTCTACTACCACCCGGAACGACCCGAACTACGCGTGGAACGTGCTCTTCGACCGCGGCTACGTCCTCAGCGGCAGCTACCTCCTCCTCAAGTACCTCAGTTTCGCCGTGCGTGCCGTCCGCGCCGGCTTGTGATCTGAAGCTTGGTCATTGGATGATTCGACGGTTGATCATTTGCCCGGGGGCGTCAGCCCCCGGGCGTGAATTTTTTTGCGGCGACTGATGGCACGAACCGAGCATCTTCCGGTGTACAAGCGAGCGTCCCCTCGATACGGCCTTCGGTCTACTCGGGGTGCTCGGTCCGCTCGGTACCGCGCCCTGGAAAGCTGGGCACTACTCGGGATACTCGGAACGCAGCATGGGCAGGCCGTTTTTCGCATATCTGCTTCGGTGTGCCGATGAGTCCTACTACGTCGGCCATACCGATGAGCTGAGCCGCCGCCTGCAGGAACATCAAGAAGGCGGCCGCTGCGCCTATACGACCACACGCCGGCCGGTCACACTGGTGTGGAGTGAGGAGTTCGCAAGCCGTGAGGAGGCAAAGGAGGCCGAGGCACGGATCAAGCGCTGGAGCCGGGCGAAGAAGGAAGCACTCGCCCGGGGCGACTTCGTGGGTCTACGCCTCGCCGCACGGAAGGACTGGACAAGGTACCGGGGGCGAAGGTTGCCGACCGAAGATCCCGAGTAGGGCCCGCCTCTTCAGGGCGCGTATCGAGGGACGACGGCAACGTGACAACAAGAACAACAACAACAACTACGTTCGTGCCGTCCGCGGCGGCTCGTGATCGCGGCCCTGTGTTTCGTCGGCAGGGGAGAGCGGCACGCCGCTCTCCCCTGCCACTGTTCCGACCTGTACTCATTTGAGAACGTGTGGCGGCAGTACCGCGCCTGCCGCCGGAACAATCCCTCGATACGCGCTTCGCGCTACTCGGGATGCATGGTTGCGGGTCCGATCGCCCTGAGTAGCGGCCGAATGGCCGCGTATCGAAGGGTCTGCTTCGTGACCGAGGGGCCGAAGCCCCGCGAGATCTTCGCCGCCGACTTTCGCGACCGTATCGTGCACCACCTGCTGGTCTCGCGCACGGAGCCGCTGTTCGAGTGCCGCTTCATTCACGACTCCTACGCCTGCCGCAAGGGGAAGGGAGTGCTGGCCGCGAGTGACCGCCTCACGGAATTCCTGCGGCAGGTCACCGCGAACGGCAGGCGCCCGGCGTGGGCGCTGAAGATCGACGTCGCCAGCTTCTTCCCGTCGATTCACAAGCAGACGCTCTACGAGATCCTCGCGCGCTGGGTCCGCGACCCGGAGTTGCGCTGGCTCATGCGAACGATCCTCTTCCACGACCCGACCGCCGACTATCGATTCAAGAGCGGGCCACGCGGTGTGCCGGCACCCGACACGCCCGACTATCCGATTCCGGCCCAGAAGAGCCTGTTTGGTAAGGACAGCAGGCGAGCCTCGCGTCGTACAGCGGGCACCTGCGACACGGGGCCGCGTGGGCGGCCTGGGAGCAGATGTGGCAGCGACATCCGTGGCTGCATGCGATCTGTCGGCGCACCGGGTGGTCGATCGATCTCCGCTGGCCGGCGCGTGACCTGCGCGGACCGCGCTTCTCCCGCCAGTACGGCCGCTTGCTTCGACGCGCCGGGGAACGGACGTTGGTCTTCTGTCAGGTCGGCCGATTCATCGAGTTCTATGGGCCGCAGCGCGATTTGGCCGCCCGGGTTCTGCGGCTGGTTCGGGTGGGGATCGGGCGCGGCGGGCATGCGTTCAGCGTCGGGTTCCGGGTGTTCCTTCGCGCCGCGTACCTCTCGCGCGCCGTGCGCGCGGGGTGCGTTGTGGCCGACGTGCGCGAAGTCGGGCGAGTGGAGCCGCAATGCGCCGAGCGGCGCGTGGTCGCGATATGGTTGCCAGCAGGGGAGCCGAACACGGCGGCTGCAGTCGCCGGCACCACGGAAGCGGTCGGTGAAATCGTGGTGCCCGTGGTGGTGGCCGTGCCTGAGCCACGGCGTTCGACTGCTCGCGAGGGCTGAGGTAGGCTCACGACTTGAGGAGGTGACCGGATGCACAACGAATTCACTGCCATCTTCGAGCGCGACGGCGACTGGCACATTGCGTACTGTCCGGAGATTCCCGGCGCCAACGGGCAGGGGCGGACCAAGGAAGAACCCCGGAAGAGCCTGGCCGATGCGATCGCCTTGATTCTCGAAGACCGCCGCGACGATGCAATGCGCGGCGTGCCGCCCGACGCCGAGCGGGAAACGGTGGTGGTGGAGTGAAACGGAGCAGCCTGCTCCGGCACTTGCGTCTCCATGGCTGCTACCTCAAGCGCGAAGGTGCGAGCCACTAGCTGTGGAGCAACCCGGCGACGGGGGTCGTCGAGTCGGTGCCGCGCCACCAAGAAATCCCGAACGGCCTTGCGAGAAAGATCTGTCGCAACTTGTCCGTGCCCGAGGTCGGTGCGACATGACGAAGTGCTGAGGTCGAACAAGGCGGCGGCAGGTGGCGGCCACCACGGAGGTACTCGGTGAGATCCTGGCGTCGCGTGTTGGTGGTGGTAGGCGGCCGGCCGCCGAAGCGTGGGAGGTGTTTCTCGTTGCCCTGGGCCCGAGCCGTTCCGTGCACACCAAGCCCCAGGCCCATCCGCCTCCGGCTGCGTTGCCAATCCCGGCTGGCGGCGGTACAAGTCGCCAGAGGAATGGACGACAGCAACGCCAAGCAGCGAGAGATCTTCCGAGTCATGACGCCGCAGCAAAGGTTGCGTGCGGCGTTTCGCTTGTACTGGTCAGCTCGCCAGCTCAAAGAAGCGAGCCTGCGGACGTTCCACCCCGAGCTTTCCGAAGAAGAGATCAAGGCGGCGGTACGGGACTGCTTCCTGTATGCCCGAGACTGATGCCAACGTCTTTCTCCTCTTCATCCGCCGCCTGAACGGCCTCGGCATCCGTTACATGGTCACCGGCAGCGTGGCCAGCATTGCCTACGGAGAAGCACGGCTGACGCATGACGTGGATATCGTCGTCGAGATCGTCCGCGAGGCTATCGGCAGACTCGCGGCGGCGTTCCCAGAAAGCGATTTCTACCTTCCCCCGTTAGAGGTCATTCGGATCGAGGTGGCCCGCGCGCAGCGCGGCCATTTCAACATCATCCACCACGAGACCGGCTTCAAGGCCGATGTGTACCCGTGCGGCCGCGATGGTCTCAGCGCCTGGGGCCTGCGACACGCGCGCAAGATTGTGGTGGAGGATTGCGATGTCTGGTTTGCTCCGCCCGAGTACGTGATTCTGCGCAAGCTGGAGTACTACCGAGAGGGCGGATCGGAGAAGCACCTGCGGGACATCGAAGGCATCCTGGCGACGTCGGGAGATGCGGTGGACGTCGATGCAATCGAGCAGCGAGTCGAGGCCCTCGGGGTGCGCGCGGAGTGGGAGGCACTGCGCGCGCGCTGGAAGTCGGGCTGACACAGGGGTAGTGCAGCACGGCATTCAGCCTGAAGAGAGCGGATGAGATGAAACAATTGAGACCACGTCCCGACAGGTGTCGTCGGTTCCTCGCGCCTTTGCACGGCGCACAGCTGCGTCCCCTTTTCTCCGCAGCCGAGAGCCGGCGGGCTGGCCGCCGGCTCTCTCCATTCCCCGTGAGACCTCAGGCGGTTACTTCTTCGCTCCCTGGTCGTGCGGCACGGTGACCGTCGTCATCGCCCGGGTTGCGTTGGCCCCCGTATCGTCCGCGGACTCGACGGTGATCGTGTGGACCCGCCCGTCGCCGTTGCCGTCCCGCTCGGCGCGGAGTTGGACGGTGGTCGGGCCGACGATTTTCGTGTCGCCGGTCAGGTCACCTTTGCCTGTGCCCGAGTCAGGCTCGTCGCTGCTCACTTCGACCACCTTGCAGGTGATCGTCGGGTCGCAGATGTCGTTGGCGGCGATAGTCACGCCCCCCCGGGCGCCGGAAACACCTCGACCGGAATCCCGTTGACCGCGCTGGTGCCGGACAGTTCGTCGAGGAGGAACTCGTCGGCGAGCTGGTTGGCGTTGACGCCGGGTTGGTAGCGGCTGGCGACGGACAGGCGCGTGCCGGGCACGGTGTGGCCGAAGCCGTGCGGCAGGCTCACCACCCCGGGCATCATCTCGTCGCTGATCTCGACCTCGGGGTGGACCTCGCCGGCGCGTGAGCGGACGCGCGCGCGGCCGCCGTGGCGCAGACCGAGCCGGGCGGCGTCGGCGGGGTTGACCAGCAAGGTGCACCGGTTGCGTCCGCGCGCGAGCAGCTCGACGTTGTGCAGCCAGGTGTTCATGTTGCGGAGCTGCCGGCGGCCGACGAGGAGCAGACCGGTTTGGCGGGCTCGTTCACGCAGCGCGACACGCAGCCGCTCGACGTCGCCGACGAGCAGCTCGTGGGCGAGCGGGATGCGCCGGCCGGGCGTCCTGAGGACATCCGGCAGACGCGGCGTCAGCGGACCCAGATCGATCGCGTGCGGCACCCGCCGGATCTTCTCGAGCGACAACCCTGCGGCGTCGTCGTCGAAACGATCGCCGTATGGGCCGGTGCGCACGAGCAGGTCGACCAACCGCTCCGGGCCGCGCACGGTCCCGAGCTTGGCGCGCGCCGTTTCCTGGCTCACATGCTCGCAAGGCGTGCCCGGCTTGCCGATCACGGCACCCAGCATGCCCTCGAACATGAAGTCGTCATAGCTGTCGACGGTGGTGTCGTTCAGCCGCGCGGCCAGCTCCATCATGACGCGCCAGTGGGGCAAGGCGTCGGGAGGGGGCTGGAAGACGCGCGGCGAATAGCGGACCATGTTGCGGATCGACGTCGTCTGAAAGAGGAAATCGAAGTTGGTTTCCTCGAAGGCGGTTGTCGTGGGCAGGATGAGATCCGCGTGACGCGTGGTCTCGTTGAGATAGATGTCGACCGACACCATCAAGTCGAGCTGCTCGAACGCGTGCGCCAACCGCTCGCCGTTGGGGGTCGAGAGCACCGGATTGCCGACGACCGTGATCATGGCGCGGATGCGCTCTTCGCCCGCGGAGTCGATCTCCTCTGCCATGACGGCGACCGGGAGTTGCCCGTCGAACTCGGGGAAGCCGCGCACGTGCGAGCGGAAGCGCCCGTAGGGAACAGGGCCACTGTCCTGGTCGACCGGCTCGGACTGACCGGTCGCGGGGCGGGGAAACATGAAGCCGCCCTCGCGGTCGAGGTTGCCGGTGAGCAGGTTGACGACGTCGATGAGCCAGCACGCCAGCGAACCGAACTCGACGGTGCACGTACCCTGACGCCCGTAGCAGACGGCGCGCTCGGCGGCGGCGAAGTCGCGCGTCAGGCGGCGGATCGCGCCGGCATCGATGCCGGTCACGGGCGCGACGACCTCGGGCGTGAAGTCCGCCGCGAGCGCACGCACCTGGTCGATCCCGTCGGTGAACGCGGCGAGGCGGCCGGGTCGAGTCAGTCCTTCCGCGAAGAGCGTGTGCACCATGGCGAAGAGCAGGAAAGCGTCACTGCCGGGTTTGATGAACAGATGCCGATCGGCGAGCTCGGCGGTCTCGCTGCATCGTGGGTCGACGACGACCAGCTTGCCGCCGCGCGCCCGCAGCGCGTCCAGGCGCGCCCTCATGTTCGGCGCCGACATGAGGCTTCCCTGCGACACGACCGGGTTGCCCCCGAGACACAGAAAGAAATCGGTCCGGTCGAGATCCGGAATCGGGAAGAGCCACGCGTCGCCGTAGAGGATCCGACAGGTCAGGTTCTTGGGAAACTGGTCGACGGTGGCGGCGGTGAACACTCGCTGTGACCCCAGCGCCGGGATGAAGATCGAGCTCCACAGCATGGCGCCCATGTTGTGACCGGTCGGGTTGCCGATGTATGTGGCGATCGCGTTGCCACCGTGCGCGGCGCGGATCGCCTTCAGGCGGGAGCCGGCGTAATCGAACGCTTCGTCCCAACCGATCTCCGTGAATCCCTGATCGGTGCGGCGCAGCGGCCGGCGGATGCGGTCGGGATCCTCGTGCACCGCCTGTGGGGCGAAGACCTTCGGGCAGAGATAACCGCGGCTGCGCGGGTCGTCCTCGTCACCGCGAATCGCCGTGATCCGGCCGGCATTGCGGTCGACCTCGACGATGATGCCGCAGCTGGCCTCGCAGATCGGGCAGGAACGGTGGATGGTCTCGACTTGAGATGGGCTGGCCAAGTGCAGTCTCCTCGCCCCCGATATCCCGAACGGAAAGACGTGCTGTCAAGGCACGGGTCAGGTTCCGGCGAGCTCGATCGCGAACGCGTGCGCCGGCTGCGCCGGCAGGCTGCCCGGCAGCGCGATCCGGAGGTCGCTCGCGATGCGCTCCCACGCGAGCGGGTCGCCCGTTCCGACGAGGCGAATGGCCGCCGGAGTCTCGGGGAAGCCGCGGAGCGTCACCGTGTCGCCGGACGGCGTTCCCAGCAGAATCGCGTACGCCACGCTGCGGTCGCGGCGCTGCGTGAAGCGCACCGCGATGCCCTGGTCGGTCGTGCCGCCGAAGCGCGCCCAGGGCCGTGTTGCGAAGATCGCCTCGCCGTAGAGCGCCACCCAGCGGCCGAGCGCGCGCAGGATGTCCACCTGCGGCTCCGGGAGCGTCCCGTCGGCCATCGGCCCGACGTTCAGGAGCAGATTCCCGTTCTTGCTCACGACGTCGATCAGCAGGTGGATGTACTTCTCCGGCGTGCCGTAGTCCTCGGGGCGCTGGTTGCGGTTGAAGCCGAAGGTGCGGCCGATGCCGCGGACGGTTTCCCACTTGTCGGCAGTGATCTCGTCACGCACGTCGTACTCGACGGTCCGGAAATCCTTATGGAAAGCGTTCGGATCGAGTCCCCAGCGGTCGTTTACGACGCCGTCCGGCACGCCTGCGTAGTAGTCCTCGAAGAGGGTGGCGAGGTCGGCCGCCGCGGGAGCGGTGATGTCGTTCCACAGGATCGACGGCTGGTAGCGGGTGATCAGCTCGCGGTAGTGTGCCTCCATGTAGCGCGCGTACTCCTCCCCCGGCGGCGCGCTGTGCAGGAAGTCGAGGATGGTCGCCATCGGTGGCGGCTTGAAGCTCCAGTCGATGCCCCCCGAGTAGTAGACCCCCAGGCGGAGGCAGCGCTCGCGCACCGCGCTGGCGAGTTCGCCGACGACGTCGCGGCGCGAGTTCCAGCCCGGCCGGTGCGGGTTCTCGACCCCGGTGGGCCAGAGCGCGTAGCCGTCGTGGTGTTTGGTCACCAGGACGACGTAGCGAGCGCCGGCCTCGGTGAAGAGCCGAGCCCAGGTCTCGGGCTGCCACTTCTCCGCCTGTTCCTCGAAGAGCGGTTGGAAGCCGGTGTACGGAAACCCGGCGCCGTAGGTCTCCCGGTGGAACTCCTGCGTCGCGGTGCCGTCGATCGCGAGCGAGTTCTCGTACCACTCCGTGTACGGGTTGTGGCGCAGGAAGTTCTCGACGCCCCCGGGGGCCAGGAGATACAGCGGATCTTTGGGATCGGCGACGCGCTCGGGATCGAGGGTGGTTTCGGCCCAGCCCGGAACGCTCCAGACGCCCCAGTGGATCATGATCCCGAGCTTGGCGTCGTCGTACCAGGCGGGAAGCTCGCGCGCGGCAAGGTTGCCCGGTGCGGGTTCGTCGGTTTGCGCCCTGGAGGCGATCAGCTCCTCGTTGCAGAGCGTCGGTTCGGATGGAGCGCTGCTCGTCGAGCTGTCACCGCATGCGGAGAGGGC